>Ga0209253_10006292_pt1 | contig 10291 bp, 6 predicted proteins | sample FrelakmetBRP12BR_FD_187145 | JGI IMG/M metagenome (GOLD analysis project Ga0209253, IMG submission 187145) | Freshwater lake sediment microbial communities from the University of Notre Dame, USA, for methane emissions studies - BRP12 BR (SPAdes)... | ecosystem: Environmental > Aquatic >...
CCCTGGCGTGGATACGCTGCGCGAGTACCGGCGCTACTACCCGGCGGGCGAAGTCACCGGGCACCTGCTCGGCTTCACCAACGTGGACGATGTCGGCCAGGAAGGGCTCGAGCTCGCCTACGACCAGTGGCTCGGCGGGGAGCCCGGCGCAAAGCGCGTGATGCGCGACAGCCTCGGCCGCACGATCGAGGACATCGAGCGCATCAAGGCGCCGCGCCCCGGGCAGGACCTGCGCACCAGTATCGACCTGCGCGTGCAGTACCTCGCCTACCGCGAGTTGAAGGCCGCCGTGCAGGCGAACAAGGCGCGCTCGGGTTCGGTGGTCGTGATCGACATCGCCACGGGCGAAGTGCTGGCGATGGTGAACCAGCCGGCCTTCAACCCGAACGACCGCGACCAGTACGCCGCCTCGCGCTATCGCAATCGCGCCACGAACGATTTCCTCGAGCCCGGTTCGAGCATCAAGCCATTCGTGATTGCGGCTGCGATGGAAACGGGTCGCTACCACTCGGACACGCTGATCGACACCGCGCCGGGGATGATGCGGGTCGGAATCAAGACGGTGAAGGACCACAACAACCTCGGCACGATCGACGTGACCACGGTGCTCGCGAAGTCGAGCAACGTCGGTACGGTGAAGATCGCGCTCTCGCTCAAGCCGCAGGAGATGTGGGGCGCGCTCGACGAGTTCGGCTTCGGGAGGGTCACGGGTTCGGGCTTCCCGGGGGAGTCCGCCGGGATCCTCACCGGCTACGAGCACTGGCGCTCGATCGGACAGGCCACGATGGCCTACGGCTACGGACTGTCGGTCACGCCGCTGCAACTCGCACAGGCCTATGCGGTGCTGGGGGCCGGCGGAATCCGCCGGCCCGTCAGCCTGCGCAAGGTCGACGCGCCGCCGGCGGGCGACAGCGTTGTGCCGGAACCCGTGGCTCGAGAGATCGTGCAGATGCTGGAGAGCGTCGTAAGCGACACGGGTACCGCGCGCCGCGCCGCGATCATGGGGTACCGGGTGTCGGGCAAGACCGGCACCGCCTGGAAGGCTTCCGAGACGGGCGGCTATTCGACGAAGAAGTACATGGCGATCTTCGGCGGCGTGGTGCCGGCGAGCAACCCGCGACTCGCGGCCGTGGTCATCATCGACGAGCCGAGCGATGGCGCGTACTACGGCGGCGAAGTCGCGGCCCCGGTGTTCGCCTCGGTGATGTCGGGCGCGTTGCGCCTGCTCGCGATACCGCCGGACGACCTGCAGCGCGTCCCGGCCACGACCCTCGTGCAGGCGCAGGACCCATGGTGAGCCGCGTCCCATCGACCTCCGTGAGCGCCGCGTCCGGCCTGCACGGCGCGCCTTCGTATCGCATCTCGCTCGCTGCGCTGCTCGGCGAGGCCGAGCGTCCGTCGCGCGACGTCGAAGTATCGGACCTGACCCAGGACAGCCGGCTGGCTGCGCCGGGCAGCGCGTTCATTGCCTGCCAGGGGCGGACGTCGCACGGCGTGCAGCATGCGGCGGCAGCAGTCGAGAAGGGTGCGGTGGCAGTACTCTGGGAGCCGGCACCGGGTCTCGAGGCCCCCCAGCTTCCGGCCAGCGTCGTGGTGCACGCGATGCCAGGACTCTCGCGGCGCGTTGGCGCGATCGCCGACCGGTTCTTCCGCGAACCGTCCGCGGAGCTCGACGTCACCGGCATCACCGGCACCAACGGCAAGACGACCACGGCCTACCTGCTCGCGCAGGCGGCCGACGCGGTCGGCCGCAAGGGCGCATACCTCGGCACGATCGGCTTCGGCCGGCCGGGTGCACTGGCCGACGCCGGCCTCACGACACCCGACTGCGTGAGCATCCACCGTCGCCTCGCGCAGTCGCGCGACGCTGGCGCGAAGACCATGAGTGTCGAGGTCTCGTCGCACGCGCTCGACCAGGGCCGCGTCGACGCAGTGCGTTTCGGGACGGCGGTGTTCACCAACCTCACTCGCGACCACCTCGACTACCACGGCACGCTGGAGGCGTACGGCGCCGCGAAAGCGCGGCTCTTCGGCACGCCCGGCCTGCGCTGTGCGGTGATCAACGTTCGTGACGAGTTCGGCCGCCACCTTGCCGACGCGCTCGACCCGTCGATGGAGCGCGTGCTGTTCTCGACTTCGAACGACATCTGGGCCCCGGGGGACTGCGGCTGGATCCGCGTGCCGGAGCTGCGCGCGACCACCGCCGGGCTGACGCTGCATGTCGAGACCAGCGCCGGTGCCGGTACGCTGCGCTCGCCGCTCGTGGGCGATTTCAACGCGGAAAACCTGCTCGCGGTGCTCGGCGTGCTGCTTGGATGGCGGATTCCGCTGCAGCAGGCGCTCGTGGCCCTCGGGGCCTGCGCCCCGCCGCCGGGGCGCATGGAGACGTTCGGCGGCGGCGCGCAGCCGCTCGCGCTCGTCGATTACGCGCATTCGCCTGACGCGCTCGGCAAGGTGCTCGACGCGGCCCGCGCGCACGTGAAGGGCAGGGTCTTCTGCGTGTTCGGCTGCGGCGGTGACCGCGATCCGGGCAAGCGGCCGATGATGGGCGCCATTGCCGAGGACCGGGCGGACGTCGTGGTGGTCACGGACGACAATCCACGCACCGAGGACCCGCGGGCGATCATCGAGCAGATCCTCTCCGGCATGAGCAGGCGCGAGGCGACGCACGTCGTCTACGATCGTGCCGAGGCGATTCATTTCGCGCTCGCCGAGGCCGATGCAGGTGACGCGGTGGTCATCGCCGGCAAGGGCCACGAGGACTACCAGATCGTCGGTCGTGACGTCCGGCCGTTCAGCGATCGTCGCGTGGTGCTCGACGCACTGGGAGCGGAAGCATGATCCGCGACCTCGCGGAGTTCGCGCGCGTCGCCGGCGGCACGCTGCACGGCGTGAACTGCGCATTCGCGGAGGTTGCCTCGGACAGCCGTACGCTCGAGGCGGGCACGCTGTTCGTGGCGCTCTCCGGCGAGCGATTCGACGGCCACGAATTCGTCGCCCAGGCGGCGGCTCGCGGCGCCGCGGGCGCAGTCGTAACGCGGCCGGTCGCCGCCCCGGTCGCGCAGGTCGTCGTGCCGGACGTGCTCGCTGCGCTCAGCCGTTTCGCCAACGCGTGGCGCCACGACTTCGCCGGCACCGTCGTCGGCATCACCGGAAGCAACGGCAAGACGACGGTCAAGGAAATGACCGGCACGATCCTCGGTGCGTGCGGTCCGTGCCTCGTCACCAGGGGAAACCTGAACAATCACATCGGCGTGCCGCTCACGCTGGCGCGCCTCGACTCCACGCACCGCTTCGCGGTGATCGAGATGGGTGCGAACCATCAGCACGAAATCGCGCACCTGGCGTCGATCTGCGAGCCGGATGTCGGGCTCGTCATCAACGCCGGCCCGGCGCACCTCGAGGGCTTCGGCGGAATCGACGGTGTCGCCCGCGGCAAGGGCGAGATGTTCGAGGCGCTCGGCGTCGAGGACACGGCGGTGATCAACGCGGACGACCGTTACGCGGAATTCTGGCACGGTCTTGCGCGCAGCGCCGGCCGTATCGTGACCTTCGGCATGCGCGAGCGCGCCGATTTCAGCGCATCCGACGTGCGCGGTCAGCCCGCCAATGATGGCTTCGCGACCGAGTTCGAACTCGCGAGCCCGCTCGGGCGGCGACGTATCCGGCTGGCGCTCGCCGGCGAGCACAACGTGATGAATGCACTCGCCGCGGCTGCCGCGGCCACGGCTGCGGGTGCGAGCCTCGATGCGATCGAGCAGGGACTGGCCGCGATGCGGCCCGTCTCCGGGCGGCTGCAGTCGCGTCCGGCATCGAATGGCGCGCGGCTCATCGACGACTCCTACAACGCGAACCCCGGCTCCGTCCGCGCCGGACTCGAGGCACTCGCGAAGGTGCCCGGCGAGCACTGGCTGGTACTCGGCGAAATGCGGGAGCTCGGCCCGGAGTCCGCGTCGCTGCATGCCGAGATCGGCGAACTCGCCTGCCGCGGAGGCGTGCAGCGCCTGCTCGCCGTCGGCGACGATGCACGCCACGCGGTCGAAGCCTTCGGGCCTGGTGCGACGTGGTTCGCAAGCGTCGAGGACCTGGTCGACGCCGCGAAGTCGGGCCTGCACGCCGGCGTGACGATCCTCGTGAAGGGATCGCGCTCGAACAGGCTCGAGCGGGTTGCCGACGCGCTCGCAACGGGCGGCCCCGCAACGGGCGCGGGGAGCCACTAGCATGCTGCGCTACGTCACCGAGTGGCTCACCCAGTACTACTCGGGGTTCAACGCGTTCAGCTACCTCACGCTGCGGGCGATCCTGGCGGCCCTGACCGCGCTCCTGATTTCGTTCCTGGTCGGCCCGCTGATGATCCGCAAGCTGGCCGAGCGGCAGGTCGGCCAGCGCGTGCGTTCCGACGGGCCGCAGAGCCACCTGTCGAAGGCGGGCACGCCGACGATGGGTGGTGCGCTGATCCTGGTCGCGATCGTCGTCGGGACGCTGCTCTGGGCGGACCTTTCCAACCGCTTCGTGTGGATCACGCTGGCCGTCACCGTGGCGTTCGGGCTCATCGGCTTCTGGGACGATTACCTGAAGCTGGTCGTGGGGAATTCCCGCGGCCTGATCGCACGCTACAAGTACTTCTGGCAGTCGGTCGCAGGGCTCGCGGCTGCGATCGCGCTCTATGCGACCGCGCGCGCACCGGCCGAAACGACGCTGATCGTGCCGTTCGTCAAGGACTTCGTGCTGCCGCTCGGGCCCGTGGCATTCGTGGTGCTCGCGTACCTCGTGATCGTGGGCTCGAGCAACGCCGTGAACCTCACCGACGGCCTCGACGGCCTCGCGATCATGCCCGCGGTGCTGGTCGCCGGTGCGCTCGGTGTCTTCGCCTACGCGTCGGGCAACGTCGTGTTCGCGAACTACCTCGCGATCCCCTACGTCGCGGGGGCGGGCGAAGTGCTGGTCCTGTGCGCCGCGATCTTCGGCGCCGGTCTCGGCTTCCTGTGGTTCAACACGTACCCGGCGCAGGTGTTCATGGGCGACATCGGCGCGCTCGCGCTCGGCGCCGCCCTCGGCGTGATCGCGGTGATCGTCCGGCAGGAGATCGTGCTGTTCATCATGGGCGGCGTGTTCGTGATGGAGACCGTGTCGGTGATCCTGCAGGTGGGCTCGTTCAAGTTGCGCGGCAAGCGCATCTTCCGCATGGCGCCCATCCACCATCACTTCGAGCTCAAGGGCTGGGCCGAGCCGAAGGTGATCGTGCGCTTCTGGATCATCACCGTGATCCTCGTGCTGGTCGGCCTCGCGACGCTGAAGCTGCGATGAGCGCAACTTCGCACAACCTCGCGCCGCTCGAGCCGGGCACCCGGGCCCTGGTGCTGGGCCTCGGGCGTACCGGGCTCTCGAGCGCCCGCTACCTCGACCGCAAGGGTCTCGACGTGCGCGTCGCCGACACACGCCGCGCTCCGCCGGGTCTTGCGGCGCTGCGGGAACAGGTGCCCAACGCCGACATCCGCACCGGCGCGTTCGAATCCACGCTGCTCGACGGCGTCGCGCAGGTCGTGATTTCGCCGGGACTCTCGCTGCGCGAGCCGGTCGCGACCGAGGCGCTGAGTCGCGGCCTGCCGGTCGTCGGCGACATCGAGCTCTTCGCACGCGAGGCGCAGGCTCCGGTGGCCGCAGTCACGGGCACCAACGGCAAGAGCACGGTGACGGCGCTGCTGGCAGAAATCGCAAACACCGCGCACCGCACGGCGATCGCGGGCGGCAACTTCGGTGAGCCGGCGCTGGACCTGCTCGAGCGGCCCGTGCCGGGGCTCTACGTACTCGAGCTGTCGAGTTTCCAGCTCGAGACGACGCATTCGCTCGAGACCGCGACTGCGACGGTCCTCAACGTCACGCCCGATCACATGGACCGCTACGACTCGGTTGGCGAGTACGCCGCGGCCAAGGCGCGCATTTTCGACGGGTGCGCCGTGGCGGTGACCAACGCCGACGACCCGCTGGTGCGTGCAATGCCGCGCGCCGGCCAGCGCGTCATTTCGTTCGGCCTGGAGGACGCGGGTGCCGACTACACGCTGGTCGGCGTGCCGGAGCCCGCCCTTTGCTGCCGCGGCGAGGCGTTGCTGCCCGTGTCGGCCATGCGCCTGCAGGGGACGCACAACGTCGCCAATGCGCTCGCGGCACTTGCGATGTGCGAGGCGCTCGGACTGCCCCGCGGCCCGGTGCTCGAGGCGCTCGCCACGTTCGGCGGACTCGCGCACAGGACGCAGTGGGTGGCCGACGTCGACGGAGTCCGCTACGTCGACGACTCGAAGGGCACCAACGTCGGCGCCACGCTCGCAGCCGTGTCCGGCCTTGCCGGCCCGCTGGTGCTCATTGCCGGCGGCGACGGCAAGGGCCAGGACTTCGGTCCGCTGCGCGCAGCGTTCCGGGGCAAGGTCCGGCACGTCGTGTTGATCGGCCGCGACGCCGGTGCGCTCGCGAAAGCGCTCGACGGCGTCTGCAGCACCGAGGTCGCTGGCGACATGCGCGCGGCCGTGCTCGCGACCAGGGCTGCTGCGCGCGAGGGCGACACGGTGCTGCTGTCGCCAGCCTGCGCCAGCCTCGACATGTTCCGTGACTACGCGCACCGGGGCGATGAATTCGCGGCCGCCGTCAGGAGTCTCGCCGCATGACCACGACGACGATGTCCTACGCGCGCTCGACCGGCCAGCCCCGGCGCTTCGCCTTCGATCCGTGGCTGATCGGGACCGTCGGGGCGTTGCTGCTCGTGGGCCTGATCATGGTGGCCTCGGCGTCGATCGGCGTGTCCGAGCGGGAGACCGGCAACGCGTTCTTCTACTTCCAGCGGCAGCTCATCTACGTCGGCCTCGGTCTCGTGGCCGCCCTGGTGGCGATCTCGATCCCGACCAGCGTGTGGGAGAAGCACTCCATCTACCTGCTCGGCGGGGCGTTCGTGCTGCTGGTGCTGGTGCTGGTGCCCGGCCTCGGCCACGAGGTCAATGGCAGCCGGCGCTGGGTCCGGCTCGGCTTCATGAACTTCCAGGTGTCCGAACTCGCCCGGGTGATGCTGCTCACGTACATAGCGAGCTACGCGGTGCGCCGCTCCGAGGAACTGTGCTCGAGCTTCAAGGGCTTCATGAAGCCGGTGGCCGTGCTGGGTGCAGCCGCTGTGCTGCTGCTGGCGGAACCCGACTTCGGCGCTGCGACCGTGCTGATGGCGACCGGGCTCGCGGTGCTGTTCCTCGCCGGCGTCCGGATCCACCACCTGCTGGTGCCGGTGCTGGTCGCCGTGGCCGGCATGGCAGTGCTCGCGGTCACATCGTCCTACCGCATGCGTCGCCTCACGGCGTTCCGCAACCCCTGGGAGGATCCGTTCGACAGCGGCTTCCAGCTCGTGCAGTCGCTGATCGCGATCGGACGCGGCGAATGGTTCGGTGTCGGCCTCGGATCGAGCGTCCAGAAACTCTTCTATCTCCCGGAAGCGCACACGGACTTCGTGTTCGCGGTGCTGGCCGAGGAGTTCGGCTTCGTCGGCGTGGTCGTCGTCGTCGGCCTATTCACGCTGCTCGTGGGCCGCGCATTCGAGATATCGCGCAGGGCCGCCGACGCGGGCCTGACGTTCCAGTCGTACCTCGCCGCGTCGATCGGCATCTGGGTCGGCCTGCAGGCGTTCGTGAACATCGGCGTGAACATGGGTCTGCTGCCGACCAAGGGGCTCACGCTGCCGCTGCTGTCGTACGGCGGCAGCAGCATGCTGGTGACGCTCGGCGTGCTCGGCCTGCTGTTGCGCATCCATCACGAGACGCAGATGTCGGGCCGTTCAGCGGTGAGCCGGGAGGCGCGTCGCGAATGACCCGCCCCACGGCAATGATCATGGCGGGAGGAACGGGCGGACACGTGTTCCCGGCGCTCGCGACGGCGCGCGTGCTGCGCTCACGCGGCTTCGACATCGTGTGGCTCGGTACCCAGCGCGGCATCGAGGCGCGCCTGGTGCCTGCCGAGGGCATCCCGGTCGAGTGGCTGAGCGTGAGCGGGCTGCGCGGCAAGGGGATCGCCACGCTGGTCGCCGCCCCGTTCCGTCTCGTGCTGGCGCTCTTGCAGGCGCTGCGCGCGGTACGCAGGCATCGTCCCGGCGTGGTGCTCGGCGCAGGCGGATTCGCCTCGGGCCCAGGTGGCATCGCGGCCTGGCTGCTGCGCAGGCCGCTCGTGGTGCACGAGCAGAACGCAGTCGCGGGACTCACGAATCGCGTGCTCGCCCGCTTCGCCGATCGCGTGCTCGAAGGCTTCCCCGGCAGTTTCGGCGCCGGCGTGAAGGCCGAGCGCGTCGGCAATCCCGTGCGGCCCGAGATTGCCGACGTGGCGCCGCCGGAACGGCGTTATGCCGGACGCGAGGGCAAGGCACGCCTGCTGGTGTTCGGTGGCAGCCAGGGCGCCGCACGGCTGAACGCCGTGGTGCCTGCGGCGCTCGCCGAGTTGCCCGAGTCGCTCCGCCCGGACGTGCTGCACCAGACCGGCGCGCGGGGCGTGGACGAGACGGCGGCGGCCTACAGGTCCCGCGGCATCGAAGCGGACGTGCGTGCCTTCATCGACGACATGGCCGGCGCCTACGGGTGGGCCGATCTCGCCGTCTGCCGCTCGGGTGCGCTGACCGTCGCCGAGCTCGCAGCTGCGGGAGTGCCGGCGATACTCGTGCCATTCCCGGCAGCGGTCGACGATCACCAGACCAGGAACGCACGTTACGTCGTGGGCGCCGGGGCCGCGGTGCTGCTGCCGGAGTCGGAGCTGACGCCGATGTCGCTCGCGGCCCGGCTGCGCGAGCTGCTCGATTCCGGCCGGCCCAGGCTCATGCAGATGGCGCTGGCTGCGCGCGCGACGGCCATCACCGACGCAGACCAGCGACTGGCCGACGCGTGCGTCGCGGCGGCAGGAGGTGCGGCGTGAAGGACCGCATGCGTCACATCCACTGCATCCACTTCGTCGGCATCGGCGGCAGCGGCATGAGCGGCATCGCCGAAGTGCTGGTCAATCTCGGTTACGCGGTGCAGGGGTCCGACCTCAAGGCGGGCGAGTCGACGCGCCGTCTCGAGAGCCTCGGCGCCCGCGTCATGCTGGGGCACCGGGCCGAGAACGTGGCCGGCGCCGACGTCGTGGTCGTCTCGAGCGCGATCGACGCGCAGAACCCGGAGGTGGCGCAGGCGCTGGCGCAGCGCATTCCGGTGGTGCAGCGCGCGGAAATGCTCGGCGAGCTGATGCGCTTCCGCTACTCGATCGCCGTGGCCGGCACGCACGGCAAGACGACCACTACCAGTCTCGTCGCGAGCGTGCTGGCGGAGGGAGGCGAGGACCCGACGTTCGTGATCGGGGGCCGGCTGAAGAGCGCGGCGACGAATGCGCGCCTCGGCGCCGGCGAGTATCTCGTCGCGGAGGCCGACGAGAGCGACGCTTCGTTCATGCACCTGCAGCCGATGATCGCGATCGTCACCAACGTCGACGCGGACCACCTCGGCACGCACGGCGGCGACTTCGGCAAGCTGAAGCTGAGCTTCGTCGAGTTCCTGCACAACCTGCCCTTCTACGGCCTCGCGATCATCTGCTCGGACGACGCCGAGGCCGCCGCGCTGGTTCCGCAGATCGCGCGTCCGTACCTGACTTACGGCTTCGGCGACTCCGCCGACGTGCGCGCAGTGAACGTCGAGCGCCGCGGCACGCAGTCGCTGTTCGACGTACTTCGCCCGGGGCGAACGCCGCTCCCGGTGACGCTCAACCTGCCCGGCCGCCACAACGTGCTCAACTCGCTCGCCGCGATCAGCGTCGCGACGGAACTCGAGGTCGACGACGCCGCGATCCAGCGCGCGCTGGCGGGCTTCCAGGGTATCGACCGGCGCCTGCAGTGGCTCGGCGACGTGAACGGGCCCTCCGGGCGCGTCACGCTGGTCGACGACTACGGCCACCATCCGACCGAGGTGGCGGCGACGCTCGAAGCCGTGCGGCAGGGCTGGCCGGATCGGCGCATCGTGCTCGTGTTCCAGCCGCATCGCTTCACGCGCACGCGCGACCTGCTCGACGATTTCGCCCAGGTGCTTTCCACGGCCGATGCGCTCGTCGTCGCCGAGGTCTATGCGGCCGGCGAGGAGCCGATCGCGGGCGCGGACGGCAAGGCGCTGTGCCGCGCCATTCGCACGCGCGGACGCGTCGAGCCGGTGTTGCTCAAGTCGCTCGACGAACTGCCCCAGGCGCTCGCCGGCATCGCTCGCGACGGCGACGTCGTGCTGACGATGGGCGCCGGCAGCATCGGTGCGGCTGC
>Ga0209253_10006293_pt1 | contig 10291 bp, 11 predicted proteins | sample FrelakmetBRP12BR_FD_187145 | JGI IMG/M metagenome (GOLD analysis project Ga0209253, IMG submission 187145) | Freshwater lake sediment microbial communities from the University of Notre Dame, USA, for methane emissions studies - BRP12 BR (SPAdes)... | ecosystem: Environmental > Aquatic >...
ATTGCCGCCGCCAATGACCGCCACCTTCTGGTTGCGGTAGAAGAACCCGTCACAGGTGGCGCATCCGGATACGCCTTTGCCCATAAAGGCCTGCTCCGATTCCAGGCCCAGGTACATGGCGGAAGCGCCGGTCGCGATGATCAGCGCGTCCGCGGTGTAGGCGCCGGCGTCGCCAACCAGCCGGGACGGCCGTTCCTGAAGGCTGGCGGTGTGAATATGATCGAAGATGATCTCGGTGTCGAAGCGTTCGGCATGACGGCGCATACGGTCCATCAGCTCGGGACCCTGCAGGCCCTCCACGTCGCCAGGCCAGTTATCCACGTCGGTAGTGGTCATCAATTGGCCGCCCTGGGCCAGGCCAGTGATCAGCGCCGGCTTCAGGTTGGCGCGAGCCGCGTAGACCGCCGCCGTGTAACCCGCTGGGCCAGAACCCAGAATCAGCAGCCGGTAATGTTTGGTTTGACTCATCAGGTAATCTCCTCGCTTGCGGTGCCGGTACGGCCGCCGCCAGACAGCGGCAGCCCGCTGCCGATCAGCTTATAGGGTCTCGGCGTGCGGCGCCAGTGCGTTCCCTACCCCACAAGGGGGTTTCTGGGGTAGGTTTTTGGAGTAGTTGGGCCAAAACTTCACCACCTGTCATTCCGGCAGGGAATGCCGGAATCCAGGGCCAGGGAGGGTGTGCGATCCCGCTGTCACTTCCCTGTGACTGGGTTCCGGCAGGGAATGCCGGAACGACAGGAGTGCCGGTCAGGCACGGAGGCGCCCAACAGGAGCCGCCACAAGCACGGAAAACATCTAATGAAAAAACCTACCCCAGAAAGCCACAAAGGGGGAGGGGATTTTTCGTATAGGCGCTGAATCACATTACTGCAGGATGGCCCGATGCTGTACTTTGTAACTTAATTGTCACAATGTTCCAGGTAATATAATAAATTATTAATCTATTCCAGACACTGCACGATGAGCGCTAAGACAATCCTGATTGTAGAAGACGAGGATCCCATCCGGGAGATGATTGGTTTCGCCCTCAACAGCGCCGGTTACGAAGTCCAGGAAGCCGTGGATGCCTATCAGGCTAAGCATGTTATGGCGAATGGCCTGCCGGATCTGATTCTGCTGGACTGGATGCTGCCTGGCATGAGCGGCATCGATTACGCCCGCCGGCTGAAAAAAGAAGAGCTTACCCAGGAGGTTCCCATCATCATCCTGACCGCCCGGGCGGAGGAAGAGGATAAGATTACCGGCTTGGAGAACGGCGCTGATGATTACATCACCAAGCCGTTTTCCCCTCGGGAACTGATCGCCCGCATCAGGGCGGTGCTGCGGCGCAGCAGCCTCCAGGGCGAGGACGCCGTGCTCAGCGCGAACGGATTGGTTCTCGATACGGTGAGCCATCGGGTGAGCGCCGGCGAAGCGATGGTAGAGCTTGGGCCTACCGAATACCGTCTGTTGGAGTTTTTCATGTCCCACCCCGAGCGGGTCTACAGCCGCAACCAGTTGTTGGACCGGGTGTGGGGCAGTAATGTCTACGTGGAGGAGCGCACGGTGGATGTCCATATCCGCCGCCTGCGCAAGGCGCTGGAGCCGCATCGGCGCGACGAGTTGATTCAGACCGTGCGCGGCTCGGGCTACCGTTTTTCCACTAAAGTCTGAGCATGACGGATCCGTGGCTGAAAATGCTGGGGCGCCCCCTGGGGCTCCTGCTGGCCGCCGTCCCGGTGGGCTGGGTGGTTGGCCAGATGCTGCTGGTCTTGTTCCTGGTGACCCTGGGTTGCCTGGCCTGGCATTTATTCCATTTGTACCGCCTGGAACAGTGGCTGAAAAATAAGGATCATCCGCTGCCGTTGGGTGCCGGCTCTGCGGGCGTCGATCCCCTCTGGCGGAACGTCTATCGACATTTCTTTTACCTGCGGCGCCGCAGCGCCAAGCGCAAGCGGAAAATACGCCGGGTTATCAAACAATTCCGATCCGCCGCCGCGGAGGTTCCGGATGCCGTCGTCGTGCTCACCGAGGATAACGCGATCGCCTGGTGCAACAGGGCCTCGGAAAAACTGCTGGGACTGCGTTCGCCCCAGGATGTCGGCCTTCAGATAGCCTCACTGGTGCGCCATCCCGACTTTATCCGCTATCTGGCGCAACAACATTACGATGACAGCCTGACGTTGCCCGCGCCCAGGGATGACGCCCTGATGCTGAGTCTGCGCATCGTTCCCTATGGGAAGAAACAGCACCTGCTGCTGGCCAGCGACATTTCCCGCATTCACCGTCTGGAGCAGGTGCGCCGGGATTTCGTCGCCAACGTGTCCCATGAGTTGCGCACGCCGCTGACGGTGATCAGCGGGTATCTCGAGACCATGCATGACAGCGGCGAAGACTACGCCCAGCGCTGGCAGCAGCCGTTGCGGCGGATGCAGCAGCAGTCCAGCCGGATGCTGCATATTATTGAGGATCTCCTGTTGCTGTCCCGCCTGGAGACCCACGCCGACCGCCCGCCCGAGCGGCCGGTGCCGGTCCCTGACATGTTGCTGGCGATTGCCGAAGACGCCATCGCCCTGAGTGGCGAACGGTCTCATGACATTCAGGTGCGCGCTGACCCCGAAGTGTGGATCCTGGGCAACGAACAGGAACTGCGCGCGGCCTTTTCCAACCTGGTCTTCAACGCCGTCAACCATACCCTGGCCGGCAGTCATATCGCCATTCGCTGGGTTGCCGACGACCACGGCGCGCATCTGCAGGTAGCGGACGATGGGGAAGGCATCGCGCCCGAACATCTTTCCCGGATCACGGAGCGCTTTTACCGGATCAGCCGGGGCCGCAAGCGGGAAAGCGGGGGCACGGGTCTGGGACTGGCGATCGTCAAACATGTGATGAACAATCATCGTGGCGAATTAACCATCGCCAGTGAAGTAGGCGTTGGCAGCACCTTCAGTTGCGATTTCCTCCCCGACCGGTGTATCGCCCGGCCACTGTCTAAGGCGGCGCCAATGCTGGCGGAAGCCGCCGGATAGCAGCGGGTTTGGCCGCGGCCCGGTTACGCCAGGCGCAGAATTGGGTTATGCTTTGCGTTAACCTGTCGCCTTGAGTTAAGGATCGCGCCACCGTGCCCACTGAAACTATCGCCGCCATCGATCTCGGTTCCAACAGTTTCCACATGATTGTCGCCCGCATGGCGGAGGGCCAGTTGCAGGTCATCGACCGCCTGCGGGAAATGGTTCAGTTGGCCGCCGGTTTGGATAATAAACAGCGCCTGTCCGAAGCGGCTCAGGACCGGGCGCTGGACTGCCTGGCCCGGTTCAGCCAGCGGCTGCGGGATATGCCGCCTTCCCGGGTGCGGATTGTCGGCACCAATACCCTGCGGCAGGCCCGTAACGGCAGGGACTTCCTGCTTAGAGCCGAGGCCGTGCTGAATCATCCCGTCGAGGTGATCAGCGGGATGGAGGAGGCGCGGCTGATTTATCTGGGGGTCGCCCACAGCAGCGCGAATGTGGAGGGCCGCCGTCTGGTGGTGGATATCGGCGGCGGCAGCACCGAGTTGATCATCGGCGAGGGGTTTGAGCCGCTCCAGTTGGAAAGCCTGACCATGGGCTGCGTCAGCATGACCCGCCGGTGCTTCGCTGACGGCAGGATTCGGGAAGACGGCCTGCGCCTGGCCGAGCTCGCCGTGAGCCTGAATATGGAGCCAATCACCCTGGCGTTTCAGGATTTGGGCTGGAGTCAAGTAATTGGCGCCTCCGGGACGATCAGGGCTATCCAGGACGTGGTGGTCGGCGAGGGCTGGAGCCGCGAGGGCGTCACCCTGACGGCGCTCCAGCGGCTGCGCGCGGCGCTGCTGGAGGAGGGCAAGGTCGCTGACATCGCGGCGCGGTGGAGCCTGGAGCCGGCGCGGGCGGATGTATTTCCGGGCGGTTTCACTGTGCTTTACGGGCTTTGTCAGGCCCTGGCGGTGGCGTCCCTGCAGGTGTCCGACGGCGCGCTGCGGGAAGGACTGGTTTATGACCTGGTGGGCCGGATTTGCCATGAGGACGTGCGCGACCGCACGATCACCGCGCTGAGCCGCCGCTATGGTCTGGACGCGGCCCAGGCCGAGCGGGTCGCCGGCGCCGCCCGGGCATTGCTGGAACAGGTCCGGGCTAGCTGGCGGCTGGAAGACGAAGAATGGGCCCATGCCCTGGAATGGGCGGCCCGGCTGCATGAAATCGGCTTGGCGATCGCTCACAGTCAGTATCACAAGCACGGCGCCTATGTGTTGCGCTACGCCGATCTGCCGGGCTTTTCCCGGAGCGGACAGGAGTTGCTGGCGGTGCTGGTCGGTGGCCATCGCCGCAAGTTTCCGACTAAAGTCTTCGCCGAGTTGCCCCAGGACGCGGTGATCCCGGCGCAGCGCCTGTGCGTCCTGTTGCGGCTGGCGGTGGTCATGCACCGGGGTCGGGGCCGCCAGCCGCTGCCGTTGCCCGCGATCCGCGCCGACGGTCAGCAGATTGAGCTGGCGTTTCCCGCAGGCTGGCTGGACGGCCATCCGCTGACCCGCGCCGATTTAGAGCAGGAAGCCGAGTACATCAGGAAGGCGGGTTTCAGGCTGAAGTTCGGTTAGGCGATTTCCGCCGCCGGGTTGACCTGTAGCCCGGATGGAGCGCCGCGGAATCCGGGAACCCCGGTGGCGTAACCCCGGTACACGCTGCCGGAACGGCTTAAGTCACGATTTCCGGAAAAGAATTTACCGATTAATCCGATTGAATCTCTACGGGTCCATTCCCCGCAGCTTGCTGCGGGGTCGTTTATTTCAGGAACCGATATGTAGGGGCTGGTCTGAGACCCGTCCCTACGGACGCATCGGTGGTCCCGGTGGTAGGGGCGGGTTTCAACCCCGCCCTTGGCGGAGGGGCAGGCTGTGGTGAATTCTTGCCTGTAAATCGCCTAAGTCCTGATTTAAGGAGAGCATACATGGCCTCACCACCCGTGCCGATCACCGGCGAAATCCACCAGGTGGGCGGTTACGAGCTGACCGCGCCGGAGGACGCGGCGATCTATCTCGTCAACTTCGGCGGCCACGCCGCGCTGATCGACGCCGGCGGCGGGCGGGCCGTGGACCGGTTGTTCGCCAACATCCGGGCCGCCGGCGTGGAGCCGGCGCAGATCGAGCGCCTGCTCCTCACCCACTGTCACTTCGATCACACGGGCGGCGCCCGGGCCGTGCGCGAGCGGCTGGGTTGCCCCGTCGTGGCCCATCAACTGGACGCGCCCTATATCGAGCAGGGAGACAGCGTGGTGACGGCGGCGGCCTGGTACGGCGCCATGCTGTCGCCGTGCGTGGCGGACAGAAAGCTGTCCGGGGCGGAGGAAGACATCGACTTGGGGGGCCGGACCCTGACGGCCATTCACGTTCCCGGCCACTCGCCGGGCTCCGTCGCTTACCTGACCGTATCCGAGGGCCAAAAGGTGGTTTTCGCTCAGGACGTGCACGGTCCTCTGCATCCCGATTTGCTCTCCGACCGGACGGATTACCTGGCGTCCCTGGAGCTGTTGCTGGATCTTGACGCCGATATTCTCTGCGAAGGGCATTACGGCGTGTTTCGCGGCAAGCGGGCGGTGAGCGGGTTTATCCGGTCGTTTCTGACCTATCCCTGAACTGGGCGAGAATGCTGACTTTAGATTCGGTCAGGGTCACCGGCGCCTGTTGGGCCAGGGCAGGATCCAGATCGCTAACAGGCGGCGCGTTGCAGCGGGCCGTCCCGGTTGAGCGGATTGTTGGGCATCAGAGATCCTCTGGCTTGAGGCCAGTTCGTCGCGCGATGCGCGCCATCATACGGGGGCCGATTTCTTCCTTGTCGTGAAACGAAAACACAAAATCTGGCATTCCCGGCTTACTCAAGGTCCGATGGGAACCAGACGACCGCTTCACTTCCCAGCCAGCCCGTTCCAGCGCCGCCAGCACACGCCTTGCCTTCGCACTGGGCCACTGGGTCATGCCGCCGCGAACGTGATGTGGATAGGCTCAAGCGGGTGCTCGCCGTGCTCTATGCGCTCCGCTAATACGCGGAGAGCCAAAGCCTCAGCCTGCGCCATGGCCTCCCGCCGGGTCCTCCCGTATTTCATCACGCCCGGCAGCTCCAAGATCTCCGCTAGCCAGCGCCCGTCGACTTCCTGCTCAGTCTCGACAGTGAACTGCATGACCGTTACCTCATGTCTTTCAAGATGCTTTAACTTTAAGATCGAAAATGCCTATTATCCAACTTATTTCGAGCGATGTGCTCTAGCATTGGCGTGTGGGGGCAACTGATCTTGCAGCACCTGACCGAAGCCGAGTGGACGCCTGGCAGGGGAGTTTCGACCAGCAGGCGTTCCCATCCCATGCAACTCATTGGACCGCCTCCGCCAGAATCTCTTTCTCCACGTAGCGTTTGAAATCCTCCACCACCGTAAAGCACCGGAAGCCCGCCCGGCTGGCAATGGCCAAAGTCTCCGGGCTTTCGTTGAGCAGCACGGCCACCGGCTGGCTGAGTTCTTCCTGCACGCCGTTTGGCCAGACAAGATCCAATACCGCCTGCTGCTCGCCGCTTTCGGGATCGGCGAAATCGTAGGCAAGCACCCCGCGCGGCAGCCCCTGTTGCTCCACCCAGTCGTCGCGATTGAAGATGTCCACCACCACGTCGAGCGTCTTGTCGGCGCCGGTGACTTCCTCCACATGCAGATCAACGTCCTCAATGCCCAACAGACGGCTCAGGCGCCCGACGTAGTCACCGACCCTGGCGGCGTGCGCCGGCGAGGCGCTCAGCCGCGCTACGAACTCGCCCAGACCGGCGTTACCCTTCTGCATCAGCTCGGTCACGTCAATCCACAGCGGGTCATCCGGCATCTTCACCGGCTGGTGGAAGGCAAAGGTTTCGCTGTCCAGATGAAAGCGAAGCCCGGCGAACGCCTGGGCGTTGCCGCCGAAGAGCGAGGTCATGCGCTGCTGACCATCGAGCAAAAGCTTCACCACGCCAGCGGCGAGCGGCCCCTCGCCGCGATGGGCGGCGGTCTTCGACTCCGTGGCCCATACCAAGCAGGCCGCCGACCGGATGGCGGCGATAGCGCGAATCGAACAGTCCGCGCACCTGATCACGGTTCCACACGTAGCCGCGCTGGAACTCGGGCAGCGCCATGTGCCCGTTGTCGATGTGGTCGAGGATGGTGGAGATTTTCATGGCCGCGCTCTTCCGGACGATATGGTTATGCTTCGCTACTGTTGTGCTCAGTGATGACTGTCAGCAGTGAATCGTCGGCGCGATGTCGTTGACGTGGTGGAATTGCGACCGTGGAGTCTTGTCGGGCTTGATCCGCGCCGGCCAGGAGATGGCCATCGGATTTCGCGTGCCCCCGAAGTGCGACGCGATCAGCTTGGTGTAGTGGAACGGCGTGTCGCCGGCCCAGGCCCAGCCGGCGTGGGACATGTTGTCGACCTTGGGCCCGCCGAGCGCGTCCAGGCCGCCGAGCGGGTTCAGCGCTTCGATCTGTTGCTCGATGGTGTTGGGGATCTGGTTCTGCGCCAGCAGCTCGCTGATGCTGCCGTTCTGGCCTTCGGCGCTGGAGCCGTTGTCGCCGAAGATGTAGATCACCATCGTGTTGTCGCGGATGCCCAGCCGGTCGAGTTCGTCGATGACCTTGCCCGCCTGCACGTCCACATGCTCGACGAAGCCGGCGAAGACTTCCATCAGCCGCCGCTGGAAGGGCCGCTCGGCCTCGGGAATGCTCGCCCACGCCGCCATCGACTCCGCGCGCGGGGTGAGCTGGGCGTCGGCGGGAATCCAGCCGAGCTCCTTCTGGCGTTTGAACGTGCGCTCGCGCAGCGCATCCCAGCCGTCGTCGAACCGGCCTTGGTACTTGTCCGCCCACTCCTTGAAAATGTGGTGGGGACCGTGCGCGGCGCCGGGCGCCCAGTACATCAGGAAGGGCTGGTCGGGCGCGTAGGCGCGGTGCTTGCGCAGCCAGGTGATGGCTTTGTCCGCCATGTCCTCGCTCAAGTGGTACTTGGGATCGTGGGGCGGCTCGACCGGGTTGAAGTTCTCGACCAGCCGGGGCTCCCACTGCGAGGTCTCGCCGGCCAGGAAGCCGTAGAAGTAGTCGAAGCCGATGCCTTCGCCCGTGGGCCAGAGCGTGAACGGCCCCATCGCCGTGGTCTCGGTGGCGGGCGTGTTGTGCCACTTGCCGAAGGCGGCGGTCTTGTAGCCGTAGGCGCCGAGCACCTTGGCGAGGGGGGTATATTCTGCCTCGGGTGATTTCCTTTGGTGGTCAGAGCGGAAACAGGAATTTGACAGTGAAGTTGACGATCCACTCGGGCGTCACGTAGTCATCCGCGAAGTTGTACTCGTAGCTGCCGCTGAACTGCACCGGCTGGGCGCCGAACTTGTGCAGCTTAGAGAGCTTGGCGCCCAGGGGCAGGTTGGTCCAGGCGCCCTTTTCCCAGTCGTAAGTCGCGTTCATCTCGGAGCTGCCGAGGGACCAGTTGTACGGCAGCGAATAGTTGACGATCGGCTGGAGGATGCTGATGTTGACCTCCTCGCGGTCGCCGTTGCCGGCGAAGGAGAACAAGTTCTGGTTGAACAGACCCCACAGCAGCTTGGGCTGGCGGGTGACGTAGAAGTCCCTGGATTGATTTAGATCAATTTTTGCCTTCCCGATTTGCGCTACACTAAACAAATTTCCAGAACGAGCAGACAAATCACCAAGGCGAATCTATGGGCGAGCTTTACAACATTCCAATACGCCTGGAAGGCGCTCCCTGGTCCGCTGGAAACGCGACCTCCATCCTGCATGAAATCCGTCATGCCCTCCTGGCCCTCCTCGAATCCGGTCAGGAAACCACCATTGATCTGCACAGCCTCCCCATGGGTCCCGCCGACGAAACCCAGCTCCGCGACGCGCTGGGCCAAGGCGAGGTCGAAGCCCAGCTTGACGTGTTGGGCAAAAGCGTCGTCCGGGAAACCCGCATCCCTGGCGTTTGGTTTGTCGACCATTACAACGCCGACGGGCACCCGGTCAGCCGATTCATCGAAATCACCCGGATTCCGGCCATCCTCAAAGCGCAGCCGGAAGACATTCGGGAGGGAATAGCAAGGCTCACTGAACAACTGGTCGCCGTCGACGACCGTCATTAAGCAAACTGGTTCGTTTCATCCTGGCGCCGACGCCGCCCGGCGTCGGCGCCGCATCGGAGGAGAATATGTCCAACAGCAAAACTCTGGGCGAAACCCTGCGCGACCGTGGCGTCAGTCGCCGGGGCTTTTTGAAATTCTGCGCCGCCACGACTTCCCTGATGGCCCTGTCTCCCAGCATGATGCCCCGGGTGGCCGAGGCGCTGGAGAAAGCCAAGCGGCCATCCCTCATCTGGCTTTCTTTTCAGGAATGTACGGGCTGCACCGAATCGTTGACCCGCTCCCACGCCCCCACCCTTGAAGACCTGATTTTCAACGCCATTTCTCTGGACTACCACCATACTCTGCAGGCGGCGTCCGGTTATGGCGCGGAAGAGAGCCGGGAGGCCGCCATTGAAGAGAACACCGGCAAGTATCTGCTGGCGGTGGACGGCTCCATACCCCTTGGCAATCCCGGCTATTCCACCATTGCGGGCATCAGCAATGTGGAGATGCTCAAGGAAACGGCCAAAGGAGCGGCCGCCATCATCGCCGTGGGAACCTGCGCCGCTTATGGCGGCCTGCCGCACGCCAACCCCAATCCCACCGGGGCGGTGTCGGTTTCCGAACTGATCAAGGACAAGCCTATTATTAATGTGCCAGGGTGTCCGCCCATCCCGGTGGTCATCACCGGCGTGGTCGCCCACTACCTGACCTTCGGTTCAATCCCGGAACTGGATGTCCACGGCCGGCCGGTGGCCTTTTACGGGCAGGCCATCCATGACCGCTGCTACCGCCGGCCCTTCTACGCGCGGGGGCAGTTTGCGGAAACTTTTGACGACGAGGGCGCCCGGAAAGGCTGGTGCCTGTATAAGCTGGGCTGCAGGGGACCGGTGACTTACAACGCCTGCGCCACCACCAAGTGGAATCAGGGCGTAAGCTTCCCGATCGCGTCCGGGCACGGCTGCATCGGCTGTTCGGAACCCGGTTTCTGGGACAAGGGCGGTTTTTACCAGGCGTTGTCCCAGACCCAGTGGGGCAGCGCCGCCGGCCTGGCCGGCGCCGCGGCGGCGGGCGTCGCCATCGGCGCCGGGGCGGCCCTGCTGGCGCGCAACCGACAAAAGACGGTACGGGAGGAGAAAAAGTCATGACCTTGCTTGATTTCGCCCGCGGTCCCGGTA
>Ga0209253_10006294_pt1 | contig 10290 bp, 12 predicted proteins | sample FrelakmetBRP12BR_FD_187145 | JGI IMG/M metagenome (GOLD analysis project Ga0209253, IMG submission 187145) | Freshwater lake sediment microbial communities from the University of Notre Dame, USA, for methane emissions studies - BRP12 BR (SPAdes)... | ecosystem: Environmental > Aquatic >...
TCAATCAGGCCGCGGCGGGAAGCTGCGATCAGTCGTGCCGCCATGCCTTTTGTGACGGGGAAGTCGTCGCCGAGCCGGATCCAAATGTCGTCAGCGGTGAACGCTGGGGTCATCCGGGCGGTGTCCGCGATCGCCTTGTCAACCAGGGCAACTTGGACCGGCGACCACTTCGAGTCGGCCGCGGCTTGGGATGCGGTGATCCCGCGCTCGAAGCCTGTGGAGGGCCTGTAGGCGGGGTGGGCTGGGTCGCAGACGCCGTGGCGTCGGGTTTGTCCGGCGAGCATCGGACGGCCACACGTTTCGCAGCTTGGAAAGCTCATTTGAGGATCCAGTACATTTGTGGGGTGGCTTTAGGGCCGCGGTAGGCGCATGATGAGTGCGGACGTCGAGTGCCTGTCGCTTGGCCCACCTTCCGCGTTTTACATAACGCGGGCGAAGGGGCGCTCCGTCCGAAGTCCGAATGGGAAAGCCTTATGTCGCTTGGGCCAGGGCTGATCGCCCATAATAAATCATATGTTCCGGCTTGTTTTGAGCCTAAACACGATTTCGCTTGGCCCAGCGAAACTGTATCGCTGGAGTGCATTTGGTTGGATCCTCTTGGTCGGGGTCAAGATGAAAGTTACATTAGTACCTTACTCGGCCCGTGTGGTGGATTTCCAGTAGTCGGTTACTTTGCCGGTTTTTCTTCGATTGCTTTCCAGGCTTGCACGAGCTGATTAGCGGTGATTGTCGGGGCGAGTTCGACGTGGATCCAGTACCCGCCAGGGCCGCCATTTTCGGTTTCGGTCCAGGTCTTCCAGCCTGGCTCCCACGCCCGGCCGGCCGACTTCGACGGCCATCCCGTAAGAACCCCTCTTAAACCGCCCGGTAACTTCATTGGTTTTCATTTCCTCCGTCCCTCTTCCGGGAACGCCGGTCTGCTTGTGTTCGACCATGGGGTCGCTGAAGGCCAGCCGTACACTCCGCGGCCATTGTATTTCCTGACGATAAATGGCCTGAGGCTTGCAGACCTCGGCCCGAAAACATACACCGCACTCCACGCATTCCTCTTCATCAATCCGGGCTTTTTTCTTCTTGGGTTTTTCTTCATCCGGGAAATAATGAATCGCTCCCATCGGGCAATAATCCGCGCAGAGCTTACACCCCAAGCATTTTTCTTGATCAATTCGCATAATATTCTCCTCTGAGGTTCATCGCTATTTTCAAAATCTAACCACAGAGGCCACAGAGATTTCTCTTTCTCCAACAACCAAAAGAATTCTCATTCTCTCTGCGAACTCTGTGGTTTCATATGTCTTCCTGCCTTTCCATTTTAGGCACTTTAGCACTTATTTCGTTCATCCTCCAACATATAGGGGAAGAATCGTTATCTTATCTCCATCTTTTAGGGTCGTATTTTCGATGTGGAATGGGCTGATCACTTGGCCATTACGGGTCCCGATTACGCTCAGGTTCGGGGAGAGACTTTTCTTCTCTCTGTTGAATATCTTTTCTCGGATGGGCGGATAACGAGAAGCGAGGCGATCCAGAAGCTGGATCACCGTCATTCCCTCTTCCACATCCATTTCCCCTGCGGAACGCATGGGAGAAAGGGATTGAAAGTCTGACCCCAGCTCCTCCCCGAGCCACATCCACAATTCGACGCGAATACGCATATCCCCTCGAAAAACGAAAATTCCAAAATCCAGATGACAAATAATTTCTAACTCTCAAATCCCAAATTAGCAAACTTCTTTTTTTGTTTCGAACATTTGACTTTTGGAAATTAGTGCTTATTTGGGATTTGGTGCTTGTAATCTGGAATTTTTTGGATGACTATAGATCTTTAATTATCTCTTTCAGTCCCAACTTTTCCAATGTTTCGGGAAGCGGTTTGCCTGTTTGGGGATCCCAACCCATCAACCGGTAATAGTTCTCCACCATCCACGGCCATTTCTCCATTATATTTACACCCTTGGCCGGCCCATCGATCGGGATGGAACCATAGCGCGCCGAAGGTTTCTCGTCCTCGATCTTCATTCCGTGGCGGAAATTAAAGACCCGAAGCAGGTTGACGATTCGCCTGCCTACATTAAACGCATCCTGGAGGGTCCGATCCCATCCGGTGACGGCATTAAAGCATGCCAGAAGCAATTTGGGGTGCGGGGCGGCAAAGCGACAAGTTCCCAGGCAGTCATCAAACAGCCGGATGCCGCTGTAATTGGCGTTAAAAGATGACACCTGTTCGTGGGAAAAATGATTGGTGGGTTCAGCGAGATCTACCAATTTCGGATGGATTCCTCCCCAGGTGGACTCTAAGGTGCTGGTATTGGTCAGACAAGTGTCAAAGAGCTCGTACCACCTGGATAACCCGCGATGGTCATGGCCTCTGGGAGCTGTACCTTTTTGTCCATAGACGGCCCAATTGGCCGCTTCCCCGCCGGTCTTCTTCGACGCTCTCATGACGCCATCCGCCAGAAGATTCCCAAAAGATCCTTTTCTGGTAGCAATTCGATTCAAGAGCTCCTTGATTGCTTCTACATTCCCCCATGTAAGTTCGAGGCCATCCGTTTCCTTTTTGCTAAAAACGCCTTTCTCAAAACACTCCATAGCCCAGCCAATCGTCCAGGAGGCCTCGTTGCAGTCCATCCCGAGCTTATCAACTTCCTTCGTCAGCACGACCACGGCTCCGAGATCTGTATTGCCGATCTGCGGCCCCCAGGCGGCTAACAGTTCGTATTCCGGTTCTTCTCCTACAAACCCCGTGTAGGGCCCCTCTGTCACAGTCACCTCTTTGACGTGGGCGATCCGGCATTGATAGCAGGGAGTAGGTCGAATCTTGAAATGAGTCCGCATATACTGGCCGTTCATTTTCTCATGCTCGGGATAGATATTGGTGGTGTAATTTTTTACCGGTAACGCACCCATCGCGTAGAGAGTGGAAAAACCTCCTCCGGACCCCCACTGGTAGATGGTCCCGAAAGTTTTGGCAAACTCAAACAATTCATTATTCTTTTCCCTTAAGCCGGCGGGGTCATGAACTTCAAAATTTCTCTTCCCACTGTAAGCCACTACCGCCTTGAGATTTTTCGCTCCCATCACGGCTCCCATTCCATTGTGGGCCACTACATGACCGCGGTCTCCGACAATTGTGGCATAATAAACTCTGTTCTCTCCCGCCGGGCCGATGCCAAAAATACTCACATCATGCTCTTTTACCCCCAACTCCTTCCGTAATAGATCTTCAACTTCCCAGACGTCTTTCCCAGCCAAGTGGCGGGCATCCCGGATTTCCGCCTTCCCATCCTTGATCCAGAGATAGGATAGATTTGACGCCGACCCCTCGAAAACGATTCCATCGTAGCCAGAAAATTTAAGGTAAGCCCCGAAAAAACCGTTGGCCTGGGAAGCCCCGGCTAAGTTGGTCATGGGGCCTTTGGCCACCACGGTAAATGTGGCTGCTCCGGAGACCCCGCTTCCGGCGAGAGGTCCTGTAGCCCAAATCATTCGATTTTTGGGGTCTGACCATTCCACCCCCCGGGGTACCTCATCGTAAAGAATCTTGGCTCCTAGCCCCACGCCGCCAACCCATTTCTTCACCGTCCCTTCATCCAGGTCCTGTTCCCATATGTTTTTCTTGGAAAGATCCACTCGCAAAATCTTTCCTACATATCCCATTGCTTTTATATTCGCCATGGATGCCTCCTCATTATGCTGCGTATAATTTAATGCCCAAAAAATTTGAAACCCTATTCTCCGCCTTCGTTTATCCTTTTTCCCAGTTTAAATAACGCAATTTTCACTGTCAAGAAATAAGCCCCTTATGAGCCCATCGCCCACAGTCCGATGAATCCTATTTTTTTAATTTTCCCTACACCCTTGCAAAATCAGAGTTAGCTATGAGCCCCGGGTGAATTTTTTTGGAAAGGCAGCCTCTGGCGATATGATGCATCTTCTTTAATATATTAGGGGAAGACCCTGGCCCCTGCATGATGTTATGTGGTAATCGTTTAGTCATCTGGCTGGCATCAGCAGATTGGGGAACCACAAGGCCAGCCACGGTATGTAGGTAACCAGGAAAAGTGCGATGATCAGCGCAATGACAAAGGGCCAGACTTCCTTGGCGAATTGACCGATAGATATTTTCCCCAGGGCAACCACTACGTACATCATGGTCCCCACTGGCGGGGTGATGGCGCCGATCATTATGTTGAGCACGAAAAATACTCCAAAGTGCACCAGGTCCACTCCAGCCTGCTCCAGGAGCGGCATCATGACAGGAATGGCCATTACGATGATGGCCAGCCCCTCCATGAAGCAGCCTAGGATTAACATGATGATATTTATGAGCAGGAACAGTTCCCATTGCGCTAAGTGGGCATCCTGGAACAGGGATAGCACCTTCATGGGAGCCAGTTCGTACGTTAGCACCCAACCGAAAGGCTGGGCTGCGGACATGATGATCAGGATAGCGGCGGTGCCGATGACCGATTCAGTGATGATCCCCGGAAGTTGGGAAGGTTTTATCTCGCGGTATATGAAGAACCCGAGGACAAAAGCAAAAGCCGCGCCGGCAGCAGCGGCTTCCGTAGGGGTCATGATCCCGCCAACGATGCCACCCAGGATGATGATCGGCATTCCCAACGGCGGGATGGCACGCAGGGTGGCCCGGGCGAGCTCACCCCAAGTGGACCGCTGTTCGCTGGGGTATTGGCGCCTCTTGGCGATGAAGTAGACGAAGATCATGAGAACGATCCCCATGAGGACTCCTGGGACTGCACCGCCCAGCAACAGGCGGCCTATGGAAACGCTGGCAATGGAACCGTAAATGACGAAGGGGATGCTGGGGGGAATAATCGGGCCGATCGTTGCTGCTGCCCCAACGATGGCGGCAGAGAAAGGGACCCCGTAGCCAGCTTTCTTCATGGCCGGGATCAGGACGGTTCCAGTTCCGGCTGCATCGGCGACGCCCGAGCCGGACATGCCGGCCATGATCATGTTCGTAACCACCACAACGTGGGCTAACCCTCCGGTAATGTGGCCGACCAGGGCTCTGGCGAAGGTGACCAACCGGTCGGTGATCCCCCCGGTGTTCATGAGGTTACCGGCCAGGATGAAGAAAGGAATGGCCAAGAGGGGGAAAGTATCGATACCCCCGATCAGGCGCTGGACAAAACCCTGTAAGGGCACATGGGGCCCGAAGGCCATGTAAACGGCTGCAGCAATGGCGATGGACCAGGCGATGGGAACGCTCACAGCAAACAGCACCAGCATTATGACGAAAAGCCAGAGCATTATGGTCTTTCCTTCCTGCTCAGGGCGCTATGGAAGTGACGCCGGAGGTCTCCCAGAGAGTAAAGAAAGATTAGACCGGCGGAGACCGGGACCACAATATACACGACATATTGGGGCACCTTCAGGGTAGCCGTGGTCTGGGTTGCTGCAAAAGTGAGAAGCCAGCCATAGTAAAAGATGACAGCCATCAGACCCAGGATGAGCAGGTCCACCAACAAATGGAAGACCGGTTGCATCGAACCGGGCAGGACAAGCACAAGCGACTCGACGACAATGTGCCTTTTGCGCTTGGTACAAACGACCGCCCCAAGGAATACGACCCAGATAAAAGAATACCGGGAGAACTCTTCGGCCCACATGATCGGGCTGTTGAAAAAGTAGCGGGCTACCACGTTGGAAAAGGTGGCTAGGAACATCAACACCATGAAAAAGCCAGCTACGATCTCCTCAAGGTTTTTCCAGGAGAACCATCCTGTTCCCATAGACTACCTCCGGTGGGGGTACAGTGGGGCTGTCTTTCAGCCCCACTTGAGGTCACAAGCGGACTATTTCGCGGCTTCGAGGACCTTTTCGTAGAAGCCCTTACCGAAGATCGGCTCGAACTGCTTCCAGGCATCCTTGGTCTTCTCGGAAAATTCGGCCTTATTCACCGCGGTGATGGTCATGCCCTTATCCTTCAGGTCCTGCTGATTCTGGTTGTTCATCTTAATCTGCAAATCGCTCTCGTAATCGCCCGCGTCGGCCATCGTTTTATCAAAGAGGGCGCGAAGTTCGGGCGAGAGGCTCTCATAGAATTTGTTGTTGATGGTCAGGACCAAGTTCATGGTCATATGGCCCGTCAGGGCCACATACTTTTGAACTTCGTAGAATTTGTGGGAGTAAATGGTGTTGAGAGGGTTTTCCTGGCCCTCGACCACTCCCAACTGCAAAGCCGTATAAAGTTCGGAAACCGCCATGGGGGTCGTCGCCGCCCCAAGGGCGGCCATGGCGCACCTGGCCACAGGTGAATCCATAGTCCGGATCTTCAATCCCTTGATGTCATCTGGATGAACAACCTGCTTGGTCTTGGTGGTCAAATGGCGCTCGCCATAAAACCAGCCCGCATCCAGGATGCGTATTCCGCTTTCTTTAGAAGCCCGATCATTCAACTCTTTCATCAGGGGTCCGCGGGCTAACTTGACCAGTTGGGGGCGCAGCTCCTCTTCCGTCTGTCCCTTCAAAATGTAGGGCATGCTGAGCACGCCGATGGGCCCCCAACCCTTGAATTGGGCGAGCATGCTGGGGCCGGTCAAAGCGATGTGGATGACACCGTTTTTAACCTGCTCCTGCATGTCTTTCTCGCTTCCCAGCTGGCTGTTGGGGAAGACATGCACGGTGATCGCCCCGCCCGTGCGCTCCTTCATCAGTTCCGCAAACTTCACGGAGGCCTTGTGATAGGACATGTCGAGCACGCCCACGTGCCCGAGCTTAATGTCCATTTTGGGAAATTTCCCCTGGGCGGATGCGGTCGACCCGCCGGAGATCAGCATCAGGGCGATGAAGACCACCCCTACGAACAAACCGATAAATCTGTCAACTCTTCTGGACATGGCTTTCTCCTCCTTTCAATATGGAACTTGTTACTTCCAAACAAGGGTTCGTCCGGATATTCCCCTCCTGCATCCGGACCGGCCCATGGCTGCGAAAATCATACGGGAGAGAAAAGGGTGCGTCAACAACATATCAGATCCTGTACTGTAAAATCACTGGCTCAATAAGGGAGTGAATCTCCTTGTCCTCAGGATGAAAGAGAACGACCGCGAAAGAGGAGCATGAGATCCCGAACCGTGTAGCCGATGATCGCCGCGCCCGATATGGGCATGATGACATACCGGAAGGCTTTGGGAAGGTCCAGTATGGGAGAATTTTCAGTAGTTCGCATCGTGAGCATCCCCCCCAAATTCAACCGGGTGCAGGGCGATCCACCCCGCATTGGCCATCACCGCCTAGATTGGAGTCCGAGATGTGGTTTATCCCGGTGTTCTCTATCTTTCTCAGGCCCGCTAGGACATCCGAAGCGCCATTTACTAAGTGGGTCTGAACCAGCCGTACCGCGGATCCCTTGTCCTTTCTTTCCAAGAGCTCAATCAATTGAGCATGTTCATCCCACGCCCGGGACCAGGTACTGTCGGCTCTTAATCCCAGCAGCCGCAAACGGCCGACAATATTCCGCAGGCTGTTGATCATGCCCATGAGGTATGAATTTCCGGAAGCCCGGTAAATGGTGTCGTGGAATTGCGAATTCAATCTAAATAATCGTTTGATTTTCATTTCCATCCCCAGCTCATGGGAGGACAAAAGCTCTCGAGCCTGGCTCACGAGCCGTTTCAACGAAGCAATTTCTTCTGCCGTGATTCGGTCGCAGGCCAATTCGATGGCGTAGGCTTCCAGAACCTTGCGGATGCCAAAGACCTCCTGAATGGTTTCATGGTCGAGAGGAGTAACCCTGACGCCGCCCTGGGGGACCCTTTCCACCAGACCGTCCTGCTCCAGACGCCGGAAGGCTTCTCGGACCGGGGTTCGGCTGGCCTTCAGGGATTCGGCTACCTGGTTTTGCATTAGCCGTTCGCCCGGCTCGATTTCCCCGTGGAGGATTTGCTTCTTCAGTCGTTCGTAAATTTGGTCGGAGATGGAATTGGGGGGCTCCAGGAAACGGATATCCCCTCTCTTGTTTCTGAGGATGGCTTCTCGGTACATGAGGAATTTCCTCTGCGGAACCTGAGAAGAAAAGAGTTTTTAGAGAAGGAACCTGGCAACAACCATTTACCAACATGGATTCCAGAAATGGGATCCATGTATCCGTGTATCCACGAATGCTTCTATCAAAACCCAAAAGGGTTGTCAAGCCTCAAATTAGCCTTAAATTAGCTGACCGTATATCAATTTTACGCAATAATCTGCGCAACTCTGCTGTAGCTCCGGGCTTTCCTATGACCCCGGCGAGGATTCAGGTCGGTCTCTAATAGACTTTCCAATATTCCTAATCCGGGTAAATGACCCCGCGCGGATTGAAGCTATGGAAGCGACAAACACATAATATTTTGTTTTTGGTGAAGAATAAACAAAATCTCTTTAAGGCTTCTTAAATGTGATTTAAAGTACATAAAAGCCAGGGCTTATAACTCTGGCTTTTCAGTTTTTGGGTAGAGGATCGGGGGGGGTTAATTTTGGCCAGGGGATATAGGTTAGGGATGGAGAGCGGGAAGGCTGTGAAGGGCGTATTCCTCCTCCGCTTTCATGGTCAAATCTTCCCGGACTTCGATTCGGGGTCTGAATTTTTGGGGTCGGGGAAGACTTTCTGCAGCAAGACCGGGACGAGCGTCATGGCGATCAGGAAACTGAAGCCGACCCCCATCACCGCGACCGTCCCCATGGATCGCAGGCCGGGTTAACCGGAAAGAACCAGGGAACCAAAACCGATCAGCGTCGTCAGCCCCGCCAATAGTACACTTTTCCTCACCCGGGTCAATCCGATTTCCCGGGGGGTATCTCCATTTTCAACCCATCGGTGAAGAATATAGAACCCATAATCGATCCCCACCCCGAGGATCATGGTGAAGACAATCAGGTTCATGAAGTTCAGGTCCATTTGGCAGAGGCCCATCAGGCCCAGCGTCCAGATGGAGGCCAGCACAACGGGCACAAAAGCGAAGAGGGTGATGCGGAGGGAACGAAAATCAAGATAGATTAGACCTCCGATTGCGATCAGGGCGATCAGCAGCACCTTCCAGGCGTCGCGAGCCATCAATTTGGCCAGCTCATCCTGTATCAGCTTGGAGCCCGTAATCTGGAGCCCCGGAGCCGTTCCCTGCAACTCGCTCAGGAAGGGGGCGGCCTTCGGATGACCCCAGAAATCCGGCTTGACGCGGATAGGCGGCCGAGAGAAAACCATCGCCCTGCGCTTTCAGGAACCGGTTGCCGAGCTCCTTCAAAGGGGTTCCCTGGAAACCTTCCCAAGTCAGCATCTCCCGGTTGGCCAGCATCCGGTACAACATCTTCAACCCTGGCTCGAAAGGTCCCACTTCCAGACCTTCCAGGGGAAGGATTCGACGCAATTCCCCGACCACGCGGCCGGGATTGAAGGTTCCTTGTGCCCGGACCCCGATCCATTCCAGATTCCGCTTTTGCTTGGAAAGAGGGGGGATAAACGAGGCCAGGCTCTCGTGACGGGAAATGGGTAAGCCCGAGGCGATGGCCTCTTCCAGGCGGTTCTCCAGCCGGCCCTGAACCTCGAGGGCCTCCCCGGCGTTCCGGCTTCTGGCCAGGACCACGATCATGTCCTGGCCCTCTCCCATCTTCTCCTGCACGCGCTCTTCCAGGGCGAGAGAGGGATAACTCGCCGGCCGCAGTTTTTTGGGATCATTATTTACCTTAACTTGCAACGCCCACCCTGCGGTGCCCAGAGTGACAACGACGGAAAGCAGCAGAGTCCAGCCAGGATGCCGGAGCGCCAGAGGGCCGAGCACCTCCAGACCGAAGGCATAGACGGGCCGTGACCGCTTTTCCTTCCCGGGCCTTCTTTCCCGCCAGGCGACCAGGGCCGGAAAGAGAAGAAAGCTGCAGAGCATGCTGATAAGGATTCCCGTGCCCGTAAGAAGACCCATTTCCTTGATCCCCCGGAAGTCCGATAGGAGCAGGGCATAATAAGAAGCGGCCGTCGTAACCGCGGCCGGCCAGCGCCCGGGGCGCCGCCCGGCTCGGCACCGGCAGCCCGTCCAGGCTGTCCACCCGGAAACTCACCATCGCCATACCCAGGGGCAGCTGCCCCGGCGGCCGGGGCCGCCGCGCTACGCCCGCGGGCAGCTCGTCCATCTCCAGCAGGAAGCTGCGTCCCGGGATGCGGGCGATGGAGGTGGGGGCTGCCACGAGCGCGCGGGTGAAGAACGATCAAATCAAGAGAACCTTTGACGGGAAAGACTTTAGCGCTCTAGTGGACCTGTACCGGAGAATCCCGGAAGACAAGGTCAACCCCATGAG
>Ga0209253_10006295_pt1 | contig 10289 bp, 4 predicted proteins | sample FrelakmetBRP12BR_FD_187145 | JGI IMG/M metagenome (GOLD analysis project Ga0209253, IMG submission 187145) | Freshwater lake sediment microbial communities from the University of Notre Dame, USA, for methane emissions studies - BRP12 BR (SPAdes)... | ecosystem: Environmental > Aquatic >...
ATCGATCGAGTTCAATCTGAGCGAGTGCGCCCGGATACTGGAGCGGATGAGCCCGATGGGCATGAGCCTGGAAATCGAACTGGGCGTGACCGGCGGCGAAGAAGACGGCGTCGGTTCCGATGTGGACGAAAGCGCCGATAATTCCCGTCTGTACACCCAGCCCGAAGATGTGCTGCGGGCCTACGAGACTTTGGCCCATATCGGCGATTTCTCGGTTGCCGCCTCCTTCGGCAATGTCCACGGCGTTTACAAGCCTGGCAATGTCCAATTACGCCCGGAGATTCTGAAGAATTCCCAATCCTTGGTGCAGCAGCGCTACAGCACCGCCGCCAATCCGTTGAACCTGGTATTCCACGGCGGTTCCGGTTCCGAGAAGGACAAGATCACCGAGGCGGTGAGTTATGGTGTATTCAAGATGAACATCGATACCGATACCCAGTTCGCCTTCTCCAAAGCGATCGGTGACTTCGTCGAGGCCAATCCGAAAGCCTTCAAGTATCAGATCGATCCGGTGGATGGCACGCCCTTTAAGAAGTACTACGACCCGCGCAAGTATCTGCGCCTGGCCGAGCTGGGCGTGGTCGAGCGTCTGGGCGAGGCGTTCGTGGATCTGGGTTCGAAGGGCAAATCGCTGGTCCGGAAATAACCAAATCCGGTGTTTGCTGTAACGCCCGATCCCCCCCTCCCAGCGGGAGGGGGGATTTTTTTTATGTTTAAGGACGCCGCGCGGAAAGCGTGATATTGTGCAACCCTGACACATCGCACCGAGACAGCCATGACCATAAAAACTATCGCCACTCGACCTTTTCAAGACCAGAAGCCCGGCACCTCCGGCCTGCGGAAGAAAGTACGGGTATTCCAACAGACGCCTTATCTGGAAAACTTCGTGCAGGCCATTTTCGACAGCCTGGAAGACTTCCAGGGCAAATCCCTGGTTGTCGGCGGGGATGGGCGCTACTACAACCGTGAAGCCTTGCAAATCATCCTGAAAATGGCTGCCGCCAACGGCTTCGGCGAGGTCCTGGTGGGCCGTGGCGGCCTGCTATCGACCCCGGCGGCTTCCTGCGTGATTCGGAAATACCGGACCTTCGGCGGCATTGTTCTGTCGGCCAGCCACAATCCGGGTGGCCCGACAGAAGACTTCGGCATTAAATACAACATCGGCAACGGCGGCCCGGCTCCGGAAACGGTCACCGATAAAATTTACGAAGGCAGCAAGCAGATCGGGGCATACCGGATTCTGGAAGCGCCCGATCTGGACCTGGATCGCCTGGGCGAAGCCCGACTCGGTGAGATGCGGGTCCGGGTGATCGATCCGGTGGCGGATTATGCCGAACTGATGGGCCAGTTGTTCGATTTCGACCGGTTGCGGGAATGGCTCGGCAACGGCCGGTTCAGCCTGCGATTCGATGCGATGAACGCCATTACCGGTCCTTACGCCCGTCATATCCTGGAAGATCTGCTGGGAGCGGCGCCCGGCACCGTGATGCGGGGCGAGCCACTGCCCGATTTCGGCGGCGCTCATCCCGATCCCAACCTGGTCTATGCCCATGAACTGGTGGAACTGCTCTATGGCAGCGAGGCGCCCGATTTCGGCGCCGCTTCGGACGGCGACGGCGACCGCAATATGATCCTGGGCCGGCGCTTCTTCGTCACGCCGAGCGACAGCCTGGCGGTGCTGGCCGCCAATGCCACCCTGGCGCCGGGCTATGCCCAGGGTCTCAAGGGCGTGGCCCGCTCCATGCCCACCAGTCAGGCGGTGGATCGAGTGGCCGAGGCCCTGGGACTGCCCTGCTTCGAAACCCCTACCGGCTGGAAATTCTTCGGCAACCTACTGGACGCCGGCCGGATCACCCTGTGCGGCGAAGAGAGTTTCGGCACCGGTTCCGACCATGTCCGCGAAAAAGACGGGCTGTGGGCGGTGCTGTTCTGGCTGAACGTACTGGCGGCGCGGGGCGAGTCGGTGGAGGCGATCGTCCGCGCCCACTGGCGACAGTTCGGCCGTAATTTTTATACCCGCCACGACTACGAAGGGGTGAACGCCGACCGCGCCAACGAGTTGATGGCCGCGTTGCGGCAACGGGTGGGCGGGCTGACCGGACAACGGTTCGGCGACTACGAAGTGGCTGCGGGGGATGATTTCAGCTATACCGATCCGGTGGACGGCAGCGTCAGCCAGCGCCAGGGCATTCGGGTGCTGTTCCAGGGCGGGGCGCGGATTATCTACCGCCTGTCCGGCACCGGCACCGAAGGGGCCACCTTGAGGGTCTACATCGAAAGCCATGAGCCCGATCCCGCCCGCCACCAGCAGGATCCTCAGGTCGCGCTGGCGGAGTTGATCCGGCTGGCCGACGCGCTGGCAGGGGTGCGGGAACGTACCGGCCGCGCCAAGCCGGATGTGATCACCTGAAGTAGTGTCGAAGAGCGAAGCCGCCCTCGGCAAAACCCCCGGTTACAGGAGAATTCCTCGATGTCGATAGTTCCAGCGAAACCTCATCTGGTAGGCGATATCGGTGGCACCAATGCCCGCTTTGCGCTGGCCGGACCGGATGGCCGGATTTATGCAGAGCAGGTTCTGGCCGTCGCCGATCATCCGGATATCGTCGCCGCCATCACTGCTTATTTGCGGCCACTGGCGGAGCCGCATCCGACCCAGGCGGCCCTGGCGATGGCCATGCCCATCCTGGGCGATCAGGTCAGAATGACCAATAATGAACGCTGGTCGTTTTCCATCGAAGCCACCCGCCGCACCCTGGGATTGGAGCGGTTGGTGCTGCTCAACGATTTTACCGCCCTGGCCCTGGCCGTGCCGCAACTGCGGGCGGACGAGAGCCGGCAGGTGGGTGGCGGCGTGGCGGTGGCCGGGGAGGCGATCGGTTTGATCGGGCCGGGCACGGGTTGCGGCGTATCGGGACTGGTGCAGGTGGGGGGACACTGGGCGCCCTTGCACAGCGAGGGGGGGCATGCCACGGTTGCGCCCATGAGCGAACTGGAATGGGACATCGCCCGCCGGTTGCAACAGCGCTACGGCCATGCCTCCTGGGAACGGATGCTGTCCGGACCGGGCCTGATCAATCTGTATCGAATTCTGGCGGAACTGGCCGCCGTATCGCCGCAGGAACTGACGCCGGAGCAGATCACCGCCCGGGCGCTGGCGGGTGAGTGCCCGCTGTGTGTGCAGGCGGTGGAACTCTTCTGCGCCACCTTGGGCACTGCGGCAGCCAATCTGGCCGTCACCCTGGGCGCTCTGGGTGGCGTTTACATCGGCGGTGGCATCGTGCCGCGGCTGGGAGCATGGTTCGAGCGCTCGACGTTCCGGACGCGGTTCGAGACCAAGGGGCGCTTCAGCGCCTATCTGGCCAACATCCCTACCTATGTCATCACCGCCGAGCATCCGGCATTGCGCGGCGCGGCGGCGGCGCTTGCAGCTTGACAGGCGATGGCCGACACCCGGCAGGACAACGGTCGTGAACCACAGCCGCCCCGGCTGTGGCAGCAGGTCGTCGAAACCAGCCATCACGGCATCATGATTACCGATGCCAGGCTGGCCGATCATCCGATCGTCTATGTCAACCCGGCCTTTGTGAAGATGACCGGTTACTCGGAACAGGAAGTGATGGGGAAAAACTGTCCTTTATTGCATGGAGAAAATGGCTGTCAACCCGTTCTCCAGGAGCTACACGCTGCCTTGCAGGAGCGGCGGGGATGCCAGCTGGTGCTGCGTAATTATCGTAAGGATGGCAGCCTGTTCTGGAATGAAATGACGCTCGAACCGGTGCAGGACGAGGCCGGCGCGGTGACGCATTTTATCGGAACCTTGAATGACATTACCGAGCATGCCAGCAATGCCGCGCGGCTGACGCAGTTGGCCAGTTACGATCCGCTGACGCAGTTGCCCAACCGCCTGCTGCTGGAGTCGCTGCTCAAGCAGGCCATCGCCCGCTCCCGTCGCAGCGGTCAGAAAATCGCCCTGCTGTTATTGGATCTGGACCACTTCAAGCGCATCAACGATACTCTGGGTCATGGTCCGGGAGATGCCTTGTTGCAGGCGGTAGCGGGACGGCTGGCGAGCTGCCTGCGGGCCGGCGATACGCTGGGGCGGTTGGGAGGAGATGAGTTTGTCGTCCTGCTGGAAGGGTGGCGGCGGAACGAGCAGGTCGCCAGGGTGGCGCGTAAACTCCAGGAGGCGCTGACCCCCGGCTTGAAGCTGGACGAGCAGGAGGTATTTGTCACCGTCAGTATCGGCATCAGCCTGTTTCCCAAGGATGGCGAAGATGGTCAGACGCTATTGAAAAATGCCGATATCGCCTTGTATCGGGCCAAAGCCCGGGGACGCAACGAGTTTTGCTTTTATACGGCGGAGATGACGGCGCGCGCCATCGAGCAGCTGGCGATGGAAAACGATTTACGGCGCTCCCTGGAGCGCGGCGAACTGGAACTGTATTACCAACCGCAACTGGATCTGCTGCACCAGCGTACGCTCGGAGTCGAGGCGCTGTTGCGCTGGCGGCATCCGAAATACGGCCTGGTAGGGCCGGCTGACTTTGTGCCGCTGGCGGAGGAAAGCGGGTTGATCATCCCGATTGGGGAATGGGTGCTCAGAACGGCGTGTGCCCAGGCCAAGGCTTGGCAGGAGCAGGGGCTGCCGCCCCTGCGCATGGCGGTCAACCTGTCGGTCGCGCAATTCGAGCAGCCCGATTTTACCCGGCTGGTTGCCCGGATTCTGAGCGATACCGGCTTGCAGCCAGACTGTCTGGAACTGGAAATCACGGAAAGCCTGCTGATGAAAGATGTCGCTACCGCTGTGACCGTCTTGCGCACCCTCAAGGAGATGGGCGTCAAACTGGCGATCGACGACTTCGGCACCGGCTATTCCTCGCTGAACTACCTCAAGCGTCTGCCGATCGACCGGCTTAAGATCGATCGCTCGTTTGTCCACGATATTTCCATCGATCCCGATGACGCCGCTATCGCCCGGGCGGTGATCGCTATGGCGCATAGCCTGAATCTGCGGGTCGTCGCCGAGGGGGTGGAGACGAACGCCCAACTGACCTTTCTCCGGTCGCGGGACTGCGATGAAATGCAAGGTTACTACTTCAGTCGCCCGCTTCCGGCCGGAGAGGCAAAAATCTGGCTGGAACAGCATGGCCGCTGGGAAATCTGGCAGGAAGAGCAGGAAGATCAGGCCCAAACCGTGCTGCTGGTGGATGACGATACGGCTATTCTTAAACTGCTGGAGCAGGTGCTGCGCCGCGATAATTATCGGGTGCTGACCGCCGCCAACGGTCGCACCGGCCTGGAGTTACTGACCCAATATCCCGTGCAGGTCGTCATTTCCGATCTGTTCATGCCGGAAATGAACGGCATCGAATTTCTCAAGCGCGCGCGCAAGCTCTATCCCGATACAGTGCGGATCGCGCTGAGTGGTTATGGCGAACTGGCTGATTTAATCGCCACGATCAACGAATGCGCCGTCTTCAAGTTTCTGGCCAAGCCCATCGCCCTGGACGCGCTCCGGGATACGCTCCAGCAGGCTTTTCTATGGCACGAACTCCATCCCCTGCAACGCCGCTTGCAGTAAAAGAGTGAGGGGTGAGGGGTGAGGGGTGAGGGGTGATATGACCGTCCGCAATCTCGAATACCTTTTTAAACCCCGTTCCATCGCTCTGCTCGGCAATGGCAGCGAGAGCGACAAGCTGCTGATGCGCAATCTGCTGAACGCCGACTTCGCCGGGCCGGTGATGCCCATGATTAAAAACCGGCAGGCCCTGGAAGGCGTGCTGACCTATCCCGATATCGCCAGTCTGCCGTTATCCCCGGACCTGGCGGTGATTTCCCTGCCGCTGGCTGAAATACCCGCCCTGATCGGGCCACTGGGTGAGCGCGGCGCTCGCGCCGCGCTGATCGTCAGTGCCAGCGACCGGCGGCTGGAAGCCGGCGACCGGCAGGCGCTGCAGCAGGCCATCCTGGCCGCTGCCAAACCGTATCTGCTGCGCGTCATCGGCCCGGATTCTCTGGGTGTCGCGGTGCCCGCCGCCGGCTTGAACGCCACCTTGAGCCGGTACCGGCTGACCGATGGTTACGCCGCCTTTGTCACCCAGCCCGCCGCCGTCGCCCGGGCGGGACTGGACTGGAGCGCCCATCTCGGGATTGGCTTTAGCCATTTGCTCAGCCTGGGCGATGGGATCGATGTGGATATCGCCGATATCTTGGACTATCTGACCACGGATCTGCGCAGCCGGGGGATTCTGCTCTACCTGGAACAGATTCCCAATCCCCGCAAGTTCATGTCGGCGGCGCGGCGCGCCGCCCGGGTCAAGCCGGTAATCGCACTCAAGCCACGGCGCCATACCCATGGCAATACCGGCGACGCCGTCTACGAGGCTGCTTTCCGGCGGGCCGGCATCCTCAGGGTCAGTGACCGCCATGAACTGTTCACCCTGGTGGAGACCCTGACCGCTGCCCAGACCGTCGGTAACGACCGGCTGGCTATCCTGAGCAACAGCCGGAGTTTAAGCCTGCTGGCGGTGGATACGCTGGACCATTACGGCGGCCGGTTGGCCCAGTTGGCAGAGGAAACACAACAAGGGTTGCAGGTGCTGCCGAACCACTTGCTCAGCCCGGTCAATCCGGTGGAACTGGGCGATGCGGCCGGCGGAGAGGTGTACGGCAAGGCGCTGGATGTGCTGTTGCAGGACCGCGGGGTGGACGGCGTGCTGGTGATCGATGCTCCCGGCCCCTTCAGCGACCCGACTGAGGTCGCCGATGCGATTGTCCAGCGGCAGGCGCGCACCACCCGCGGCATCATCGCCAGTTTTGTCGGTCCGATGGCCGGCCAGGCGGCCCGCCATTGCACCATGCAGCGGCAGATACCGACCTATGAGACCCCGGATGAGGCGGTAAGGGCGTTTATGCGGATGGTCCAGCACAAACGCAATCAGGAGCTGCTGATCGAAACGCCGCCCTCGATCCCCGAAGCCTTTACCCCGGCGGTCGAGGCGGCGCGGCGGATTATCGGCGGTGCGCTGGCGCGGGGTTCCGGCAAACTCGACGACATCGAAGCCATGCAGTTATTGAGCGCCTATGGCATTCCCGTGGTGCAGTTTCACAAGGCGGCCGATCCCGCGGAGGCGGCGGCGATCGCCGGCCGACTGAGGCGTTCCGTCGCGCTGAAAATCATCTCCCTCGATATTCCACATAAATATCGGGTGGATGGAGTGATGCGCTATCTGGATTCGCCCCAGGTGGTGCACGAGGCGGCCGAGTCCCTGTTACAGCGGGTGCAGGAGCTGGCGCCGACCGCGCGGATCGACGGCTTTCTGCTGCAACCCATCGAGTACCGCGGCAATGCCTTCACTATTACCGTGGGCGTACGTTCCGGCGGTCCGTTCGGGCCGGTGATTTACTTTGGCCAGGGCGGCACCGAGGCCGAGGTGATAGACGATATCGCTTATGGTCTGCCGCCTTTGAATATGAATCTCGCCCACGAAATGATGGCCCAGACCCGGATCTATCCGGTCTTGCGGGACAGCCTGCTGCGCAAGGTGGATCTGGATGCGCTGGCGCTGACCCTGCTCAAGGTGTCGCAGCTGGTGATCGATCTGGGTGAAATCGTGGAGCTCGATATCAATCCCTTGCGCGCCAGCGCCGGCGGGGTGGTGGCCCTGGATGCACGGGTGCGGGTAGCGCCGTTTGCCGGCAGGCCCGCCGACCGGCTGGCTATCCGTCCCTATCCCAAGGAATTGGAAGAACGGTTCAGCCTGCCCGACGGCCGTGAGTTTCTGATCCGCCCCATCCTGCCGGAAGACGAGCCGCCCTTGCAGGCTCTGGTGCGCCGCACGCCACAGGAAGATTTGCGAATGCGCTTTTTTCAACCGCTGCGCGAATTGCCCCATACCCTGGCAGCGCGCCTGACCCAGATCGATTACAATCGGGAAATGGCCCTGGTGGTCACCGCGCCGGATGTTCCCGGCAAGGCGGATATCTACGGCGTGGTGCGGGTCAACGCCGATCCCGACAACGATAAGGCGGAATATGCCATTTTCGTGGATCATAATATGACCGGCCTGGGGTTGGGCCCCATGCTGATGCGTCGCATCATCAACTATGCCCGCGCTGCCGGCACCCGCGAAATCGTCGGCGAAGTGTTGCATGAAAACGACAGGATGTTACGCATCAACGAGGCGTTGGGTTTCAACCTGAGCCGCTGCGCCGACGATCCCGAGTTGGTACTGGTTTCTCTTAAGCTGCAGGAGCGATAACAGAGTGGATTCCCGAAGATGACTGTCCGTAACCTCGACGCCTTGTTCAGACCTGAGGCCATTACCCTCATTTGCAAGGGCGACATCAGCGAGGTCATCATCGCCCGCAACCTGATGAACGGCGGTTTCAAAGGCCCGGTCATGCCGATCGATCCCAACCGGCGGGCGCTGGAGGGAGCACTGACCTACCCCGATATCGCCAGCCTGCCGCTGGCGCCGGATCTGGCGGTGATCAATGCGCCGCTCGCCGAAGTGCCCGCGCTGCTGCCGCAACTGGGAGAGCGCGGCGTCCGCGCCGCCATGATCGTCAGCGAAACCCCCAGCGGCGCTGCCGGCGAGCGCGCGACGCTGTACCAGGCCATTCTGAATGCCGCCAGGCCCTATCTGCTGCGGCTACTGGGACCCGACTGTCCGGAGCTGAGCGTACCCACCTCCGGCCTGCACGCCAGCGTCAGCCGCTTCCGCCCCCTGCCCGGCCACGCGGCTTTTGTCACCCAATCCAGCGGCATTGCGCAAGCCGCGCTGGACTGGGGCAATCATAACGGTTTTGGCTTCAGCCATTTGATCAATATCGGCGCCGCCCTGGATGTGGATTACGCCGATGTGCTGGATTATTTGACCAATGATTACCGGACCCGGGCGATTCTGTTGTATCTGGAATCTATCCGCGACGCCCGCAAATTCATGTCGGCGGCCCGGCGGGCCGCGCGCATCAAGCCGGTGATCGTTCTCAAGCCCCGCCGCTATGCCGATGACAGCGTCGATGATGCGGTCTATGCAGCGGCCTTCCGCCGGGCCGGCATCTTGCGGGTGGACGACTGGCACGAGTTATTCAACCTGGTGGAAGCCCTGCCTGCCGCCAAGCTGGTGCGCAGTGACCGCCTGGTCATCTTAAGCAACAGTCGCAGCCTGAGTTTGCTGGCTACCGATACCTTGTACCACTTCGGTGGCCGGCTGGCGCAGTTGTCCGAAGCCGCCCAGGAGGGCCTGGAACACCTGGCAAACCCCTCGAGTGCTTCGGTCAACCCGGTGGATCTGGGCGATCAGGCCGATGCCGCTGCCTATGATAAGGCGCTGGAGCTGCTGCTGCGCGATCCGGGGGTGGACGGTGTGCTGGTGATCAAAGCGCCCAGCGCCCTGAGCGAGGCGCGGCCCGTGGCGGAGGTGCTGATCCAGCACCTGCCCGGCATCCGTCGTTGCCTGTTGGCCAGTTTTCCGGGACCCACGGCCGGCGAGGCGGCCCGGCGCCTGACCATGGGTCGACAGATACCCACTTATGAAACGGCCGCCGGCGCGGTCCAGGCCTTTATGCGCCTGGTGCAGTACAAGCAAAATCAACAGCTATTGATGGAAACTCCGCCCTCCCTGCCGGAGGAGTTCACGCCTTACACCGAAGTGGCGCGGCATATCATCGCCCAAGCCCTGGCGGAGGGGCGGGACCAGCTCAACGAGTTCGAGGCCCTGCAATTGCTGGCGGCCTACGGTATTCCGGTGGTGGATTCCCTGATCGCCAAATCCCCTGGCAGCGCCGCCGACATGGCCGCGAGCCTGGGACGGCCGGTCGCCATCAAGATTCTGTCGCCGGATATCGAAAACAAGTATCAGATCGGTGGGGTGGCGCGCTATCTGAATACGCCGGAAGCGGTGCGGCAGGCGGCCGAGGCCATGCTGATCAGGCTGCGCAATGTAGCCCCCGCCGTGCAGACCGAAGGGTTCCTGATTCAACCCATGGAGTACCGGGATGGCGCCTATGACATTACCTTGGGGGTGCGTCCCGGCGGGCACTTCGGACCGGTGATCTACTTCGGCCAGGGCGGCACCGAAGCCAGAGTGATCAATGATATCGCTTATGGCCTGCCGCCGCTGAATATGCATCTGGCGCGGGAGATTATGTCCCAGACCCGGATCTATGAGCTGTTGCGTTACAGTCTGCTGCGCCGGGCGGATCTCAAGGCGCTGGCCCTGACACTCGTCAAGATCTCGCAGATGGTGATCGACCTGGGCGAACTGGTGGAACTGGACATCAAT
>Ga0209253_10006296_pt1 | contig 10289 bp, 8 predicted proteins | sample FrelakmetBRP12BR_FD_187145 | JGI IMG/M metagenome (GOLD analysis project Ga0209253, IMG submission 187145) | Freshwater lake sediment microbial communities from the University of Notre Dame, USA, for methane emissions studies - BRP12 BR (SPAdes)... | ecosystem: Environmental > Aquatic >...
TACTCTCCACTCGCTCAACATCTCCGATAAATCCAGGGACAGACAAACATCCTTCCGTTCCCACAACTTTTTCTTCTGACATGCGAATGATTTCAGGATTTGCCATAGCATACAACTTGGGCGGAATATTTTCATCTTCTTCATCCCCAAATTCAACCACAATGATGCGCAAGGGTATATTCACCTGGGTAGCGGCAAGTCCTACACCAGGCGCGGCGCGCATAGTGTCAATCATATCATCGACAATTTCTTGGAAATCTTGCCCGAAACCCGTTACTTTTCTGGCTCTGCGGCGTAAAACTCGATGTGGAATGGTAATAATTTCTCTTAATGCCATTTTCTTTCACCGATAATTTTCGCCATCCGGTCTGGCATTCCCGGTTTGGCCGAGGTTTTGGTGATAGACTGATAACAGATCAATGATCCGTTCACGTTCACTGGCAGCTTCTGTCTCTTGCTTCTGCAACCGCATCAAATGCATCCGGTTAAATATATCTCGTTGGATCCTTGCAGGTTCGTGAACACCATAAAAAATGAATTTTACCTCACCAATATTGATAATAACGTTTCCGAAATTCAAAAGGTATCCCGTTAATCCTGGCCTCTCATGTTCCAGGCTGAGGACATTTTCAAGCGAAGCTGATTTTCTTATCTCAGTTCCAAGCGGTTTTCGGGTAATATCGAAGATATTTCGATCAGTCACCTGGTATATGTCGTTGCGCCAATCGATGTAATTATATAACCACCAAGGAAATACCAGGGCAATCGTCAATACGAACCAGGTAGCTGAGACTGAAATAGGCGAAACAAGCTGTAAATATCCGTCAGAATAGGCGAGAAGATAAGCTGCCAATCCGAGCACAGAAATAAATCCTATAACCAAAGGTACAAGCGTCTTGCGGAAGAGAATGATCCAGTGTTTGCGATAGGTAATTGTATTTCCACGTTCGATTCGCAGTACAAAAATACTGCTAAAATATTTCCGTTTGACACTTAGCTCTTCATAACCTCCTGGGGCAGATGGTGAAGGAGATTGAGCGGATGTAATTTCTTCTTGATGTGGCTCTTCTTGACCGATAGCCCGTAAAACTGCCTTTTCCATTTCTTTATTCTCTGCCCGTTTATGGATTTGCTGAGCTCTGTGCCAGTATTCTTCGACCAGGTCGACTACCTGGCGAGGGTCACTGATATTATGGAAAATTATTTTGCCTGTGAATGTGCTGATGATCACATTGCCGTAACCCAACATTCTCCCCCAGAAAGAAGTATTCATATCAATTGACATGATTGTATTGAGAGGCGCTTCGATCCGGCTTTCATAGAGCCACATCACTTTTTCGATCCAGGCAACTCTTTGGGTAGTGACAATGTAAAAATCATTTGACCAATCCACCCATGCCCAAATCCCCCAGGCAAGACTGATTAAAAAGAGCCCCAAAGCAGCAATAGAGCTAAACTCAAAAACCGGCGACCATTCTCTATTCCAAAATGCAGCGATCAACGCCACCAGAGCTGCACAGAATATTAATAGCGGACCAACTAAAGATAAGAACAGAAAAAACCAGTGTTTTCTGCGAACCTGGTAGATTAATTCTCCCTCGGTAATCCAATCGAATCGATGCTTCTCTGCAAAGTCTCTGCTGTGGATAAATTTTTCCAGGTTATTTTGAACATCCGGGTATTGATCCAGCAGTGCATGAAACCGATCCCAATTTGCTTTTAGGAATCGGGTTGGAACCACCACCGTTGCCGTTTCGGATTCTGGTCGATTATACAAAGAGGAAACATGACCTAAGAAGTCCCCTTTAATCAACACTTCCATTTGAGTGCTGTTTTCTTTTACCAGCCAGTTGAGGGCAACCTCACCATCAAGAAGTATCCGAAACGAATCTGCCTTTTCCCCTTGTAAATATATTTGGTCCCCCGCCTTTCGATCTTCAACCGTAAAGAACCTTGCAGCTTCATAAAGTTGGTTGTCTTGCAACGATCCGAAGATGTGCATTTTTTTCAGAAGCTCAAGAATTTGCGACTGATCTTCTTTCATGGTATGCTTGTATTTACACCATTCAATGCGTAGGTTTCCATCAAATAACCAGGTCTCCAAATCCTATACAATCAACTCAAGGTTCGCCAGTGGTACGATAGTCACTTTACCATTACTGAGACGGATCACCGCTGATTTAACACGCTGGTTGTTCAACAATACCATGGAAGATCCAATTTCTTGGATCTCACCAATATCATTCGATCTTAAAGGGTGCAATATTCGCACCCGCTGACCTTTTTCCAAGCGAACTCGAATTTGTGGAATAGTGACTCCCTCAGGAGCTTGAAGGGGGATGACCAATTCGGGCCGGCTGCCTCTAATCCGGTCCCACGAACACGCATTCAATGCCCCTTCACGCCATTCATTGGTTGTGATCAACTCTCGCGTAGCTACGCTCAAAGCCCTTTTCCCAAATCCTTCTAATATCATCACAGGCACGGGCAGGTTCTGGATGGCAGGAATTAATGCGCATTCCAGGCTGCCCAGGATTAACCCACCCAGTTGAATCTTTTCACAGGCCAATAGAGCGGACAGGTTACTGCAGTGTCCAGCAAACATGACTGTTCCTTTCATTGTCTCGGAAATCTGAGAAGAAGTCAGTTCATGTTCTTCTTCAATTGCAACAACGCGGATTATCCCAGTTCCGATCTTTCCATTGCCCCACATTCCCTGGATTAAAGCCCCGATAGTCTCAATTACGACACCTTTGTGCCCTATAATCTTAACTACTTCTCCGGAAATCCCAGCCTTCAATTGGAACGGGTTCTTATAAGTTTGAATCAGCACACGACCATTTTCAGCCTGGATAATTTTCCCATCTCCAGGCGCCCTTATTACTCGCCGGGCGACCCCGGCTGGCCCAGCGATAATTGTCTTTTCAGTGATCAAGTCTCCAGTCTGTACCTCAAGGTATTCATCTGCCTGCCTGGGTGTAAGTTTCAAACTCTGAGCGACATCCAGAGTGATTAATTCTGGGACAAAAAAACTTTCGGCGATTACATCATTAGCGCTGATTTTCTGTCCAACGCGGACGAGAATCCGCCCTTGTACGGGCAGGATTCGTTCACGACGAATTAGAGTGAGGGGCGAAAGATGAATCACAGTTATTAATCTTATTAAATTTCTTTGTTGATTAATCTACTTCGCCAGGTCTCGAGTTGCTCCACCCTTTTCATCCCATCGATAGGCAAACTTAAAGGTCGGCCGCGCGCGTCAACGATTAGACCCAACATACCTCCCGATGTGGTTAATTTTCCTCCTCGTCCGGGTGATCCCATACCAACATCGAAGCCGTGCAGTGGTTGTAAATACATTTGCACAAACCTGCCATATTCAAGGGGGATTACCGTCAGGTCGCCTTTACAGATCTCGTACTCGTCCTTCCGACCCTCCTCGGAGAAAATTTTTATTTTTAATATGGGTTCTCCGTCCTTTATTTCTCCGACTGGTGAAATCACAGTTCCCAAGCTGATAAATGCATCTGACTCTAATATCTGGATCATCATCATCGGATTTAAGTTCCCTACTGATCCTAAAACACTTGAGATTTGGTTTTGATCTAGAACAAGTGTGCATACTCCTGAAGGTTGTAAGCCGTTCAGTAAGAGTAATCCGCTTAAAATGTGATCCGCCCCTTGTTTAAATATATTGCCACTTGCCAGGATACGCTCAAAAGCCGGAGAAAAACACCTCGAATTCAACCTGCTTCCCTTAGAAAAATGATGGCTTGCGTGCCTTGAAGCCTTGAACAGAACATGTTGAACCATAGCCTGTTCAATGGCTTGCTCCTCCTTTTCAATCGGGATGTACCCGGGGTAAATACACTTATTTGCCAGGTATTCACTTATTTTTGATTTCGAAAGCTCAATTGTCATCCATGTTTGTATACCAGAAAGCAATGAATCATCAAGAATCCTTTTATTTGTTGGGCTGAGAGCAAATTCTGGATATACAACCAGCGATAATTCGCCCTCATACGCTTCAGCAATGGTCACTGCCTGTGCGTCAATATCTACTCCTAAAATCCCTTTTTCATAAGTTACCACGTGACTCAAATAGCGGATCACCCGTCCGAATCCACTGCACGAGGGTATCAGAGTATTTCCTATAAAGCTGTCAAGTTCTTTTGCGCCTTCCAGGTTTTGAATACAATGTTCGATCCACTGCTTTACAATCTCTTTACGGGCAGGCTCAAGTAGCTCAAAATTAGGTCGTGGGTGAATATTGGGGAGGAATTCTACTTTCGCAACGCCTTTGAGGGCGGTGGAAACTTTATTCTGTATCTCCTGGTTACCCGCATATAAGACTCCTGGTCGTCGCTCCGAAGGAGTCAAGTAATTCGCCAGCCTGACAATTTCAACCATTTTCATAACCGCATGACTGGCGCCCTGGTCAGTGCCACCCGCGATCAGAATTAAATCCGGTTCCCCTTGTAAAAGATTCCTGATCTGTGTATCGATCTTTTCGCGGTCGTTCAGGCTGAGTATGTTGGTGATTTCACAAGGTATGGTCCGAATTAGCTTTTGAGCGCTCGCAATAGATACCTCTTCACTCAGACCGACCAGCGCGATTTTGAACATTCTACCTGCTGATATTGTGGCTGCGAATCCATCCACATCCATCATCCCTTTTTTATTAGGGAAAATCCATTCCTCGTTTGAATCGAAAAAAGAACGGTAGGTAATATTTTCCAATTCTCTAACTGCTTGAAGAACCCCATAGCGGATATCATTAATCGGCGAATAGGCGCTGGTAGGTGCATCACCCTGCGCAATAAACCGATACTTTCCATCAACAATATCAAACAGACTGGCTCGGGTGCTTGTAGATCTTATATCTATGGCAATAATGGAATGCGGCGTTTCCATATGATAAATGCTAATGTAGTAAATTCATTAAGAAATTCAAACGATCTATCATCGCAACAAGTGCTGCTGAATAAATTCCTGCATAAACTACTCCCAGAGTGATGGCGATAAATATTCCTCCTACATAAAAAGTTGTTTTTCTTATTAGGGATATCCGATTCCTGTCTGTATCCCTAAAATGAAGACCGAAATGGAAATAACCCAAAGCTGTCACTGTCCCAAGTATGATCAGCAATCCTTGCACGACATGCATGAAGTTTTCATAATTCAACTTTGATAAGCTGCCAGTGGCGATCAGCCGAGTGGATGAAAGTGTCTGAGGAACCAGTGTCCCAACTACTGCACCACCAACAGCGATTGCAGCACCTACTCCAAGTAGAAACGCCATAACTGGAGTTCCTAAAGCAGAAAACCGAGGCGATAATTTAGAGAGGAGCAAAATACCTAAAGCCAGTGGCATCAGAGTAGCCAATCGCTCTCCGGATGATCCAAAAAGGAATGGATAAAGGAGTTTCGGCCAGAGAACACTTTCCCATGCAATAGCAATAATGAGTGCTGCAGTAGTTCCTATGAAAATATGAGAAGCTAGCCGAAATAGCGCGTTATCTCCCAATAAGTAACTGAAAATTGTTAATGTTAAGAAAGTGCTAATCACAATTCCTGCTACATTCAGGATATTATCCGGTAAATTCATCGAAATCTTCCCAGACGATTTTTCATGGAGAATGCCTGCCCCAGGTTATTCCAGCATTTAAAATGCCTCCAACAGCCATCAATATACCAGCCAATAACATTCCGAGGTTGTACATAAGCCATGTTCGACTGTCTGAATCGCTGGTACTATCAAATGTTTCATATTGTAAACCCGCCTCAATTCCACTCAACAAGCCGTCTATCTGTTTTGGTATTGCTGAATAATAGGGCAGCAAGGCAGGTGTTGCTTGTGCACTAATGACAAATATCAATGGTCGCCCGATAGGATGAACCTGAATTTGTTCGATCCAGCTCCTGGCGGTCTCGGAATTCTCAGTGGCTATTACCATAATCGAAAAATCATCTGGCGAGTTAATGCCCATCAGCTCTGGATATATGCTTTGGCCATGTGTCCAGGCTTCACTCGGCATGATCTGACGTGGCGCCTGGATAAAAAGGGGTATCCCAGTCAATCCACCTGGAATGTACCCAAGGTTGTAAACCAATGATTGATCAGGCAAGATAACCAATCTTGATTTCTTGGCATCGTTGAAAATTTTCTCGATCTGAAATGGTCCTGTAGGCAAACTGGATACAAAAACAGAAAGGATGTTTTTTCTCGCTAAATGCGTTAGAAGTGCTTTTATGGATAAATCCAGCTCGGCAGAGTATGCCGGATTGTAATCAATAACCAGCAGCGCAGGCAAATTAACAGCCAAATTCTCGACAATCTTGTAGGTCTGGAGAACGGCAGGTGAAATTTCAGGCTGGTCTAATTCAGGTATGGAAACAAAGTAAAAAATTAATAATCCCACTATCAGTATCACCGAAAAAAAGAAACGAGAAAAATGCTTGCTTCTTCCGAAGCGACGTGAAGGATCTCCAGGTGCAGCACCCTCTGCATCGATTAAATTCCTCAATAGTTCAGCATGCTCGATTTGGGCATCTGTCACCTTCAATCGAGATGGAAGCGAGTCATTTGGATGTATTGAGGGAGTTTGTTGCGCAAATGAAGTGAGGCCATTAATTCCATCCAAGGGGTTGATTCTGGACGGAAAGAGAGGTGCATGCTTGGGGGAAGGAAGATTTTCAACTCTGAGAGGTTGCGTGATACCAATTTCGGACAATTCATCGGTTGAGGAAGATGGTAAATTGGAAGAACAAAACTGGCAAACCGTAGATTGTGCAAAGTTTAACTCACCACATTGTGGGCAACGAATACTCGTCATGATTAATCTGAATAAGGACGATCAATTCCCATCAAGAGACGCAATCCTGCGGCTAATGTGCCCAGTGCGACGCCAAGAATGATCCCTCGCGCACCTCCTATTGAAAGTACTCCCGCCAGCCATTGATATACTTGGTCCAATCTCAGTTTTTCAATACCCGGAATTTCGGTCGCGCTCAATAGGCTCAAGATTACCGTTAAAATAAAAACCATTCGGAACAGGTTTAGATTATTATGCCGGATGTGTACGCCAAGCGTTAGAAGGACAACTGCCAGTAGCGCCAGCAAGCTTCTTTCCACCGGTATCAAGACATTCTCATATATCCAAGCAGAATAATTCGAGGTTATCCCAAAGAAAGCAACTATTGCAATCGTGGCAAAAAAAGAAGTAAGTAAGACCAAACTGTGAGCACTCGAAGGACTACCCGCCAGGATTTTATTCCTATGAACTCGAATAATATTTACACCTCCAATAATCATCACCACCCCGACCAGGATAGCTGCATAATTTAAAAGGGTTAGCCGTACAGAATTTAATAACCTAATATCAAAAAAATAGCCTGAGAGGACAATGCATCCGCTCACCCCGGCGATCAGCACCAGAATCGTCTCTTCCAAGCCTCGTTTCACAATCCACCTATTATGTTCAATAGGGTACCCATCAGAATGATTCCAATGATGACCCAACGAAAGATATCCTCGGCTGCCATTCCGGAAACTTGTTTCGAATCAGGATCAAAATATCCCCCAGCAGCAAATAATTCCTCCCCGATTATTGGATCGATTGTCCCAGAGAAAAACACAGCCAGGGCAATCAGATTTGCGCTGCCTGCTATAGTCGAGTGTTCAGACCGCTCAGCCGAATCAAGCATTAGAGCACTCTCACTATCAAAAGAGCCAGAGAGAATGTTCACACTCGTTTTCCTATCTGATGTAAGCTGAAGAGCGCCAACAGCGAATGAAAATGGCGATAAACCCGTCAATTGGTTTTGATTTATTTCCAACTTAGCATCCAATTCTATATTTCTTGCTGTGGTTTCAAGAACATCGTGTGCAGAGATGTTCAACGATGGGTCTCCACAACTGATAATTGCTGGATTTTCGCTAAGTAAGGCATGTGGGGAAGTTTTTTCCAAGATTTTTAGACTGGAAAAAGAGATTGCTGCCTGTGGACCTATAAGTCCTCCGTATCCGAGCGATAAATGCATCCGATTTCCTGTCTCAACCGCAACTTCGACGCTGCGCTTCATCTTGGAATATGCTGGAATATCTCGCTCGAAGATGCGTTTAGAATTCTTTCTTGATTGTGAAAAATAGTAAACTAAGGTGGAGAAAAAAACTACAACTAAGAGGCCAAGGATATTAATCGTAATCGGTAACCAGGCGCTCATTTTAAGGCAGATTCTTCAGATATGAGATAAAGGCATCTTTCTTCTCGGGGTCTTCAAGTAAATCGACCAGTGCTTGTAGCTGTCGCTGTGGAATGAAAGGTTTCAACAAAGGTTCCATAAAAAAAATCATCTGAGCTCCTAAGAAATCAAAAGGGTTTGAAATTTCCAGCAAGGAAACTACCCAGCCGTTTATAGCCCAGCGTTGCAATAGACTTGCCCATCCTTGCCAGGTTTGAAGATCAGACTTCATGCTGATGAGTATAGCATAGTTTCAATTTTGAACTTCAGGCGCTGAAAACAAGCTAAAGGTTAATAAAAAGTAATCAATTCCTTGAAGTTGAAACATACCTGATATTGTCTGATATATGACAGTACGCGAGGAATTAACATGCCATATATTACTTTCGAATTGATGATGGGCGGGCTAAACTTAGCAGTCGAGATACAAGATTGGCAAAGTTCAAATGGATAATCTCTCTAGTTAATGAAGTACGGCATCTGCCGTTTCGCAAGTATTTTTCTAATTTGGAGTAAATCGTATGAAAAGACCAATGGTTACAATCGATGGCAATGAAGCCGCAGCTTTTATTGCTCACAAACTAAGCGAAGTAATCGCCATTTATCCAATCACCCCTTCATCACCAATGGGTGAATTCGCCGATGAATGGTCTGCCTTAAAGAAACCGAATATCTGGGGAACCATCCCCCTGGTTATCGAGATGCAATCTGAAGGCGGCGCTGCCGGCGCTGTGCATGGGGCTTTGCAAACAGGTGCATTGACAACAACCTTCACTGCCTCACAAGGGCTTCTATTGATGATCCCAAATATGTACAAGATCGCTGGGGAACTTACTCCAACAGTCTTTCATGTTTCGGCTCGCTCCTTAGCAGCCCAAGGATTGTCAATTTTCGGTGATCATTCAGACGTGATGGCGACTCGTTCAACTGGGTATGCAATGCTCTCTTCGAATTCGGTGCAGGAAGCCCATGACCTGGCAACGATTGCACATGCGGCAACTTTGGAGGCGCGCGTCCCATTCTTACATTTCTTCGATGGTTTCCGCACCTCTCATGAAGTTAATAAAATCGAACAGCTCACAGATGATGATCTACGAGCGATGATTAACCAGAAACATATCCAGGCGCATCGAGAGCGTGCACTTTCACCCGACCACCCTGTCTTACGTGGCTCTGCTCAAAACCCAGATGTGTATTTCCAAGGACGCGAGACTGTAAATCCATATTACCTGTCATGTCCAGCGATTGTCCAGAAAACTATGGACAAGTTTGCTGCCCAGGTTGGACGGCAGTATCATCTCTTCGACTATACTGGCTCACCAGAAGCTGATCGGGTGATCGTTATTATGGGATCTGGGGCGGAGACTGCAGGAGAGACAGCCAAATACTTGAACTCAATGGGAGAAAATGTTGGGGTGGTAGCAGTTCGTCTTTTCAGACCGTTTTCGGTTAAGGATTTTGTGTCCACCTTACCCCAAACTGTCAAATCAATCGCTGTGCTTGATCGAACAAAAGAACCTGGATCAGCTGGAGAACCTTTGTACCTGGATGTGGTTACGGCGGTAACAGAAGTCAGTGGTCCAAAACCAAGAATGATTGGAGGTCGTTATGGGCTCTCATCCAAGGAATTTACCCCTGCTATGGTTAAAGCTGTATTCGATGAGTTGAAGAAGGATGCCCCTAAGAATCATTTTGTCGTCGGCATTGAGGACGATGTCACTCAAAACAGCCTCGAAATCGATACAACATTTGACATAGAATCACCAGATACAATTCGCTGCATCTTTTGGGGTTTAGGCGCAGATGGTACCGTTGGCGCAAATAAGAATTCTATAAAAATAATCGGGGAAGAGACTGGGAATTTCGCCCAGGGATACTTCTATTACGACTCGAAGAAATCCGGGCAGGCAACCCTCTCTCACCTTCGCTTCGGTCCCAAGCCGATTCGTGCGCCATACCTGATCAATCGGGCGCAATTTGTAGCCTGTCACCTATTCTCTTTTCTGGAGAGATTCGATGTGTTGAAGTATGCTGTATCTGGAGGA
>Ga0209253_10006297_pt1 | contig 10289 bp, 11 predicted proteins | sample FrelakmetBRP12BR_FD_187145 | JGI IMG/M metagenome (GOLD analysis project Ga0209253, IMG submission 187145) | Freshwater lake sediment microbial communities from the University of Notre Dame, USA, for methane emissions studies - BRP12 BR (SPAdes)... | ecosystem: Environmental > Aquatic >...
GTGTTTCTCAGAGTTGTAATCGGATACCATAGCTCATGACCCGCCGCGGATTCAGATGTTCCTGTGGACGCAAGCAGGTCGGTTTACTGATTTTTTGGTTTTTCTGCTTGACATACTCTCAAGAGCGTAGCTCGCGCTACTTTATACTTTGGTATCCTTTGCACTAGAAAACTTCTGTTTCAAATAGGCGGAGGTCTTGTCTTCAAGGCGATCGTAGTAGCCTACTTCCCAGTGGGTCGGGCTCATTAGGCCATATTCGGTGCATCCCAGCATCCATGAAACTAGCCGCGCCATTTCAACTCTCTCGGCAGAACCGTAGTAATCCTGTTTCATCATATCTATAACCAGTCTACTGAACCTGCTGAGAAAATCACAGAAAGAAGTGAACTTTTCAGGACCGATATCGGCGATTCTCTTCTCGGGCTCCCAAGCCACATATTTCCTGAACCTGCTTCTAACATCCGGATCTACTGCAAACTTGCAGTTAGAAAGCAAAGTTCCCAATTTGAAGGTAATCTTGCTCTTAATGACTTGCTCATGTCTTGATTCCAGAAGCATGCGAAAAGTCATGATGATTTCCTTCCCTATTCTGTCTCTAATCAAGAAGTGCAGGTCTCTCACGCCTTCAACGCCTTTCACGAAATCATACAACCCCAAAAGAATACTTCTGGCATTTTCTGCTTTGCAACGTAAGACAACAACACTCCAAGGATCCTGCGCCATGACCTTGCCACCCATAAAGCAACTTGGTCATTTGCTATTTAGAACTTTATGAGCGGACGCAATTTTCGATTCATTGCCCCGGTCTAATATGGCTCTTTTTTCCATATGTTGTATGGACATTGGTTCCAGCAATAGGTGCCTCCCTTGTAAATGCAGCCTGCACATTCGATTCTATCAAACATTCTGCGCCTGCTCAGCTTCATCACCTCCCACGCAATGGTCAACGGGCGAAACAGGGGAAGGGGCCTGACGAACCAGTCGTCTCCACGGTCGGCACTGATTTGCAGCCCAGAGGCCAGAATTCTGGAGCTCGAATGGGTCTGAAAATAACAGTCCAACGCACTGTTTGAAGACAACCTGATTCATCAAGCCCACAAAGAGCCTGAGAGCTCATACAGTTAAAAAGTCGACCCCGAAACTACCCAGTCAGAGAATGGAGATTGGTTGAAGTAAAGCGTGCCCTGAATCTAAGGCGCGGCGCGCCCGTTGTTCATTCTTCATGTGCAATCATCGTCAATGTTGACTTAACGCCTTTCAGTTTTCTGATTTTGTCATGCACTGCCTTGAGCGTATTCATGCTTTCAGCTTTCGTTTTCACGACAATGTCGTAGACGCCATAAACGGAATGGGCATACTCAACTCCCTTCAGACTTCTCAATTCCTTCAACATCTGTGGATCGAATTCAACCGTGCTCAGTAGCAAAAACGCTGCAGGCATGAAAATCACCTTAAAGAAAGTAAAATTGAAGATTTTAAGCTTTTCCTATTCAGCGCGAGCCGTGTCTATACAGCTTTAATAGAACATGCTGTTAATTTCTTTCTTCTCAGGTGCGTTCGTTGCCAATCAAAGGCATGCTGAACAGATCATTGAAGTTTCCTCTCAAACAGGAAAGAGCGTTCAAAGTAAACTTGGCAAGGAGTCCGTCAACAGCGAGATTAAAATGCCATTCTGTTCCAGATTGAGAACAGCGTGTTCTAAACTCTAGGATTTAGTTTTGGTCGGATGCATTATACTCTTGCAGGTTGTCTACCATGAGCAGTGTGAGTTTCAAGACGTCATTCGCTGTGGTGTTGGTGATATCGTTTACACTTGTTTTCGTCGAGCATTTTCCAACTTGTCAATACGCCTTCGGACACAGGGGAAAATTGACGTTGATCATGAAGACCTATCAGCGCACAGTGAGAATGAGCGGTTCGATCGATGTTGTACTTCAGCTTCGAAATCTGGGTTCTGAAGAGGTCGAGCTTTCATATTCAAACTCGCACGTGATGGATTTGTTCCTCTATTCCTTAGACGGGAAACTCATAACTTGGGAGTCGAAGGGCTACGGTTTCCTACAAGTCTTGACAGACATCGCATTAGAGCCAGGCGACGTGAGAGAATGGAAGATAAGCTGGGACCGTTTCAGGACGACTGGAGTTCTGGTTCCAGGTCTCTATCTCCTTGAAGGATCGATGCTATATTTCGGAACAAACAGGCTGCCAATACTCATCTTGCCTTAGTGCTCATCAAATCAACACCAGCAATTTTCCCATCCAAAACAAGGCTTGCTTGTCCTGTAGAATTCAACGTGCTGACTGCAAAACCAGCGGAAGACTCATTCGCGACACTGTGTGAAGAAAAAACCTGAGGGAAGGGGGGTAGCGTGTTTTTGGATTGGAAAACGCGAAAAAAATGTCGCACAGTCCAATAACCTAGCATGTGCTACGTTTTTCTTGGTATGTAAATTCCATTAGGATCTATAGACCTCAAAAGATCCAATTCCTCGCATGTCGGAAGATCCGTCGTCGGCATGTCCTTGGGAACGATCAGGTCGAAACCAGAATTTTCAACCACCTGCTGAGAGGTCACACCCGGGTGGACCGTTGCGAGTCTCATGCGTTTTGTCTTCGGGTCAAAATCCATCTGGCCTAGGTTTGTAACCACAAGTGAAGGTCCCCCTCCCATTAGACCGACCTTTTCTCTGGCACCTGGACCGTCAAGGAAGCCTGGGCTTGTGAGATAGTCAAGTTTCTTGACCATTTTTCTTTTTTCATGCGTCATTATCACTACTATTCGTTTGGCCGAGGATATGATGTCGTTTCCTCCTCCGCTTCCCGGAAGCCTCACGGTTGGCTTCTCAAAAGGTCCAATATACGTGGTGTTTATGTTGCCATACTCGTCGATTTGAGCTGCCCCAACAAACCCCACGTCCACGTGTCCACCTTGAAGCATCAGCCCCAATGTCTCAAGAAGCCCTATTGCGCCAGATGCTCGCCAGCCCAGTCTAGAGTCGGCTATGGATAATGCTATGTCTTTTGCGTTTGAATCTATGAATCCTGCCTCGAAGACGATTCGAGCTCCAGGTGCATGCGTTCTCTTAGCCAGCAAAGCGGCTATCATCGGCAAGCCGGTTCCAATGAAAACTACCTCGCCATTCTTTATTTGTCTAGAACCGCACACTGCCATCAGTTCAAGAGTGTTGAATTCGTCTGGTTTTGCATATTTCACCATATGGTCATCCTCTCCTAGTATGGGAAAGGCTTCTTTGCTTTGTGTTTCATGAGGCGTTCCATTCCGATTTTTTGCAGGAACTCGTTGTGACTGTTGACGCTGGTTATGTAGTCTTGGCAGTATTTTTGCCATCCTTCCTCTGTTTTACATTGATCATAATAAGTGCGAACATGCTCCATGTCATAATCATAGTAATTGTAGACCATCATCGGATGCGAGCCCCACGGGCACTCGACAACATGTGTCACGTAAATGTTCGGTATGATCGTTTGATCCGGTTGGGAACGTATGAACTCGGCGTCGACGATTTCCTCGGTCATGACAATGACTTTTTTTCCTGCTCTTGCCCCTTCTACGTCTTCGCCCTTGATTCCATCTATCTGGACGTTCCCTTCTTGATCAACGCGCTGAGCGTGAATTATGCTGAAGTCTGGACGAACTGACGGCACCAGAACCACTTTCTCTCCCGTAAACGGGCAGTCCATGATTTCGGCTTTGTGTGCTCTGAACTTTTTTTTCGCAAGCATGTCGGTGCCGAGCATGCTTTTCAACGGCATGAAGGGAACCCCCAACGCGCCTCCTAGAAAGCGCATCACCATCGCGAGGTTGGAATAGTCTTCTATCTCTATTGATCCTTCCCGTACTCTTCTCTGAATGTTGGGCACGAGACCTATGCCTTCTATCGCGTAGAACGCCAGCTCGTAGCGTGAAACAACCTTCGCGCCTGACAGTATGTCGATGTCCATTTCCGATCCGCAAGTGTAAATTGTCAGACCTCTCTTCTTCTGTCTTACAAGTTCATGCGCAAAAGCCATCGGCGGACGTTGGAAACCGAAGCCTCCCCAAAAAAGATGAGAGCCATCTGGCACAAGCTTAACGGCTTCTTTCAAAGTGATTCGTTTGTCTTCGATAGGGGCCTCAACCAAAGTTTTCACCAACCGTGTAGGCTTGGATATTTGTGTATCCTACACATAGATTTTTCGACTCAATAACCATTTTGCCTAGTGTTCGAAAAGGCAGTGCTACCTGAAGAGCCCAAGCTGTTTCTCAACAGCTCTTACGTCGTTCTTGGTAAGCCTATTGGGATAATTGTACAGCGGTCCGGTGGGTTTCTCGTTGTAGTATGGTCGGTTGCAGTCTGGGCATCCTGAAGTTCTGAAGGCTTCACCTTTCTTGACAATGTGAAGCAAGGTCTCGTCATCCACTCCAAAATCCGACAGATCATCTTTGTCATCAAAACTCATGCCTTCACATCGGGCGATTCCTTTGAGAATTAAATGCCTGGCAATTTGGATTCGCCTATATTTTGCGAGTGGCGGCTGAGATTTTTCGGCAAGGGACGTTCCTGGAATCGGCGTGAATGCAAAGAGGCCTGGGAGAACTCCCATGTCTATGCATCTCTGGATCGCTTCCACCATTTGTCTTTCCGTCTCGCCAAGCCCAACGATGAAATGTGTGCTCACATTTCCCCTTCCCAGAATATTCACAGCTTCATTCAGTGATTGCCACTGTGTCTTCCAGTCGTAAGGACCCCCTGCCAACACGCCTTTTATGCTTGTGAAAATCTCTTCTGATGGCGCATCGAGGGGGATGCCTATTCGTTCTATTCCTGCACGAGTCAATTGGACAACGTTGTCTCGAATGAGAGGTTGGCAAGAAACCGAGATCGGAATGTTAACATGGCTGCAAATTGTTTTCACCAAGGCCACCAAATGGTCGAACACCTGCGGATAGTTCAAAGCTTGAATGCACACACGTTTCGCTTTTCCGTTTTCAGAAGCTCTGCTTATGCCGTCAATGACTAGTCGGGTCGGGTAGGAGGGCCATGAGACTCTGGAAAGCATGTCTGCTCTGCCTTTACTTTCCCTGGCTTGTGGGCAGAAGGCACAGTTGGCGTTGCACCTTGCCTTTCTGTACGTCATCAAGTACGCCGTCGTGGGGGCTGCATCAAGTTTGCCATTTGCCAGTCCAAGCACTATTGCCGAGCCTGCGGAGACGCGGATTTGCCTTGGCAGATGCGGAGTGTCTTTCATGAGTTCCACGATCGGTTTCTATGTGAAGTGCCAGTTCAGAAATTGCAGAAGTGTTGCCTCGAATTAAAGACTTGCTGCTTTTTCTTCAAATTCTAGATTTGAACACATGTTTGCCCGTAAAGATTGTAACTTCATAAACGCTTTATCCAAAACGGAGCATGACGAAGAGAACTGGTGCACAGACTTGCGTAAGTCAAAGCTCGAATCTTATGAAGCGATTCTTGAAGCCTTAGTGAAGAAGCCTCAACCAATCGACCGTATTGCTTATGAAACCGATATGGACTGTGCGATGCTTGCAAAACGTTTGGGCTTTTTGGTGGAAAACGGACTGGTTGAAGAACGTCCGTTGCCAAAAGACACGAACTTTGCTATAACTGAAAGAGGCGTTGCCGTCTTCAAGACTCTGAACTTCCGAAAATACTTCGAAAAAATCTCGAACACCCTTTCCGCCTTGGATGACGCGATGCAGTCGTTGCCTTTCCTCACGCAGGACTACAAGGAACAATCAGACAGGCAAGACGAAAAGTATTAAGCCAAATCCGAAGCAGTCCCTACAGACACGAAATGACTTCAGGTCTGGCTAAACGTCTCTGGCGCATCGACGAGAAGGAGCTTTCTTCTTTCTTAGACAAGAGCATAAGCGACGGTGAAACAAGGAATATTCGTTTTTACGCGCCCAGTTTCATGTACTACAAAACAAGCTACTACTGTTCTACCCCGAATGGCTTTCCCACGATATCCATAACTGGAAAGGGCTGTCAGCTGAGATGTAAGCACTGCGGCGGAATAGTCCTGAATACCATGTATCCGACCACCACACCCGAGGTTCTCTATGAAACCTGCGTCAAACTGAAGGAAAAAGGTGCTCTAGGCTGTCTCATAAGCGGCGGATGCTTGCCCAACGGATCAGTTCCACTGGAAGGATTCGTCGACATAATCGGAAGAATCAAACATGAACTAGGCTTGACAATTTTCGTCCACACAGGAGTCATTGATTTTCCTTTGGCATTGGCTTTGAAGGAGGCGGGCGTTGACGCTGCACTCCTAGACATTCTGGGCTCGAATGAAACTATACGAGACGTTTACAGGCTGGACGTGAAGGTGAAGGACTACGAGAATTCGCTGCGAGCTCTGCGCCAAGCTGGAATTCCGTTTGTCCCGCATGTAATCGTCGGGTTGGACTATGGAAGGCTCAAAGGTGAATTTCGGGCGTTGCAGATGATTTCTAAATACAAACCTGCTGCTCTGGTGGTCATCGCCTTCATGCCGATCCGTGGGACAGAAATGGAATGTGTCAAGTCTCCAAAACCCATTGACATTGCCAGAGTAATCGCGTGTGGCAGAGCAATGTTCACCGAAACCCCGTTGGTTCTCGGCTGCATGCGTCCTAGAGACAAAGACAGAAGCCAGACGGAGATACTTGCGATAAAAGCCGGCGTTGATGCTATTGCTTTTCCTACAGAAGAAGCCGTGAAATTCGCCGAAAGCCGCGGGTATGATACATCTTTCTCTTCACTTTGTTGTTCACAAATCTACATGGACATCAAGAGCTGAGACTATTCTTTGTAGGCAACAATCGCGATCATAATGGCGAACTCTGTGACTGCAGCCGCAAGAAAGATCTGCAAAAGAAGCGTTGGCGCGACAAACAGGGCAACGATCGCACAGATCATTGGAATCGCAACTACTACATAGCTTGGAATCAAGATCATGATGTAAGTGGATATTCTGGAATAGATATTCCCCACAACGAAACCTTCTTTCCACAACTTCCTCAAGAGAAGTGTCAACTCAAACATTATCGCAGCCGAGACTGAAAATCCATGAATTCCTCCGAAAACGAGAATCACCGTGAAGTCTTTTCCGAGAACCACAGACACAATTGTAAGCACTGCCAGCGAGAGAATGTAAGTGAAAGTCGCCAAAAGCGCCTTTGCCGCGATCAGGGTCCTTTTCTTCAACGGAAGATGCCGCGTATAGGCTGCCGCCACGCCTTCTATCGAAAGCAAGGTTGGGGGAAGCAGAAGCGTGATCATTGAAATCCCTATGAGAATCCCAAGGGCAGCATTCATCCCAATTTCGCTCATCGAAGAAAACGTTACCGCGAGAACGGCTGTCTGCACGACGGGAAGAAGAAACAGGCTTGCGAAGGACGGTGCTCTCGAAGCTACTCTCAAGTCTTTGCGAATAATGGCGAGCCATGGAATCTGCGGGCGAATAATTGTGTCTTTCACAACTTCTCTAACGCCTCTTACTATGCCTCCTGCGCCCATTTCCCGGATGGTCCTCATGACCCATCTCACACAGTAGAACGCGGCAACTGCGTACATTACACTGGAAGCTGTTGAAAGCACTATGGTGGTATAGTCAGCTGCATGGAAAAAGCTGGCGTAAGAGACCAGAAAACCGTATGAAAATGGGTAAATCAAAACCAGAACGTAGGAAACAGCCGAAAGACCCTGCGTCAAATACGCGAAAAACTTGACGATTTCTCCAGCGAAATTCACAACGAAGTACGCCGCGAATGTTGGAAGAATCCAGACAAACATGAATGCCAGTCTTAGGAAAGTTTGCCAAAATGATCTGCCAGACGCTCTTGCCACCCTTGAATAGAAGAAACGTGCCGAGAGCACCGTCAGCGTGAGGGCAAAGATTTCCGTGATTGCGATGCTGCCGAGAGCCAGCAATCCACCGAGGATTGTGCCGCCTATGACAAAGTAGACGACGAGAAACACGATTCCAGCCCCGATCAGCGGTATGTCAAAGATTCTTATGAAACACAGGAAGACAACTTTTGAGACGTCGCTCTTAGAAAGTGGAAGAGGACTCAGAACATCCACGATCTTAGAGGACACGAAAGACGTGGAAACTTGCAACCCCATAAAGACAATGAGAAAGAGAACAACCGTGAGAAACGCGGTAATGCTTCCTGGCAACGCCATTTCCAGAGGCATGCTCACGTAGGCGTCTCCCATCAGAACCGGAAGGAAGACGACGAATGCGAATATCCCGATGAACAACGTCGTGATTAGCTTGCTGACCACAGTGTTGTATTTTGCACTATTAATGAGCTGTCTGATGTCTCTTCGTCTTCCCTGTGGCAGTGCGGAACCTGCGCGGAGCGAAAAAATGGATTGAAATGTGACCTCCTTGTAGGCCGTGGTCGAGAGTCGCCAGAGTTCAGAGAATTTCACTGAATGTTACTCCTCTTCCAGAGCCTTTATTATGTCCTGCATTCCTGCTTCTTGCTCTGTCACCTTCAAGAAAATGTCCTCAAGTGAGCCTTCGGCGCTTCTGACGAGTTTGCGGAGATCTTCGACCGTGCCTTCCCCGACGATCTTACCCTTGTTTATTATTCCAACTTTGGTGCACAATTTTTCAGCGACTTCCATAATGTGCGTCGAGAATATCACAGCTCCACCTTTCTTGGCATGGAAGGTGATTAGTTCCTTCAGTATCTTTGAAGAACGTGCGTCCAACCCTATGAGCGGCTCATCCAAAATCAGCAATTTAGGATCATGCAGCAACGCCGCCACAATAGCGACCTTCTGTTTGTTGCCCATTGACAAAGCAGCGATAGGCGTGTCAAAATACTGCTTCAATTCAAAAGCCGAAACGTACCTCTCAAGCTTCGAATTGAGCGTATCTCTGTTTGACTGCCTGATGGAGGCCACGAATTCTAGGAACTCACGAGGAGTAAGCGAGTCAAGCAACACAACTTCCTCGGGTATATATCCAATCTGGCTTTTCGCAGCAACTTCATCTGAAAGAGGTGTGTTGTAGATCTCCACCTTGCCAGAACGTGGTTCCAGCAGACCTACGAGGACTTTGATGGTGGAGGTCTTTCCCGCACCGTTCGGCCCGAGAAGCCCATAGATTTCTCCGTTCCTGACCGTGAAAGACAGGTTCTCAACGGCGACAAAAGACCCGTAACTAACGACAAGCCCCTCGACACTGACAGCAACTGTCTCCATAACTGACCCTTCAGCAAATTGAATCATACGCTTCTTAAATGGTTGCCTTAATACATTTCTCAATTCGAACAGCGAAAACCGCTGTCTTCCAACGATCTCGAAGTGTTTCGAAGAAGCCATGAATACGTATCATAACGAACTGAAAAGCTCGGCAATGTCAAGTGGCTGAATTCAAAGGTCTTCTCAGCATTTTGAAGCTGAGCACCACGACCCAAAGACAAGCGGCAAGTGCGGAAAGCGCCTCTGGAATAGCGACACCTGGAACGTAATGCACCAATAATTCTGCAACCCACACGACTGCTGCAAACACGGCAATAGCGAACGTGAACAGTGCCATCCTATGTTTTGACGAGAAAACGAAAGCCGCTGTCATAAGGAGCGCAGCCAGAGGAAAAATCGCAAAGAAGGCCACAGAGGCGTACAAGTGCATGGGCCTAGCACTCTCCGGGAAAATTCCAATGCAAATCAGGGCAAGGCAGTCTAGAACAAACATGATAGCCCCAATTCGACCCCACACTGTCTTGAAGAAGAATATCAAAAGCCCAAAGGCAAACACTATGGCAAAAATTCCGCTGACGATGAGTCCCATGTTGAAAAGAACCGAAGTTGGATCTGACATTACACCAAGATCGCTGAGCGCGTTATCCGTCCAGCTGAACTGTGGCGCATACGCTATTGCCGAGAGTATGCATCCGAATGCTATGAGTGGCGTGATTATCCCGCACGCGCCAGCTATCTTAAGCCAAGTGGCTGTCCGGTTGTTCATTTTGTGTCACTCCGTTGACTTATTCTGATGTGCTGCAGTTATATATCATGTTTGAAGTCATTCGGCACGAATTCTCGCAGTCTTTGCAAAGACACTATTCTTTCTCTGTCGCCGATTTTTGCCTCCTGAATCGACTGCCTGAGAACTTGGATTGATTCGTCCATCGCTTTGCGATCAACGGGGAAGGGAACTCCATCCTTTCCGCCGTAGGCAAATGAATACTTTACTGGATCCTTCCAGCTGGGCTCCTCTCCATAGATTAGTTCTGCAATCAATGAGAGTCCCCTTACAGTGGCTGG
>Ga0209253_10006298_pt1 | contig 10288 bp, 9 predicted proteins | sample FrelakmetBRP12BR_FD_187145 | JGI IMG/M metagenome (GOLD analysis project Ga0209253, IMG submission 187145) | Freshwater lake sediment microbial communities from the University of Notre Dame, USA, for methane emissions studies - BRP12 BR (SPAdes)... | ecosystem: Environmental > Aquatic >...
GCCGTTCTTTTTATGCGTACCGTCCTGAGCAGCAGCCAGCCGCCTGCTCCCGCCAGCACGCTGACCCAGATCCTCGGGAACAGCAGATACTCGGTAAAACTGATCATGCGCCTGCCGCCGCCACTATCTTCTGCCTCGACATCCAGGCAGGCTATCAGCAGGAGGATGACAGCATAAAGCAATTGCTGAACAGTTTTATCGTTACGAAGATGCCGGCTTTTCATATACCCTTGTTTTTTCGTTGCCTCACCAGGCTTTCAGTTCTAACGCTGCATTCCTGTGGTATACTATACATAGCACTTTTACTTGACAGCGACAAACAAGTGTTGTTGCATGTATCCGTTGCAACTCCCGGTATTCCCGCTCGCCGGGAAGAACCCCGGCACCACACATACAAAGGTTAGCGGCATGAAAAACAAGAAAACAAACACCTGGCTGTCACAGGACAGCAGAGATTTAATTGACTACTATCTGAGCTCTGCTGACATCATAGTCATCGAGAGAAAAAAGTTCATAGAGCTGCTGACTGACATCATCGGCTATCATTTCACCGGCAATCAAAAGCTTGCGGTCATGGATGCGGGATGCGGGGACGGCTCCGTTGCCGCGCATGTTATGGAAAAATATCCCGGGCATAGCTTTGTCCTGATGGACGGATCTCTGGAAATGCTCACGCGGGCGCGGGAAAAACTGCGCGGCGCAGAAAACGTTTCTTTTCTCTGCCGGAGCTTTGAAGACTTTTGCGATGACAGCGGGGACGGCGCTGCGTATGACGTTATATTTTCATCAAATGCCATACATCACCTGGACTTCACCGGCAAGTCCCGGCTTTACAATAAATTTTACAGCGTTCTGAACAGCGGCGGGCTGTTCATCAATTATGACGTGGTGCAGCCGTCATCCGAAAGAAGCGAGCAGTGGCAGTTCAATATGTGGCGCGACTGGATGAACGAACAGCTTGCCGCCAAAGATCGCGCTGCAGAGCTCGGCAAACATGACGGGCTGCCTGACCTGTATAAATCAAAAAAGGATAATCATCCGGATTCTCTCTTTGATCAGTTGCAGGTTCTTGAGAAGACCGGGTTCAGGGATGTTGACTGCTTCTTTAAATACGGCATTTTTGCCCTGTTCGGGGGCACTAAATAATTCACTGCATCTATCAAGCGGGATAACGACCCAACGCCTGCAAGGCAGAAGAAACGCCACTATCTGCTATTCGATGTCCTCACCGGTGATCCGCTGGAGGGTCTTTTTTGCTGCCTCCTGCTCGGCAGCTTTCTTGTTCCTGCCCAGGCCGGTCTCATACCGGGTGCTGTTTATAGTAACGTGAACTTCAAACAGCTTGTCATGATCAGGCCCTTCTGTCCTGACAACCTCATACGCAGGGACTCCACCCAGTGTTGACTGGCTGTATTCCTGGAGCCGCGACTTATAGTCCTTCAACACACCCTTTTCATGTGCTTCGACAATCAGCTGTTGAAAGTGTTTCTCAATAAGCAGAAACGCTTTGTGGAACCCGCCATCATAATAAACAGCGGCCACAATTGCTTCATAGACATTGGCCAGAATTGATTTCTTTGTTCTTCCCTGGCTTGTTTCCTCACCGCGTCCCAGCAGCACATAGCTGCCCAGGTCAAACCGGCCGGCAATTGATGCAATGCCCTCTTTATTAACAATAGCCGCCCTGAGCCGGGAAAGCCCGCCCTCTGAATAGTCCGGGAAACGGTCCATGAGTATGTGCGTAATGACCAGCTCCAGCACGGCATCTCCTAAAAACTCCAGCCGTTCATTGCCCATGCTGTCTTCCCCGTCTATTTCATTGGCATAGGACTTATGGGTAAGAGCCTGTTTGAGAAGCGAGCTATTTTGAAAAACATACTCAATCTTTTCCTGAAGCTCACCAATAGTACTATCGCTGTCGGTTGTCATGTGGTTTCTCCCTGCACCGCTACCATATTGCCAGAGCGCTGAAAAACGCAGCCTGCGCTTCCACCGGCACACTCAGGCCGGCTTTCTGAAACAGCAGGTGCTCAGCACGGGCATTATGAAAGATGATATGCTGCTGCATCGGTATATAATCGAATGGTTCCTGAGACCGGGTGCTTTTTACCATGTGCTGATACGCATCCCCTGCACAGTCGCGTACGGTCCGTATCATATCGGGCCTGAATTCATCTCGTTCGGCAAGCCAGATATGCCCCCAGAATGCCGGCATGGCATCTATCCTGAGATCCCGGCAGACAAGACAGTCCCGGTCAGCAGCCAGCTTCAGCTGCCGGAACAGCAGTTCCCGCTGCTCATCCGTTCCCTGCGGAAGGTGCACGGCAAGCCGTGTTTTGAGGTTGTCTCTCCGTCCGGTTTGGAGACTGACATTGGTTATTGCTGCATCCAGAAACATAACCGGGTAGCCTCTTTTCACCAGGCTCAGCGTTCCTGCCAGACGGATGAAAGAACCGGTGGCTCTCCGTTCCGTATTTTTGTATACTTCAACCAGTCGCAGGTCCTGGTCTGGAGTGGCATACTTTGAGATTATATTGGTGGAAAATGTTTCATCAAGTTCACTCTGAATAATAAAATCACCATATTTCTTGAGCCCGGGGATATCGGGAAGAGGGATCAGAAAACTTCTGTCAAGCTGTGACGTCGATGGTGACATAAAACCATCCATAAAATCATTTTTTATCATGCACTCCTCCAAACTTTTTAAATAAGGTTAAATTATATCATGCAAATAATTCTTTAAATAGAAACTTTTTAGTGATATATCTTCTTTTATATAGTACAGCGTGCGGCATGTAACGGCAGACTTCCAAACTTGGGCGGCGCCTGCACGGTTCAATACAATCACAGAATATAATCTATCAGCTTAAGGGGCACACGGTATGGCAGCAATGGATATATCTGAACTGCTTTTATTTTCAATCAACCAGGGGGCATCTGACCTGCATCTCAGCGCTGGCGAGCCGCCGATACTGCGCATTCATGGAGATATGCGAAAGCTGGAGATGGACTTTCTCACCCAGGACCAGGTCCATAAAATGATCTATGATATTCTCAATGACACCCAGCGCAAGATGCTGGAAGAGCATAAGGAACTTGATTTCTCCATAGCCCTCGGAGACTACGGCCGCTTCCGCGTTAATGTTTTCTACCAGAACAGGGGGGAGGCTGCAGTTTTAAGAACAATTCCCAGCAAGATAATGACCCTGGAGCAGCTGGGGCTGCCACCGGTTGTCCGCCAAATTTGCCGGTATGAACGGGGCCTGGTCCTGGTCACCGGGCCTACCGGCAGCGGGAAATCAACCACCCTGGCCGCGATGATTGACCTCCTCAATAATGAATATAAAGGCCATATTATTACCATCGAGGATCCTATCGAATTTGTGCATGCTTCAAAAAGCTGCCTGATCAGCCAGAGAGAGCTTGGTGCCCACACCAACAGCTTTGCCAATGCCCTGCGCAGTGCTCTCCGGGAAGATCCGGATGTCATTCTGGTGGGGGAAATGCGCGATCTTGAAACCATCGCTCTGGCCCTCACCGCTGCTGAGACCGGGCACCTGGTCTTTGCAACCCTGCACACCAATAATGCGCCCAAAACCATTGACCGTATTATTGATGTGTTCCCGGCAGGACAGCAGGCGCAGATACGCACGCAGTTTTCCGAGACCCTCATGGCCGTCCTCTCGCAAACCCTGTTTAAGCGCAGGGATGGCACTGGCCGTGTTGCCGCGCTCGAGGTTATGATTGGCACATCTGCCGTCAGGAATCTTATCCGGGAGAACAAAATATCGCAGATTCCATCGGCAATGCAGACCGGACAGAAATTCGGCATGCAGACTATGGAGGCCGCTATTAAGGAACTTATCAGCCGTCACCTTATTAATGCAGAGGACGCTGAAGGCTTTCTCAACACCTCCGGTGTATAGGCGCCTGCAGTGAGGCGCCGCCTTTCATAAAGTAAACCCGTTAACCATACGCAGGGAGAGAGTCATATGCTCATAAGGGACCTCTTAGCTACCATGATGCAGATAAAGGCCTCAGATGTATACCTGACTGCAGACAGCCCCCCCATGTTCAGGGTCGAGGGCATCACCCGGCCTGCCAGTGACGCTATGCTGAGTGCTCAGAATGTTGAGGAGATCGCCAATTCAATCATGAGTGAAAAGCAGAAAGCCGCCTTTGCCGAACAGCTGGAAATGAACCTCGCCCTTTACTACCCTGATATAGGGCGCTTCCGCGTCAACATTTATCAGCAGCGGAACTGCGTCGGTATTGTTATCCGCGAGATCCGTATGGACATACCAAGCATTGATGACTGGAAGCTGCCGCCGATACTGAAAGACATCAGCATGACCAAGCGCGGGCTGGTAATAGTGGTTGGCGGGACCGGGACCGGTAAATCTACCTCCCTTGCCGCCATGATAGAGTACCGGAATACACATGCTCCAGGGCACATTATCACCATCGAGGACCCTATTGAGTTCATTCATCCCCACAAAAAATCAATTGTCTCGCAGCGGGAAATCGGCATGGATACGCATGGCTATGCTGCGGCACTGAAGAACACCATGCGCCAGGCTCCCGATGTGATCCTCATCGGTGAGATTCGTGACAGCGAGACCATGGAGGCGGCAATTGTATTTTCCGAAACAGGGCACCTGTGTCTCTCTACCCTGCACGCAAATAATGCCAACCAGGCAATTGAACGAATAATGAATTTCTTTCCCCCGGAGCGGCATGACCAGATCTATTTCCAGCTCTCCCTCAATCTGAGAGCAATCATATCCCAGCGGCTCATTCCCTCTGTTGATGGCAAACGGGTAGCGGCTATTGAAATTTTACTCGACAGCCCCCGGGCCAAGGATCTCATCATGAAAAAACGGATTGATACCCTTAAAGAAGTTATGGCTCAGGGGACCCGTGAAGGCATGCAAACATTCGATCAGGCTATTTTCGACCTGTACAAGACCGGGCGGATAATATACGAGAATGCTATCGTTTATGCTGACAGTGTCAACGACCTGCGCCTGCGCATTAAATTGGAAGGACTGGCTGATGGAACTGTTTCTTCCGAATCTGCTGATGCGCTGCGTCTTAAGCCTGATTTCAAGGGGTTGTGATAACCTGCCCTCTTTTCCCTTCTCTCCGGCGGAAACCATCTGCTAAAGCTTATGATATTGAGCGCGCTAGCAGGTTGCTGAAAAAGTAGTTTTCTCCCAGGCTGGTCAAAAATATCCGGATGCAAGGCGCGCGAAAGCGTGAGGAATGAGGCGTACGTTACCGTACGTCGCAATGACCAAGGATGAGCGCAACGAAGCAGATGGGAGTTTTTCAACAGCCTGATAGTAGCTTGCCTATGGCTGCATGTAACCTCTTCCTTGGAATACTGTCGTTTCTGTTCGCCGTGGTGATGCTGATACTCGATGTAGAACCATTCTCCAGCTGGTTCTACTGCTTTGCCTGGTGGTCATATATACTGGTCATTGACAGCATTGTGTTTAAACGGACCGGCTCGTCGCTGCTGCTGCGCAGAACCAATGAATTTCTTTTTTTGCTGCCGCTATCTGTCGTTATCTGGACGGTATTTGAAGCTTTCAACCTGCTGCTTAAAAACTGGTACTATGTCAATGTTATTGAAATAACTGCTCTGCGCTGGGCCGGCTACAGCATCTCTTTTGCCACCGTGCTTCCCGGTATATTCGAGACCGCCGAGTTTCTGGAAAGCACCCGGTGGCTGAAAGCCTGGAAGGTAAAGCCCGTGAGCTTTTCCGCGGCTGTCCGCACTATTATCATGCTCGCCGGGGCTGCAAGTCTTGCGCTGTGCATCATCTACCCGCGCACCTGCTTTCCCCTGGTCTGGTGCGGCTTTTTTCTTTTGTTTGAGCCAATTAATTACCGCTGTGGGGCTCCATCACTGTTCAAAGACTGGGAACAGGGCAGTTTGAGAAAACCAATGCTCCTTATGGCCGCAGGCCTGGTCTGCGGCATGCTTTGGGAGTTCTGGAACTACTGGGCAGCCACCAAATGGATATATACCGTACCTTTTTTTGATCGCTTTAAAATCTTTGAAATGACTGCTCCGGGCTTTCTCGGATTTATACCGTTTGCCCTTGAATGCTATGCCATGACCAGTTTGGTGTATCTTTGCCGGAGCAGGCGCGGCTGGGAACATGCTGCCTGCAGCCAATACCGGGAGAGAAGAATACGCCCGCTGGCAGCAGCAGGTATGTCCGTATCCGTCTTTTTGTGGTGCCTGGCAGTATTTAGCGCAATGGATAAAACTACCGTTGATTCCTATCGATCTTTTATCCGGGATCTGCCGGCAATAGGGACAGAGAATAAACAGCAGCTTGAGGCCTGCGACATTATACTGGTCAAGGACCTTCTGCGGCTGAAGTCCTCCCGGGAAGGGCAGGAAAAGATGGTGCGCTGCGTGTCTGCTGCTCCGAAAGATTTGTCTGCATGGATAGATACCGCAGACATGGTCATGCTCAAGGGCATGGGAATTGTTAATTTCCAGCTCCTGTCTAAGGCCGGCATCGCAGATATCCGGGCGCTTGCGTCACAGGAGGCCCCTGCGCTTCACCGGGAACTTGAAAAGGCGGCAGCACCAGGCCCGGGCCCGGCGCGTATTCCTGATGAGGCGAAACTACGGATCTGGATTGCCGCAGCACAAAATTCAGTTGCTTTATAAAAGGTCTTTGCATGGGTTTGAAACAGCAGACAGGGGTTTTTCGCGCAATCAGTGTTGCCCTGCGGAAGGCAATGATTGAGGTGCCGCAGAAACTTCTCCATATTATGTTTTTGTCAATAAAACGCTTTTATCACGACAAGCGTTTACTCTGGGCAGCATCCCTTACCTACACCACCATTTTTTCACTGCTGCCGCTGCTGAGCGTTGTGTTTTTTCTGTTTAAAGTCTTCGGCGGCCTCTCTGACCTTCAGGCGCTGATACGGCCCTACGTCTATCAAACCATTGCTCCCGGGGCGCAGGAGAAAGTGATCACCACCCTGAACAATCTGGTGGAGAGCATCAATTTCTCTACCATTGGTGCGCTCGGCACCGGGGTGCTGATTATATCGGTGATTCTGCTCCTGAGCGAAATGGAGTATGCGCTCAATGAAATCTGGGTGACGCGTAACCGGCGGCCATTATTTTACCGCATAGCCATGTACTGGACATCGCTCACCGTGGGGCCGCTGCTGCTGGCAGTATCACTGGTGATGATGGCCACGCTGCAAAGCAGCAATGCGCTGAAAATTATTGAAGCCTACATTAATATTGACCTCTTTTCCTGGCTTCCCTATTTTCTGGTGTGGATCGCCTTCACCGGTCTCTATGTATTCATGCCGGGCACCCGGGTGAAATTCAGAGCCGCGCTCACCGGCGGATTTATTGCGGGAACGCTGTGGCACCTTGCCGGAAAGGCTTTTACCATATATACGACCCGGTTTGTGTTTTACTATCCCCTGATTTACGGCCCCCTCTCGGCAATACCCCTGTTCCTGCTCTGGGTCTTCATCAGCTGGATACTCTTCCTGCTGGGGGCCGAGATCGCCTACCACTATGACCATTATGCGTTCTATCAGGCGGTGTCGCATCCCGTGCGGCTGAACCATGAGGACCGTGAGCACCTGACGCTGCGCATGCTGCTTTTTATAGCCGGGCGCTACCTGCGCTCGCTGCCGCCGCCATCCCTGCAGATGATTGCGGAAGAGCTGCGCATACCGGTCCATCTGACAGAAGCGCTCACCCTGCCCCTGCGCGCCGGCGGCATTCTCGTTGAGTCATCACACCAGCAGCGAACCCTGGTTTTCGGCCGTGACCTGCGCACCATTACGGTTGCAGAAATACTCAATATGGTACGCTGCGACTCATCCCTGCCGCCCTCGTATCACGCTGACACGGTCGGGCGGTTCCTGCAGCAGAACATCCACACCCCCTATCCTCAGGAGGCCGGTGGCATCGGTGAGAAAAACCTTAAAGAACTGCTGCTTGAAGTGGAGCCGAAGCTTCTTCATGAAAGCCGGTGAGAGCATTTCTGCCGGGCTGGTGCTGGTGGGCACCGTGCATCATGACCCGCATGGCTATGATAAATTGCAGCGGGTGCTTGCTGTTGTGCAGCCTGATATTATTACTCTGGAACTGAGTCCGTATGGCCGCGGATTTCGCACCAAGCATTCCCTTAAGCTGTCTCAGCGCATACTATCTCGAATACCAGTGGTAGCGGGCCGGGATCAACTCCCGGCGGCACTGGAGCATCTGCTTGCTACCATTACGTTTCCCTTTGAATACCGGGCAGTCCGGGATTATGCCGCCTCCCGCAGCGTGCCGTTCTATTGCATTGACCTTTCTCACGTTTCGCGCCACAAAGTGCGTATGCTTAAAACAGAAGCTCTCACCGGTCGCAACATAAAAATGCTGCTCGCGCTTTCTGATAAAGAACTCCCAGATTCAGTAACTATGTGTTATAAGATGGCTGCTGCAGTGTGGTGTGAGCATCAGGTCTGCCAGCGGCTTCCGTACCTGGCCGGCGACCCGTCGGCTGTGGAACGGGACGAGCATATGAGCAGACGGCTGCGAAACCTTTGCAAACAATTGCCGAAGAAAACCATTGTCCACATAGCCGGCTGGGAGCACTGTGCGAACAGCGCCGGTCCGTCAAATCTGCACGGACTGCTGAAAGATCTCTGCCCGCGGCGGATCCTGCTCGATGAGGCATGGTCAGACAACCGACTGGTCCCTGACGCGCAAGGGTCGTAGCGCTTTTATTTTCCCTGAAAACTGATTGCTGAGAGCTGTCAGCTATACACTACGAAAGGATTGATTCCATGGAGCACAAACCCGTTTACATAAAAGACATAAAGGAGAAGACCCCGGTGGAAGGCACCTTCCTGGTGAGAGATAAAAATCAGGGCATGAAAAAAAGCGGCAGCCCGTATATCGGCCTGATACTTTCCGACAGGACCGGTGAGGTGAAGGCGCGCATCTGGGATGATGCGGAAAAATGGGGAAACCTGTTCAGCGAGGGGGACATAATAAAAGTGTCGGCCTGGGCAATACTCTATCAGGGGTCACTGCAGCTCAATATTACGCGCATTGAGCCGTGTGCAGGGGGCAATCTGGAGGTATACGATTTTCTGCCGGCCTCACGCATTGACCGGGAGGCGGCCTTTCAGGAACTGCTCTCATGCATTGACCGGATAGACACTGCCCCGGTCCGGGAGCTTCTGCACAGCGTGTTTGATGACCCGGTGCTGGCGCCCCTGTTTAAAACGGCTCCGGCGGCAAAAACCCTGCACCACGCCTGTGTCGGCGGCCTGCTGGAGCACACCCTGAAGGTTACCCGGCTCGCCTGGGATGTCTCAGCGCATTATCCGCACGTGAACCGCGACCTGCTCCTTGCCGGCGCCATGCTCCATGACATTGGCAAAATTTATGAGCTCTCCTGCCGCAACACCTTTGACTATACTGATCAGGGCCGGTTGATAGGCCATATTACCATCGGCGTTGAGATTATCGGCGGCAAAATCGCGCTCATTCCTGAATTCCCTGACGCGCTCGCGCTCATCCTGAAGCACCTGATTCTGAGCCACCACGGGGAGTACATCTTTGCCTCACCGCGTCGCCCGAAAACCCTTGAGGCCCTCCTGCTCAACTATCTGGATGACCTTGATTCTAAAATGGAGGGGGTGCGCCAGTTTATTCAGAAAGAAAAAAAGCCGGACACAAAGTGGACCGGCTATAATAAACTTTTTGACCGCTATATCTACACGGAAACATTTGTTGCGGATGAGAGCAAAGTCCGTGATGACCAGGAGTAAAACAATACGGCATATTTTTAAAATTGCTGATTTAAACTGACCCTTTTGATCACAACATCTCTACTACATCTGTCAATGATACACTTCATGAGGAAGTCATCAATGAATTTAAACTGCTAAACTTCTATCGCTGTTGATACATAAGCTTCACTTTCCTGCCTTGAATGCCCACCACAACATATGGCGCGTTGTCTACACGTTTTGTATTGACAAACAAAATAATATTCCCTAAGCTTCGACTGTCTTAGCACAAGTTTTTTAAATGGATTAGGGCATCATTTTCCTCTAATGCAATAAATCAAAAAAGGGGGAGGTATGAGTGTGCCAGGGAAGCTGGCATCAGCAAGCTGGGCAATCCAGCCTGAATAAAGGTTAACCACCAGTTCAGTACGGAACTCCGCATGCACAGGCCGGTAACGGACTGCATGAAGCCGGAGGGAAGGAGGAAGTCAGCCACAACGCA
>Ga0209253_10006299_pt1 | contig 10288 bp, 8 predicted proteins | sample FrelakmetBRP12BR_FD_187145 | JGI IMG/M metagenome (GOLD analysis project Ga0209253, IMG submission 187145) | Freshwater lake sediment microbial communities from the University of Notre Dame, USA, for methane emissions studies - BRP12 BR (SPAdes)... | ecosystem: Environmental > Aquatic >...
ATGCAGGCGGGGGCGATCCGGCGTTGCAGGGTCATGATGATGTTATGTGCGGGGGTGGACATGCAACATCTTGTTGCGCGTAGTTTTGTCAGCAGCATAACCCAAAGCAGGGCCTTTCAATAAGTATAAACAAAACCCGGCGCAACGGTCGAGCCGGGTATACCCCTTCCCTTTTTATTATTAATTCTTTTACTACGACTATTTCCCTAAATATTTAAAAAATACTGCCGTAATGAAGTTTATCAAACTTGAGATGTTGGTGAACTTTATGCTGCATTATTTGACCCCACTCGAAAAAAACAACTGCGATTTTTATTCATATCGCCATGTTATCTTGCTAGTGGGCTTATGTTGTGCACTTTCCCAAAACAACGCGCATGCAGACCCGGTTATAAAGCAACAGACGATATCTGCTGCCGCCACTACGACTTATCAGCGCTTGAGCACAGAAAATAAGTCTGGTATGCAAACTCAGCCACAATCTGAATCACCCCCAAGCATGGAACTTGTCACAATTCTGCTTAAAACACCAACTGCTGCCCAAGTTAATAGCGGGACAATGACAGATATAAATCAATCGCTTAACTCGCAAGAGAATGCGCTTAATGTAGAAGGAATAATTGAAGCTGATACTATTATTAAAAATGAAGATGGTACTGTCAGACTAGTGAATCAAGGACGAAGTCTGCAACCAGATTTGGGTCCTATACAAAAAGAACCTGTCAAGATGGGTGGTATTACTTACTAAGGAACTGAAATCATGCTCGCGGCATTCTCCGGCTGCGCCCGCCCCCCCTTCTATTCGCCACTCTCCCATTCCCGCCATCCCTTCAGCAGCGGAAAATACAATCCCAATTTTACCGGTCGCTCGCCAACCCTGTGCATGAGCGCGGCATAGCGCTCGAGTTGGGCGCGGTAGCGCTGCTGCTCGCGGTCAAGGAAGGCTTCCACATCGGTACCTTCATGGCTGCTAGTTTTGTAGTCCACGACCCAGCGCTGGCCAGCTGCATCACGGAAAGTGCGGTCGATCACCAGATTCATCTGCATGCCATCAATCAGCGCGGTCAGGCGCAGTTCATTCTGCGCATCCTGCTGCGACCCGAGCAGCCACTGGCCACGCATATCGCCGAGCGCATGGGTGAGCGCCGTTATCACGCGCCCGCTGGCTGCGTCCATCTCGCTGTCGCTGATGCCGCATGCGAGCAGATTGTGTTTGAAAGTGGCGCGCAGGCTCATTATCCGCGCTGCATCCCAGCCTTGCATCTGGTCTGCGGCGATGCGCTGCAGCCAGCGATGCACCACGTTGCCGGCATGGCGGGCGGTTTCGCCCACCCAAGAAAATTCAATCTGATCCTGCGCCTGTGTCATGTTCCGTGGCGGACTCCATTCCACCCGCGGCGGCGCGGCGGGCAATGCCCAGCCGGATGCAAGGCGGCGCAGCGATTGATCGACAGAGAATTCTTCTGTTGCGGCTTCTGCTTCCTCGGGGGCAAGCGGGGTATGCGCAAGCATTGCCAGTGAGGTGGCCGCAGCGTAATCCGGTGCAACCACTGGCCAGAGCTTACCCAGCAAAGATTTCCCGGCAGGCAATCTCGGCTCGATCACGCCATCGCGGTCGGAAACAAGACGGGTGCTACCCAGCAAGTGCAGGCGCTGCCTGGCACGTGTCGCCGCGACATAGAGCAGGCGCTGGTCTTCAAAATACTCTTTCTCGGCATCCAGCTTCTCCAGCCAGGCATAGATGGGATCACCGTCCGCACCGGTTTCCTGAATCGGTGCAAGCAACAGGTCAGTGCTGCCGCCTTGCCCGCCGGTGGCAAATGTTGCGCGCGGGCGTTCCATCCACATGAACAGTTTCCTGTCGTTGTTGCGCGACAGACGGCCGAGGCCGGGCACGATCACATGATCAAACTCGAGACCCTTGGCTTTATGGATGGTCATGATCTGCAGCCTGTCGTCAGCTCCCAGATCGGGTAGCGCATAGAGCCGATCCAACCCCTGCTCGAACAGCGCCAGTTCGGGAATGCTGCCCGCTTCCTCATGCGCTTCCAGATAATCAAAATAGATTTCAGCGTCTGCGAGATCGGTCACATCGCCGACACAAGCCGGACCGCCCAGCGCCAGCCATGCTGCTTCGACCAGCGTGCGCAGCGATGAGCGGCAGCGGTTGCCGATGCAATCCCGCAACACTTTCCGCACACGCAGCAGCCGCGCAGCGCCATCGACGGAAACTGCCGCCATGCGCGTGTCATCGTTGAGCAGTTCCCACACGGTACGCTCGCTGTCATCGAAAGCAGATTGCACTGCAGCCAGCGCATGCAGATCGGCAAGCGTGAGGCCGCACCACGGCGCGCGCAGCACTGCCAGCCACGCCAGGCGGTCTGCCGGATGCGCCAGCGCACGCGTCAACGCCAGCATATCCTGCACCACGGGCCGGTAGCCGAGGCCTTCGATCTCGATTGCGCGAAAACGTAATCCGGCTGCCTTGAGCTGCGGTACGATTTCGCGCAAATGACCGCGGTTGCGCACCAGGATTGCGGTGGTGGCGGATGGATCAGCGTGCTGCGCGTGCTTGATGATCTCCGCCACTTTCTCCGCTTCAGCCGCATGGTCATTGTTGAAAAATGCGTGCACATTGACTGCTGCATCGGGAAGCATTGCGTGCGTGGCGACAGATGCTGTGTACGGCACCGCACCGGCAGCGATATCTTCCTGCGCCGGCATCACCTGCGCGAAAGTGGCATTGACCCAGTCGACAATGCCGCGCTGCGAACGGAAATTGGCGCACAGCGCAACCGGCTGCAGCGCGAGGTTGCCGATCTCCGCCGCACGCGCACGCAGGAACAATCCGACCTCGGCCTCGCGGAAACGGTAGATGGACTGCATCGGGTCGCCAACCACGAACAGGCTGCGACCGTCTCCCGGTTCCCAGCCGGCAATAAGCTTGGTCACCAGCTCATACTGGCTGATCGAGGTATCCTGAAACTCATCGATCAGCAAATGCCGGATGCGATAATCGAGCGCCAGCGCGAGATCGGTCGGCGCATCAGGTTCTCCCAGCGCGAGCAGCGCAGCCTGCGCGACTTCGGTGAAATCCACCTGGCCACGCGCCTGGAACATGAGCTTTAGTTGCCCGACAGCATGCGGCAGCAAGCGGGTGATCGCACCGAGTACCTCCCATTGCATGTCGGTATAAGCGGGCGGCGGCAGGCGGCGCATGTCATGCAGCGTCTGGCGCAGCGTATCGTTTTCCTTGAGCGCAGCGATCAATGCAAGTGCACGCGCTTTCCATGATTTCGAAATTTCTTTCTCGGCCTTGCTGCTGCCCAGCGGGAAACCAGTCTTGATATCGTACTGTTTGCGCCAATCGCCTTCCTTGGTCAGCAGCAGTTCAGCGAGGCCGCACCACAGCACGACATCATCATCTTCGCTGCCCGGCAACACGGCAAGTCTGTCACACGCGCCGATTGGAGAACTCCTGCCGTCAGTAACTAGATTAGCGGCGGCATAGCGTGCAAGTTCGATCGATTCACCCTGCGCCGGGACGGGATAGATGCCGCACACGCTTTCCAATGCTGCGCGCCGCGCATTTTTCAGTGCTGCTTCCAGCTCGGCGCGGTCTTTGCCGTGGATATGGCGCAGCCAATGGTCACGCCGCGCCAGCATGTCGGCCAGCAGCATTTCGATACGGGCCACGTCATTGTCGAGATGTTCGAGCAAGCGTTCGACATCCTGCGCCATTGCATCGTCACCTTCGACCAGCTCGATGGTCGCGCGCGCAGCTTCCAGATAAAGTTCGGATGCGTCCTCGACACTCTCCGGTTGCGCGCCGAACTTTGACAGCAACGGCATCTGATGCGTAAGGGCCGCACACAATGAATCGATGGTCTGGATACGCAGCCGCGCCGGATTAACGGCAATCTGCCAGCCCGCTGCAGCGTCACGCTGCAAAGCCGCGTGCGCCAGCTCGCGGGTCAGTTGTTCGTGCTCGGTTGCAGGAGTTTTGCCGCCCGGTACCAGTGCTGCCAGCACCCGTTCGCGCATCTCCGCTGCGGCCTTGCGGGTAAAGGTGATCGCGATGATTTCTTCCGGCGCCTCGACACACGCCAGCAGCCTCAGATAACGCTGGATCAGCAGCCCGGTCTTGCCTGACCCGGCCGGTGCCTGCACGATGAAAGACTGCGCCGGATCGAGTGCGCGACGGCGCTCGGCAAAATCCGGAATGGGCGCAGTGCTCATTCCCCCTCCTCCCGGGAAAATGCGCTCTCGCTGCGTTCATAGATGCGGCAGAACGGCTGCATGTCGCAATTGTCGCAGGTGTGTCGGCATCGCTTGGGATCGACTTGAGCATCGCCGTTGCGGAAACTCGCGGCAAGGCGGGTGAGATCGGTGCGCCAGGCCGCAACCAGTTCCTCCCACGAGCCATGCCGCTCACGCTGGCGTGATTCGGAGAAGGCTTTCACCCCGGGCAACAGATTGTCGTCGCGCGCCAGTGCGGTGAATTGCATGGCGCCCATCCTGACCTGGGCAAAGGCAACTGCGGCGGCATCCGGCTCGGCAGTGACCAGATACAGCGGCAGTTGCGGCTCGTCCGGACGCTCACCGAGTAGGGTGATGACCGACGGCTCTCCGGTCTTGTAATCGATGACAATGCGGCGCCCGTCAGCAAGCTCGTCAACGCGGTCGAGACGGGTGCTCAACGCAAGCCCGCCGATTTCGATGCTGCGTTTGTCTTCGCAGGCAATGACGGTGAAATCGCCGCGCTCTTTGTCTGCATCGAGCCATTCGCGTGCCAGCCGCACCAGACGCCGTTGTTCAATTTCCGCGAAGCGTCCCGCGAGTGTGGTCGGCCGATCTTTGCGGATGTGCGCAATCGCCTCTGTGGCGGCCTGTTTGAGTATTGCCTCAAGATCATCGCTGCTGCTCGCAGCGAGTGCACGGCTGCTCTTGAGCCGTTTCCACGCCTGTGCGAGCACACGATGCACCAGTGTGCCGCGCTCCCGCGCATCAAGTCCGGTGTGCGGAGCCTGCAGACTCTGTGCACCGAGCCGGTGCAGCGCCAGCGCACGGAACGGACAGGCCGCCTGATCTTTTATCACCGCTGTACCACCGCTGATGGCGTGCGCCGTCTGATCGAGCGCAGGCGCTTTAGCATCCTCGCTGTGTTCAAGTTGACCGCCGCCGTGGATCAGATCGCGCTGGTTCGCATAAGCGGGCAGCATTGATGCGAGTGCAGGCTCACTTTCGGCAACGTGCGTGATCAGCGGGCTGGGCATGAGTTTCTGTCCGCCGCGATCCATGCTGTGCTGTGGATGACTCAGAATGACTTCATCCGCGCTGCATAGCCAGTCAGCCGTGAGCCGGCGCGCCAGCTCGAGCGATTCAGCGGCAGAACCCTGCGGCAGCTTTGCCGCGCGTTGCAGCTCGACCGGCAGGAACGGATTCGGGCGCGGTGGCTGCGGCCAGACTTCATCGGACAGCCCCATCACCCACAGGTGATTGAATTCCATGCCCGCAGCTTCGAACACACCGAGTATTTGGATCGGAACATCCGCTGTCTCGGGCTGGAACAAGGTTTCCGCTGCCATGCGGCGTAGGCGCGACAGCCCCTCGCTGTAACCGGTGCGTGCTATGACGCTGTCAAGCGCGGCGAAATCGGCGACAACCTCATGCCATTTCTTCAGGGTCTGATATTCGGCTGAATCGAGGCTGCGCTCGCCGGGAAAACCGACAATCTGCAGTGCTGCGGAAATGGCTTTGGCCAGCGCTGAAGGCGCCTGTGCACCGAACAGCTTTGCCTTGCGGAATTCAGTCAGCGCGGACAAGCGCTGCACGAGTATCGGGCAATTCCCCCCGTCGCGTGCAATCAACATAAGCAGTCGGTCGAGCGTCAGCACCGGTTCGGCACGCTGGCGCAACCGGGCATCGAGTCGCGCGCGGCCGGCCATTTCAGTCTCGCCGCCCGCAATAAACGGCGAGCGCAACAAGCGGCTCACGCGTTCAAACTCGATCTCCCGTCCGGTCAGTTCGAGTAGCAGGAACGCGGTGCTGACCAGCGGATATGAAGTCAGCGCCATGCCGAGCGAGGTGTTGAACGGCAATGTGCGCTGTGCAGCATCCGGCAGCACACATTGCACATCCGGCTCCATCACCGCACTGAAAATGCGCATGATCGCACTGCGTCGCCTGGCGAGATCCGGCACCACAATGCCGATACGCGCTGCAGCGTCAGTCTCGAGCCGCGCCCGCGCCCACACCGCCGCATATTGAATCTCATCGCGGCTGTCGGCGCCTGTAACGCGCTGCACAGTGCCATGGTGCAGCCGCAGTTGCGACTGCGATTGCGCCAGCAGCACTTCGCAACCCGTTGCCTCGAGTTTGCTCAGCAACGTTGCCTGCTGCGGCGTGATAATGTCGAAACCATAGCAGATCAGGCGCTGTGGTTTTTTTACCGCTGCGTGCTGCCACAATCCGACCACCAGATCACACAGACGCGCGCTGTCGGTTTGCTGTTTGCGCCCGGTAGCACGTACGTAATGCTGCGACCAATCCTGGAATGCCTTGCCATCTTCGTTGAGCGGAAAATTTCTGAGCTGCGGAAGAAGCTGCCATGCGTGCGCGAGCTGCCACGCCTCGCGCGCGAGCCGTGCAGTTTCCTCGACCGCAAGCAAAGCCGTGTCCGTACGACGAATGGCGTCCTCCCACAGCGCCTGTTCCTGCGCAGTAGTAAGCAGAATGAGCAGTCCGGTTGCCTGTCCGGAGTAAAGCACTTCCTCGTAAGCGCGTTCGATGAATGCAGGGAATGGCAGGATATCGGCCGTATCCCAGAGGCTGAGTCCGTGAGCGGCCTGGGCAGCGTCGAACTCGCGTTTAAGCGCCAGCGCGAGCCGCCGGTTAGGGGTGACGACCGTGCCGCCGGCTTTCAGGCCGGCAGCAAGATGTGCGAAAACATCAGTGGGAGTGACTTGCGGAAATTTCAGGGTGATGGACATGCGGCAAGGTAAGCTACCGCTACGCCGGATCAGCGTTCCAGCTTGTCCAGCTTATCTGTCACTTTTGCCCACTCGTCAGCATCGGGCGGAGCATCTTTCTTCTCGATGATGGGTCCCCAGACTTTTGACAATTCGGCATTGAGCGAGATGAAATTGTGCTGACTATCCGGCACGTCATCCTCGGCAAAAATCGCTTCTACCGGGCACTCAGCCACACACAGGGTGCAATCGATGCATTCGTCTGGATCAATCACCAGAAAATTGGGGCCTTCGCGGAAACAATCCACCGGACACACATCTACGCAATCGGTATATTTGCACTTGATACAGTTTTCAGTTACTACGTAAGTCATGGCGGTTCTTCCTTGCGGGGCTCTTTGAGAATTCGTAATTTTACCAGAAATTTTACGGGCACCACTATAACTGTATAGCCGATATACGCACGCCCTGTTAAATAATACCCGCAGTCAGTAACACTTTAACAACCATGCCCAGTGCCACGCACAACGCGAGAACAGCAAAGCTCTGCTGCAGCTTTGGACCCGCGAACCGTCCAGCAAATATTCCGCCTGCCACCATTCCGGCGATTGCGCCAGCGGAAAATGGAAGCCCGACTGACCAGTCCATTCCACCAATCAAAACGGCTGAGGCGACACCGGTTGCGGAAATAAGCGCGATCACTGCAAGCGATGTTGCAAGTATAGATTGCATCTGCAGATTGGTGGCCTTCCTGAGCGCGGGCACCACAACAAAACCACCGCCAACTCCCAGCAGACCCGATAAAGCGCCTGCAACAGCGCCTGAAATTGCCAGCGCTCTGGCACAAGGCTCGGTCCAGATCAGACGGCCGATGGCCGAATCCAGCTGGCAGGGTACAGCGGCAGGGCACGTCTCTTCAATCCCGGCAGCGGCCACCTTGCTCTGGCGCAGCATGTGAAGCGCAACGTACGCCAGTACGATGGCAAACAACAGGGTCAGAGGCGCGTTGGGCAATTTATGCGCTGCCCATATGCCGATGGGTGCAGTCAGGACACCGCTAACAGCGATCAATCCGGCTGCCCGATATCGCACTTTTCCCAGCTTCAGCGCCAGCATGGCTCCAATGGCAGCCGACAGGCTCACGGCAAGCAGCGCAATAGGGGCTGCCTCGGCAATGGCAAGATGCAAACTAAAGATAAGCAGAGGAACCGCAATGATGGCGCCGCCTGCGCCGGTAAGCGCGAGAACTATGCCCACAAGAGAACCCAGCAACGCACTAGTTATCTGGATTGCTTGTTGCTCCATGACTCAGTGGCCCTTGTCACAATAAAGGCTGGATAAAGTCTGCATGATTTGAATCACCTCGTGGCTGGCTAGGCTGTAATAAATGTATTTGCCCTTGCGCTCGGTTGTGACCAATCCTTCTGTGCGCAGCACGGTAAGCTGCTGCGATAGCGTAGGCTGCCGGATATCCAGCAGCTCTTCCAGTTCGCCGACGTTTCTGGCGCCTTGGATCAACTGACATAAAATGAGCAGCCTGTCTTCGTTTGCCAGCACCTTCAGCATGGAGCAGGCTTCCGTTGCGGATGCGCGTATCACCGCAATACTGGGCAAATCTGCTTTCGTTTTCATAAACACCCCTGCCTTTTGTGCAGAACCAACGCCACGCCTGCGCGGGACTTGTTCAGCGATTCCTTAGACATGCCGCCCCATTTTGGGCCGATCAACGGATTTGGATCTTTCCAGAATTTCAAAAACCCCCATTCCCAGCAGCATTGCCGCCACAAATACGACCCCTTTGCTGCTGCCAACTCCCAGCAGAACCAGTGCCGGCCCAGGGCAAATGCCTGCCACCCCCCAACCGACGCCGAATGCAAGACTCCCCAGCACTAGACGCTTATCGATCACGCGCGCCGTAGGCAGATGCATCGGCAACCCCAGATAACTGCGGTTGCGCCTGCCGGCCACGGCGAAAGCGATCGATCCCACGGCAATCGCGCCCCCCATGACCAATGCGAGAGAAGGATCCCATGCGCCAGCAATATCGAGAAACGCCAGAACCTTGGCCGGATTCGCCATTCCCGCCAGAATAAGTCCCAGCCCAAAGATCAGACCCGCTAGCAATGCCGTGATGTTGGCCATTTGATTTCTCCTCCGATGATGGCGCTATATGCCGAACATATGTCGCACGAGGTAAACGGTGATGAAGCCCGTGCCCATGAATACCAGGGTGGCAACGATGGAGCGCGGCGACATTCGGGATATTCCGCAAACCCCGTGACCACTGGTACAACCGGAGCCGTAGCGCGTGCCGATGCCGACAGCCAGACCAGCCAGCGCCAGCATGCCGTAGCCGGTATCAATCTGCAAAGTGGGCAGGCTATGAAATAGTTGCCATACCAGCGGCGCAGCGACCAACCCCGCAACAAAGGCAATGCGCCAGCCCATATCACCCGTCTGCACCTTGAATAATCCACCGACTATGCCGGAGATTCCGGCAATACGTCCGTTCAGCAATGCGAACAGCGCTGCCGCGATGCCAATGATCATTCCGCCTGCCAGCGCGGACCACGGGGTGAAGTGAATCCAGTCGATCAGCATCTTATCTACCCTCCTGTCTGATTTTGGGAAGCGGCTCTTTGCGTGCCAACGACATTATGTTGACGAATAATATATTTATTGATATATTGTTGTCAAGACAAAAGCAAGATTGGTCAATTTCAAATACAGGAGAAAACGATGTCCCCGCAAATCCAGGCGTTTTATGACCCAGCCACGTGGACCGTAAGCTACGTTGTATTTGACGAGCCTGGCGGGAGTTGCGCGATTATAGATCCCGTCCTGGATTACGAGCCAAAGTCTGCCCGGATCAGCACATTATCTGCGGACAAGTTGATTGCGTTCATTAACGACCGGCGACTGACCGTCGCATGGATACTCGAAACGCATGCGCACGCCGACCACCTTTCATCCGCACATTATCTCAGGGAGAAGTTGGGTGGAAGAGTTGCCATAGGCCATGAAATTCCCCAAGTGCAGGAAACTTTCAAGAAGATATTCAATCTCGGACCTGACTTCATACCGGACGGCAGGCAGTTTGATCATTTATTGACGGATGGCGAGACTTTCAAGGTCGGCAAACTGGATGCAACAGCTATTGCGGTATCAGGCCACACACCGGCCGACATGGCTTATCAGTTCGAAGATGCGATCTTTGTGGGTGATACGCTGTTCATGCCGGATGTGGGTACGGCGCGCGCTGATTTTCCCGGTGGGGACGCCCGCCGCCTGTTCCGCTCGGTCCGCCGATTGCTCGC
>Ga0209253_10006300_pt1 | contig 10288 bp, 9 predicted proteins | sample FrelakmetBRP12BR_FD_187145 | JGI IMG/M metagenome (GOLD analysis project Ga0209253, IMG submission 187145) | Freshwater lake sediment microbial communities from the University of Notre Dame, USA, for methane emissions studies - BRP12 BR (SPAdes)... | ecosystem: Environmental > Aquatic >...
ACCCGCCTTTCGATTGGCTGTTATCCAAATATTTCAGTTAGCCCGCCTTCCTGGCGGACCAGATGTTGAATGCCACGGCGACAAAGAGTATCAAGCCTGTAACGAGTTTCTGTATTTCAGTTCCTGCTCCCAGAAGATTCAATCCGTTTACCAGCACACCCATGATCAACACTCCCAATAGCGTCCCCAGCATGGTCCCTTTGCCGCCGAATAGTGATGCGCCGCCAAGGACCGCTCCGGCAATCGGCTGCATCTGCAAACCGTCGCCTGCGGTCACTTGCGCCGAACCTATTCTTCCAACCATCAATATGCCGGCGATGCAGGCCAGCACCGAACAAATAATAAAGGCCGCGATTTTGTTTCGAGCAACATTGATGCCGGCCATCCTGGCCGCATCGGCATTTCCACCTATGGCATAAAGATTTCTACCGAAAACCGTATACTTCAGCACGAACAGTCCTACGATGAAAACAACCAGAAACACCACGATGATCACTGGTATTCCATTGAAAAGATATCCGCTGCCCAGGAACGTCAGTTCGCTTTTCAGACCAAAGAGGGGCTTTGCATTCGTCAGCATGAGCATCAGGCCACTGCAAACGAACTGCATTGCCAGGGAAGCCATAAATCCCGGTATTCCCAGTATCGCGTTTGCCCAGCCGGTAACAAATCCGATCATGGCTCCGACCACGATCACCACGACGATTCCGATCCCCACGGGGATTTCGGGCAATCCGAAATACTCCCCTTTCGAAAGACCAGCCACAATCATGCCGCTGAAGGCCATGACCGTCGGGATGGACAGATCTATCTCCCCTACCAGGATGACCAGGGTCACCCCGATCGCCATTATCCCTGTAATCGCGATTTGCCTGATCACATTGATGAAATTTGTGATTCCTAGGAAATTCTTCGCGAAGATTGAATACACGACCAGCAGCAGAAATAGAAATAGAATGGGCGCGAACGCAGCGATGTCGACCTTTATTCTCTTTGTCGATTCCATTTTTCTACTTCGAATGTCCGAACATCATGTGCATGATGGTATCGTGATCGAAGGATTCCGCACTCAGCTCACCGACCATCACTCCTTCCCGCATCACATAGATGCGGTCAGCAAGCCCCATCGTTTCGGATATTTCCGAGGAGACGATAACCACCGAGGCTCCATTGTCGGCGCTCTGGCGAATCAGCTTGTAAATCTCCATTTTTGATTTGATGTCGATGCCGCGCGTCGGCTCGTCCATGATCAAGATATCCGGGTCCGAAGTAAGCCACTTGGAAAGAACTACCTTCTGCTGGTTGCCGCCGGAAAGAGCGCGCACGGACACGTTGATCGAAGGAACCATGATACCAAGCTTTTTCACATATTTGTTTGCTTTCTTGTCTAGTTTTGACTTTTTGACAACAAAGGCCACAAGACAGTCTTTGATCGTCACGAGACTTATATTTTCTTTTACACTCATCAGGGGGACCAAACCTTCGCTTTTTCGATCTTCAGTAATCATCGCCACCCCGTGAGCAATGGAATTGGCTATTCCCGGTTTCTTTTGCTCCAACCCCTTAATCCGAACCGTGCCATGCACATGCGTGTCCGCCCCAAAGACCGCGCGCATCAGCTCGGTGCGCTTTGCGCCTTTGAGTCCCGTTATCCCCACAATCTCGCCTTTTCTGGCAAAGAAGCTGATATTCTTGAAACCCGCGCTTCCCGTCAGGTTTTCAACCTCCAGCATGACCTCGCCGAAGTTCTTTCCTTTTTCAGGAAACATTTCCGACTCATCGAAAATATTCTCACCGATCATGAGGGATACTAGCTTCCGCTCCGCCGGTTTATCGCGCTCGGTCACCGTTACGACGCCAACCAGCCTCCCATCGCGCAGCACCGTCACCTTATCCGCAACGGCCATGATCTCATCCAGCTTGTGCGTGATGAATACGACGCTTCTGCCTTCACTCTTGAACTGTAGAATCAGTTCCAACAGTCGTTTGATCTCCGCTTCGCTCAGCGCCGAGGTGGGTTCATCGAGCAGCAGTATTGGAAGATCCATCGATATGATGCGAGCTATCTCGACCATTTGCCGGTCCGCTACCGAAAGCTTCCCCAACAACATCTGAGGATTTACGTCCAGACCGATGGACCGAAGCACCTTCTCACTTTCTGCGTGCAGCTTTTGCCACTGCACAATCCCTAATTGATTGCGAGGCAAGCGGTTAATGAATATATTCTCCGCTATTGAGATATTGGGCAGGACGGACAATTCCTGATGAACCATACCGATACCATGGTGGCGCGCGACCTCCGGATTGGACATCCTCACCATCTGTCCATTGATGGAAATGCTTCCGCCGTTGTCCGGGACGACGCCGTTGAGCACATTCATGAGCGTGCTTTTTCCCGCACCGTTGGCGCCAAGCAAGGCGTGGATTTCAGCTTTCCCCAGCGTAAAATCCACGTTGTTCAGAACCTGAGCTCCTCCATAGCTCTTGCATATCCCTTTCGCCACTAGAAGACCTTGTTCACCATGGACATTTTCCAAAGCCTATTGCCTCCTGCGCGTGCCTCTGGCTTTTGCGTCTGTGATTCTTTTTTAAGAGTCTTCAGGAACTTTTTTCGTTATTTAGTATTCTCATCTTGCCCGCAGTGTAAAAAACCCAGGGGCAGACGTAAATCCTGCTATCGTTTAATTTGTTCCCATTTCTTTAACAGTTCCATCAAACATGTGCTTTTCCCGGTATTGAGAAGGGGGTATCCCGCATTTCTCCTTGAACACCCTGATGAAGTGTTTAAGGTTATGATAGCCTACCATTTCCGCGATTTCATATATTTTATACCTGCCCTCTTTTAACAACTGCTTGGCGTGGTTCGCACGAACCTCAGTCACGTATTCCACGAACGTATGCCCCTCAACTTCAGAAAACAGCCTCGACAAATAAGACGGGCAAATGAATACCGCATTAGCCACTACACCCAAAGTCAGCTTATCCATGTAATGCGTGGCAATATACTTTTTCGCCCGGGAGGTGAATATCATTTTCCGCAAGAGCGGGCTCTGTTGATAAGAATCGTAGTTTTGGGTAAATGTACTTTTCAGCACAGCGAGCATTTCGCTTACATCCTGGGCAGAAAAAAGGGGAGTTAAATTCAACCTTTCTCGGTAGTTCGGAAAGATTTGGTCGATCAACCGCGCGAAATAGGCCTTTACCATACTCAGATTCGCGGTGTTTTCCGCAGAAAACCCGCTCATCCTCGAATTGCGTAAGAACTCGGTTTGAACCACTTTGTCCAGATAATTTGCCAGGCCTTCATTGTCACTTTGGCTGATCAGCAGATGTATGGTTGCCACCCGGTTGTCATTGTCCGAATCCTCGCAATGCTGATTATCGAGATCCTCCATTCCGATGACAGCCCTATCGATAAACGATCGGCATTCGCAGGCGAGCAAAGCCTCGTTATAGGATATATTCAAGTCGTATGTGCTCTTGCAGATTCTCCCTATACCAATGATGGATTTACTTTTTTCCGCTATATGGCGGCATATGCTTTTCATTCTTTTTGTATAATCCAGCGTGTGTCCCGCAAAAAAGCATACTGCAAACTGCGGCTTATCCCCGATAAACACATCCTTTAACGGTACGTTTGGATGCAGGCGTCTATATTCAGAACAGTATTCCATGAAAGCACTTGTATTATTACCGCAGAAAGCCACCGCTATGCCCATGGCCGCGAATTCATGCTCGTATTCAATCGTATTCCCATCGATACTCAAGCGCCCGAATATTGCGTCTTTCAGGGCCCTGCGATTGATTTGTTGTTTTGCCTTGCGCAGATCTTCCGCCAGACGGTTGGCATCGCCCTCCGACTCAATTTTCTCTATGCACTTCGCTATCACCTCTACAAGATAATCTTCAATGACCGGTTTGAGCAGATACGCTATTACCTTTCCTGATTCGAGCATTTTTTGCGCAGCGCTGAAATCACTATACCCGCTGGAAACTATGATTTTTGCGTTCAATTTTTCCTTTTGCATGATGCCCAGCATATCCACGCCGCTCATGCCCGGCATTCTCAAGTCCAGTATAACGATATCGGGTTTGTGACTGCGGATGAGCTCAAGCGCAGCATAGCCGTTCTCCGCTTCATAGATCGTATTGATCCCCATTTTTTCCCATTGAATACTCCTATGAATCTTTTTCCTTGCAGTCGACTCATCGTCCACAATGAGCAACGAGTATCTATCCATGGGTTTCTTCCAAATCAGAATCCCTCAGTGGAATAGTGAAACTGACATGGGTACCCTTCAAAGGAGTGCTTTTGATGGAAATACCGAATTCACGCCCGTACGTTAAAGCGATCTGCGTATTGACATTTTTCAAAGCGAAGTCCTTACCTTCGACTTTTATCGGCGAATGGATATTATTCAGCAATTCTTTCAATTTTCCTTCTTCCATGCCAATCCCATTGTCCTTGACTTCAAAGAACAGGAGGCTATCCCTTTTTTCCATAACAATATCGATAAATACGTCATCTATTCTTCCCTCGACGCTGTGAATCACGGCATTCTCAACAATGGGTTGAAATATGTATTTCAGCACGTATGCGTCATACAGTTCAGCCTGCACAAGAATAGTTGCTTTGAGTCTTTTGCCGAAGCGATGCTTTTGTATATACAGATAGCAGTTTACAAGCTCCACAACCTGTCTGACTGTAACCAATGACTTGCCTTCTGCAAGGTTGATCCGTAGGTACCGGGAAAGCATCGCGATCATTTCCGCTGTCTGCTTTGCGTTTTCATCATGAGCTGAGCTCACTATGGAATTAAGGGTGTTATACAAGAAGTGCTCGTCTAGTTGCGATTGAATCGCGCGTAGCTGAGCCTCGCGGCGAATAATCCCCTGAATATATACTTCGTTGATCAAGTCATTGAGTCTTGTTACCATCATATTAAAACCATTTGTGAGCACGTTGATTTCATTTTTTCTGTTTCTTGTTTCCTGTATAGGCAGTAACTCTCCGTTTTCTACTTTCTTCATACCCACCGTGAGTGTTCTAAGAGGGCGTACTACACTTCGCGAAACAATCGCCGCTCCGAACACTGCGACGATGATGCATACTCCCAACATCGCGATCATCATTACGATCTGGTTCGAAATAGATCCTACGACATAATCTCTAGGCACCATCCTGAAATACCACCAGAAAGTCAGGCCCGAACGGTAGTACACTGCAAGGAATGGGACATTGCCTATAGCTGTCGCGTATGAACCGGCTAAAGCCATATTTTGAAACGCCTGTGCGTATTCTGGTTCTTTTTCTATTTTTACCGCATTTGTAGCGCCGTCAGACCGCAACAGTACTTTCCCGGAAAAATCGCAGACCAGCACGAAACCACCGCCTGTACCGACTTCACTCGTCAACTTCGAAAAACGATTCGGCTTTACATTGCATATCAGCGAACATCGCGGCGATTCCTTGGTCAATGAAATAGTATGCGCATAGGACAGCATTTCGTTTTCCCGGCCTAAGTAATTTACGGTGCTGAACCACATCGATAAACCGGCTTGTTCTTTTATGTATCTTTCGTACAGCTTCTTACCGCTGCCTTCCGCAATCGATAATTCCTTCGCGCCCCTCAGGTTCGTTATCATGCGGTACGATCCTTCAATCACTATATAAATAGAGTCGATGTTTCTGTTGCGCAGAATCTCCTGATTCAGGAAAAGTGTAATGTTGCTTCTCGCAACCTGTTTTTCCGTACCCGAGGAGTGGATGTATTTCTTAAGGTTTTCGGTAAGAAAGCTGTCCTTCCCGCATTTTCTTGCAAATTGCTCTACTTCATTCGTTACGCCTTCAATGCTTAACGAAATGCTCTTCAGGTTGGAAATAATGACCCTGCTCGAATGTTCGAGCACACTGTTTACGAGCAGTGCGTAATAAAAGTTGAAGATCAGGAATAATGGAATTATGATAATTGATATAATTGTTACCGGAATCCGAAATCGAACGCTCTTATGCCATTTTACCAGTTCATGAGTCGACTCTCTTAATTCTTCCGCTACGGCATTCACGCTGAACAATTATACCATAATCGATTTTTGAATCGGGTCAGGCGGATACTTTCTTGGAATCTCTGCGAATTCAACAACGGGACAGGCCTTTTCAATTTGAACGTAGAAACAACGGCGAAAACCCCGCTTCTCGTCATAAACCTCCGCTTCAAAAATGATATTTGCATTGGGGATGCATCTACATTGCGACCTCTGGCCTTCAAAATCCCTTACACTGACAGAGAAATGATGCACGCCTCCGCCGCAGCGCTTCAGGAACTCCATTTGCGGCGTGGACCCGGAAATCGGTTGGATCAGTTCCATGCTGATTCCGTTCTCCACGGCGCCCATGGCTATTCGAAACCGGCAATCAAAAATCTCCTTCCCGTATGCCCATGCGCGGAGCGGTTTGAAATCGTATATCTCAAATCTATCTATTCCGTACAGCGGTGCAAACGCTGCAATATTATCTTCGAGACAATCCACGACATAGCCAAGGTGCGCGATCGAAGATACTGCTCTTTTTGGGATTTCCATTAAAGTATAGGCACCTCCCGCTATAAAATCGTGAGCCTATCTCATTAGAATTCCGCCGTTCACATCAATAGTCGCTCCCGTCACATAGCTGGCGCGATCGCTGCATAAAAATTCGACTACGTCCGCAACTTCTTCTACCGTTCCCAGCCGCTTCATGGCAATCTCGTTTGTATTGAATTTCAACTTCTCCGCAAGTTCCGTCGCAATCAGCCCGGGCGCCACCGCATTCGCCGTCACTCCATATGGGCCGCCCTTGAGAGCCATGCATTTTGTTGCCGCGATTACACCCGCCTTGGACGCGGAGTAATGAATTCCTGCAAACTGACCGCCGCGTTCTCCTGCAAGAGAAGCAATATTGACGATCCTGCCGTATCGGTTGGCTACCATTTCTTGAAGCACCAGCTTACTTAGAAACACAGTCCCTTTTAAATTGACCGACAGGACTTGATCGAATTGGGTTTCCGTTATTTCCATTATATCGACCTGGTGCGCAATACCCGCATTGTTCACCAAAATATCAATTCTCATCAATCTTTGCAGAGTATCTATCACAATACGCTGAATATCCTTCAGGGCGGAGATGTCGGCCGTCACGGCGAATGAGCCTCCTCCCAGCTCCTGTGCAAGTTTTTCCGCCGCTTTCTGGTTGATATCCGCAATGACGACTGCCGAACCCTCACCCGAAAGCCTGCGCGCGATTGCGGCTCCAATACCCTGCGCACCCCCTGTCACGATTGCGACTTTTCCCTTTAATTCCATTGTTTATATCCTTGACCGTTTCATGTGCTATCTGTAAATTGCGCTATCATCTACTTTATTCCCATTTCTTTCACAAATTCGTTTCCATGCGTTTCCTCAGACTCCGGGCAAACTCTTCCGCATCTCCCAGGTTCTCGGCGTTCGGCCTACCCTTGTTCAAGCCCCCAAAGAGCTTGAGGAAACTGTTTGTATTGAATCCCGCGCAGCTGAACTCACCGATGATCGTATAGCCCCTGGATACGAGCTTCTCCCTGAGCGCCGAATGGCTCTTCACGGCATATTTTTCGACGGCGCCTTTCCCGCCCACAGTGACGGGCATGCCGCACGTCGAGAAGATGAACGCCTTCCGGTCTGCGACGGGCGGCAGTGAATCAGCAAGATCGAGCAGCTCCTTGTAGTGTCGGTCGCTGTCTATTCCCGAGCCAAACCCTACCAGGTCATAGTCCTGCAGTTCTTCTCGATCGATCTGTCGCGGTGTCTTCGTACGCGCATCGAGAACCCTTGCGAACACCTCAGCGGTCTTCGCGGTATTCCCGTGATGGACGGAATGCACGACCAACAACACCTTCATGACCATAGCGACGAACGAATCCCTCTTTTGGTGTATCGGATTTCGCGATTTACCGCCCGATTAGTGAAAAAGACGCGCGCAGCAGTGCAAATAGCCATGCAAAGGGTGATCAAGCGCCCTATCAATAATTGTTTACATAAATAAACATAAGTGTTATCTTCTGTATGTGAAGTATGGGGATCTCGTTGCTTTAACGGGAAAGCTTCAATGCTTCGATCTGCCAATGATCGTGCAAGCCTTCGGCGGTCATCGACCGGGCATCCGGGTGCAACTCTCGCGCTGGATTCGTCAGGGGAAGGTGATTGCGCTTCGGCGAGGGATGTATACGCTGCCGGATCTCTACCGAAAGGTTCCCGTGGCTCCCGCAGTCCTTTCGAGCGCGTTGTACCGTCCGTCGTATCTCAGCGGCCTATGGGCGCTCTCGTACCACGGCCTGATTCCCGAACGGGTGGCGTGGCTTACTGCCGTCTCGCCGCGGGTGCCGCGGCGCTTCGAGAATCCGTTCGGGGTATTCGAGTATCGCAGCATCAAGCAGGAGTTGTTCTTCGGGTACGCGGCGGTGCCGTACGGCGGACAGGAGATCCTCGTCGCGGATTCGGCAAAGGCGCTGCTCGATCATTGGCACCTGACGCCGGGAGAATGGACCGTCGATCGGCTCGCCGAGATGCGCTACCAGAACGTGGGCGAGGTTTCGGCTGTGACCCTCCGCGCGTACTGCTCCCGTTTCGACAGCCCGCGGCTTTCGCGGGCTGTCGAGCGCTGGACGGCGCTCGCCGTCGGGAGCGAGGAAGGGACGGAACAGTTATGAAGGAGCAGGCCCTGGCGCTGGTCCGTGGGATCGACGACCCCGGATTAGCGGTAAACCGTCTGCGGGAATACCTCCAGTGCCTCGTGCTGAGAACCCTCCACGAATCAGAGGCCTTCACGACCATGGCGTTCGTCGGGGGCACGGCACTGCGCTTCCTGCACGGACTGCCCCGTTTCTCGGTGGACCTCGATTTCTCCCTCCTCTCTGCAGGCGGCTGCGCCGGCAGGGAGTGGATGACCAGGGTCAAGCGCGACCTGGCCTTCGCCGGGTTTCAGGTCGACGTCTCGTGGAACGAGCGCCATGCTGTTCGGGTCGGCTGGGTTCGCGTGGCAGGGTTGCTGCGCGAAGCGGGCTTGGCCGCGATGCCCGCCGAAAAGCTGTCGATCAAGATCGAGATCGACACGAATCCGCCGAACGGTGCGCGCACCGAGAAGCGCGTGGTGACCCGCTACGTGACGTTCCTGCTCCACCATCACGACCTGCCCTCGCTCATGGCCGGCAAGATCACCGCTGTGCTGACCCGGAAATACACCAAGGGACGGGATTGGTACGACCTCGCCTGGTACCTGTCGCACCGACCGCCGGTCGCGCCGAATCTCGAGCTGCTGGGCAGCGCGCTCGAGCAGGCACGGGGCCTGGGGCACGACGACGCGGCTGATTGGCCATCGCTGGTACGCGAACGGCTGGCAGCCCTCGACCTGGATGCCGTCGCACGAGATGTCAGGCCGTTTCTTGAACGACCGGAAGAAGCGCTTCTGCTGACACATGGAAATCTCGCTGGGCTCTTGCAGGTATAGGCCAGGCGGGTGGTCGGCGTCCGGAGAGTTGCTGCGGCTGAGATAGAGCAATATAATTGAGTACATGCTTCCTTTCCGCTGACTGAATTGAAACGCCAGTAAGTCAGGCCTCTTCTACTGCCTGTTCCGCTTCTTCCTCGATGCAGGGCTGATTTATCCTGTGTACCTGCTCCTGCTGCAGCGGCAGGGGCTATCGTACGTGCAGATTTCGCTCCTCCTGTCCGTCTGGGCCGCATCGGCGCTGCTGCTGGAGCTGCCTTCCGGCATGCTGGCCGACCTGTGGAGCCGGAAAGTGGTCATCGCCCTGAGCATGCTGCTGAAGGCCGGGGGGTTCCTGGTCTGGGCCTTCCGCCCCGACTTCACCGGCTTCCTGCTCGGCTTCATCGCCTGGGGGGCCCAGGAGGCGCTCTGCTCCGGGGCGGCGGAAGCCCTGCTATATGACGCGCTCAAGCTCGAAGGCCGGGAGTCCTCCTTCGAGGCCGTCGCCGGGGCCGGGGAGCTGGCCTCCACGGCCGCCATCGGCTCCGCCATGATCGCCGGGGGCTTCCTGTTTGAGCGTCTTCCGCGGCTGACCCTTCTTCTGTCCTCGTTCTTCGTGTTGCTGGCCGGCGTGTGCGCACTGTTCGTGGCGGAGAGCCGGGGCCGGGACGGCGACCGGCGGGCTGCCTTCGGCGATTCGCTGCGGGAGCTGGGCCGGAGCGTCCGGCAAGCCGTGGCGGCCCCGGGGTTGGCGGCCTTCGGCTTGCTGGGCGCTGCGTTCACGGCCGTCTA
>Ga0209253_10006303_pt1 | contig 10286 bp, 7 predicted proteins | sample FrelakmetBRP12BR_FD_187145 | JGI IMG/M metagenome (GOLD analysis project Ga0209253, IMG submission 187145) | Freshwater lake sediment microbial communities from the University of Notre Dame, USA, for methane emissions studies - BRP12 BR (SPAdes)... | ecosystem: Environmental > Aquatic >...
CCGAAAAACAAAACACCTCCCGCCATCAAGATGACTAAGGCCTGAACCCCCATGGAAATCGTCTTCTCCCAGAAATTTCCCCTTCCGGCCGTTTTTTCCCGGAGCAGGTCGAGTGTGAGCAAGAGTTGAAGCCAGACAAAGGCAAACACCGGGGGGAGGTGATTGATCAGGCCGCTCCAGAAATAATAGGCCAGGGCAATCTGGGAATACATGAAGACGAAAAGATACAGGTATTTTCGGGCGGATCGGTCTCCCCTCAACCAGAAGATCAAGAAATAAGAGCCAATCAGATACAAAAGCGTCCCCCCGATAACCGCCCCATGGGCCGGCCAGGAATAAAAGCCGGACAAATAATAGGGAAACACCCTTCCCCCCGCTCCCACATCCGATACCGCAAAGACGGAAATCAACGCCAGGATGAAGACCAATCCCCCAAAGATCCAGATCGCCCTCCGCTTCCCTTTCTCCACTTCCAGAATGTAAAGAAAAAGAGAAATCGCCAGGGCGACGGATAAGGCGACCCCGAAATTCCGATTGATCCCGATGCCCGCCAGGCAGAGGACCATGGCCGGAACCGCATACCGGGCTTGAGGCCGACGGAAAAAACAATAGATCAGGACCGTGACCGGGACATCCAGGAGATGAAGGCTGGGCAGGACGCCGGGGGCGAGGAGGAAGGCGATGTACCCCAGGAAATAAAACCCAAGGGGAAGAACCGCAAAGGCGGCAAAGGCGTATCTGCGATCCGGGAAGAGGAGCCAGACCATCCCGAAGAACAGCAGAAAATAAAGCACATAAAAAAAGTAGGTCTTGTAATAATTCTCAATCGATATCCCCCCTGTCCTCTCCATGATATATTTCAAGAGGAAGGTATACCCGATCCCATACTGGAAATAGATGTCCTCCAGGGGTTTCCCCAGGATAAATTCATTGATTGGGTTCAAGATGTGCCCGATGTGATTCATCTGTCCCCTCCCCATGGTCTGGTGGAGGGTTTCCAAGAGGTTGGCAAGATAAAAATCCCTTATCTTTTCCACCTCGATCGCCTTTAGGCCCTTCAAATATCCTTCGGCCCGGCGAAAGCCTTTTCCGAAAAGGTCTAAATCTTCAGGGTTCGCGATTTGGATCAACGTTTGGATATAACCCTGGGCAAAGGATACCTGAAAGGATTTCTGATTCTGGAAAATATCCCGTCCGGTCTTTGATCCGGGGGGCTGTGGGGGGAGGCCATCAATCCGGTTCCGCGCCTCGAAGAACGCCCGGATCGTATCCAAGTCCCCGGACTTCAGGGTCTTCAAGAACTCCTCGTTGGGGACTTCTTTTCCCTCCAGGATTGTTTGCCCGTGAATCTCGATGTATTCGTTCATCAGGTGGACGGGGCCCATCATCATGCGGACCGGTTCGACGGCTGCCGCAACCAGGAGGAGGAGAGTCAAAAATAGCAGCCAGCGGTTGGCTTTCGCGGCTTGCAGAGCGGCAATCCGCGGGACAAGCCAGAGAAAGAGCGGCAGGATAAAAACGAAGAAAGCGGCGGCCATTTGTTGGCCGGAATCGGTCGACCGGAAGGAGAATCCCAAAAGAAGCAAGGAAACAGCCACTGAAAAGAGCGGTCCCCATAAGCCCATATTTCCCGTGGACCCCGGCCAGCCCTTGCTTTGGAACCGGTTCATCAGCAGGTAGATCAAGAGGCCGCAAAGGCCAAAAGCCAAACAGACCGCGAGGTAATTCACCAGGTGGCCTTCCACGGGTCGATAGAAGATGTAAGTCCACGAATAGAGGCCAAGAGGATTCTTTCCCCAGAGGCGAATCTTTAAGACGGTTGTTAGCGTCCAGACAAAGGACCCGAGGGCGAGGAAAGAGAGGAACCCTTGGATTCCCCACAAAAGGATTCTCCCTTGGGTATGTTTCCCATTCTTCCCTTTCAAAAATCGAGAGATCACTTCATCTTTCTCCCCTGGGGTGAAGTGCGCCGGGAACCGGCCGCGGCTCCTTTTCCTCCTGGGGGCTGCGCATTTTGAATCCCCGGATCAGGTTTCCCGGAAAAAGGAGCGGTAGATCTGATGAGGAGGTATCATATTTTTGGGGAAGGCTTCATGCCACATCCACTGATCGGCTGCGGGCCGCCCGGGTTGGAAACGACGATTCTCGAGAAGCCGGGTTACGAGGCGGCAGCGGTACAACAAAGAGATAAAATGGCCTCTTGCTTTCCTGCGGGCATCAATGATCTCATGAACGGCCAAGGGGACCGGGTCAAAATCAATTTCCGCTTCCAGTTCCTTGCGGGCCACGGCTTTTACCCGGTTCTCGATCTTTTCCTTGTAACGAATGATTCCCCCGGGGATGTGCCAGCCCGGAGGGTAATACCCGTCATCTCGCCAAGTCAGGAGGGTTCGCCCGCCTTCCTCCTGAATCAATAAATCCACATTCACCATGGGGGTCAAACTGCTGACCAATAGAAAAATCTCTTCCGGCAGGCCTCGGGAAGGATCCTGCTTTAAGGAATTCAGAATTTCGGAAATCTTCCTTTCCATTCGACCCCCAGGATCCCGGATTACTCCAGGGGTTTTACGATCATGGCCGCATGGAATTTTTCTCGATCCAGGAAAGGGTACAAGTCTTCCAGCGGCTTGGAAACCATCTTCCCGTCGGGAGTAACCACTGAAGACAATTTGGGGTTCAAAGTCTGGTTGGGGTCCATGGGGACCTCGCAGAGCACGGGGCCGGGCCGGGAAAGAATTTCCTGAATTCTGCCGGGCAGGACCGATTCGTTGTCGATTCGAGTGGAGGGCAACCCATAGGCTTCGGCAATTTTGCCGATGTCCGCGACCCCCACCCCGTATTCCGGCCCGGACCCGATATGCCGTCCTTCAAAATAGGTACTCTGGGTCATCCGGATGGCATGATAACCGCGGTTATTGAGGACAAATATTTTGATGGGCAGCTTATGGAAAGAAATCGTCTGGAGTTCCTGAATATTCATCTGAATGCTTCCGTCTCCGGTGATCAAAACGATCGGGCGTTTCCCCGATGAAAAACAAGCGCCGATCGCTGCGGGCAGGCAATACCCCATGGAAGCACAACACTCATTGGCGAATACACGCACCCCTTTTTTGATATGCATGACTTGAAAAGTTCCCGTAAAAGCCGCGCCATTTCCGGTTACGACGATGGAACCGGGCTCCAAAATCTGGAAAAGGGTCTCCGTGAACACGCAGGAGTTCACGTAATCGGGGTTCCGGGGATTATCTTCCAAGATGCCCGGCAAGGTTTGTTTTTGTTTCCGGCACCACTGGAGCCAATCCTCTTTCCGGGGTAGGCGGTTTCCCCGGAGCTGCCGGAGCATTTCCTCGATGAACAGGCGGGCGTCGGCATGGACCGGCATATGCAGCCGCAGAGTCGGCTTGCGCAACTCAGCCGGGTCGATATCCACCATGGCGCGAAAAGCCTCCCGAGCAAAAGCATCATAGTTATAGCTGATCAGGCGGATGCCCATCCGAGCCCCCAACGCCAGCATGAGGTCGCTGTTCTGAATCACAAAATTTCCGATTCGATCCCCCGCGATTCCGGGCCTCCCGAAAAAAAGGGGATGATCGGACCAGATGAGATCATTGCCGGAGATCGACGTCACAATGGGAATATTCAGAGAGTCAACGAGACGCAGGAAAAGGTCCGCCGCCCCTGACAATCTTATCCCGTGACCGGCTAACAGAACCGGGCGGGCTGAGGCCTTCAATCGTTCCAACAGCTCCGCGACTTGGTTCCGGATTTTTTCGTGGTCAAACCGAATTTCGTCTTCCCGGGGATCATAGGAGGATAGACCGGCTTCGTCCACCTGAGCTGCCTGAATATCGAGGGGGATATCCAGCCAGACAGGACCGCGCCGCCCGTGGGTGGCCAGATAGAGGGCCTTGTCGAGGTGATAACGGATCTTCAAAGGATCCCGCACCATCACTGCATATTTGGTCACCGGCCGGACGATGTCGACGATATTGATCTCCTGGTCTCCGAGTTGGCGTAATTTCAGCCGGGGCCAGAAGGCGATGGTGCTCTCCTGCTTGACCTGTCCGGAGATGTAGATGCAGGGGATCGAGTCCAGCCATTGCCCGATGACTCCGGTGAGGGTGTTGGTACCCCCGGGACCGGTCGTCACATTGACCGCCGCAAGATGGCCGGAGGCCCGGTAATATCCTTCGGCGGCGATCGCCGCTCCCTGCTCGTGGTGGGTACAGATGATCTCAAAAGCCTTGCATCTTCCGAAAGAGTCATTCAGATGCATGGCGCCTCCCCCGGTGATCATAAAAACGTGTTTGATCCCGCAGGCACTCAGCTGTTGGGCGATAAAGTCAGATACTTTGATCATCGGCCTCGTCCTTGCGCTTGGAATTTTCCTGGTACCAATGAATCGTCCGGGAAATGCTTTCCTGCCGGGAGAAGAAGCAACGCAACCCCAGCTCGGTCTCCGCCCGCCGGGTATCGGGCAGGTACCGCTCCGCCGGCCGGCCGGGCACGGCGGCCTGGCCGATTTCAACCCTCACCAGCGGATGAAACGCCCCGGCAACCTCCCGGGCCAGATCGGCAATGCGGACCGCCTCCGCCGAGCCCACGTTATAGGGACGACAAGCCTCCCCCCGGAACAGAATCGTCCAAAGCCATACGGCCAGGTCGGCAGCATAAAGGTAAGAGCGGTAGGGAGTTCCGTCCCCGCTCACACAAATAGGACCGCCCTTCAATCCGTCGCGGATGAAGTTCCCGATGGCAAAATGAATATCCAGGGGCAAATACGGGCCCACAAAGGCAAAGCAGCGAGCGATTTTCGTCGGCAGAGCATATTGCCCGGTATAGAGCGCGCACAGGAGTTCGGCCGCACGCTTCCCCTCCGCATATGTGGATTGGATTTGGTTGGGATCAGGCCCTCCCGGATAATCTTCGGGAATATGCGCCAGCGTATGAGGCTGCCTTCCGTAGACCGCCCCCGAGCTGATGAGCAAAAAATCCTTGGCTTTACAAAATCGCGCGAAATCGAGCGTATGTTGTGTGCCCTGAAGGATGGTTTCGAACAGGGGGAGATAATCCCCAATTTCGGGCCTGGGACTCGTTTCCGTCGCGGCATGAATAACGTAGGAAAATTCCCCATCCGGGAATGCAAAGGAGCGGACATCGCCGGCATGGAGCTGAATGGCGGGGTGGGAAACGAGATGGCGGGCCTTTCGGCGAAATTTTCCCAAGTCCCGGGTGAGGACGAGCGCGGAAGCACCCAGGTCCAGGTGGTCGTTGGCCCAGAGAAAACTTTCCAGCAGCCAGCATCCGAAAAAGCCGGTCCCCCCAGTGATAAAAAGGCGCTTCCCCCTTACCTTCTCCCATAGATCGGAGGTATGCGTCAGGATATGATCTAAATCTCCGGCTAATGGATTGCCCATTTCCCTCTTGCCCTATTCCCAGGCGTCCACCTGAATCGCCCCCGGGGCAACCCCCCGCCGGCCCAGGTCCTGGGAAATCGCTTTCAGCATCAAGGGGGGCCCGGAGAGGTAGTAGACCGCCCGGCCGGGGTTCTGAAGCTCCGCCCATATGGACTCTACCGACACGCTCCCTATCCTTTCCTCCCCCGATTCCGCTCCTCCCGGGGGCGGCCCTCCGCCCGGCACCTCCTCGATGAAAAACAAAACCCGGAACTGGGGAACGGCCCGCGACTTTTCCTGAACCAGATCGCGATAGATGAGGAGGTTCCTGCGGCGGGCGCCGTAAGCCAGGTACACCCGATGGCGGAATTGAGGGGTCAATCCGTCCAGGAAGGAGGTGAAAGCGGTGATTCCGGTTCCACCGGCGAACAAAACCACATCGTTTTGGTCCGGAATCACGAATTCGCCGTAGGGAAGTTTGACCCAGACCCATACGCCCTGCCGCATTTCCTTCTCCATCCGGGCGGTAAATCGGCCCCGGACCGAGTAGGAAATGCGCAACCGGTCCCTTTGGGCTGGCGAGCTGGCGATGGAGAAAACCCTGGATTCGGGCCAGAAGCCGCTGGGGTCGTACTCGTCCAAGGCCAGGTGGAGGAATTGACCGGGAAAGAATTTGGGGGCCGGCCGCTCGGGGCGCAGCTCCACCGTGTACACATGTTCCCCGTAGTCAACGATTTTTTCGACCTGGCAGCGCAGCTTTTGGACCACCGGCATGTTAGTCCCTCAAGAGACCCGCTCTCCCCCCATAAATCGGGCGAAGACCCGGGCCATGTATTCCAGATGGGCTTGCTCGATTCCGGGGTAAACCCCGATGAAGAAGGTTTGATTCATGATCCGATCGGTGTTCTTCAGGTCGCCCACGACCCGGTGCGGAATCCCTTCGAAGGCCGGATGCCGGAGGAGGTTGCCGCTGAAAAGATTCCGGGTTTCGATCCGGTTGGCCTCCAGGAACCGGGTAAGCTCGTTCCGGCCGAACCCGGCGTTTTCCCGCACGGTGATGACCAAACCGAACCAGGAGGGGTCCGAACCCGGGGTGGCTCGGGGAAGAAGCAAACGGTCTTCATAGGGTTTCAGGATATCCATCAAACGCTGGAAATTGGCCTTCCTCCGGGCGGTGAAGGATTCCAATTTCCCCAGCTGAGCGCAGCCGATGGCCGCCTGCATATCGGTCACCTTGAGATTGTAGCCGATATGGCTGTACACATACTTATGATCGTATCCCTGCGGGAGCGTGCCGAACTGCTGTCCGTAACGCTTCCCGCAGGTGTTGTTCTCTCCCCCGGTGCAATAGCAGTCGCGTCCCCAGTCGCGCACGGATCGGGCGACGCGGGACAGGGTCTCGTCATCGGTGACCACGCATCCCCCCTCCCCCATGGTGATGTGGTGGGCCGGGTAGAAGGAAAAAGTCGCCAGATGGCCGAAGGTGCCCGTCAGACGATCCCGGTACCTGGACCCCAGGGCGTCGCAGTTGTCTTCGACCAGCCACAGGCCGTGTTTTTCCGCAAGGCCTGCCGCCTTGTCCAGATCAAAGGGGACTCCCAGCGTATGGGCCATCAGGATCGCCCGCGTGCGCGGGCCCATGGCTTCCTCGAGCCTCTCCGGGATGGCCGTGTAGTCCCCCAGGTTCACATCCACGAAGACGGGCACCAGCCGGTTTTGCACGATGGGCGCCACGGTGGTGGGAAAGGCGGCGGCCACGGTGATCACTTCGTCCCCCGGCTTCAGCTGCCGATCCCCCAGTTTGGGAGAGGTCAGGCTGGTCAGGGCCACGAGGTTGGCCGAGGAGCCGGAATTTACCAGGAGGGCGTTGCTCAAGCCCAGAAGGGAGGCAAACTCGGTTTCAAACCTTTCCACGTAGCGGTTGGCGGTCAGGAAAAAATCCAGGCTGGCATCGACCAGGCTGTACAGTTCTTCCTCGTCAAACACCCGCCCGGCATAGTGCACCAGGTCCTTCGCCGGGTCGAAGGCCCGTCGGGCGAATTTCTCCCGGGCGTACTGCCGGACCCGTTCCAGAATCTGGGTCCGTAAGGCAATCGATGGGTCCATAAAGTCCTTTTCCCCCGGCCTACCCCCGGCCTTGAATGATCTTCACCAGGGATTTGCAGGCGAAATCGATGTCCTCCTCGTTAAGGTTGGCTGCCGAGGCCAGGGAAATGCCCCGGTCTCCCGCCTTCTGGGATTCGGGGTTGGGAAACCGGGCGTCAAATTCGGGGAAAAGGCTCATGCGCGGGAATCCCGGGCGGCAATGAATGTTCAAATCTTTCAGCTTTTGCAGGACCACGTCCCGGGGGACGGGGATCCGGTCCTCCAGGAGGATCGAGGGATAGCAGTAGTTGCTCTTGCATCCCTCTTTCTCCTTGATGATTTTGATCCCCGGGACATCCTTCAGCCTCCGGTAGTACCAGTCAAAGATCTCCCTTTTCTTGGCCACCAGCTCTTCGATCCGCTCCACCTGGGCCAGGGCCAGGGCGGCCGTCAAATTGGCGATGGTATACTGATATCCCAGGGTATCCGACCAGAAAACCGCCTTGGAGTCGGTCCGCCCCATGGAGGCCAGGAGGCAGGCCCTATCGTACAACTTCTTGTTGTCGGTGACCAGGATTCCCCCCTCCCCGGCAGCGGCGATTTTGGCCCCGTGAAAACTGAAGCAGCCGAAGTCCCCGAAGGTGCCCACTTTCCGTCCCTTGAATTCGGCTCCCATGGCCGGGGCGGCATCCTCGATCACCCGCAAATCATGGCGCCGGGCGATTTCCATGATGGTGTCCATCTCCGCCGGGTGGCCGAAGGTATGGACCAGCATGATTGCCTTGGTGCGTTTGGTGATGGCCTTTTCCATGGCCTTCGGGTCGATGCACCAGGAATCGGGATCGATGTCCACGAAAACGAGTTTTGCCCCGGTGTATTTCACCGAGTAGGCGGTGGCCACCCAACTGAAATCGGGACAGAGGACCTCGTCCCCCTCTTTGAGGCCCAAACTGGCCGATGAAAGATGGAGCGCCAGGGTGCAGCAGTGGGTGGCCAGGGCGTACTTCATCCCCAGGTATTCGGCGACGGCCTGCTCCAGCTTTTTGATGTGCATGAAAAAGGTCTCGTACCAGCCGTTCTTCACCGCATCCATGACATAATCGATTTCCTTCTGGGTAATCCAGGGTCCGGCAAAGCTGATTTTTTTATTCATGGTCTCATCCTCTCTACAGGCGAAGCAATCGTTCACAGGCCTCGTCCAGGACGGAGTCGGTCTTGGCAAAGCAGAAGCGAAGAAGGTTCTCTCCCGCCGCATCGTGGTAAAAGGCGCTTCCCGGCACGGTGGCCACGCCGGTCCTTCGGAGCAGGTTCATGGCCTTGTCCTTGCTGGTCTCTCCCGGAAGGTTCCGGGCGTCGGCCAAAACATAATACGCGCCCTGCGGAATGTGGGGGGAGAGCCCGACCCGGGCCAGCACGGAGCAGAGCTGGTCGCGTTTCCGCTCATAGTCCCGGCAAAGGGCCCGGTAAAAATCGGAGTCCAATTCTTCAATCCCTTGCGCTACTCCGATCTGGAGAGGAGCCGGAGCGCAGACATAGATCAGGTCGTTCACGAACCCGATCAGGGTTTTCCATCTCTCGTGGCAGACGCAGTATCCGATCCTCCACCCGGTGATGCTGTAGGTTTTGGAATAGCCGGAGATGGTGAGGGTCCGGTCGAAAACGCCCGGCAGGGCCCCGGGGCTCAGGTGTCTCCGGCCGTCAAAGACGAGGTACTCATAGATTTCGTCGGTGAAGATGAAGAGGTCATGGCGGATGCAGAATTGGGCCAGACGCCGGAGTTCCTCGGCGGTGAAGACCTTCCCGGAAGGATTCGCCGGAGTGTTGATCAAGAGTCCCCGGGTTTTTGGGTTGACCAACCTTTCCAGCTCTTCCACCCGGAAGGTCCAATCCGGAGGGTTCAACCGGGCGTAGGCGGGAACCACCCCCAGAGCCCACAGGGTGTTCAGGTGATAGCCGTAATAGGGTTCGAAGAGGATGACTTCATCTCCCGGGTCGAGGAGCGCCATTCCCGCCGAGTAGAAGGCCCCGGTGGAGCCCGCGGAGACGACGATATGCTCCTCCGGGTCCGCCTGGATGCCGTTGAACTCCCGCATTTTTTTGGAAATCGACCGGCGCAGTTCGGGCAGCCCGTCGTAGCGGGTATACTGGTTGACCCCCTGGTCCATGGCCTTCTGAGCCCCCCGCCGGACGGGCAAGGGCACTTCCAGGTCGCAGATCCCCTGCGACAAGTTCACTCCGCCGACCCGGTCGCATTCGACGGACATGTTCCGGATTTCCGCCTGAACGATTTCTTCCGCCCGCTTGCTGGCTCTCAAGCTCATAATTTCCGGCCCATCCCCCGGGGACCCCGGTCTCCTAGCTTTTTTATCTTCCCCGAGAGTTCCATGTACACGTTGTATCTCTCAATCTTCGGGAAGTCCTCCCCCGAAGTTTCCACCCACTCGACCCGGTCTTCTTTCTCAACCCGCTGCAGGGGGACTCTTCGAACTTCGGCGAAATCCAGTCGGCGGTAGAGATGTAAGGATTTCTGGTTGTCCGAGAAGGTCACAAGCTCATACTTTTCCAGTCCCAACTCGGCTTTCCCCCAATCCATCATCCTCCGGATGGCTTCCCCCATGATTCCCGGGGAATCGTCTTCTCCCCGGACAATGTTGTCGATTTCACACTCCCTCTGGTCAAAGTGGAAACGGAACAAACCGACATGCCCCATATACCGGCCGTCCACCCGAATCATGAAGAGCAGGCGGTCGGGGGTCTCGATCACCTGATTCTTCAGCCATCGGGCCGTTCCTTCCTCCGTGACCC
>Ga0209253_10006304_pt1 | contig 10286 bp, 10 predicted proteins | sample FrelakmetBRP12BR_FD_187145 | JGI IMG/M metagenome (GOLD analysis project Ga0209253, IMG submission 187145) | Freshwater lake sediment microbial communities from the University of Notre Dame, USA, for methane emissions studies - BRP12 BR (SPAdes)... | ecosystem: Environmental > Aquatic >...
TCTTCTATCAGGCAATCCGGAAGTATTCTTTCTGGCCCTTCCCGTCCGAGCCGCCGCTGACCATCGCAACGCTGAAGGCGGGATTCGCGATAACATTCTGACGGGTCCGGCATGACGGACTACTGCCTCAGGCACACGGCTTTCGGCGGTAAGAAGAAATCACGCGGACTGTGGTGGAACCGGCGGAGCAGCTTGCCGAGGAGATCCACGATATCCTGCCGGGTGAATCCATAGGCGTAGGCAGCGTAGAAGAGCAAAAGCAGGAAGCCGACGCTCTGATTCAACACGAACATTGTGGCGATTCCCGAAATGCCCGGAAGAAGCCAGCCGCCGTTGAACCAGCTGTGGTCCAGCGACGCTGAAGCGAGCGCGAGCTTATCCGGTCATGAGTAAAGTAGTCCCACGCGCTATCAGCTTCGCTGTAGTCCTCGCGGACGTTACCTCACTGTCGTTCGCTCAGGTATGGTCCCCATTTCTTTCAGGGCAGACTCTCTTCACGGGCTTCCCGCAGGCGTTTTGATTCCGCGTTCTCGTTCGCGGCGGCCTGGTCCTGATTGAATGGTGGTAGGTTCCGTGACGGGTAAGAGCCGATACGTCGGATTGTGGAGCGCCACAAGAAAGAACAACATCGTGGCGGGGATTCAAAACAATGAGAGAACCACCTCCACTGCCTCGAGAAGACGGTCCCCGGGGAAGGTGCCCCCCGACCTACTTATGCTCCAGTTTCTTCAATTTTGGTTTGATGACGAAGACGCAATACGGAGCGTTGGGGTTGTTCCGAAAGTAGTCCTGATGATATCCCTCGGCCTTGTAGAAAACCTTGAGAGGGACAATCTCCGTCACAACGGGGTTGGAGTTTTCTCCGGAGGCATTCAACATAGCCTTCGACTTTTCCGCAACAATCCGCTGCTGCTCGTTGGCGTAAAGGATGACCGACCGGTACTGCGACCCGACATCTCCTCCCTGCCGGTCTTTCGTGGTGGGATCATGCGCGGACCAGAAATGACCAAGGAGTTGCCCATAGCTGATGACGGCAGGGTCGTATTCAACCTGGACCACTTCGGCATGACCGGTCTCCCCCGTGCACACCTGTTCGTAGCTCGGGTTTGCGACTGGGCCTCCAGCGTAACCGGAAGTTACCGACTTCACGCCGTCGACTCGCTCAAGAACGGCCTCCAGGCACCAGAAGCATCCACCGCCCAATGTGGCCGTTTCAATCCTCGTCTCCATCGCCATCGTTCCTCCTTTCAGTGATTGGCCTCTCGCCTCGGAAAAGACTGCGCCACCTGTCAATAACACCACGAGGAACGATAATGCGACAAAACGGCTAACGGTCATGAGTTTCCTCATTCGCTGCGCCGGATTCTGGAAATGACCGGCTCTTGAAGGAGCGGGCATAGGGATCAATGCAGGCTGGCCCGAGGAATATACGCTATTCGGAGAATTTTGGCAAACGTATGGCGGGGCTTGTGGCGTGCGCAGCGAAGGAATTCTGACTATCGAACAAAGCATCGCAGAGCAAAGAGAGGGTGTCGCATCCGGTCTGAGCTGAAGATTTTTCCGGGATTTCTGATGCCATTCCAGCCGTCGTCCGCCTTCTGCGGGCTCGGCAGTTTGATTGGCGCTAGGCGGGATCTGCTTCTCTTTGCTTCTGCTGCACCACGCCCGAGATCCAAACCGGGACCACAAAGAGAGAAGCACTCACCGTATCGATAATGACATCGGTAAGACTCGGGTGGCGGCCGGCGGTGAGCAATTGGTGGGATTCATCGAGGAGAGCGTACACCAGCGTGAGAACGAGGCTAAGCGCAAGACAGGCGTTGACCGATAAGGGCATCAGGTTCTGGTGCTTCAGCGCCCGATAGACCAAGACACAAAAAAGGAAGAAATAGATGACGTGAATGATCTTCGGAATCCACCATTGGGAAACTTGAGGAAACGCCGCACCAGGAATCGATGAGCTCACAGCAATCAGCAAAGCCCAGAGAAGAAGCGGCAGCTGGTATTTTGCAAAACTGTTCTTGTCTTTCATTGCCCCCATGGCACTCTCCCCCTGGTTTCCATACCTAACCTATCAATTCCGCCGGAGCAAAAATGTGACGCAGGATACAACCCTTCCCTGCTCCCCCCAGGCTTTGATCTCTCTGAAGAAAGCGACATATGTTCGATGTATCCTGCCCGCGATCCAAGTTAATATTATACGATTGTTCTCATTCAGAGTCAATATTCAGCCGAACTGCGCAAGCACCACTCCGCCGATGGCAATGATCCCGCCGAGGAGAAACAACAGCGTCAGGTCCTGCCCGAGAAGAAGAACGGCCATCAACGTCGTGAGGATCGGCTGGAGATTGGCGAACAGCGCCACTTTTGCCGCTTCGATTCTCGAAAGAGCGTAGTACCAGAGCATGTACGCGAGGATGGACGTAACAATGCCCAGATACAGAATCTGGAACCAGTTGGCGAACGTCAACGAAGCGAATGGAAAAGAAATCGCCGGGATGATGCCGATAGGAAGAAAGAGAACTGTCCCCGTCAGCAGAGTGATCGCGCTCGCATCAAGAGGACCATACTTCGACGTCAACCGTCTGCCATAGACCGTGTAAAGGCCCCAGGCGAGAACAGCCAGAAAGATGATCATGTTCCCCATCAAATACTGCATCCCGGCATCGAGGCCCCGTTCGAAAATCACCAGGGTGACACCGATAAACGCCAGGACTACACCGTAGATCTTCTTTCTTGTCAGTTGCTCCCCGAGAAACCAGCGAGAAAAGAGAAGGACGAGAATCGGCGTCGTGGCATACAGGAGTGCGGCATTTGAGGGGGTGGTGAAGCGCATGCCGAACAGGAAGAAGAACTGGTTAATCGGAATCGCAAGAACGGAGAGCGCAAGAATCAGCCGGTAATCCTCGCGCCGGACCGCCGGGAACCGTCCGCGCATGAGCATAACCAACCCGATCCCGGCTGCGGCCACGAAGGAGCGAACCAGCGTCAGCGTGAACGCATCAACCGCCTGCACGACAACCTTGGCAACGAGGTGCGTGCCGCTCGCCATGAAGGACTGAAGAATGAGAACCCCGTAGACACCCGCATCCCCCTTTCGCTCCAGAGAGTTGCGCGCCCCGTGCAGGAAGCTTCTCATCGCGCAGGCGCGTCGAGCAATTCACGGTATGCCGCTGCAGTCCGTGCAGCAACATGCTCCCAGAGGAAATTCTTCCGGATGTGTTCGCGCAAACGATTGTCCCGCGGGCTTGCCAGGGCGCGGAGGATCCCGTCGCGGATGGAACCGGTCGACGCAGGATCTACGTAGACGGCCATGTCACCAAAATACTCTTTCGTTCCACCAAATCTGGTAATGACAACCTTGGCCCCTGCAAGTCCCGCTTCGAGGGCCGCGATCCCTGGAGTCTCGAACTGGGACGGAAGGGCGAAAACATCACAGGCCGCATAGGCGGAGGCCAGCATCTCGGACCCGTGTTCCAGACCGTCGATCAGCAGAATGTGCCTGTGCTTTGCCGCCTCGCGTACACAGGCATCACCATAGTCTCCTTTGATGATCCGCCCGATGATCACCGAAGGATAATCGATTGTGGAGAGAGCCCGTACCAATCCAAGGACGTTCTTCCTTGCATGTCCGATGTGCCCGACATTCAGGATGAATCGCTCAAGACCATACCGCTTCTTGAACATCGAGGGATCGCCCTGTCCGAAGCGAGCCTCAACACCGTTGGGGACAACGCTAATCTTCCACTCCGGCACGCCAAGTCCTCCGGTGATCAGGTCCGCCTCCGCACGCGTGTTCGGCAGAACCTTCCCCGCCCATGAACAGATATCGGCCGCAAGCGCGTAGTCAGACCAGACGCCGGGACCAATCTTCTGCATCATCCGGGTCGCTTTCAACGATCCGCGAACGAAGGCCGCTTCGTGACGGCTGTACATGATTGGAGAGACGACCAGGGGAACGTCAAGGGCATGAACCTCGCGCGCAAGGTGATAGGTGCCGATCCCCGCCGAGAAGAGGTGAAACAGATCGCACTTCCCCCTGTCCCATGCGGCCCAGGGATCGAACAGATGCACGTCCACCCCGGCACTGGCAAGGTAAGCAGCGGTCTTCCTTATCTGCGTGGCCGGTCCCCCACGCAGAATCGATACCGCCTGGTATCCGGCAAGCATGACATTCAACGGAGTTTCCTCATCATCGTGTTGTAGAGATCGCCGAGCGTGCGGCGAGGATCGAACTCCCTGATTTTACGGATGTCCAAAGGGGTATGGTATTTTCGCGGCTCAACCCATTGCAGAGTACCGAGATCGATCTCAGATTCGATCGGAACCACCGCCTCGCGCCCGCCCCGTTCGACCACCCGCACAAACACTCCGCCTTCGGAGAGCGACGAGTCGTCCGCCGCATGGAACTTCAGCACATTCCCCTCAACTGCGGCGGCATACGAAGCCTCCCCCCTCCGGGCCCACCACCGCGCGAAGTCGCCCAGCGTCATCGGCTCGAGCCCCTGATCACGGAGGTGTCCGAACAAAGACTCCACCACATCCCAGCATCGGTGCGTAGGGTGGTGATAGAAGAAAGCGGGTTCGGCGCACGCAATCTTCTGGTCCGCCGACGCGAGGAAGTATTCCTTCATCTGATTCACCGTGTAGCCGGCTCTTCGCAGGCTGCCGATGCTAATAGGGTGTATCGGTATTTGGAGGGGACCGTAGAATTCCGCGTCAGCCGCGGGAACAAACGGCAGCGTATCATACGCGCATGAGAATTCCGACGAGTATGCGAACCCCAGTTCCCGAATGACGGCACCCAGGCCAGGACTCCAGATTCCATAGGGGGCCGCGAACCCGGCGGGGTCGAAACCCGCAGCCTCGAGCATCCTTTTCGCACGCCCGAAATTCGCGGTGTTCGCCGCATGTTCATCCTGCACTTTGTGCTCATAACAATGAACGCCGAACTCCTGCCCGACCATCGACGCGAAATGCCCGAGCCACGGTTCATGACTCTTGACATCGATGAACCACGTCATCCCAACCGCAAAGGCCTTTGCGACAGCGTAGAGATCGTCGATGTCCTTCCGCGGGGCAAAGTCCGTGTCAACGCGATAAGCGAAAACCGTCCGGTTGCCCTCTGGATAGTACCAGAGGTGGACGTACGGCAGGTCGCGCGCCGTGTGAAGAGACTCCAGAGCCGTATGCAAGAGTCGCCGCACGCCTCCCTTGCCGACCAGCGAAACGCGCTCGGAGGGAAGGCGGTCGGGCTTCGCGTGGAAACTCAGATCCGCCGCGCGAAAGTCGGACAAGGCCCGCTCCGGATCGAACGGGAGAAGGCAGGCAGGGGCACCCGCAAGTGAGCCAAGGAACACCCCGAACGTATCCTGCCGGGTTCTCATCTGATTTGCCTCCCGCGGGATCTCCCCATGCATCCCGAGGTCAATCAGTCCGACAGACCCGAATGGCCCTGTTCCATCAGAAACGAGATATTCAAGACGCTCACGGCGTGTTGTGGATTGCCGGCCTTCGGGCAGATGCCCTGCGTAGGCCAGAACCGCGCCGCCTGATCGGAGATATGTCTCAACAGCTTCCTTATCGGCAGCTGCCACACGTCGATTGACAATCAGGACGCTCCAATCCTCCACGGAAACTCCGTTCCGGAGATCGACTGTCCCGAAAGGAAGGCCCTCTTGGATAAGGAACTGTTCCCACACCCGCGATGGCGACGTCAGACCCGCCCTGATCTTCATACAAACCTCTCGCGGAGATACTGAAATTCCTCCCGGCCCACCCCTCCGCCAGCCCGCACAATCACAAGGTAGAGCAGGAAGCCAACGGTCAATCCGGCCCCCACGGGCTGAAGCGCCAGCGTCGCCCCGGCCATAACGCCGGCGCCGATCAGAGGCCAGAGGAGGATCCCGAAGCCGGGCAGACCGACGACGGTCCGTGTCTCGCGTACCGACAGCATGACGACCGTCGCCTCGCCGATCACCACGGCGAGAGCCGCCCCGGCACCCCCGGCAAGCGGCGTCAGAACAACAAGGGCCGTTGCCAGAACCGCGGCACCCGCCGCCATAATGCGAACGTACTGCCGTTCATGCCCTCCCCCCAGGACCGTGCAGACGAAGACAGAGTTGAGCACCGTCAGGAAGACATAGGCCATCAGCATTTGAAAAAGCAGAATCCCCCTCTCGTAGCCCGCACCGTAAACTGTCGCGATCAGCCATGGCGCAAGGAAGATCCCTGCAATCGCGAGCGGGAGCATGACCAGAGTAACGACCTTCAGCGTTACGGAGAGCAAAAGTCCCGTTTCATCTGCGCGCGTCGCAAGATAACGTGTAACCACCGGAAGGAACAGGGTGTTGAACATCCGGTCGACAAGGAGGAAGAGAAACGCGACTTTCATCGCCGCACCGAACATCCCCACCTCGGTGGTCCCGACAATCGCCCCGATCACAATCGGAGGGAGATTCACGACCAGCTGGCCGAGGAACATCGCTGCCCCGACGGGCAAATTCTCGGACAGCACACTCTTGACCAGGCCCGGCTGCCACCGGAGCGCCAGCTGCCCAAACCTGCGGCGAAAAACGACGAGGAGGAACAGAGCCGCCGCACAATTACCCAGAAGAAATCCGAGCGGAGCGAACAGAACGTCCGCCTCTCCTTGGACCATCACAAACACGATGAGCCCGTACACCGCATAATTCAGGAGACGGGAGACACTCACGGGACCCATCTGCTCCTTCCCCTGAAAGAACCAGTCAAGGAACAACGCCATGGGAACCAATGAGCAGACGAAAAGCAGAACAACATCTCCGGTTGTCGTCGATGCGAGCAGGACTCGCACGATCAGCCAGGTGCCGGCGCAGATTCCCGCTGCAAGCAACAGGCGGGTGACGAGAACTCCCCCGGTCCGTTCAGGCTGCGCCCCGGAGCTCGCAGCGGCATTCCGCGCTTCAAGGACGTTGATGCCGGGGTTGGCAAAGAGACCCAGGTTACCGAGGACGGCGAGACCGATATTCAGGATCCCGAACCCCGACGGATTCAGGACTCTTGCCAGGTAGACGGTGATCAGGAAACCGATGAGCCTGCTTCCGGCATCGCCCAGCAGGAACGCCAGAACATTGCGTAGCGGTCGCTTCACGCAGCGGCCTCCCCGATGATCTCAAGGAGCGCACGTTCTCTCCGCTCGAGCGTGAACTCAGAGGCAATTCTCTCCCTCCCCTTCTGTCCTGCAACTCCATCCGCGCCAAGGGCAGTCTCCAAAGCAGCCGTCGTTTTTTCCACGTCGCCATACGGCACAAGGAATCCGGCATCGCCTATGGCGGTCGGAATGCCGCCAACGCGCGTACCGACGGGAATGCAGCCGCAGAGCATCGCTTCGCAGAGGCTGTTTGGCAAGCCCTCGGTCATTGAAGGTTGGAGGTAGACCCGGGCACGTTGATACTGACGAAGAAGGTCCTCGCGATTTGCAAAAGGAATGATCTCAACGTTCGCGGGAGCGTCCACACGAACCCGCTCGATTACCGGGGACATGAGGCCGACAAGAACAAAGCGTGTCCCGGGCATACGGCGCGCGCACGAAATCAGAAAATCGATCCCCTTGGCTTTCAGCCGTCCTTCGTCGTGGCAGGCCGCAACCGTCAGCACATGCCGCTCTTTCGGACCCCTCGGAGTCCAGAATGAAGCGTCGTAGCCCGTCGGGACCCATCGGATATTCTCTCCGTCATACTCCGCGAGCCGTGCCACCTCTCGCCCTAGCGACGGGTCCACCGGGAGCACTCTGAACGCCTTCCTGAGCGCATTCCGGACGAGGATGGCCTTCCAGGGACTCAGCCAGATTCCGTAGCCGATTTCAGGAACTCTGGCCGCATCAACGCCGCCGATGACCACAATCGACCGCTTTCCGAAGAGCGCGGCTGTCTGAACGACAAAGAAGGAGTAGACGGAGGCAAACCAGGTGAATGTCAGATCGGCGCGCCGGACCCCGGCGATGATCTTCAGGGGGGCGGAGGCGCCCAGCGTCTTGAGGTGATCGACATCGAAATGCTTGCGGAGGAGGGTCAGGTCTTCACTGATGAAGGGGGTGAAAAGACTGGAGGTGAACAATATCTTCACACGTCCCAAGCTGCGACCCAGAAGTGGTGGTTAACGGTCCAAGATACGCGAAACACGCCTTACAATCAAGAAAGCGGTGCAGGCTCGATCTCGTGGATGCGGCGAAGATCGACACTGATCAGACCGTCGTCGGTCCGCTCAAACATGTCGCTGAACTTCGCGCCCCAGACGATTTCTTCGGGCTTGTAGGAAGTCCGCGTGTGAACGGTTTGCGAGAACGTCTCGTCCATGGCCGTCAGGAAAACCATAAACTCCGTGTCGGATTGCATCAGCGCCGACTGCGACACGCCAAACAACGGGCTCTTCTCATCGATGGGGTGAACGATCGTCCAGTTGAGGGGAAAGAATTGGACCCGATCCCGCTCCAGGGGAAGCTCGTAAAACGCTCGCTTTGGGTTGTTCTTCCCGCCTTCGAACCTGCTCATGATCACTTTCATCTCGACCTGGATCAGCTGACTTTTCCGCTCGTTGGCAATGCGGAACTCGAACGCGGTGATGCCCCGGTACGGAGCGAAGACTGCGTTATGGCTGAAGACCACGCGGGCATCAGGACGAGAAAATCGGGCAAAGAGAATCCCCGTTGCGAGAGCGAACCCGAGCAAGGAGACCATGACCTCCACACTGACAACCATGTTGGCTGCGATCCCGACGGGGGAAAGATGGCCGTACCCGATGGTGGTCGCTGTCTGGACGCTGAAGAAGATCGCTTCGAGTAACCGCCCGGGAAATGTGACTGCCGTCGCGCCGTGGATGGCACCCTCGCCGCAGAGTACATACGCAATCGCGAAGAGTCCATTGAAAACGACCAGCCCTCCCATCAGGACGGCGGTGAATTTCATCCACGACATCGACAGGAGGGCGTGATACAGACTCAGAGAGTGGAAGAACGACATGCCGCGGCGCCGCACATTGAAGCTGCCGTCACGGTTCAGGAAGCGGAGGCGGCTCTGCTGCGCAACGCGGGAGCCGAGCCCGAGGTCTTTTGCTTCCTCTCTGGAGGTTTCCGAAGGGGTCATGGGAGAGCAGACGGCAACGCTATTTCGACTTGATGAATGCGAGCGCTGCCGAGTTCATGCAGTACCGGAGTCCTGTGGGTTCCGGACCATCGTCAAACACGTGACCCAGGTGCGCACCACACCGGCTGCACTGGGCTTCCACGCGTCGCATCATGAAGCTGTTGTCCTCCACTTCCGCCACATTCTCTTTTGCCACCGGCGCCCAGAAACTCGGCCAGCCGGTACCCGATTCGAATTTCGTTCCGGAGTCGAACAGGTCATTCCCGCAGCAAACACACTTGTAGAGGCCCTTCTCGTGATTGTTCCAGTATGCCCCGGTAAAAGCGCGTTCCGTCCCCTTCTTCCGTGTGACCTCGTACTGTTCTCCCGTCAGCTGCTTCTTCCACTCGGCATCCGTCTTTGCCACTTTTTCCACCATGATGTGCGTTCTCCGCTCAGATGAATAGACCTTGGTCTCGCCAACTCCGGGGTTCGTCTGCGCAAACAAGCCGGCAAGACTGAGTCCAATCAAGACTGCTGCCGCGATGACGCTCGTGAGAACCCTTCGACACATGAACATTCTCCCCTCCACGTTGCAGCTAGAAAAACGCGGAATCAATTCCCGATTACAGCAGGAATGCAAGAATAAACACCCCGATCATCATGAAAACCACCGCGAGCTTGAGCAAAGTTCCCAGCAGCAGGCCCAACCAGCTCCCGAGGCCTGCTTTTCCGGCCTGACGAAGATCCTTTTTCACGAACCACTCGGCAACCAGCGCCCCGACAAAGGGGCCGAAAATGATCCCCGGAAAGCCGAAGAAGAGTCCGACCAGCATCCCGAGCGTTCCGCCAAGAATGGACCATCTGCTGGCGCCGACCTTCTTGACACCGAGATAGGTGGCGAGGAAATCAATGCCGTAGGAGAGCAATGTCAGGAGTCCGAGGATCACCACCGTCACGACACCGACCTTTTGGAACCCGTCGGCCCAGGCGGCGATCAGGAGTCCCAGGAACACCAGCAATGTCCCTGGCATGGCCGGGACGAGAACGCCGATGATACCCGCAACGACAAGGATTATCGCAAGGACCCAGAGAGGAGAATTCATCGGACGATTGTGTACGGCTTGGAGCTGTCGCGGCCCGGGCCGCGACAGCCCGGCTGAGTTCTGTTTCCGGGTCGCCCCG
>Ga0209253_10006305_pt1 | contig 10285 bp, 9 predicted proteins | sample FrelakmetBRP12BR_FD_187145 | JGI IMG/M metagenome (GOLD analysis project Ga0209253, IMG submission 187145) | Freshwater lake sediment microbial communities from the University of Notre Dame, USA, for methane emissions studies - BRP12 BR (SPAdes)... | ecosystem: Environmental > Aquatic >...
GCAGCGAAGCCGTCACCGTGACCGTCGGCAGGTCGATGTCCGGGAACTGCTGGATCTTCATCGCACGAAAGCCGGCGATGCCGAACAGGGTCAGCATCAAGAACAGCAGCACCGATGGAATCGGGTTGCGGATCGACCAGGCGGAGACGTTGATGGCCATGGCGAGCCCGGCTACTTCGTGGCCGACTGTGCGGCTGCGGCGCTGTCGACGACGCGCACGGTGTCGCCGTCGGCGAGGAAGCCGGCGCCTGTCTCGACCACGCGCGCTGCCGGCGGCAGCCCGGCCACGATCTCGATGCGATCGCCGAGCCGGCGGCCGACCTCGACCTTGTTCTGCACGACCTTGTTGTCGGCATTGACGAGGAAGACGTAGGCGAAGCCGTCGCGCAGCACGACGGCGCTTTGCGGCAGCGTCAACGCCTCGCCGCGGCCAAGTTCGAATTCGCCGCGGGCGAAGGTGCCGGCGCGGGCCGGACTCGCCGGCGGCAGGTCGACGTAGACGATGCCGTTGCGCGTGGCCGGGTCGACCGCCGGGGCCACCGCGCGCACCGTGCCTTCGATGCGGGCGCCGCCCTCGGTCGTCAGCGTGGCGCGCTGGCCGGGCGCGAGCTTCGTCAGCTCGGTGCCGGTGACTTCCGCGCGCCACTCCAGACGGCCGCCGCGGATCAGTCGGAACAGCTCCTGGCCGGGCTGCGTCAGCGAGCCGACCGTCGCCGTGCGTGCCGAGATCACGCCGTCGTCCGGTGCAACGATGCGCGCCTGTGCCAGCCGCACCTCCTCGGCCTGCACGCGCGCGCGTGCCGCTGCCAGTCGTGCGCCGGTGGCTTGCTCGGCGGTCAGCACCTGCACCGTTGCCTGCGGACTGACGAAGCCCTGCGACTGCAACTGCTTCGAGCGCTCCGCGTTGGCCCTGGCCTCGGCCAGTGCGGCTTCGGCCTCGGTCACGGCGGCCCGCGCCTGCGCGAGATCGGCGATCACGGTGTCGGCGGCGACCTTCGCCAGCGGCTGGCCGCGCCGCACCGTGTCGCCGACGTTGGCCAGAACGTCGGTGATGCGCAGCCCGGTCAATTCGGCGCCGATGACCGCCTCCTGCCACGCGACGATGTTGCCGTTGGCCGCCAGTGTCCGAGGCCAGTCGATGCGCTGCGCAGCGGCCAGCGCCACGGTCAATGCCGGACGCGCCGCGGCTCTGGCGTCGGCCGTCCGGGCGCCGACGCTGCCGGCCACGGGTTCTTCACTGCCGCAGCCGACAACGAACGCAAGGGTGACGAGCGCCAGACCCAGTGCCGGGGCATCGAAGCGCGCGCGCGCAGTCTTGAGCGGATGCTTGCTTGTCATCGATGGGCTCGCGGCATGGGGGTGACCGGGGTGCGCCGGCCGATCTCGTAGTCGAGCAGCGCCCGGCTGTAGCCGACCAGGCGATCGAGAATGCTTTCCAGTGCCCGCGGCCGGTCGAGCACTTCGGGCGCGAGCAGCCGCATGAACTCGCGCGACATGCAGTAGTCGTGCGCCATCGCCACGATCGCGAAGGCGAGCTGGTGGACATCGGCATCGGGCCGGTCGAGGCCGGCATGGCGGGCCAGCATGCTTGCCAGCGCGTTGTGCGCCGGCACGATCGTCTGCGTGGTGATCTCGCGGAACACCTCCGAGGGCTCGATCATCTCGCGCAGATGCATGCGCATGACGTGGGCATCGGCGTCGTCGTCGCCGCCCGGCGGCGTCAGGAACGGCGCGAGGAACATGCGCAGGGCGGCATCGAAGCCGAGCTGCGGGTCGTCGAAGCGCCCGAAGGCCGCAGTCATCTCGCGGATCGGCTGCAGCAGCGCGGCCCGATACAGGCCTTCCTTGTCGCCGAAGTAGTAATGGATCGCTGCCACGTTGACGCCGGCCGCGTCGCAGATCTCGCGCGTCGTCGCGGCGGCGTAGCCCTTGGTCGCGAAAATGCGCGTGCCGTGGGCAATCAGCTGCTCGCGGGCGCCGGGCAGGCGTTCGGTCCGCTCTTGAGTCGCGTGCGGCGGCTCGGCAGCGGCCGAGGTCGGGCTGGGATCACGTTTCATGCGGCGCAGAATAGCACGAATCAAGCGCTTGATTGAAACGTGAACTTGTCAGTACAAAAGATGGCCCTCTTGGTAGGTGCGCGGCCGCGACCTAGACCCGGACGACCTTGCCGGGGTTCAGGATGTTCTGCGGATCGAAGCTGCGCTTGATGCGAGCCATCAGCTCCAGCGCGTCGTCGCCGTGCTCGTCGCGCAGGAAATCCATCTTGTGCATGCCGACGCCGTGCTCGCCGGTGCACGTGCCGTCCATCGCGAGCGCGCGCGCGACGATGCGCCGGTTCAGCCGCTCGGCTTCCTCGATCTCTTCGGGCCGGCCCGGGTCGGCGAGGATCGCGCAGTGGAAGTTGCCGTCGCCGACGTGGCCGAGGATCGGCGCGGGCAGCGGCGACGTCGACGTGTCGCGGATGGTTTCGGTGATGCACTCGGCGAGCCGCGAGATCGGCACGCAGACGTCGGTGGTGAAGCTGCGCGATCCGGGCTTCAGCTGCAGGCAGGCGAAGTACGCGTTGTGGCGCGCCTCCCAGAGGCGCGAGCGCTCCTCCGGCTGGTTGGCCCACTGGAACGCCGCGGCGCCGTGCTCGCGCGCGATCGCCTGCACGGCCGCCACCTGTTCCGCCACGCCGGTGGGCGACCCGTGGAACTCGAACAGCAGCATCGGCAGTTCCGGCAGCCCGAGCTTGTTGCGCGCGTTCACGGCCTTCACGGTCAGCGCGTCCAGCAGTTCGCAGCGCGCGATCGGAACGCCCATCTGGATCGTCTCGATTGTCGTCCTCACCGCGGCTTCCACCGTGGGGAAGCTGCACGTGGCGGCCGATATCGCCTCGGGCTGCGGGTACAGCTTCAGCGTGATCTCCGTGATGATGCCGAGCGTGCCCTCGCTGCCGACGAGCAGCCGCGTCAGGTCGTAGCCCGCGCTCGACTTCTTCGCGCGGCGCGCGCTGCGAACGATGCGGCCTTCGCCGGTCACGAACGTCAGGCTCAGCACGTTCTCGCGCATCGTGCCGTAGCGCACGGCGTTGGTGCCCGACGCGCGCGTGGCGGTCATGCCGCCGATCGTCGCGTCGGCGCCCGGATCGATCGGGAAGAACAAGCCGCTGTCCTTGATCTCGTTGTTCAGCTGCTTGCGCGTGACGCCGGCCTGCACCGTCACCGTCAGGTCTTCCGGGTTCACGGCGAGCACGGCGTTCATCGGCGACAGGTCGACCGAGATGCCGCCCTCGAGCGCCAGCAGATGGCCTTCGAGCGACGTGCCGACGCCGTACGGGATCACCGGCACGCGATGGTCGACGGCGACCCTCACGAGATCGGCGACTTCCTCGGTCGTGCGGGCGAAGACGACGGCGTCCGGCAGCAGCGGCGGGTAGGGCGACTCGTCGCGCCCGTGATGGTCGCGGACCGCATCGGCGGTCGAAAACCGCTCGCCGAACAGGGCCTTCAGCTTCTCGACCACGATCGGCGGCAGCGGCTTGCGCATCGCCTGCGTTGGAAGGGGCGCGTTCATAATCGGTCTCCGTCGAGCACGTACAGAACAATCCCGGAAGGGCATTCTATGGGCAACAGACTCTCGCAAATAGCCACGCGCACCGGAGATGCGGGCACCACCGGCCTCGGCGACGGCACGCGCGTCGACAAGGATCACCTGCGGATCTGCGCCCTCGGCGACGTCGACGAGCTGAATTCCTTCGTCGGCCTGCTCGCCACCGAAGACCTGCCGGCGGAGGTGCGCGCCGACCTGTCCGACATCCAGCACGACCTCTTCGACCTCGGCGGCGAACTCGCGATCCCGGGCTACACGATGATTGCCGTGAAGCAGGTCGCGCGCCTCGACGCGCGGCTCGCGCACTACAACGCCGACCTGCCGCGGCTCGCCGAGTTCATCCTGCCGGGCGGCTCGCGCGCGGCGGCGCTCGCCCACGTCTGCCGCACCGCCTGCCGCCGCGCCGAGCGCGCGCTGGTCGCGCTCGGCAAGCAGGACAAGGTCAACGACGGCCCGCGCCAGTACCTGAACCGCCTGTCCGACCTGATGTTCGTGCTGGCGCGCGTGCTGAACCGGCACGCCGGGGGCACGGATGTGCAGTGGCAGCAGCGCAAGAACCAGTAGCGCGCGCCGGCTGGCGGCCCGGATTTGACCGCCGCCCCGCTTTCCACAAGACTCCGCCGTCGTTGATTTGCAGGCGATTGAACATGAACGGCCTTCGGCCCTGGCTTTGGATGTGAGCGCATTCCCGCTGGACGCTGTCGATCCGCTGCGCCGCCGTCTCGCCATCGCCCTTTCGGGATCGCCGTTCGCCGGAGCGCTGCACTCGGCGATGGCCACCGGCCGCCCTGACGCGGCTCCCGGCGCCGGCGCCACGGCCGCCACCGGTCGCTGGGTGCACGCGTTCGCCGCGTTCGGCGAGCCCAAGTACCCCGAGGGCTTCACGCACTTCGAGTACGTCAACCCGGACGCGCCGCGCGGCACCACGCTGCGGCTGCGCAACCCGGACCGCCGCACCAGCTTCGACAAGTTCAATCCGTTCACCACGCGCGGCAACGCGCCCGCGGGCGTGGCGATCTGGATGATCGAGGGCCTGGCGCACATGTCGGCGGACGAGCCTTCGACGATGTACGCGCTGCTCGCCGAGTCGATGCTCGTCGCGCCCGACTTCTCGTCGGTCGCGTTCCGCATCCGGCCCCAGGCGCGCTTCTCGGACGGCGACCCGGTCACGCCGGCGGACGTGAAGCACAGCTTCGACACGCTGAACTCGAAGGAAGCGTCGCCGCCGTACCAGACCATCCTCGCGGGCATCGAGAGGGCCGAGGTCGTCGACGCGAGGACCGTGCGCTTCCACCTGCGGCAGCGCACCCGCGACCAGCTCTTCGTCGCCGGGACGCTGCCGATCTTCAGCCGCAAGTGGGGCGAGGGCAAGAAGTTCTCGGACATCGTCAGCGAGCACCCGATCGCCACCGGGCCGTTCGTGATCGGCAAGGTCGACATGCCGCACCGCATCGAGTTCGTTCGCAACCCGAACTACTGGGCCGACGCCATCCCGGGGCTCGCCGTGCGCCGCGGCCACTTCAACTTCGACCGCATCGTCTACCGCAACTACTCCGAGAACGCCGTCGCGCGCGAGGCCTTCAAGGCGGGCGAGTTCGACCTCTTCAAGGAGTACGGCGCGCGCTCGTGGGCGCGGCTGCACCAGGGGCCGAAGTGGGACGACGGCCGCATCGTCAAGCGCGGCTTCGTGACCGGTTTCGGGCAGATGATGCAGGCGTACATCATCAACATGCGGCGGCCGCTGTTCCAGGACATCCGGGTGCGGGAGGCGCTGGTCTACAGCTACGACTTCGAGAACACGTTCAAGACCGGCCTCTACCAGCGCGCCGACAGCCTCTTCAACAACAGCGAGTTCGCGGCTGAGGGATCGCCCGGGCCGGGCGAGCTCGCGCTGCTGGAGCCGTTCCGCAAGTCGCTGCCCGCGCGCGTCTTCGGTCCGGCATTTCGCGCGCCGCGCACCAAGGATGCGCCCAACGCGCTGCGTCGCAACCTGCTGCGCGCGCGCGCGCTGCTCGAGGAGGCCGGCTGGAAGCTCGGCGCCGACGGCCTGCTGCGCAACGGCAAGGGGGAGCTCTTCGAGTTCGAGTACATGGCGCCGCGAGAGATCCAGGACCTCGGGTGGCAGACCCTGCTGCGCAAGCTCGGCATCACCATGAAGCACCGCGTGGTCGACTTCGCGCTGTACCGCTCGCGGCTGCAGAAGTACGACTACGACATGATCACGATCGCCGGCGGCGACTTCACGCTGCCGGACTCCGGTTCCCTCGAGGCGATCCTGGGCTCGAAGTCGGCCGCCGAGGAGGGCAACAGCAACTTCCGCGGCGTCGCCGACCCGGCGGTCGACGCGCTGATCGCCGCCATCGGCCGGGCCGACACGATGGAGCAGCTGCGCGACGCCGCGCGCGCTCTCGACCGCATCGTGACCTGGAGCTTCTTCCAGGTGCCCGAGCTCTACAACAACCTGGAGAACGTCTCGTTCTGGAACCGCTTCGGCATCCCGGAAGTCCAGGCGAAGTTCTTCAACGCCGACACCTACTTCACCGGCATCGCCGAGTTCGGGCCGTGGCCGCTGTGGTGCTGGTGGGACAAGTCGCTCGAGAGGAAGCGCTGATGCTCGCCTATGTCCTGCGGCGCGTGCTGCTGATGATCCCGACGCTGCTCGGGGCGCTGACCATCACGTTCGTCGTCATGCAGTTCGTTCCCGGAGGCCCGGTCGAGCAGGTGATGGCCGAGGCGCGGGCCGGCGCGATCGAGGGCCGCTACAAGGCCGGCCGCGACCTCGACAAGCAGCGGGTCGAGGAGCTGAAGAAGCTCTACGGCTTCGACAAGCCCGCGCACGTGCGCTACTTCGAGATGCTCGGCTCGTTCGCCCGGTTCGACCTCGGCCGCAGCTTCATGCAGAACAAGGACGTCTGGCAGCTGATCAAGGAGAAGCTGCCGGTCTCGATCTCGCTCGGGATGTGGACCTTCCTGGTCAGCTACCTCGTGTCGATCCCGCTCGGCGTGGCCAAGGCGGTGCGCGAAGGCACGCGGTTCGACGCGGTGACCACGCTGTTCGTGCTGCTCGGCTACGCGATCCCCGGCTTCGTGCTCGGCGTCCTGCTGATCGTGCTGTTCGCCGGCGGCACCTTCTTCGACTGGTTCCCGCTGCGCGGGCTGACCTCCGACAACTGGGACGAGCTGTCGTGGGGCGCGCGCATCCTCGACTACTTCTGGCACCTGGCGATGCCGCTCGCCTGCCTGGTGATCGGCAGCTTCGCGGTGCTGACCATGCTGACGAAGAACACCTTCGTCGAGGAGATGCGCAAGCAGTACGTGCTGGTCGCGCGCGCCAAGGGGCTCACCGACGGGCGGGTGCTCTACAAGCACATCTTCCGCAACGCGCTGATCCCGCTGATCACCGGCTTTCCGGCCGCGTTCATCGGCGCGTTCTTCGCGGGGTCGGTGCTGATCGAGACGCTGTTCTCGCTCGACGGCCTCGGGCTGCTCGCCTTCGAGTCCGTGGTCCGGCGCGACTATCCGGTCGTGCTGGGGTCGCTCTACCTGTTCACGCTGATCGCGCTGGTGGTCAAGCTCGTCGCCGACCTGCTGTACGTGGTGGTGGACCCGCGCGTGCAGTTCGCGAGCGTGGGCCGATGAACAACGGGATCTCCTCGTGAGCACCATCGTCACTCCCGCGGGCGCGCCGAAGGCGGACGCCGACGCGCGCACGGCGTCCGCGGCGAAGCCGCTGTCGCCCAACCAGCGCGCGTGGGCCCGCTTCCGGCGCAACCGCATCGGGCACGTCTCGCTGTGGATCTTCCTGGCGCTGCTGGTCACGGCGACCTTCGCCGAGATCGTGAGCAACGACCGCCCGATCGTCGCCCGCATCGGCGGCCAGTGGCACGCGCCGATGTTCGCCAACCCGAGCGAGCGCGGCATCGGCGGCGACTTCGACACCGGGACCGACTGGAAGGATCCCTTCGTCGCCGACGTGCTGGCGCGGCCGGGCAACTGGGCGCTGTTCACCGCCAACGCGCACTCCGCCACCTCGACCGACTACTTCTCGCCCGAAGTCTCGCCGTCGCCGCCGACGGCAAGCAACTGGATCGGCACGGACCAGCATGGCCGCGACATGGTCGCCCGGTTGCTCTACGGCTTCCGCGTCAGCATCTGGTTCGCGCTGGCGCTCACCGTCGTCGGCACGCTGATCGGCATCCTGGCCGGCGCGCTGCAGGGGTACTTCGGCGGGCGGGTCGATCTCTTCCTGCAGCGTTTCGTCGAGGTGTGGGGCGCGGTGCCCGAGCTGTACCTGCTGATCATCTTCGCCAGCATCTTCGAGCCGTCGCTGCTGCTGCTGCTGGTGCTGCTGTCGCTATGGGGCTGGATGGGCCTGTCGGACTACGTGCGCGCGGAGTTCCTGCGCAACCGCAACCTCGAGTTCGTGAAGGCGGCGCGGGCGCTCGGCCTGTCGAACCGCCAGATCATCCTGCGGCACGTGCTGCCGAACTCGATGACGCCCGTGATCACCTTCCTGCCGTTCCGCATGAGCGCGGCCATCCTCGCCCTCACGTCGCTGGACTTCCTCGGCCTCGGCGTGCCGCCGAGCATTCCGTCGATCGGCGAACTGCTCAAGCAGGGCAAGGACAACCTCGACGCGTGGTGGATCATCGTGCCGACCTTCCTGCTGCTCGTGGTGACGATGCTGCTGCTGACCTTCATCGGCGACGCGCTGCGCGACGCCTTCGACACGCGCAAGTCATGACGCCGAACCCCGCCGGCGCGGCCGGTCCGCTGCTTTCGGTCGAGCACCTGACGGTGCGCTTCGGCGCGTCGACGGTGGTCGACGACGTCTCGTTCACGATCGCGCCGGGCGAGAAGTTCGCGCTGGTGGGCGAGTCGGGTTCGGGCAAGTCCATCACGGCCCTGTCGATCCTGAGACTCGTGCGCGACGCGCAGACCTCGGGCGCGATCCGGTTCGACGGCGAGGACCTGCTCGCGCTGCCGGAGCAGCGGCTGCGCGGCATCCGCGGCGCCGAGATCGGCATGATCTTCCAGGAGCCGATGACGGCGCTGAATCCGCTCTACACGGTCGGCAACCAGATCGCCGAGGTGCTGGAGCTGCACCAGGGCATGCGGCCGAACGCCGCGCTGGCGCGCGCCGTCGAGCTGCTCGCGCGCACGGGGATCCCCGAGCCGGAACGGCGCGTCCAGTCGTACCCCCACGAACTCAGCGGCGGGCAGCGGCAGCGCGCCATGATCGCGATGGCGCTGGCGTGCCGGCCGCGGCTGCTGATCTGCGACGAGCCGACGACCGCGCTCGACGTGACGATACAGGCGCAGATCCTCGCGCTGCTCGACGAGCTGCAGGCCGAGATGGGCATGGCCGTGCTCTTCATCACGCACGACCTCAACCTCGTGCGCCGCTTCACCCACCGCGTCGGCGTGATGGAGCGCGGCTGCCTGGTCGAGTCGGGTGCCACCGACGAGGTGTTCCGGCAGCCCTCGCATCCGTACACGCGCAAGCTGATGGCGAGCCGGCCGCAGCGCGTGGTGGAGCCGGTGGCCGGCGACGCGCCGGTGCTGGTCGACAGCCAGGCGGTCCAGGTCAGCTTCACGATCAAGGAAGGCTGGTTCAGGAAGCGGCGCTTCGACGCGGTCAAGGCGGCGACGCTGAAGCTGCGGCGCGGTGAGACGCTCGGGATCGTCGGTGAGTCGGGCTCGGGCAAGACCACGCTCGGCATGGCGCTGCTGGCGCTGCAGCCGATCTCCGGTGGCGAGATCCGCGTCGACGACGAGCGCATCGACAACGCCTCCCGGGAGACGCTGCGCAAGATGCGCCAGCGCATGCAGGTGGTGTTCCAGGACCCGTTCGCGTCCCTCAGTCCGCGCATGACGGTCGGCCAGATCGTCGGCGAGGGGCTGGAGCTGCACCGGCGGGACCTCTCGCGGGCGGAGCGCCAGAAGATGGTCGCCGACATGCTCGACGAAGTGGGGCTGTCGGAACGGCACGGGCTGGCCGGCGTGCTCGAGCGCTACCCGCACGAGTTCAGTGGCGGCCAGCGCCAGCGCATCGCGATCGCGCGGGCCGTGGTGCTGCGGCCCGAAGTGCTGGTGCTCGACGAACCGACGTCCGCCCTCGACGTTTCGGTGCAGCAGCAGGTCCTCGCGCTGCTTGTCGCGCTGCAGAAGCGTTATGGAATGAGCTATCTCTTCATCAGCCACGACCTCGCCGTCGTGCGGGCGATGTCGCATCGCGTGATCGTGATGAAGGACGGCGACGTGGTGGAAGAGGGCGAAGCGGAAGCGCTGTTCTCGATGCCGCGCGACAGTTACACGCAGGAACTCCTGGCGGCAGCGCAACTGACCGTGGAGTGACGGCGCGGCGTTCCGGGCTCGCCGCCGGCTTGCTCAGGCGCGAGTCTTCCGGCGCGGCTCTTTCGGCCGCAGCCCGCGACGATCGAGCGCTTCGCGCAGCAGGTATTCGATCTCGGAGTTGACCGACCGCAGGTCCGACGCTGCGAGGCGTTCGAGTTCCTGCCAGACCGTGGGATCGATCCGCAGCAGGAAGGACTTCTTGTCCGGGCTGCTCACGCGCGGATCCTCGGCTCGGTGGCGCGTTCGAGGGCGGACTTCAGCCGGCGCGGCTCGTCGGTGCCGAGGAGAACCTGCTTGCCATCCGTGCGCGTGACGATCACCGCGTCCCAGCCCG
>Ga0209253_10006306_pt1 | contig 10284 bp, 12 predicted proteins | sample FrelakmetBRP12BR_FD_187145 | JGI IMG/M metagenome (GOLD analysis project Ga0209253, IMG submission 187145) | Freshwater lake sediment microbial communities from the University of Notre Dame, USA, for methane emissions studies - BRP12 BR (SPAdes)... | ecosystem: Environmental > Aquatic >...
ACGTATTTTATTAACGGCAGGAAGGTTGTTGGCAATAGGCCGTATGAGTATCTGAAGCAGATTATCGAGGAGGAGCTGAAGAATGTTAAGAAATAGTTTATTAAGGTTTAATTTGGCATTTTCGCTCATTCTCGACCCGACAAGATCGGGCTTCCGAGGTTTTGACCGCTTTTATTATTGGCAAAATATTCTTGAGAATTGCGGTCAAAAAAACCGCTCAAATGCCATATCAAACCTTATGTGCGCGCTGAGTCTATTTCTGTTTATTATTGCCGGATTTGCCGTGAATGCGCACGCAGGTCATCTGGAGCCCTTTAAGGCAGTACCTGTGCCGAAGAACAATGCCCAGACTGCAGAGAAGATCGAACTCGGCAAGAAGCTTTTTTTCGACAGGAGGCTTTCCGGTGACGGCACCACAAGCTGCGCCACATGCCACGTTCCTGAACAGGGGTATACTGACGGACAGGATATCTCCCAGAGCTATCCGACTACAAAGAACTGGAGAAATGCCCAGACGCTCATCAATGTGGCTTTTTACAAGAGCTTCTTCCATGACGGGCGCGTAAAGACTCTTGAGGATCAGGCGCTTTTCCCGATGATGTCAGCCTTTGAGATGAACCAGAACCTTGATTTTGTTGAAGAAGAGATACGGGCGGTGCCTGAGTATATTGAGGCATTCAAAAAGGTCTTTGGTGGTGAGCCGAATAGAGAGCGTATTGCCATGGCGATCGCTTCATTCGAGCGGACGCTCGTTTCGCTCAATGCGCCGTATGACCGCTTCCTGAAGGGTGAACAGAATGCTCTTTCAGATGGTGCCAGGAAAGGGTATGAGATCTTCAAGGGTAAAGGCAAGTGTGCTGAATGTCATTACGGAGCGAACCTTTCAGATGACAAGTTCTATGCGCTTAATGTGCCTGAGAATCCAGTGCTGTTAAACGATCCCCGCGTCACGGCTACCATGCGGTTTGTGGCGAAGGTGTACCATTATCCTGATTACAGGAATCTGAAAGAGGACCCCGGGAGATATCTGATAACAAAAGACAAGAAAGACTGGAAGGCATTCAGGACACCGACAGTCCGCGAGGTTTCGCGTACAGGTCCGTACATGCATAACGGCGTCTTCGCATCACTCGATGAGGTGATCGACTTTTTTAACGCAGGTGGCGGTAAAGGCAATAAGGCGCTTAAGCCCCTTGGGCTGAGTGATGATGAGAGAAGATCACTGAAGGTGTTTCTTATTGATGCCTTGAGCGGCGAGGAGCTGAAGATAACCTATCCTGACGTGCCGTAGCTGTCAAAAACGGCAGAAGAAATAAAAAAAGCTGTCTTGCAACAGCCCCTTTTATTTTATGACCTCAGGGCCGATAAGGATCGATCCTTCCGTTGCAGCGTGCTCCAAAATACTACCCGCCAGTTGATTTTTCTCCTGTCAGTGAAAATCGACCAGGCAAAGGCATAAGCAGGGAGTTACCGAGGAAGCTGATGATGTTCTGCATCTGCTTTATGCATTCTCCTTCATTGCGTTTCTGGCTTGTTCCCTGCATTCCTGCATCACCTCTGGAGGGATCATGCCGAGTGCTGCGATGATCAGGAGCGGCACGATGATGGCATCATCGATATGGCCTATGACAGGTATGAAGTCAGGGATGATGTCAAAGGGGAGCAATGTATATCCGACAGCCGCGCCAAGGAGGACTTTGGCAGCCTTCGGCGTGCCAGCATGCTTTATGGCAAACCGATATGCTTTCAGTTCGGTTTTAAATATTGTTGTTGTCCGTTTCAGTTGTGCCAGCATCACGATAAAGGTTGCTGCAACGTCCTTGAGATTTCCGGGCTGATAAAAGAATCGTCAATCTTCCGCTTGATGGCCTTGGGTACATGTTCTTTCGCAAAAATAATATTGAGACATGTTTTTATCAACTGTTCCTCCTTTGGATATACTTAAGTACTGTCATGGCAATATCAAAACAAAAAATACTCGAGTGACTGCCTCTGGAGCTGAGCTTTTTATTCCATATTACACTGGCTGGGGAATGCGCGCAACTCTTTTTCAGAAAAAAATGAGGAAAAGAAAAATGTGATAGAATTGGGGTAGAAAGAATAATAAAGGAAGGCATTCAATGACCAATAAGGACCTCCACAGGATGCTTCTCAAACGGCTGATACCTGCATGGCTGATACTATCAGCGATTATCGGATTTATTGTCTACGTCATTAAGCTTGAAAGAATTGACGATATTGTTGTGGGGCTTGCAGCGGAAGAGGCTGCTGTGTTTACCAGGGAATACCGCGAATATCTCAAAGTCCCTGAAAAGCTGAACATCGAGCTCTTTCTGCAGAGGAGCAGGGAGCATATCGAAAAGGGGCATTTCGTTATTGTTGAACTCTATGACAGAGAGAGAAAGATGATCGCCGCGGCAATCCGTCCCGGCAGCGAAACCATCGAGGCTGAGATGGACAAGCACAGGCATGAAGTGCTGATGAAGGACAATATAGACTACAAAAAAATGTACATCAGGAAAGACCTGTTTCTTCTTGTCTTCGTACCGCTCAAGACACCGGAGGGAGGTATTGCCGGCTATTTCGAGGGCATCTACCAGGCGGATCAGAAGACCATGAAGGATATCAGAGAGCTCACTACCGGATCGGTTGTTCTGGTTGTGGCTGTGATTTCGATTACAACCCTGATCCTCTACCCCATCATCATCTCACTGAACAGGGAACTGCTCAGACGTTCCATGGAGTTGTACCAGGCTGATCTTGGTATGCTTGAGATCCTGGGGAACGCAATAGCAAAGAGGGACAGCGATACCAATACCCATAATTACCGCGTGACCATCTATACCATCCGTCTCGCAGAGGCCATAGGGAGCATTGCCGGAGACGGCATGCAGGGACTGATCAAAGGTGCGCTCCTCCATGACCTGGGCAAAATAGCGATCAGTGACAATATCCTGCTCAAGCCGGATCTTCTCACGCCGGAGGAGACAGCGGTAATGAAGACCCATGTGCAGCACGGCGTCGATATCATCAGGGACTACCACTGGCTTGCTGATGCTGTCGACATTGTCTCATGCCACCATGAGAAATATGACGGCAAGGGTTTTCTCAGGGGTATCTCAGGTGGCGAGATACCCCTGCATGCCCGCATCTTCGCGATTTGTGATGTCTTTGATGCCCTGACGTCGAAGAGGCCGTATAAGGAACCGTTTCCCTTTGAGACGTCGCTGCAGATGATACGGGAGATGCGGGGGACGCATTTTGATCCGGGGCTTGTCGATGCCTTTAGCAGCATAGCAGAGGGGTTGTATGCAGAGATCAACAAGGCTGATGAGAGAACGTTGAAAAGGATGCTGAAACAGCTTATTGACAGATATTTTGAGGCTCAGGTATCAGTGCCGGATGGTGGCTCCAGGGCACCGGAGGCCAGTTAGGTATCAGGAGGTTTTCTTGCGTGACTCATCCCCACAAACAGCACCTGGGAAAATACGACAGAGAATCCGGCCATGATACCGGGAATGGTTGCAAGCCTCAGATAGGCCAGCAGGACAACAATAAGGGCAAGCATTACAAAGCGGAACTGGCTGAAGAAGAGCATTTTCATATTTACCGAAGACGTGCCAATGATTCCTTCAATGCTCCATGCGAGCGCCCTTATGTTCAGGATCCCTAACAGCCCTCCGATGAGCATACTGAAGGGCAGGTTCTCCCAGGGCAGAAACGCAGCAACAACGGCAGCAGGTATTAGGATGACAGCCGTGTTCCTTGCGATCTTCTTAATCATTATCATCTGATATCTTTTTTGCGATGCGCGCAAGTTCCCTGAACCCGGCTGCGATGCCGAGGATGAGGAAGGTGATCGTGAACCAGGGAGAGGTGACGAACCACTTGTCCAACTGTGAACCGATCAGATACCCGACAAAGGTAGAGATAACCATATGAAAGCCGATGGTGCCTGCCCGTGCGAAGTGCTTTACGATTGTTTTGTCAAAGAGCGGTGCCATAATCGTCATCCATATACTCCTCATATTCTGCTGTAAGAAAATTCTTCACGATTTCTGCAATCTCGCGATAAAACGCCGTCTTTGCCTCTGTGCTGATCTGCTCACAGTAATACGGTACCCAATTCATCAGGTGTTGTTCAAGAAAATTCTTCTCCAGTTCGGTCTTGTTGTTCTCAATAAGATAACTCATGAAGAGGAGTTCGATCGCGAGATGATCCGGCGCAACCTCATAGGAATCATCTATGGCAAGGCCCGTGCCGGCATAACATTCATAAACATCAGCATAGCCGATGTTTATGGCCAGTGCGAAGAGCGACTCAATGGGCTGTAACCTGCCATGAGATATTGAGAAAAGAAGGTCAAAATCCTCTGATATCTGCTCCAGCGATTCCTTCGAGTCGAGACTGAAATCCTGTCTGACCGCATCGAGGGCCTCTTCATCCGGGGGATTGAGAAAGAACTGCGCCAGGATCCTGTAGGACTCTGCCCGGTCTATTAGCCAATCTGAATAGAATATCATAGGTGTTAGGTTCACACCGCTGTCTGGTGGAAAGAAGTGACAGTAGTTCCTCAGTTACGATTCCTTATATTTCTGAAATCTCAACTTACCGGTATAAATCGGAAGTGAGAATTTAAGAAGCATGGTATAGATCAGGGCTCCTGTTGCCCATATGCCGACTGTTACAAGCACCTCGGTCGATGAGGGGGAATACTCATAGATCTCTCCGAGTGTATCAGGGATAAAGCCGGGGATGACGAGCCCCATGCCTTTTTCAATATAGATTCCGATGATCATAAAAAAACATGCAATGTTGAGAATGGTAAAGTTCTCCCGTAACTTTGGGAACAGAAAGATGAAGAAGGCGGTAAGGTTTAGGAGAGTGGCGGTCCATATCCAGGGAACAAGTTTTGCGTGGCCATGAAGTCCAAAATAAAGGTATTGAATCGGCGCTGAATGAATGCTGCCAGAATAGAACTCCTTGAAGATCTCTGCGCCGAGAAGAAAAAGATTGATACCCATCGCATAAGCAATCAGTTCTGCGATTTTGAAGAGTGCGCGGTCTTCTATCTCAACCTCGGACAGTTTTCTGATCAGCTGAAATACAATGATCATAAGTGCAGGGCCTGAACAGAAGGCTGAAGCAAGAAAGCGGGGTGCAAGGATCGATGCGTTCCAGAAGGGACGAGCGGAAAGGCCGTTGTACAAGAATGCCGTAACGGTATGTATGCTGATCGCCCACGGGATAGAGAGGATGATCAGGGGGCCAATAACAGACATTCTGTACTCTTTTCCGATAGAGAGCCGGTATAGCACATAAAAGGCTATGGCTGTATTGATGGCAAGATACCCGTTCAATACCAGAACATCCCAGGCAAGGAGGGAGGCAGGGAAATTCATCGTGCCGATAAAGGGCATGAGATGCCAGACGCGCCATGGCTGGCCCATGTCTGCCATGATGAACATGATACACATGGTGATGGCTGTGATCGCAAGCAATTCACCGAAGAGAACGATTTCCTTGATAGGCTTGAAATCATAGAGGTACGCAGGCACAACAAGCAATACGGCTGCAGCGGCAACACCGACCAGAAAGGTGAAGTTCGAGATGTAGAACCCCCATGAGACTTGATCCCGCATTGCTGTTACGATGAGGCCCCTGTTCATCTGGCTTATATAGGCATTGGCGCCAATGGCCATGAGTATCACAAGAAAGGTCAGCCATGCATAGAATTTCTTGTCTCCCTTTAGTGAAAGCTTCCAGGCGATGAGGAAATTCCTTATGATCATCATCAGATCCTCCTATCTCCCGTAAGCAAAGAAGTAATAGAATTTGGGATAGGTATTCAGGTCTTCCTTGAGCCTGAATACCCGTTTGTGCTCTATGGCATACCTGATCTCACTGTTCGGGTCAAGGAGATTGCCGAACTTTCTTGCCCCCACAGGGCAGATCTCAACACAGGCAGGGTAACGGCCATTGCGTGTTCTCTGAATGCAGAACGTGCATTTTTCTACAACGCCTTTGTACCGCGGGCGGTTGCCCAAGTAATGGGTCTTGGGATTAAGCTTTTCTGCCGGTCTGTTCGGCGATGCCCAATTGAACCTGCGTGCGCCGTAAGGACAGGCAGCCATGCAGTACCTGCAGCCGATGCACCAGTTATAGTCGATGACCACGATGCCGTCAGGTTCCTTCCAGGTTGCCTGTGTTGGACAGGCCCTGACACAGGGAGGATTTTCGCACTGCTGACACTGGACAGGCATGTAAAAATATTCCTTCTGTGGCACTTTTTCCGGATTATAGTACTTCTCCGAGTTTTCAAGGTCTACCCATTTGTCGCCTTTCTTGAATCTGAGCACGCTGATCCAGTGAATCTGCGGGTCAAGGGACTGATTGTTCTCCTCCACACACGCATAGACACAGCGTCTGCAGCCGATACAGCGCGACAGGTCAAGACCGTAACCGAACTGAACTCCTGGAAGCGGCTTTTCAGTGCCTATGCTGACCACTTTTTTATATTTCTCTTCGCATTCTTTTTCAAGACGGCTAATAACCTTTTTTATCTCAGTGTCGTTCATCTCACGGAAGTGTTTTTGGAGAAAAGCATCCCAGAACGATGCATGAGCATTGTCAAGGGGAAGCGTCATACCGGCAAGGCCGGCTGCAGCCCCCTGGAGAAAGGCCCTTCTGTTTATGCCTTTTCTGCGACATGAATTGCTCATAGAGCACATCTCATTTTATATCAACCGGCCGCACAGGAGGCGGCATAGGGGTGAGGGGTTTAAATGCAGGCTCGTGGGGCCAATGGCAATGTACGCAGAGCAGATACTGCTTTTCTCCGTTCCACATGCCTGTCCTTTTCCCATGAAGTCCCGCTTTCCATTCGCGGAGAATGGTTCCGTGACACTGGCCGCAGAGATTGTATGATTCGTCAAAAGGAACCATCTTTCCGTTCGACAGTTTCAACTTGTCGCGGTTGTCAGGATTGTGGCAGTCAAAGCACCAGCCGCCCGGCATATGCTTCAGGGTAATATCCTGGTGCATCATCTCAAGTTTTCGGGGTGTGCGGTTTGCCGGCATACCCTGATGGCACTGAGAGCAGGGAAAAATGCCCGGACTGAACGGAGGAGGCGGCACAAGGAACTTTTTCGCCGGCGGGGTATGCTCCTCTGCACCAGCAAGCTCTGCAGGCAGTATAACTGCCGCCAGCAGCATGAAAACAGGAATAAGTCTCTTTATCTTTTGAGAAGAATGCATAAAACCCTTTATCTCTCCGTGATGGACCCTGTTTTTATTATATTACAGAACAACAACGATGCAATAACAATTTAGGCAGGGCAAGAATAATTGGGCAGATGGAGCCTGCAGCCCTCGTGGCAAGGGCTGCAGGCGTTAAGCGTTAGTGAGATTTCTCGACATCGAAGACAGGAAAGATTTTTGTGATCACCCAGAAGAGCCCGAAGGGCGCTAAAAATACCGCCAATGCACCAAAAAATCCCTCCTTGAGTGTTTCCCAATCATGCGGAATGATCGGCAGGTGATAATGCATATAACCGGCAAACGAGAGCGAAAATGCCTGGCCCCCGACAACGACATTCCAGCGCATCATGAAGACGCCGAACATTACGAGAACAACCGCAAGCAGTGCCCTGCGAATCGTGAGATTAGGAAGAAGGAAAAGAATGAACGGGATGAGGTTCCCGATCGTGTACTGAAGTATGAAGATGCTAGTGAAGTCCTTGCCGTAGATAACGCTCCTGAGAACATCCCATGACTTCGTAGCCGTATATCCCCGGAAGACAAGGTCAAGGAGTTCAAGGCTGATGGCAAACACGAGGAACAGCAGGAGATATTTTGCTGTCATGCGAATGACATTGATCTCTGCGCTCTGAAGTTCTTCTGTTGTTTGATGTCCGAACTGAGAAGCTTTTTTGCGTTTTGCCAGGAATTTCCGTATCTCCATGGTCACAATATAGGTGAGCATGCAGAGTGCGATCCCGGACACAATGGCAGACATAATAAATATGACCGGCATAAGCGGTGTCATCCAGAGCGCATTTGCCTTGACCGAACCAAAGATGAATCCGGCATATCCGTGAAGAAAGCAGGCGACTGGGATACCGAGCCCTGCAAGAATTTTGATCGCTTTTTCATCTTTTTTGAGCGATTCTTCGCTTACATCATACACGCCAAGGGTGAGCGAGCAAAAGATGATAAACCTAACCCATTCAGCAAGGGTCTTGTCCTGTTTTTCTTTCAGGGGCTGTGCAATACTCACAAAATGTCTGCGGTAAAGAAACCAGAGCTCTGAAGCGACAATGGCTCCATAGGCTGAAAAAACGATGCCAAATGCGGCGATAGCTGATGTGAAATGCGGTGTCATAAGGTTGTTGATACCTCTGAAAGGATGCTGCAGGTGCAGAATGATCGGCACAGGAGCTATAAAAAGCAGGGCAAAGGAAAAAACCAGCGCGAAACGCGCAATATCCTTCAGTTCCTTGATCCCAAAGACATGGTACAGAGAAGAGAGAACAAATGCTCCGGCAACAAGACCGGTCATGAAAGGATACATGACAATCTGTACGCTCCAGTAGATGTATTCGTTGGGATATACAAAAAGATCTTTTATTGTCCAGAGTTCACCATGTACCATCTTATTTTACCTCCCTGTCAAGGCCTATATAGAAGACCTGAGGTTTTGTGCCGAATTCTTCCTTCAGAATGCCTACTCTTTCAGTCAGAATGATCTTGGTGATCGGGTCATTCGGGTCCTTGATATTGCCGATCTGGCGTGCGCCGAATGGGCAGGCCTGAACACAGGCTGTTTTTAATCCCTTACTTATCCGGTGATAGCAGAAATTGCATTTCTCAGCTGTGTGGTATTTTGGATGGAAGAAGCGAACGCCATAAGGACATCCCATGATGCAGTACCCGCAGCCGATGCACCAGGTCCTGTCAACAAGTACAACACCGTCCGGAGCCTGATACGTGGCACCTACCGGACAGACCTGCACACAGGGAGGATTTTCGCACTGGTTGCAGAGCTTCGGGACAAAGAAGGCCTTTTGAATGTCTTCATCCTTTACTTCCTGGAACTTATCTTTTCCCATTTCGATCTTTGTCGTGATAAAGCCGTCACGCCCACCCTTTGGCGTATCAGCATAGCGCTTCCCCTCCTTGGTGATGACATAGCGCTCGACCCAGGTTCTGGTTACATTGGCGTCATAAGGAATCTCGTTTTCCTGCTTGCAGGCCTTGACGCAGAAGCCGCAGCCAACACACTTGTACGTATTAACAAGAAAGGCCCATCTGGCTTTAGCATTATCACTATTAATATTTGCAAGAAGGTCTTTCGGGTTTATAAACTCAATTGCTGCAGCTGAAATGCCGAGACCTGCGACACCTTTTACCGTATTTTTCAGAAAATCTCTTCTGTTCATTTCAATCCCTCCAGGCTGGGCTTATGAGGATTGTGGCACATGACGCATTCGATATCAGGATTATGCTTGTCAGGGTCTATTCCCCTGATCTTGTCACGGCCGCTCGACGGGTAGTGCAGCTTTGAGTGACACCTGAGACACTGACCCCGGGTCTTGTCGATGGTGAGTTTAGGACGCTGCTCAGAAGGGTGATCGGCTATTGCATCGTTTGCCGGCCCATGACAGTTTTCGCACTGAATGATCGCGTGAGGAGTCTTATCGATGGCTGCAACCTTGTCAGCGTGACAGCCTGCGCAATATTCCTTGCCCTGATACTTGACCTTAACCTGTGTTTTCCATTCCTCGATGTTGCCTTCCCTGTACCATCCATACATATACCCCCGTTCATGGACACCGAAATCCTTGGGAACATAGAAAACCCGGATGATAAGGACAATGACAACGAGACCGATGACTGCCAACAGCGGTCTGAATACGTGATTCTTCATGCGATGCACCTCCCCATAAGCGTTACCATATTATACTGAAATCTTAGCGGGCCGGATGTATATTTATCTGTTTCCGGCCCGCTGCGCCTTATTTATTTTATGAAGAGCTTAGGATCCTTATATTCGTGACAGGTCACACAGTCCTTTTTCGCCTGCTCAATGGTCACTTTCCAACTGTGCGGTTTGTGGCAATTCTTGCATGTCAGGTTCATCTGCAGGTGAATCTCGTGTTTGCCGGTATAAGGAACCGTCGTGTGGCACTTGACCGTGCAGGCTGCCCAGTCAGGCCGGGCCCGCAGGTGCGGGTTATGGCATGTCCTGCATTCGAACTGCATAGGAGCCTTATCAGGGACAT
>Ga0209253_10006307_pt1 | contig 10284 bp, 6 predicted proteins | sample FrelakmetBRP12BR_FD_187145 | JGI IMG/M metagenome (GOLD analysis project Ga0209253, IMG submission 187145) | Freshwater lake sediment microbial communities from the University of Notre Dame, USA, for methane emissions studies - BRP12 BR (SPAdes)... | ecosystem: Environmental > Aquatic >...
TTATGAGTTCTGAGTTGTTCAGTTGAAACGAAGTGTATGGCTCCGGGGAGAACTCAGAACTCAGCACTCAAGACTCAGCACTTATGATTTCGTCTTGCCGGTCAGGTTCGCAATCATGTCCTTCAAGTTGCCGGTCTTCATGGCATCCGCCATGTAATCCTTGGCCTGTTCGATGCCCTCGTGAGCTACTTCGGCCGTGATGATCATGACGCCGATCTTATCAGCATGTTTCTCGATGAGGGCACGTGTACAGTCGCGCATAAACCCTTCAGGAGCCCGTTCAAGTCGCGATTGAGCCTCCGGCATCCAGGTATAGGGAGAGGCAGGGGCAGGTTCCGCCACCTGACCGTTCTCGTGCAAGGCCGGCGCACCATTCGTTGCAGCAGCCACGGTCGCCTGAGCTTCAATCGAAGCACCGGTTCCCTTGTTCGCGAAGATGGGAGTGTAGTCCTCTGAAGCCGCTTCCTGAATCATGGGTGCGGCATACTCCAGCGTGATCGTGGTCATGCCGAGTTTACGAGCAGTCTTCTCGATTTTGGCCTTAGCGCGCCGGCGCTGGAAGCCGGCTGGGACTGCGCGGATTCCTTCTTTGGCGTCCTTAGTCCATTGCATGGGGACGTCATCGTAGGCCAGGTCGGTTTCGAGAACCCCTTCCACGTGCGCCGCTGCTTCAAAAAGCTGCTTGTCGACCAGTTTGAAGCGATCGCCTCCAGCGGCGCAGACAGGGCACTTCACGGGTGTCTCGCCCTTTCCGATGTAGCCGCAGCCGTCGCAGACGAAGTAATTCTGGTTCATCCGGTCCAAATAGGCTTGGGTGCTGGCACTCACTTTCGGCTTGTCTTCCACAACCTCTGTCATCATGCCGCTAAGCGTCGAGCCCATGAGATCCTTCATCACGGATTCGTCAGCCTGCATTTTTTCTCGGTCGATGCCTGCGGCATCCAGACTGCCACCTAGCGCGTGCATGGCATCCATCGCCCCCTTAGGCAGGAGGTCTCCCACAGCTGAATCGACGACCGTGTTGCTGATGATCGTATGGCCCTTTTCGATGGCATAGCGGTGAATCGCGGTCTTGGCGACGCCTCTGGCAAATACGGGAATCTTTTCCATCCGGCGAAGAGCTTCTTCAGTCCAGGCGATCGTGTATTCCGCCAACGTATCGATCGGTGGTACGTGCTTCCTGTTCGACACCAGGATATTGCAGGGCGCGGACCGCAAGAGATTCTCCGTGTTGCTGCCGATGTCCATATCTTCGTCGCTGTGTACACCGATCCGTCCGACGATCAGTAATGCCGGGATATCCTTACGCACATATTGAATGATCTTCTCGAAGGCCTTGCCGTCCAACAGAGTGGTCTTGACGTCGGTCTGCTCGGCCTGAGCAAGCTCGCGGCAGATATCGAGATGCGACTGGTAGATCTTCGCAAGGCCACTGTCGATGATTTCCTCGTGGAGCTTTTCCTGCTCTTTAAAGCGAAATACCTTGCCGGCTTCCTCGTTGAGGACACCTGAAATGCTGTGAAAGGCGGCATAGTGAAAATAGGGATCGAAAGCTGAAATGGCTTCAACCGGCATGTTGAACGCCTTGCCCAACGCCAGGCCGGTCATGAGTCCGCCGAAGGAATAGGGGCTGCCATCCACGGCAACGACGATTCTTCCGCCGGTCATCGGCTGGATTTGCTTGATGATCAGCATGTCCGAGTTCCGCACGCGACGAAGCACCCGCTCGGTGTTGCTGCCGATTACACTATCCTTCACCGCGCCGACGCCCAGGGCGCCCATGATGACCAGGTCGTAGGCATTGGTATTGATGTCTTCAGCCAATACCTTCCAGTTCCGGCCCTCAAGCGAGCGACGCTCGATCGGCAGGTTGTTTTCAGCACATTTCTTATCGACGTAATCGAGGTAGGAATCGGTAATGATCTGTAGGCCACGGGTAATCAGCGAATCGTGGATTTGGCGCTGCCGGTCGAGCTCTTTTTCATCGTGGTACTCTTCGGGCAACCCCGCTTCCATCTGTTTAAAGCGCTTGTCATGCATTTTGGCCGCATAGACGTGGCTACCCACGATTTTTGAGCCAAAGGCCTTGGCGAAGTAGACTCCAACATCGACGGCGGTGTTGGAATGGTCGGAGTTATCGACCGGAATATAGATCGTCTTATACATCGAGATGTCTCCTCAAGATGCCCTCCAGGCCAGAGCGAACAAGAGTAATTCTCAAAATTTCCAAACGGTTGACGTACTTCCCCACCTTCAAGGAACGCACATGCTAGCACCGGCCTGAATTCGAATGCAAGGAGCCGAGGGGGACTGGTGAGACGACGTTAGGATGCTGGGGTCGCGACGGACTTTTCGCTCGACTCTTTTGCGGAGCGAAGGGATTGCCGTGAACGGAGTATTTCCTCCAGGGACAAGAGGGCATCGCGTCCGGAGTTCCCCTCGATCCCTCGAATCAAATTTGTGTCGGCGTAGGGGCCTGATTCTTTTGGGGCTTGGGACAGGGAGCCCGTCCACTTCCGTGGGTCCCTACTACCATCTTTTCGTTCCCAGGCCATGAGGCAAGCCTTAGCAATGAACGAGTTCAGCGGCGCCGGGTTATAGAGGAGCTTTCTGATACTCGTTGGGGTCAGCATCAGCGGGTTATAGCCGGCTGAGAGGTAGCCCTCCTCTAATAGCCGCTCTTCAAGATCTGTGTTCGGCTGAATGCCCAAAAAGAACATCAGGGGGAAGACTCGCTCCTCACCCAGAATCGAGGCAACTACCTTGTACGACTCCACACTTTGGAGCAAGGACTCCTCGGTTTCTTTTGGGCTGTTCAGCGAATAATTGAGGATGACCTTCCCCTTGAATCCCGCTTCCGCCAGATAGCGACAGCCGTCATATAGCCGCTCAAGCTTGAATCCCATGTGGAGGTCGTTCAATACCGCTTGGGAGCCCGACGTAATGGCGACTTCGAGATCGCCGACGCCGGATCGGACCATGAGCTTGGCCAGCTCCGGAGTGATGAGTGATGTCCTGATATAGCCGGACCACTCGATCTCCAACTTCTCGGCGAGAATCCGTTCGAGGATCTCGGTACATTGGGGATAGGCTTCTTTCCCGGTAATAAACTGGGCATCCGTGAACCAGAAACGCCTGGCACCCCATTGATGGTAGTGCTGAGAGATATCCTTGACGACCATGGAGGGTGGACGATACCGCACCCGCTTCCCTTCAATATAGGGATAGAGGCAGAACGCGCAGTCGTAGGGACAGCCTCGCTTCGACTGAACCCCGATGGATTCACCAAGATATTCCCGATGCTGCGGGAAAATCGAGGTCAGATAGGGCAGGTCGACGGTCAGCGCGTCAAGAAGAGCCGGCGAACCCTGCTGGCCCTTTCGAACGGTCTTTCCCTCTCGGAGGATATAGCGCTCCTTCTCCAGCGATTGACCTTCAATGACCTTGAGAATGGCATCTTCACCTTCACCGAGAATCCCGATGACGCCTTCCGGGAGCTTCTGAATGAGCTGGTCAGCAAAGGCCGTAAAAGCTCCCCCACCGATCATGATCTGCGCCTTGGGAAACTCCTTGGCAATCAACCAGGGATAGGAGAGCGCCGCCCGGATATGGCTGTAGTAGCGATAGAGCTGTTTTACCCCTGCAAACGAGGCGGCGATCCGCTTGAGTGGATTGCTCGCAAAGTAAAAGTTAAACGCATGTTCCAGCGAGGAGTCTCCCTCGTGCGGGGAAAAGATCTGAATATCGCGCCAGGAAAAGCAGACGAGGTCCGGCTTAAATTCGGTGGCGGCATCGCGAACCGCACTGATCCGTTGAGTATCGGGAAAGAGAGACAGGTCGAGAATACGCTGCCGCACGTCCGGTTTACGGCGATGAATAAAATCAGCGAGATAGGTCACCCCAATGGGATAGACCTTTTTGCAGGGCAGAAAAACGTAAAGAATTGAATTCATCGCCCACTTAGTCAAAATGTCGTCAAGTCAGAAAGTCTTAAAGTCTAAAGATCAGGGACGTGATGACTTGACGACTTTATAGACTTTCCGATTATCATTTCGTTGCCACATGTATCGCCACGATCCCGCCCGACAGATTTCGATACGAGACCTGACGATAGCCTGCGTCGAGGAGCATCTGTTTCAACCGTTCCTGATCCGGGAAGTTCCGAATGGAAGCCGGGAGGTACTCATAGACACCCGTTGTATCATGCGCCACTTTCGTGCCAATCCAGGGAAGAAGCCGGAATGAGTACCAATCGTACAGAGCCCGCAGCCAACCGAAAACGGGTCGGGAAAACTCCAGACACACAAACCGGCCTCCTGGCTGCAAAATACGGTGAATGTCCGTGAGCGCCTGCCGAAGATTGCCGACATTCCTCATGCAAAACCCTGTAGTCACAGCATTGAAAGTCTCGTTCGGAAAGCCTAGATGTTCGGCATTGGCTTCTAGACAGGTAATCTTCTTCCCCAGACCCCGGCTTGTAATTTTTTTCAACCCCTCGACAAGCATGGCATGGTTCAAGTCGGAGGCAATGACGCGACCATTGATGCCCATGCGGGGCTCGATCAAGAGCGCCAGATCGGCTGTGCCGGACCCGACATCGAGTGCCCGGCCTCCCGTAGTAACGGGGACATAGGAGGCGGTGATTTTCTTCCACCGGTAGTGTAGCCCAAAGCTCAGAAGCGTGTTGTTGAGGTCGTAGACGCCGGCGATCGACGTAAACATCCGCTGAACGGCCTGTTCGCGGGCTGAGCCAGTCCAAGTTGAGACTGCGATCGGAGCAGCTGGAGCGTCGGTCCCCTTTTGAACTGGCGGTGTATCCACATGCACCATGAGACCGTGGTAGCACCAGCCTTCCAGGTTTGTCAAGACGACCAAACCCGTATGCTATAATCCCGCCCCTGATGCATAACTCGATCGTCATTAAAGGGGCGCGGGAGCACAATCTCAAGAACATCGATGTGACGATTCCGCGCGACCGGCTCGTCGTGATCACGGGACTGAGCGGGTCGGGCAAGTCGTCGCTGGCCTTCGACACGATCTATGCCGAAGGGCAACGGCGATACGTCGAGTCGCTCTCTGCCTATGCCCGGCAGTTCCTCGAACAGATGGGCAAGCCCGACGTCGATTCGATCGAAGGGCTCTCGCCCGCCATTTCCATCGAGCAAAAGAGCACCAGCCACAATCCCCGGTCCACAGTTGGCACTGTCACAGAAATTTACGACTACCTCCGTCTCCTCTTTGCCCGGATCGGACGCCCCTCCTGTTTTCAGTGCGGCGATGAAATAACAGCGCAGACGGTGCAACAGATGGTCGATGCCATCGGCCTGCTGCCGGAGGGAAGCAAGTTTCAGCTCTTAGCCCCGATCGTCCGCGGCAGGAAAGGCGAGTATCGCAAAGAACTCCTCGACATGCGCCGATCCGGTTACGTCCGGGCCAGGGTCGATGGTCAGCTGGTGGACTTGGGCGAGGACATCGCGCTCGATAAACAGAAAAAGCACACGATTGAAATCGTAATTGATCGGCTCGTGATGAAGCCGGGCGAGGCGCTGACAAGACGGTTGGCCGACTCGGTAGAAACCTCGCTGAAACTCGCCGGTGGACTCGTCGGGGTGCTCACGGACAACGGAAAAGTCTCACTCTATAGCGAAAAGCTCGCCTGCATCCGCTGCGGCGTCAGTTATCCGGAAATCACCCCGCGTGTCTTTTCGTTCAACAGCCCGCATGGCGCCTGTCCGGCCTGCGACGGCATCGGCTACGCCATAACGTCCGATAGTCCCGACGATGAAGACTTCACGTTGCTGGAACCCTGCGATGTCTGCAAGGGCGCGAGGCTGCGGCCTGAAAGTTTGTCGGTCAAGTTGGCGACACAATCGATCGCGGAAGTCACACACCTCTCCGTGCGAGCTGCCGCCGATTTCTTCGGTTCGTTGAAATTCACTGAACGTGAATTGCTGATCGCCCATCGCATCTTGAAAGAAATACGCGAACGGCTTGGGTTTCTCGTCAACGTCGGCCTGGATTACCTGACGTTGGATCGGGCAGCCGCCACCCTGTCCGGTGGAGAAGGCCAACGCATCAGGCTCGCTACGCAAATCGGCTCCGGCCTCGTCGGTGTCCTCTATATCCTGGACGAGCCGTCGATCGGTCTCCACCAGCGGGATAATCGACGTTTGCTCCAAACCTTGCTGCGCCTGCGCGACCTGGGTAACACAGTCGTGGTGGTCGAGCACGATGCGGAAACCATGATGGCGGCGGACCATCTGCTGGATATGGGGCCGGGAGCCGGGACGCATGGCGGGCAGATCATTGCCCAAGGCACACCGACCGACGTCATGGGGAATCTCGACTCGCTGACAGGCCAATACCTCCGAGGCACGCAGATGGTCAGCCTACCTCGCCGTCAACGCAAGGCCAAGGGGTTCTTATCCATCCTGGGAGCCACGAAACACAATCTCAAGGGAGTAACCGTCAAGGTTCCGCTCGGTCTGCTCACCTGCGTGACCGGCGTGTCCGGGTCCGGAAAGAGCACGCTGGTTCTTGAGGTGCTGTTCCACTCCCTCTCCCAGTTGCTCTATCAGAAAAAACCGAAGATCGATGGCTGTAAGGAGCTGCTGGGTGTCGCCGCGCTGGATAAAGTGATCGACATCGACCAATCTCCGATCGGCCGAACCCCGCGATCGAATCCTGCAACCTATACCGGTCTGTTCGGTTTCATTCGTGACCTCTACTCCAATTTGCCCGAATCCCGCGTGAGGGGTTACAAGCCCGGCCGCTATAGTTTCAATGTGAAGGGCGGCCGTTGCGAGGCCTGCCAGGGCGATGGGTTGATCAAGATCGAGATGCATTTCCTGCCGGATGTCTACGTGACCTGTGAAGTCTGCAAGGGCCAACGGTACAACCGCGAGACGATGGAGATTCACCATAAGGGGAAGAGCATCGCCGACGTGTTGAATATGACGGTGGACGATGCCGTGGAGTTCTTCGAACATATCCCGTTCATCAAGCGGAAGCTCGACACCCTGCACGATGTCGGATTGCACTACGTGAAGCTTGGCCAGTCAGCCACGACGCTGTCCGGAGGCGAGGCGCAACGGGTCAAACTCTCGCGCGAGCTGTCGAAGCGTCCGACTGGACGCACGATGTACATTCTGGATGAACCGACAACCGGGCTTCATTTCGCCGATGTGCAACGGCTGCTGGATGTACTGGATCGATTGGTCGAGGCTGGTAACACCGTGGTAGTGATCGAACATAACCTCGATGTAATCAAGAATGCGGATTGGATTATCGATCTCGGACCGGAGGGTGGTGATCGAGGCGGTGAAATCGTGGCCGAAGGACTTCCCGAAGAAATCGCCAAGTCGAAGCGGTCGTATACGGGACAAGTGCTAAAAGAGGCGGGGGTGGGATAAGGACCTGCCCTTCTTGATCAACGGCACCCCACAGGTATTGGAACTGACCGTTGGTCTTTAGGTATTCCTCCTCCAGATGCCAGGTATCTCCAACTGACCCACGGCACCGACGCAGTCGTTTGGCATATTCGCACCCAACCTTGTCGCACCACCAACTTGGCATCGAACCAATGACTTTGAGGAAGCACCGTGGATCCTGAGTTGGTCACGCGAATTGCGAACAATCCGAACTATCAGGCGCTGAAAACTAAGCGAACCCACTTCGGTTGGTGGCTGACCCTGGTGATGATGATCGCCTACTACGGCTTCATTCTGCTGGTGGCGTTCAACAAGAGCTTTCTGTCACAGAAACTTGGTGTCGGCGTGATGACCATGGGCATTCCGATCGGCTTTGGGATCATTGTGTTCACGATCGTGCTTACCGCGTACTACGTGAATCGCGCCAACCGCGAGTTCGATGCGCTGTCCGACGCCATTGCCAAAGAGGTACTGAAGTGATCGGCTTGCATCGCAAGTATCCCAATGCGGTACTTTCCGGGCTGACCGTGGCGGCGGTGTGTGCTGTTGCTGGATCGGTGTATGCCGCCGGCCAGGATGTCGGTCAGGCGCAGAAGCAGGCGATCAATTGGACGGCGATCGGCATGTTCGGTGTTTTTGTGTTGCTCACGCTGTTCATCACGAAATGGGCTGCGGCTCGGACCAAGTCGGCGGCTGTTTTTTATACCGCGGGTGGGAGCATTACGGGTTTCCAGAATGGTCTGGCGATTGCCGGTGACTTCATGTCTGCGGCATCGTTCCTGGGTATTTCGGCAGCGGTGATGGCCAGTGGCTACGACGGCCTCATCTACTCGATCGGCTTTTTGGTCGGCTGGCCGGTACTCACGTTTCTGATGGCCGAGCGCCTGCGCAACCTCGGCAAGTTCACCTTCGCCGATGTCGCCGCCTTCCGGTTCAAGCAGGCACCGATCCGCATCTTCGCGGCCTCTGGCACGCTGGTGGTGGTGTCTTTCTACCTGATCGCGCAAATGGTCGGCGCCGGCCAGTTGATCAAGCTCCTGTTCGGTCTCGAATACTGGATGGCAGTTGTCATCGTCGGCGCGCTGATGATGGTCTACGTGTTGTTCGGCGGCATGACGGCAACCACCTGGGTGCAGATCATCAAGGCCTGCATGCTGCTGGGCGGCGCAACCTTCATGGCTTTCATGGTGCTGCTGCATTTCGGCTTCAGCCTGGAGGCGATGTTTGCCAAAGCGGTCGAGATCAAAGCCGGCCTGGCCACAGCCGCGGGCGAGCCGTCGGCGGAAGCCGCGGCTGCCGGGCAGTCGATCATGGGACCTGGTAACTTCGTCAAAGATCCGATCTCGGCGATCTCGTTAGGCATGGCGCTGATGTTCGGCACGGCCGGCCTGCCGCACATCCTGATGCGCTTTTTCACGGTACCGAGCGCCAAGGAAGCGCGCAAGTCGGTGATGTGGGCGACCGGATGGATCGGCTATTTCTACCTACTGACCTTCATCATCGGTTTCGGCGCAATCACCTTCGTGCTGACCAACCCGGATTTCCTCGATGCCAACGGTGCGCTTAAGGGCGGCAGCAACATGGCGGCGGTGCACCTGGCCAACGCGGTGGGTGGCAATGTGTTTCTCGGCTTCATCTCGGCCGTGGCATTTGCGACCATCCTGGCGGTCGTTGCCGGTCTTACGCTGTCGGGGGCGTCAGCAGTGTCACACGACCTGTACGCCACGGCTATCAAAGGCGGCAAGGCCGATGGCGCTTCTGAGTTGCGTGTTTCGCGCATGACCACGGTGGCGCTGGGAATCCTGGCCGTGTTGCTGGGTATCGTGTTCGAGAAGCAGAACGTTGCGTTCATGGTGTCCCTGGCGTTCGCGATCGCGGCATCGGCCAACTTCCCGGTGTTGTTCATGTCAGTGTTGTGGAAGGACTGCACAACCCGCGGCGCGGTCATTGGCGGTTTTCTCGGGCTGATTTCATCGGTCCTGCTCACGGTCGTGTCGCCGTCGGTGTGGGAAACCACCTTAGGCTATCCGAAAGGCAGCGCGTTGTTCCCCTACACCTCGCCGGCGCTGTTCTCGATGACGATCGGAGTCGTGGGTATCTGGTTGTTCTCGATCCTTGACCGAAGCAGCCAGGCGGCAAAGGACCGTGGCGGCTTTCTGGCACAACAAGTGAGGTCGGAGACCGGCATCGGCGCGACGACCTCATCCAGGCACTGAACCTGGGATCCGGGCACGGCGACAGGCGAATGACGGCGCTAACGGCCCTCAGACGTACATTCACCGGTGCGCAATTGAAAACATTCCAGAAAATGATTACCCTGGCACGAGCTGTGTCCCTCATCTTTAAGGAGTGGTAACCCATGGCGACGAAGAAAAAAGAGTCGGCACCGGCGAAGGAAATGGCGTCCACTGGTGGCGGTTCTGCAGAGGGCTTCGAGAAGCTCGGCGTGTTTTATCTTGGCCGACCCTACGATCTGGCGGCGAAGCAAGCGAACCCGGACTGGTTGCTGTACGACTCCAAAGATCTGGTCACCCATGCGGTTTGCGTCGGGATGACCGGGAGCGGAAAGACCGGCCTCTGTATCGGGCTCCTCGAAGAAGCGGCGATCGACGGCATCCCCGCGCTGATTATCGATCCCAAGGGGGATCTGGCCAATCTGATGCTGACGTTTCCGCAGCTGCGTGGGGAAGACTTTGCCCCCTGGGTGAACGAGGACGATGCGCGCAAGAAAGGCCTCTCCTCAGCGGACTATGCAACCCAGCAGGCCGAGATGTGGAAGAAAGGCTTGGGAGATTGGGGGCAGAGCGGCGAGCGAATTCAGAAACTCCGTGATGCGGCGGATGTGGTGGTCTAT
>Ga0209253_10006308_pt1 | contig 10284 bp, 13 predicted proteins | sample FrelakmetBRP12BR_FD_187145 | JGI IMG/M metagenome (GOLD analysis project Ga0209253, IMG submission 187145) | Freshwater lake sediment microbial communities from the University of Notre Dame, USA, for methane emissions studies - BRP12 BR (SPAdes)... | ecosystem: Environmental > Aquatic >...
CTCGGCGACCCCGGCGAGGCCGGCGCCTTCCGCGGCCCCGGCGAGGCCGGCGCCTTCCGCGGCTCCGGGCCGCAAGGCCGCCTTGCCCGTGAAGGGCGTCGCGGCCACGCTCGCCAAGGCCCGGAAGCTTCGCGAGCGCGGGCGCATCGAGCAGGCGCTCGACCTCTACGCCCAGGCCGTGGACCAGGAGCCCGGCAACGCCGGGGCGCTCGCCGGCCGCGGCTGGTGCTACCTGGAGCTCTCCCAGTACCTCCCCGCGGAGGCGAGCTTCCGCTCCGCCATCGACGCCGACGCCCGGAACGCCGACGCGCTCTTCGGGATGGCGGAGACCTACCGGTACATGGGAAAGAAGCCGGAGGCGGTGGCATTCTACAAGCGCCTCCTCTCCGCCCACCCGGACGGGGAAGACGCCCTGGCGGCCCGGAACGCCATCAAACAGCTGAAGGAGTGACCGACATGTCGGAGACCGTGAAGCCGTCGCAGGGCGAGGACGAGTACTTCGTGCGCGAGGACGCGGAGCGCAAGCGCAAGCTCGCACTCAAAGTGAAGCAGGAGACCGGCCAGGCCGAGGCCAAGCGGCTCCGCGATCTTCACTTCATGCACTGTCCCAAGTGCGGGCAGGGGTTGCAGGAGGTGAGGCTGCACGGCACCGACGTCGACGTCTGCTTCGCCTGCAACGGCGTCTTCCTCGACAAGGGCGAGCTCGAGACCCTCCAGAAGGTCTCGGAGACCAAGCCAGGCGTGGTCACGGCCATCCTGAACTGGTTTCAGCCCGGGACCGAGGGGAAGTAGCCGGGGATGGCGCTCTCCGTCGACGAGGTGCGGCGCATCGCCGCGCTGGCCCGGCTGCGGCTCGGGCCCGCCGAGGAGGCCCGGCTGGCCGGGGAGCTCTCGGCCATCCTGGAGTACGTCCGGCAGCTCGAGGCGCTCGACGTCACCGGCATCGAGCCCATGACCCACGCGCTCGCCACCGGCGAGGAGACGCCGCTGCGGGAGGACCTGGTGCGGCCGAGCCTCCCGCCGGAGAAGGCGCTCGCCAACGCGCCGGCGCGGGAAGGCACCTGCTTCAAGGTGCCGAGGATCATCGAGTGAGCGCGGCGGAGATCCTCGGGCTCTCCATCGGCGAGCTCTCGGGGAAGCTGTCGCGGCGCGAGGTCTCCTCCGAGGAGGCGACCCGCGCGGCGCTGGCGCGCATCGCCGCCACCGACGCGAAGGTCGGGGCCTTCCTCCGGGTGACGCCGGAGCGGGCCCTCGACGAGGCGCGCGCCTCCGACGCGCGCCGGCTGCGCGGCGAGGCGCGCTCGGCTCTCGACGGCGTCCCGCTGGCGCTGAAGGACATCTTCCTCACCGAGGGGGTGGAGACCACCGCCGGCTCCCGCATCCTGGAGGGATTCGTCCCGCCCTACGACGGCACGGCGGTCGAGCGACTGCGCGCCGCCGGGGCGGTCATGGCCGGCAAGCTCAACATGGACGAGTTCGCCATGGGCTCCTCCACCGAGAACAGCGGGTTCAAGCCCTGCCGGAACCCATGGGACCTGCAGCGCACCCCGGGCGGCTCGTCGGGCGGGAGCGCCGCGGCGGTGGCGGCACGCCAGGTCTTCGGGTCGCTCGGCACCGACACCGGCGGCTCCATCCGGCAGCCCGCCGCGCTCTGCGGCGTCGTCGGCGTGAAGCCCACCTACGGACGGGTCTCGCGCTACGGCGTCATCGCCTTCGCGAGCTCGCTCGACCAGGTGGGGCCGCTGGCCCGGACCGTCGGCGACGCCGCGCTGCTCTTGGGCGCCATCGCCGGCCACGATCGGCGCGACATGACCTCCAGCCCGCGCCCGGTGCCGGACTACCTGGCTGGCCTGGAGGGGGGCGCACGGGGGCTCAAGGTGGGCGTCCCCCGCGAGTGGTTCGAGGGCGGGATGGAGGAGGGCGTCGAGCGGCGCGTGCGCGAGGCCCTCGCCACCTACGAGAAGCTCGGCGCCAGGCTGGTGGACGTGGCCCTGCCGCACTCCAGGTACGGCATCGCCGCCTACTACCTCATCGCGCCGGCGGAGGCCTCCTCCAACCTGGCGCGCTACGACGGCGTGCGCTACGGGCTGCGGCGCGGCGAGGCGGGCGGCCTGAGGGACATGTACGGCGAGACCCGCGACCGCGGCTTCGGCGCCGAGCCCAAGCGGCGCATCATGCTCGGCACCTACGCGCTCTCGGCCGGCTACTACGACGCCTACTACCTGCGCGCCCAGAAGGTGCGCACGCTGGTGCGGCGCGACTTCGACCGGGCCTTCGAGCGCTGCGACGTGGTGGCCGGGCCGGTGTCGCCGACGGTGGCCTTCCGGCTGGGCGAGAAGTCGGAGGACCCGCTGCAGATGTACCTCGCCGACGTCTACACCATCGGCTGCAACCTGGCGGCCCTGCCCGGGCTCTCGGTCCCGGCCGCTCTACACCCGGAGAGCCGGCTGCCGGTGGGGCTGCAGCTCATCGGCCGGCCGTTCGACGAGGCCACGCTGCTCCAGGCGGCGCGCGCGCTGGAGCGGGAGCTCGGTCCGGCGCCGGCGCCGGAGGGAATCTAGATGGCGGCTCCGTCGCGGCAGGTCGCGGTGGTGATCTGGGGCGCGATCCTGGCCTCGCCGGTGGCCTTCGCCGTCGTGGCGCTGGTCGCCCGCACGCCGCCGGAGATGCCGCAGCTGCGCGGGCTCTTCCTCTGGATGGCGGCGGCGGTGGCCGGGCTCGGCATCCTCGTGTCCCGGGCGCTGCCACAGCGCATCCGCGCCGGCGCGTCGGCGCCCGGCACGGCGCTGACGCGGCTCGTCGTCGGCTGGGGCATCCTGGAGGGCGCGGCGCTGTTCCCTCTGGTGGCCTACCTGGTCACCGGCGACCCCTGGCTCTTCCTGTTCGTGGCGGTGGTCCTGGCGGCGCTCGTCGCCGCCTTCCCGGGCGAGGCCCGCTGGACGGGCGCCGGCGGGTCGCCTCCGGCGGGCGGCGCGAGCCCGGGGGGGCGCTAGATGCCGCTCGGCGACTTCCAGCTGGTGATGGGGCTCGAGGTCCACGCCCAGCTCCTCACCCACAGCAAGATCTTCTGCGGCTGCTCCACCGCCTTCGGCGGGGAGCCCAACAGCCACACCTGCCCGGTGTGCCTGGCGATGCCCGGCGTGCTCCCGTCCCTGAACGGCAAGGTCGTCGAGTTCGCCATCCGCACCGGCCTGGCGCTGGGGTGCCAGGTGAAGCCGAAGAGCGTCTGGGCGCGGAAGAACTACTTCTATCCGGACCTCCCCAAGGGCTACCAGATCTCCCAGTACGAGCTGCCCGTCTGCGAGGGGGGCGGGGTGGACCTCACCGTGAACGGAGAGGACCGACGGGTCCGCCTGGTCCGCATCCACATGGAGGAGGACGCCGGCAAGAACCTGCACGAGATCTCCCCCGACGGCGCCTCCGGCGTGGACCTGAACCGCGCCGGGGTGCCGCTCATCGAGATCGTCTCCGCCCCCGACATCCGCTCGGTGGACGAGGCCGTCGAGTACCTGAAGGCGCTGCGTGCCATCCTCGTGTACCTGGGGGTGAACGACGGCAACCTGGAGGAGGGCTCCTTCCGCTGCGACGCCAACGTCTCGGTGATGCCGGTGGGCACCGACACGCTCGGCACCCGCTGCGAGATCAAGAACATGAACTCCTTCCGCTACCTGCGGCAGGCGGTGGAGTACGAGGTGCGTCGTCAGGTGGAGGTCATCGAGGGCGGCGGGAAGGTGCAGCAGGAGACCCGCCTCTTCGATCCGCAGCGCGGCGAGACCCGCTCGATGCGCTCCAAGGAGGAGGCGCACGACTACCGCTACTTCCCGGAGCCGGACCTGCCGCCGCTGGTGGTGACGCCGGCGACGGTCGAGGCGGTGCGCCGGACCCTCCCGGAGCTGCCGCGGGCCCGGGCGGCGCGCTACCAGCGCGAGCTCGGCCTCTCCGGCTACGACGCCGGGCTGCTCACCGGCGAGCGCGAGATGGCGGAGTTCTTCGAGGCCACCCTGGGGATCTACGGCCGCACCCCGGAGGCGGCCAAGAAGGTCGCCAACGCGCTGAACGGCGACGTGGCGCGCCTGGCGAACGAGACGGGCCTCGCGCCCCCGGCATGGAAGCTCACGCCGGCGAGGCTCGCCGAGCTCCTGGGGCTGGCCGACGCCGGCACCATCGGCGGCCCGGGCGCGCGCCTGGTGCTCGACGAGGTCTTCCGCACCGGGGCCGAGCCGGCCGCGGTGGTGCAGGCCAAGGGGCTGGCCCAGGTGTCGGACGAGGGTGCCCTCGAGGCGGTGGTGGACCGGGTGCTCGCGGCCAGCCCCGCCGAGGTGGAGCGCCACCGGAGCGGGAAGAGGAGCCTGCTGGCCTTCTTCGTCGGGCAGGTGATGAAGGAGACCAAGGGCAAGGCGAACCCGGCGGTGGTGAACGCGCTCCTCAAGAAGAAGCTGGAGGCCTGACGTGGCCGGATGGGCTGGATGGGGCGCCGGGCCCGCGGGAGCCGGCTCGGCGGGCGGCCCGAGTCGCTGGTTCCTGGGCGTGCTGGCGCTGGTGGCGGTGGCCATCGCGGCCGCGCTGCTGCGCGACCGGCATCACCTCGAGTCGCTGGTGGCCTTCGGGGCCGCGGCCTACTTCACCCTGCGCGCCGCCGGCCTGCTGGGCGCGAGGCGGGGCCAGCGGTGAGCCACGAGCTGCAGCGGCCGCTGCGGCCGGTCCTCTACGACGAGCGCGCCGACACGGTGCGGCTGCTGGACCAGCGCCTCCTTCCAGGGGAGGAGGTGTGGGTCGACCTTCGCAGCGCGGACGAGGTCGCCGAGGCCATCCGTACCCTCACGGTCCGCGGTGCCCCGGCCATCGGCGTCGCCGCCGCCTACGGCCTGGCGGTGGAGGCCCGCCGCGGCGCCGACGAGCGGCGGCTGCGCGCGTCGGCGGAGCGGCTCGCCCGGGCACGCCCCACCGCGGTGAACCTGGAGTGGGCGGTGCGGCGCATGGGACCCGTCCTCGGCCAGGGCGCCGCCGCGGTGCTGGCGCTGGCCCACGCCATCCGCGACGAGGACGAGGCCAGCTGCCGCCGCATCGGCGAGCTGGGCGCCCCGCTGCTGCCGCCGGCGGCGAGGGTGCTCACCCACTGCAACGCCGGCGCGCTCGCCACCGCCGCCTACGGCACCGCGCTCGGCGTGGTCCGCGCCGCGGCGGAGGCCGGCAACGACCTGCGGGTCTTCGCCGGCGAGACCCGGCCGTTCTTCCAGGGCGCACGGCTCACCGCCTGGGAGCTGCAGCGCGACGGCATCCCGGTCACGGTGATCACCGACAGCATGGCCGGCTGGCTGATGTCGCGCGGGGAGCTGAACTGCGTGGTCGTCGGCGCCGACCGCATCGCCGCCAACGGCGACGTCGCCAACAAGATCGGCACCTACTCGGTGGCGGTGCTGGCCGCGCACCACCGCATCCCCTTCTACGTGGCGGCGCCGTGGAGCACCCTCGACCGGGCCATGCCCGGCGGCGCGGGCATCCCCATCGAGGAGCGGGCCAGCGACGAGGTGCTCTGCATCGGCGACCGGCGCATCGCCCCGGTGGGCGTGCGCGCCCGCTACCCGGCCTTCGACGTGACCCCGGCGTCGCTCGTCACCGCCATCGTCACCGAGCGCGGCGTGCTGCGGGCGCCCTACCCGGAGGCCATCGCCGGGCTGGGGTAGCGGCGGCGCCCGGGCCGGCACCTCGTGGCGGTCGTTTCCGTTGATCGACGGGTCGTTCCATATCAGGATGACCCGGTGACCCCGAAGCCGTGCCGATCCTGCGGCCGTCCGCTGGGCTCCAGCGCCGACTGCGGACGCTGCCGCGAGGCGGCGGCCGGCGAGCTCGCCGGGAGGGCCCGGGACATCACCGGCGTGGAGGAGGTCCGCCGCACCGCCGACGCCGGGCGCCGCTTCGTCCGCAAGCCGCCCTGGTACGCGAGGTGGGGACCGTCGACGACGGTGCTCGGCCAGGTGGACCTGGCCTCGCGCGTCCTGCAGGACTACGTCTCCGGCCGCTACCGGCGCATCCCCTGGGTGGCGCTGGCCGCGCTGGCGGCGGCGGTGGCCTACGTGCTCTCCCCCTTCGACCTCATCCCCGACTTCCTCATCCCCATCGGCTGGTCGGACGACCTCCTGGTGCTCGCCGCCGCCTGGAGGTTCGTGAAGGGCGATCTCCGCCGCTACTGCGAGTGGAAGGGAATCGAGCCCTCCGAGTTCGGCTTGTGAAGCGCGCCCCGAGCCGTCCCTCCTCCGTGACCCGCTCCTTCGGTACCGGCCGCGAGGTGGTGGCCATCGGGCTCGTCGCGAGCCCGCTCGGCGACCTGTACCACTGGCTGCTGACGAGCCGCTGGCGCCGCTTCTTCGGGCTGGTGCTGGTGATCTACCTGCTCGCCAACACGGCCTTCGCGCTCGGCTACCTGGCGCTGGGCGACGCCATCGACAACGCCAGGCCCGGGAGCTTCGCCGACGCCTTCTTCTTCAGCGTCCAGACCATGGCCACCATCGGCTACGGGAAGATGGCGCCCCGGACGACGGGGGCGAACCTGCTCATGACCCTCGAGGCGCTCATCGGCCTGCTCGGCCTGGCGCTCGTCACCGGCGTGGTCTTCGCCAAGTTCGCGCGTCCCACCGCGCGGGTGCTCTTCAGCAAGGTGGCGGTGGTGACCCCCTTCGACGGCGTGCCGTCGCTCCTCTTCCGGATGGCGAACTCCCGCGGCAGCCAGATCGCCGAGGCCAGCGTGCACCTGGTGCTGATGCGCGCCGAGGTGACGCCCGAGGGCGAGCCCATCCGGCGCGCCCACGAGCTGCGCCTGACGCGCAGCCGCTCCGCCTTCTTCGCGCTCACCTGGACGGTGGTGCACCCCATCACCACGGAGAGCCCGCTCCACGGCGAGACGGCCGCGTCCCTGGCGGCGAAGGACCCCGACCTGATCGTCACCATGACCGGCTTCGACGACTCGCTCTCCCAGACGGTGCACGCCCGCCACGCCTACGGGCCGGGCGAGGTGCGCTGGAACCACCGCTTCGTGGACGTCCTCGGCACGATGCCCGACGGTCGGCGCGTCCTGGACTTCCGGAACTTCCACGAGACGGTGCCGGAGCCGGCGACGGCGCCGCCGACCGTCGCGCCGCCGGAGGTCGCCGCCGGCGACAGGTCCGGCCCCGCGGCAGGCTAGGGCCGCCGTTTGCTATTCGTGCGGCCCGTGCCCCGTGCCGCCGCCGTGCGCATGCCGCTGTGCCGTGCGCTCGGCCCTCTCGCGCTCCCGCTCGGCCTTCCAGGACGCCCGGGCGGCGCGGGCCTGCGCCTTCTGCCAGTGGCGGTACTGCCCGGGCGGCAGCCGCAAGAGCGGGGCGGGCACGCGCGCCGGCTCGACGTGGACGAAGTGGGCCGCCGGGGTTGGCGCGCGATACCAGTCGCCGGCGCGGCGGACCCAGTAGATGCCGCCGGCGCAGAAGACCTCCTCGCCCCAGTTCTCGACGACCTGGATGCCGGGCGCCGCGAAGACCAGCGTGGGAGCGGGCGGCATCGGCACCTGGATGCCCATCTGCACCGACACCTGTGCGGCGGCGGGCCGGGGGCCGGCGGCGAGGGCGACGGCGGCGCTGGCGACCACCATCGCCGCCCGGACGGAGGCGGACTCGCAGAGGCTCATGGTGTCCCCACCATCGTCTCAGGACGTGTGCGCAGGAAAGGGACCGGGGTGGGCGGAGGTGGGTCGCTCATCGCCGGCCCGCCCCGGCCCGCCGCCCCGCCCCGCCCTCCCGTAACCGCCGGGTTTCCTTGACAGGACGGGGGTCGGATCGTATAGAACCGCCCTTCCGGAAGACCGGCCGTCCTGCGCGCTCCGGCGCGCCGGGGCCAAGCCAGCGAGCTTTCCGAGAGACCTTGCGAAGGAGCGTCTCGATGTACGCGGTGATTCGGACCGGCGGCAAGCAGTACCGCGTGGCCAAGGGCGACCACCTGAAGGTGGAGAAGCTCGAGGGCGACGTGGGCAAGAAGGTCTCGCTCGACGTCCTGCTCGTGGGCGGCGACGGCGAGGCGAGGGTGGGCAAGCCCACCGTGAGCGGCGCCGCCGTGGAGGCCGAGATCGTCGCCAGCGGCAAGCACCGCAAGGTGACGCACTTCCGCAAGCAGAAGGAAGGGTGGACCAAGAAGCGCGGCCACCGCCAGCCCTACACCGAGCTGGTCATCACCGACGTCCGGGCCTGATCGGCCGGAAAGGAGCGAATCATGGCTCACAAGAAGGGACAGGGCTCCAGCCGCAACGGCCGCGACTCCCCTGGTCAGCACCGCGGCGTGAAGGTCTACGGCTCCGAGGACGTCGTCTCGGGGCGGATCCTGGTGCGCCAGGTCGGCACCCTCTTCCATCCCGGCCCGAACGTGGGGATGGGCAAGGACTTCACCCTCTACGCCACCGCGCCCGGCAAGGTGAAGTACAGCCGCACGCGCGGGGACCGCCGCGTCGTCTCGGTGGTACCGAAGGCCTGATCCGGGCCGTCCGGTCCAGCCGGTGAGAACGCCGCGCGCGCAGCCAGCGCCGCGGCGTTCGCCGTTTCCGGCCCACTCGCGGCTCGCGGAGGCCACGTGAAGTTCGTCGACGAGGTGAAGATCAAGGTGAAGGCCGGCGACGGCGGCGACGGAGCGGTCGCCTGGCGGCGCGAGAAGTTCATCCCGCGCGGTGGCCCGGCCGGCGGCGACGGCGGCGATGGCGGCGACGTGGTGCTGGAGGTCGACCCGCAGCTGGGGACGCTGCTCGACTACCGCTTCGTCCGCGAGCACCAGGCCCGGAGCGGCGAGGCCGGCCGCGGGCGCGACCAGAACGGCCACGCCGGTGGCTCGCTGGTCCTGCGCGTGCCGCCGGGCACGGTGGTGAAGGACGCCACCAGCTGTGAGCGGCTCGCCGACCTGAGCGACCCGGGCCAGCGCTTCGTCGTCGCCAAGGGCGGCCGCGGCGGGCTGGGGAACATGAACTTCGCCACCTCCACCAACCAGGCGCCCCGCTACGCCCAGGAGGGGACGAAGGGGGAGGAGCGGGAGCTGCAGCTCGAGCTCAAGCTGCTCGCCGACGTCGGCATCGTCGGCTACCCGAACGCCGGCAAGTCCACCCTCATCAGCCGGATCTCGCGTGCCCGGCCGAAGATCGCCGACTACCCGTTCACCACGCTCACGCCGAACCTGGGCGTGGTGGGGTGGCGCGGCAAGAGCTTCGTGGTCGCCGACGTTCCCGGCCTCATCGAAGGGGCGCACGCCGGCGCCGGGCTCGGGCACCAGTTCCTGCGCCACCTCGAGCGCACCCGCGTGCTGGTCCACCTGGTGGATCCGCTGGCGCCCGCCGCGGGGCGGGGGCCGCGCGCCGACCTCGATGCCATCAACCGGGAGCTCCGGCTCTACTCGGCGGAGCTGGCCAAGAAGCCGCAGATCATCGCGGTGACCAAGATGGACGTGCCCGACTCGAAGGAGAAGCTGGCCGAGCTCCGCAGGTCCTTCGCCCGCCGCAAGGTGAGGCCGGAGGTCCTGGCCATCTCGGCGGTGACCGGCGAGGGGATGGAGAAGCTCCTGGACGCGGTGGCGAGGGCGCTCAGGCGCGAGGAGCCGGGCGCCGGCCGGCAGGGCCGCAAGAAGGTGGGCAAGCCTCGGGGCAAGGCGGCCCGGTGAGCGCCAGACGCCAGCGGGGCGGCGCCTCCGGCGCGCCGGTGGGCGGCACGGCGGTCGAGGGCGCGCCCCGGGCCGTCCTCGACGCGTCGGGCGGCGACGAGCCGGGCGCGGCCGCCTTCCTGGTCCCGGAGCGCAAGGCCCGCATCGACGAGGTCGTGGCCGGGCGCACCCGCACGCTGGTGGTGGTGATGGAGGCCTTCTGCGACCCGCAGAACGTGAACGCGGTGCTGCGCACCTGCGACGCCTTCGGGGTGCAGGAGATCCACGTCATCGAGGGGCCGATGAAGCCCTTCGACCGCAACAAGAAGATCTCCCAGAACGCCGACAAGTGGCTCGACGTGGTGCGCTGGACCTCCACCGTCGAGTGCCTGCGCGCCCTGAAGGGCCGCGGCTACGCCCTCTACGCCACCCACCTCGGCGAGGGCTCGCCGGGGCTCTCCGCGCTCTCGTTCGCGGGGCCGGTGGCGCTGGTCTTCGGCAACGAGAGCCGCGGCGTCTCCGAGGAGGCCCTGGCCCTCGCCGACGCGCGCTACGCCATCCCCATGCGCGGCTTCTCCCAGTCGCTCAACGTCTCGGTGGCCGCCGCGGTGAGCCTGGCCCGCGCCGTGGAGCGGCGGGAGGCGG
>Ga0209253_10006309_pt1 | contig 10283 bp, 7 predicted proteins | sample FrelakmetBRP12BR_FD_187145 | JGI IMG/M metagenome (GOLD analysis project Ga0209253, IMG submission 187145) | Freshwater lake sediment microbial communities from the University of Notre Dame, USA, for methane emissions studies - BRP12 BR (SPAdes)... | ecosystem: Environmental > Aquatic >...
GTCCCTGCCCCAGGCATATGCCGCAACGCGGCCTGCGGGACCTGTCTCCGGGTCAGGCTTGGCGGTCTTTGGATCCGGATAGCGCACCGCCAGCATCAGGATGGAACGGCATTCCGGTAGGATCAGCCGCGGGTCACTCCGGCAGGAGCGGGCACGCTCACCTGCCATGTATTCCATTGATCCGTGCCGCTCCAGCCTCAGCCAGTTTTCATAAATGGAAATATGGGGCGGTGGATCGGGAGTTGTGACGCCCGTCAACGCAAATCCCAGCCGGCGGGCTTCATTTTTGATGGCCTGTACGATGGACACAGAGATGTTTATTCCACCTTGATATAGATCGACACATATGTGCCGAAGTAAACACCCTTGTCATTCATCAAGCGGAAGAAAGCGCCGTATTCACCTTTTGTGGTGGGAGCCGCCAGGTTAACGCTGATTTCGGCGGTTTGGTCCGGCTGGACAACATAAGAAAGGTATGCCGGCTTGGAGGTATTCCAATTCGTTCCTTCACCGCCATATGCAAAAGTTAGTGCATAATCTTGATCCCAGGTGCAGGGACCCAGATTCCTGACCTCCCATGTTTTTGTCATGATCTCGCCCGGAGTTGCAACATAGCCATCCGGAATGCTCAAGTCGTTAACGTATTCCATGTTGTCACAGCTTGCCTGCGAAGTGGCTTTCGGTGGGGCCGCTGGCGTGTTGGATACAGGTGTGCTGGTGATAAGCGGAGTAACCGTTGCTTCCGGGGTGGGGCTGGGCTGCAGGGTATTGATTGCCGTTGGCATGAACTCCGCCGTCAGTGTCTGTAGCGCCAGAGCAGTTGAGGCTATCTGTGTATAGATTGGCCCCGTATCTACAGTAGGTGTGGAGCCACCACAGGCAGACAGTCCAAGTAGTGTAATGGCAATCAAGAGCCAGGATATTTTTGAAAAAGGCTTCATCACGTACCTCCAAAAGCAATGAAATTTGACCAAATGAAGACTGCAGTACAAAGAGGCGGTTTCATTATAACAGAATCAAATAATGAGAAGTTTAGGGGCGTTTTCGGTTTCAGGGCGTTGCGTGATCTTTCACACTTGGCTATAATTTAGGAGCAATATATAATCAATCAATTGACCAAGAAGTCAGGGGTTCAACGATATTCTCTTCTAAAAGTGAAATTTGGAGTTTATGTGTCCAAAAATAATAAAAAATTATTCTATGCAATTGGATATATTCTTGCAATAACTGGAATCTTGTTCAAGATATATTCTTTTACCAGTTCGATTACGAATTATCCCTTTACCATAGATTGGTCGGAGGCAGGACGAATATTCGCGGCATATCAAGTTTATTCACCGGTCATGGATGGAAAATATTTATCCTTACCCTGGCTCGACCCAGGCCGCTCCATACTCGACGGATTGGTTTTGTTGATACCGAATGTGCAAATTTGGGTTTATCGTTTATGGGAAAGTATCTTGTTTCTTGGTATCAGTTGTCTGGCATCCGTATTTGCTATAAGAAAGGTCATTTCTTATTCCCGGTCTCCTGACAGGTATAAAAAAGGATTGGCAATACTGCTCACCCTTTGGGGTATGCTTTTTCTGTTACAGGGTCCGATCTATTACCATGTTTTAGCCGGAATAATCCCTATCCTCTGGTTTTATGACGAGAAACGTCCATTTCGGAACCTTATCATTATTATTCTATGCTCCATGTGGCAAGGATTATGCCGGGTGAACTGGTTCATGATGCCAGCGGCTATAGGGATCCTTTTGCATGTGTTAAGAAAGCCTCTCCCGGACACCAGGTTATTGAATTACGCAAAGTGGCTGCTAATTTATGCTGTTTCCGGCGGAGTTAGCAGTCTTGCAACCTATTTGATATATATCAAAGCGACGGGAAATATTATCCCATTCATAAATCCATCCATGAAATACCCTTTTCTTCGATACAAATTATGGCCAAACTCTGGATATGTGGGTTTAATCCCTGGTATTGTCCTCTTATCCTTTCCTGTATTACTGGTTATTTTTTATGTTATCTGGAAATATAGAAAGAACCTGCATTGGATAAGAATAGTGACAATAATGTGTATTTTGGGGTTATTCTTTGCAGGTGGTACGCTAGTAAGTATGCGCGTTGGCGGAGGATATGATTTACATAATTATGATACTTACTTGATTCTCTTATTTATCACGGGATGTTTTTTTGGATTAGATTCTGCATATTTGGATAAAGACAGGCCATTGGAGAAACCACTTCTCACGAATCCTGGCGTTCTGGTATTAATATTACTCATCCCAACAATAATGGCTTATCCTAAAACTGACATCAACACGTTTCGAGAAAATCCTCAAAGCGAACAAACTCTTCAAGAAATTCGGGCTGTGCTCCAGAATTCTATTGATAGCCAGGCTCATCAACCTGTTCTATTTATTGATCAAAGGCAGTTATTGGTTTTCCATATGTTGCGAGATGAGAATATTTATGTTCCCTATGAAAAAATCGAACTCATGGAAATGGCAATGGCAAATAATCAAGAGTATAAAAGACAGTTCGTGAGTGATCTGGAAAACGACCGATTCTCTTTGATCATAAGCGAACCATTGCAGATTTGGAAAAAACACTTTGACCCAAACCTTTTTGACCGGGATTGGTATGAAAACAATGCTTGGGTGGATTCTGTAGCAATTCCCATTCTGGATTACTATACGCCTGTTTACGTAAATGAAGGTGTGGCAATTTATGCCCCGAAATATTGAGTGTTGATGACCTTCTGTCAAATCCCCTCCGGGTGTTGTTAAAGTCGTGTTTTGCGTTGTAAAAAGTGATCTTCTTCTGTGAAAAGTTGCAGGGCTTCTTGAATGCCGTTCCACAGGCGCAGGTGGATCTGGAGGCCATTCGAGCCGCATAATCGGAAAAACCGAAAAATCTTATAGATCGGGAGTGGCTTATCATTCCCGGTCTTTTGCTATATACTGTGCCCGAATAACTCCATCTTGCAGGCGTGTGCAGTATCCGCCAATTTTTAAGCAAGGATCGCTGGAAGGGATGACAATGCTGAAAACCTTGAGACGCAGTTATTTTCTGCTGGGAATTCTATTGGTATTGTCGGCCGGTTCCTGCAATGGTCGTGGGATTGTCGCCACTCCCACCCTGCTCGCCACCGCAACCAGCCGGCCTGTTAATACTCCTGTTGCTCCCACCAGTACAGCCTCTCCGATACCCACACAGACGGTAACCCCCATGCCTGATATCGGAAGCAGATGGACCTCTCCCGTGGATGGCATGGAAATGCTGTATGTACCGGCGGGCGATTTTAGCATGGGTACCGATGTGTACGATGCCGATGATGAAAAGCCTGCTCATGTTGTCCATCTTTCGGCCTTCTGGATCGATCTGACCGAGGTAACGAACGCCATGTACCAACTCTGCGTGCAGGCGAAGGTTTGTGTGGCACCCACCTCCAGCGCCTCGTACAGCTATACCTCGTATTATGACAATCCGCAATTTGTAGATTACCCGGTCATTTTCGTATCCTGGGTGGACGCGCGCGATTATTGCTCGTGGGCCGGAGAGCGCCTGCCCAGTGAGGCCGAATGGGAGAAGGCCGCCCGCGCGGCGGATGGCCGGATGTTTCCCTGGGGGGAGCAGGCGCCCAATTGTTCGCTGGCCAATTTTACAACCAATGGCAGGACCTGCGTTGGCGATCCTGCCCGGGTGGGCAGTTATCCTGGCGGCGCCAGTCCGTACGGCGTTCTTGATATGGCCGGCAATGTCATGGAATGGGTGAAGGATGTCTATGATCCAGTGTATTACCGTCATTCCCCTCAAAACGACCCTCCGGGTTCAGATAAAAGCGACTACCGGGTCGTGCGGGGTGGTTCCTGGTACAGCGAAGGGAAAAGCTTGCGCGTTACCAACCGTGAGTATGAAAATCCTTTCAACACCTACGACACGCTTGGATTTCGCTGTGCACGCAGTGCGGCGCCCTAAGCTATAAGAACTTTACTTTGACAGGTATAATTCCGCCCATGCTTTCCCCCCAGCAGATCGAATCCCGGCTTGAGCGGATTCTCCTGAAGGTGCAAAAACCTGGCCGCTACGTGGGCGGCGAAATAAACAGCATCATAAAAGATTGGGAAAAGACCGGGACCAGGCTGGCTTTCGTCTTTCCCGACATTTATGATATTGGCATTTCCAACCTGGGCCTGCAAATCCTGTATGACCTGGTCAACCAGCGCCCTGACGCGCTGGCTGAACGCGCCTACGCACCCTGGGTGGATATGGAAGTGCAAATGCGGGCGCATGCCATACCGCTCTACTCGCTGGAGACAAAACATGCCCTGGCCGATTTTGATATCCTCGGCTTTTCACTCCCTTACGAGACGCTCTATACAAACACGTTGAATATGCTTGATCTGGCCGGCATTCCGCTCCGGACCGCCGACCGGACCGAAACGGATCCCCTGGTGATAGCCGGGGGGCATGCCTGCTTCAACCCCGAGCCGATGCACGCCTTTATGGATGCGTTCGTTATCGGCGAGGGCGAGCAAGTGATCGGCGAGATCATTGAGGCGGTGCAAAAGGTCAAAGGTCGAATGTCAAATGTCGGAGACCTTCGACATTCGACCGCCAGTCCCCGCTCTTCGGGGATCGACAGAAAAGACTTGCTGCTTGCCCTGGCGCGCCTCCCCGGTGTGTATGTACCGTGCTTCTATGATGTAACCTACCGCGAGGATGGCACGGTAGCGGCAATAACGCCCAACGTTCCAGAAGCCCCGCAGACGGTGCTCAAGCGCATACTGGCCAGGCTTCCGCCCGCTCCCACGCACTTCATTGTCCCGAACATTGATGTGGTGCACAACCGTGTCGCAGTGGAAGTAATGCGCGGCTGCACGCGCGGCTGCCGGTTCTGCCAGGCCGGCATGCTCACCCGCCCCGTCCGGGAGCGCAGTGTGGAGGAGATCCTCCAGGCGGCCGGGCAGGCGGTGGCCAGCACCGGCGCTGAAGAACTGGCACTGTTGTCGCTCTCCTCCTCCGACTACACGGATGTGGTTGAACTGGTTACAAAACTGAGCCGGCAGTTCGCCGACCAGCACCTGACCATCTCGCTGCCTTCGCTGCGCATCGAATCGGTCTCTGTGGAATTGATGGAAAAATTGAAGGGCCGGCGCTCCGGCGGGTTCACGCTTGCCCCGGAGGCCGCCACCGAGCGCATGCGCCGTATCATCAACAAGTTCATTACCGATCAGCAGTTGTTGGACACTGCCCGTGAGATCTACGCGCGCGGCTGGGTGAATATCAAGCTCTATTTCATGATCGGCCACCCCAGCGAAACGCTCGAAGATGTGCAGGCCATCGTTGACCTGTGCCGGCGCGTGCTGGCCGAAGGTCGCAAGTCGTTGGGCGGCCGGGCCAGGCTGCATGCCGGGGTGAGCACCTTCATCCCCAAGCCGCACACCCCCTTCCAGTGGGTGGCGATGGATTCGCCTGAACAGATCCAGGCCAAGCTGGATCTTCTAAAACGGGAATTGCGCGGCCCGGCCTTCAAACTATCCTGGACGCCCCCCGAGGATACCCTGCTGGAGGGCTGGCTCTCGCGCGGTGACCGACGCATGTCTGAAGTGATTTACGCCGCCTGGAAGAACGGCACAAAGTTCGATGCCTGGCAGGATCAGCGCCGTCTGGAGGCTTGGGACTCTGCCTTCACAGCCCGGGCGCTCGACCCGGCTTTTTACACCCACCGCCCTCGCCCCGCCGACGAGCTTTTCCCCTGGGAGCATATCTCGGATGCCGTGCGTAAAAAATACCTCTACCAGGATTACCAGCGTTCCCTGGCCGGTGAGACGCGTGCTGATTGCCGGGATGACTGTGACGCCTGCGGCATCCTGCCAACCTTTGCGGCCACACGGCGCGAGTACCCGGGGATCTACTGGAAGTGCCCGGAAGTGAAAAGTCCGGCGCGATGATAAAATCAAGCGCTCCAGGGCATCGTGGATTTTGGTTTCTATCCAATCGCTTGGCGCACTATTATCACCACACAATTTCTTATTTCCTTTGTGTCCGTCGTGTCCTTCGTGGTGAATGCTCTTAATAAATTCTGGCAGTAAATTAGTCGGTTTGGATTTTGTTCGGAGAAAATATGAAAATCTTTGTTCCAGGTCGGATTTGCCTGGTTGGTGAGCATTCGGATTGGGCCGGGGGATACCGGCGAATCAATGCGCAGATCGAGAAAGGCTATACCCTTATCACGGGCACCGACCAGGGCATCTATGCCGAGGTTTCCCCGCATCCCACTTCGTTGGTGCTCAGCTCCACCTTGCCGGATGGGAAGCGCATGGGTCCCTTCGAAATCCCGATGGAATTAAAGGCCCTGCTCGAAGAGGCCCAGGGCGGCGGTTACTGGAGTTACATCGCCGGGGTGGCCTATCAGGTGTTGACGAATTATCATGTGCGCGGGCTGGTGATTGACAACTACAAGACTGATCTGCCCGTCAAAAAAGGACTCTCTTCCAGCGCGGCCATCAGCGTACTGGCAGCGCGTGCTTTCAACCGGGTCTACGATCTAAAAATGACCACGCGCGGCGAGATGGAACTGGCCTACCTGGGCGAGATCACCACCCCCTCGCGCTGTGGCCGCATGGACCAGGGCTGCGCCTTTGGCAACCGTCCAGTGCTGATGACCTTTGACGGCGACCGGCTGGAGACAACCGAGCTGCAGGTCAACCAGCCGTTGTTTTTCGTTATAGTGGATCTGCAGGCTGAAAAAGACACGCAGGAGATTCTCAACCGGTTGAACCGCTGCTACCCCTTTGCTGAAAACGATATTGAGCGCGGCGTGCAGGAACTGCTCGGACCGATCAACAAGCGCCTTATCCATCAGGCCATTGCCGCCTTGCAGGACTCGGATGCCCAGCGCCTGGGTGCCCTGATGACCGAGGCCCAAAGCCTGTTCGACCGCTATGCGGCTCCCGCCTGTCCCGAGGAATTGACCTCTCCCGTGCTCCACCAGGTTTTGAACCTTCCGCCGCTCAAGCCGCATATTCTGGGGGGCAAGGGCGTCGGTTCACAAGGTGACGGCACGGCGCAATTCATCTGCCGCAGCCAGGCGGACCAGCAGGCGGTCATCTCAATCTTGCAGCATGACCTGGGCATGCCGGCTCTCAAAATGACCATCTCGCCTCAACCGAAAGTCCGCAAGGCCGTCATCCCGGCGGCCGGGTTTGGGACGCGCCTCTTCCCGGCCACCAAGGCCACCAAGAAGGAATTATTCCCGGTCATTGACCGGGATGGCATCGCCAAACCGGCCATCCTCATCATTGTCGAGGAGGCGTTGGAAGCTGGCATCGAGGAAGTGATCATTATCGTGCAAAAAAGTGATCTGGATGATTTTCATTCCCTGTTCCGCCAGCAGATTTCCATTGAGAACTACAATAAACTGTCGGTGCAATTCCAGGAATATTCCCGCCGGCTATTGGAGATTGGCCGGCGCGTCACCTTCGTTGAACAGACCACCCAGGAAGGTTTCGGCCACGCCGTCTATTGTGCCCGGGAAGCGCTCGGGGATGCGCCATTTCTGCTGATGCTCGGCGACCATATTTACCGCTCCGGCCGGGAAGCCTCCTGCGCCCGCCAGCTCCTGGAGGCCTACCACCGGCACGGTCAAAGCCTGGTGGGGCTGCGCCGCACGCCCGAAAACGAGATCGGCAGTTTCGGCACTGTCACCGGCGTCTGGCTGGAGGATGAAAGCCTGCTCAGCCTGAGCGAGTTCGCCGAAAAGCCCACCCCGGATTATGCCCGCACCAATCTGCGCGTGCCCGGCCTGCCGGAAGGGGAATATCTCACCCTGTTTGGGCAGTACATCCTCAAGCCGAAGTTGTTCGATTATTTACAGGAAAACATCCAGAACAACGTCCGGGAGCACGGCGAGTTCCAGCTGACCTCCACCCTCGACCGGCTGCGCCAGGAGGATGGCTTCATGGGATTGGTCATCGATGGCCGGCGCTTCGACATCGGCCGCCCCGACGAATACCTCGAAACGCTGGTGGCATATCGGCAGTAGAGATTTTTTTCAGTAGAAAGATACTGATGAACGCAGCTCCGCTATAATGGTTTTTTAGAATTTTTTCTAGCTGCCTGACACTTTTCGAAAGGACGCGGAAGAACGCGGATGAACGCTGATATTCAAGAAAAAAGATTTAAAAACGCTCTTTTCCGCGTTTTCCGCGCTTGTCCGCGTCCAATATAATTTCCTCCATGCTGAAATGAGACTCCGCATCGTATTCTCCAAAACCGGCTCTTTGCGCTATACCGGTCACCTCGATTTGCAGACCGTTTGGGAGCGCACCATCCGCCGCGCCGGCCTGCCACTGGCATATACACACGGTTTTCATCCCGGTCCGAAGATCCAGATCGCCTCGGCCCTGCCGCTGGGTTTTCTCGGGCGCCTCGAGATCGTGGATATTTGGTTGACCGATGTAGGGGCGGACCTGCCTGTCTATGCTCCCGGCGGCGTCCCCGCCGCCGAAGGTACCCCTGATGCTCCCGGCGGCCTCCCCGCTGCCCAAAGCACCCCTGATGCTCCCGGCGGCCTCCCCGCCGCCCAAAGCACCCCTGATGCTCCAAACGGCCTCCCCGTCGCCGAAGGTACCCCTGATGCTCCAGGCGGCGTCCCCGCCGCCGAGAGTACTGTGGCAAACACACCCGCCCGCCCCTACGTGGAAATTTTACAGCCCGCCGCCCCTCCCGGCCTGACCATCCTCTCCGTTGAACAGGTGGAAGAAGGCGCGCCGGCATTGCAGACACAGGTTGCCTCGGCGGAATACGAGGTCACCTTGCTTGAGCCCGCCTCCATCCCCGACCTGGATAAACGCCTGCAGGATTTGCTGGCGGCCGGCTCCCTGCCGCGCCAGCGCCGTGGCAGGGACTACGATTTGCGGCCCCTGATTGAAGAAATTTCCCTCGCCCCAACCGCTCACTCTGAGGGGGAAAGGCCAGAGGTGAGGCTATTCATGCGCCTGGCAGCCCGTCAGGGCGCCACCGGCCGTCCCGAGGAGGTCCTGGATGTGCTTGGGATCCCGTTTGAAACGGCCCGCATCGAACGCACTCGCCTGATCCTCAAAAGTGAAATAGAATTAATAGGTTAGAAAAGTGTAGTGACGACTTCAGTCGTCCAACCGCTGTCCTTTGGGACGTTGACACAATCAGGTCTCTTCGAATAATGCTGGGAATGGGTAAAGGAGAAATATCATGGGGCTGATCGCTTCCGGTCTGATCGGGTACGCAACCGCCTTGCTGTTCGCCTATATCCTCTACTGGCTGGACCGCTACGAGAAGGAGCCCATTCCTCTTTTGGGCGGTGTCTTCCTGTGGGGCGCGGTGGTGGCCGCCGGCAGCGCCTTTCTCATCAATACCATCCTGGGGCTGGGCATCTATGTCTTCACCGGCTCGGATGCCGCCACCAACCTGGCCACCGGCAGCCTTATTGCCCCGCTGGTGGAAGAGATCCTCAAGGGGCTGGCCGTGCTGGTGGTCTTCCTGGTCTTCCGCCAGGAATTTGATTCCATCCTGGATGGGATCATTTATGCCGGGGTGGCCGCCCTGGGGTTCGCCGCCACCGAGAATGTTTACTATATTTACACCTACGGTTTCCTGGAAAATGGCTGGAGCGGGCTGCTGTCGCTGACCTTTATCAGGATCATCCTGGTCGGCTGGCAGCACCCGTTCTATACCGCCTTCTTCGGGATCGGCCTGGCCATGGCGCGCCTGAACCGCAGCGGGTTTGTCAGGATCGCTGCCCCGCTGCTGGGACTGGCGCTGGCCATGTTCACGCACGCTTTCCATAATACCCTGGCATCGCTCATGAGCGGCAATGAAGGCCTGCTGCTTGGGACAGTTTTCGACTGGACCGGCTGGTTGTTCATGTTTGGGTTCATCCTCTGGGCCACCCGCCGCGAGCAGCTGAATCTAAAAAAATACCTTTCGGCCGAGCTGCAGGCCGGCACGATCAGCCCGTCTGCCTTCCGCGCGGCTTCATCCGCCTGGCTGCAAATGTTCGCCCGCCTGGCGGCCGTGTTCACGGGCCGCTACCGCAAGACTGCCCGTTTTTACCAGGTCTGCGGGGAATATGCCAGCAAGCGTCGCCAGTACGCCAGCCTGGGCGACGAGGACGGCAACCTGGCCATCATCCAGAAATTGCGCCTCGAACTGATCAGCCTGGCGCCGCACGTCCAGGTCTGATTCCTCGTAAATCGTAATTGTAGGGACGGACCTGCCTGTCCCCGTTTTTCCTGGCC
>Ga0209253_10006311_pt1 | contig 10280 bp, 10 predicted proteins | sample FrelakmetBRP12BR_FD_187145 | JGI IMG/M metagenome (GOLD analysis project Ga0209253, IMG submission 187145) | Freshwater lake sediment microbial communities from the University of Notre Dame, USA, for methane emissions studies - BRP12 BR (SPAdes)... | ecosystem: Environmental > Aquatic >...
GCCGATAGAGCGCTACACGGCGGCGCTGCAGATCCTGCTGCGCTCCGGCGAGGTCGACGCGATCCTGTTCATGCACGCGCCGACCGCGGTGGTGCCGATCGCGCAGATCGCGCAGGCCTGCATCCCGCTGATGCGCGACGCCGCCAAACCCGTGCTGACCTGCTGGCTGGGCGCCGCCGTGGTGCAGCAGGCGACGCAGGCCTGCGAGGCAGCCGGCCTGCCGGTCTACTCGACGCCCGAGCGTGCGGTCGAGGCTTTCGTGCGTCGCGTGCAATACCGGCGCAACCAGGCTGCGCTGCTCGAGACGCCGCATGCCAACCCCGAAGCCACCGAGCCCGACCGCGACACGGCGCGCGCGGTGATCGAGGGCGCGCGGGGGCAAGGCCGCCTGGGCCTGAACGAGGTGGAGGCGAAGGCGCTGCTGGCGGCCTACGGCATACCGGTGGTCGCGACGCGCAGGGTCGCCGGCGTCGACGAAGCGGTGCGCGCGGCCGTTGAGATCGGCTACCCGGTCGTGCTGAAGATCGCCTCGCCGCAGATCTCGCACAAATCCGACGTCGGCGGTGTCGCGCTCGGCCTCGACGACGAAGCCGAGCTGCGCCGGGCCGCGATCGGCATGCAGCAACGCATTCGCTCGCTGCGGCCCGACGCGCAGCTGGACGGTTTCACGGTGCAGGCCATGGTGCGGCGGCCGCACGCGCACGAGCTGATCGTCGGCATCGCCAGCGACCCGGTGTTCGGCCCGGTCGTGATGTTCGGCCAGGGCGGCACCGCCGTCGAGGTGGTCAAGGACAGCGCGATGGCGTTGCCGCCGCTGACCAGCGTGCTGGCCCACGACCTGATCTCGCGCACGCGCGTGGCCGCCTTGCTGGCCGGCTATCGCGATCGCGCCGCGGTCGATATCGAGGCGCTTTGTGCGTGCCTGCTCAACGTCTCGCAGATGGTCTGCGACCTGCCCGAGCTCGACGAGCTCGACATCAACCCGTTGCTGGCCGACGAGCAGGGTGTGGTGGCGCTCGATGCGCGCGTGCAGATGCGCGCGGCTTCGGCGGTCGGCAAGGCCGGCGACCGGCTGGCGATCCTGCCGTACCCGGCGCGCCTGGAGGAGACGGCCGACGTGGCGGGACGCCCGATCCTGTTCCGGCCGATCCGCCCCGAGGATGAACCGCTGCTGCGCAACTTCTACGCCCATGCCACGCCGGATGACATGCGGCTGCGGTTCTTCCTGTCCCGGCGCGAGGTGCCGCACTCGGAACTGGCGCGCTACAGCCAGATCGACTACGACCGCGAGATGACTTTCGTCGCCGTGGCTGCCGGTGCGCCGAACGCCGGCCTGCTCGGCGAAGCGCGCGCCGTGTGCGACCCCGACAACATCCGCGCCGAGTTCGCGATCCAGGTCGCGACCGATAGCCAGGGCAAGGGGCTCGGCGGGGCGTTGATGGACAAACTGCTGCGCTACCTGCGCGCGCGCGGCCTGCGCGAGGTCGCGGGCGAATGCCTGCACGAGAACCTGGCCATGGCGGCACTGGCGCGCCGGACGGGGTTCAGTGTGCAGCCGGGGGCGGAAGCCGGCGTGCTGGCGCTGAGACTGAACCTTGTCTGAGGCCGGCCCGCGAGTCGCCTGGGCGAGGGACTGTTCGTGTTCGCAGCGACGGTTTTGTCTGTCACAGTGAGGGCGTGCAAGAGGTCGAGCTGAAGTTCCAGGTGCCGGCGGATCGCGGGCGCATCGTCGATGCGGCGCTGGCGGGCCGGTCGCCGGGGCGACGTGTCCGTCTCCAGGCAGCCTATTACGACCTGCCGGGCCGCGCGCTGGCCCAGGCCGGGCTGGCGCTGCGCGTGCGCCGCGAAGGGCGTTGCTGGGTGCAGACGCTCAAGGGGCCCGGCCGTGACGGCATGAGCCGTGCCGAGCACAACGTCGTGCTGCCGAGCCCGGCCCGCGGCGCGCCGGAACCGGACCCAGCGCGCCATGCCGGCACGAAGGTCGGCGCGCGACTGCTCGCATTGCTCGACAAGCACCCGGGCGCGACGCTGGAGATGCGCTACCGCACCGACGTGCTGCGCCGTACGCGTTTGCTGCGAACCCGGCTCGGCGTGTTGGAACTCGCGTTCGACCAGGGCAGCATCGAGGCCGGCGACCGCAGGTTCGACCTGAGCGAACTGGAGATCGAACTGAAGTCGGGCTCGCCGCTGGCCGTCATCGAATGCGCGCGCAGCTGGCAGAGAAGGTACGGGCTCTGGCTGGACACGCGCAGCAAGGCCGAACGGGGCGATCTGCTGGCGCGCGGCGAGTCAGTGGCGGCGGCGCGAATGGCTTCACGGGTCGGATTGACGCGGGGCATGACGGTGGCCGAGGCGCTGCGCGCCGTGCAACGCAACTGCGCCGATCAGATCGTCGCCAACGCCAGCCAGATCGCCAGCGGCGAACATGGCGCCGAGCATGTGCACCAGCTGCGCGTGGGCTTGCGTCGGCTGCGCAGCGCACTGCGGCTATTTGCGGACCCTGCTCCGGCTCTGGCCGAGGCCGCGGCCGCCGTGTTCCGCAGCCTCGGCAACGCACGCGACCGCGACGTGCTGGCGGGCGTCTTCGGCAGCGAGCTGCAAACCGCGCTGGCCGGCATCGAACTCGACGAGCTGCCGATGTTGAACCGGGCCGGCCCGGGCGCGGTCGCGCCGGTGGACGCGGTTCGCGCGACGCAGGCGCAGGCCCTGCTGCTCGACCTGCTGGCCGCGGGCGGCGTGGCCGTCGACGAGCCCGACGCGCGCGGCAAAGCGGCTACTGCGGGGCTGCGCAAGCGTCTGGTGCGCCGGCTCGACCGCTGGCACCGAGCGGTGCTGGCGGATGCCGAGCGGTTCGAGCAGCTCGACCGCGACGAGCGCCATGTGCTGCGCAAACGTCTCAAGCGCCTGCGCTACGGCGTGGAGTTCGCCGCGGGCCTGTTCGGCAAGCGTGCGCTGCGGCGTTACCTGCGGCGTCTGTCTGCGGCGCAGGATCGACTGGGCGCGTTGAACGATGTCGTTATGGCCACGCGCGTATTCGAACGCGCGCGTTTCGCCGACCCGCGCGCCCGCGTCGCGCTGGAGTGGCTGGCGGCGCGACACGACGAGCTGGTCGGCCAGGCGCTGCCCGATGTCCGGGCCTTCGCAGCCGTGCGGCGATGCTGGGGTCGCGACTGAGGGGGTGTTCCCTCGCGCAAGGGGCGCCGGCGAGCGTTCACGCTGCAGCGGTCGGCATCGGCACCTTTTGGTCGGCGTGTCGATCAATTGTCATTGCAAATTGAGCGATTGATGCTCAAAATACGATGATGTTCGATCGCCACCTGGCCACCACGCTGCGCGAAAGACTGGGCTTCTTTCCGGGTGTCGTGCTGATCGGTCCGCGACAGGTCGGCAAGACCACGCTGGCCAGGGCCATTGCCCATGAACATGCCGATTCGATCCTGCTCGATCTCGAACGCATGGCCGACCGGGCGCAACTTGCAGAGCCGGAATTGTTCTTTGCGCGAAATCGCCGCCGGCTCGTCGTGCTCGACGAGGTGCAACACGTACCCGGGATCTTCGCGGCGCTGCGCCCGGAAATCGATGCCGACCGCAGGCCCGGCCGATTTCTGCTGCTCGGCTCGGCATCGGGCCGGCTGCTGCGCCAGAGTTCGGAATCGCTGGCGGGGCGCGTGAGCACGGTCGAGCTCGGGCCGCTGCTGGCGTCTGAGGTGCTGGCCTCGCCTGGCACGGATCTGGCCGCGCTGCAGTCGCTCTGGTGTCGCGGCGGGTTTCCGCCGAGCTTGGCCGCGCCGACCGACGCGCTGTCCTACATATGGAGGCAGGACTTCATTCAGTCGTTCCTCCAGCGCGATCTGCCTCAGCTGGGCGTCACGGTGCCGGCGCAGACGCTTCATCGGTTCTGGCGCATGCTGGCTCACCTGCAGGGCCAGCTCCTCAACGCGTCGCAACTCGGGATGTCGCTCGGCGGCGCAGCGCACACGACGGTCAGGCGTTACCTGGACATCATGGTCGACGCGATGATGGTGCACAAACTCGAGCCGCAGATTGCCAACACCGGGAAGCGGCTCGTCAGGTCGCCCAAGGTCTACATCCGCGACAGCGGACTGGTGCACGCGCTGCTGAACGTCGCCGGCGTCGACGACCTGCAAGGTCACCCGGTTGCCGGTGCGTCGTGGGAGGGGTTCGTCGTCGAGCAACTGCGCGCGCATGCGCCCGCGGCAGCACAGATCGGCTTCTACCGCACGGTGGCTGGTGCCGAGCTCGATGTGGTGATGATTGCAGGGCAACGCCGCCTCGGATTCGAAGTCAAGTTCTCGTCCGCACCCAAGGTCGGCAAGGGTTTCTGGCAATCGATCGAGGACCTGGGTCTGGACCGCGCCTACGTAGTGGCACCGGTCGAGCGGCGTTATCCGCTGGCGGACCGGGTCGACGTGATACCGGTGGCCGACATTCCGGCCGTGTGCAACGCCTGAGGGCCGGCTGCATGCCCGTGCAGGTTCGAGACACCACGACCCGGCGCGATGTCCTGCGCACCGCGTCGCTGCTTGTCCCGTCTGCGCTGTGGCCGCGGATCGGCGTCGCGCAGGGGGCGGTCTCTGCCGGGACAGCAGTCGCGACCAAGCCGATTCCATCGACCGGCGAGCTGCTGCCGGTGGTGGGCCTGGGCAGCTGGATCACGTTCAACGTCGGCAACGACCGAGTGGCGCGCGAGGCCTGCGCCGACGTGATGCGCGCGTTCTTCGACGCCGGCGGGCGGATGATCGATTCGTCGCCGATGTACGGCTCGTCGCAGGCGGTCATCGGCGACGGGCTGGCGCGTCTCGGCCGCGCGGCGCCGCTGTTCGCCGCCGACAAGGTGTGGATCTGGTCGGGCGCCGGCGGGCCGGGGCAGATCGAGGAGTCGCGCCGTCGCTGGGGCGTGCCGCGCTTCGACCTGCTGCAGGTTCACAACCTGCTGGGCTGGGAGGAGCATCTGCCGACGTTGTTCGCGATGAAGGCGGCCGGCCAACTGCGCTACGTCGGCATCACCACCTCGGAGGGACGGCGTCACCGCGAGATCGAAGCCGTCATGCGCAGCCAGCCGATCGATTTCGTGCAGGTCACCTACAACCCGCTCGATCGCGAGGTCGAGGATCGCATCCTGCCGCTGGCGCTCGAACGGCGCATCGGCGTCATCGCCAACCGGCCGTTCCGAGAGGGTGCGCTGCTGCGCGAGCTGCAGCGCCACCCGCTGCCGCCCTGGGCCGCCGAGATCGGCTGCGACGGCTGGGCGCAGTTCGCGCTCAAGTTCATCGTCTCGCACCCGGCAGTGACCTGCGCGATTCCCGCGACGAGCAGCGTCGCGCACGTGCGGCAGAACCTGGGCGCCGCGCACGGCCGATTGCCCGACGCTGCGCTGCGCCGGCGCATGGCGGCCCACGTGGCGGCGCTGTGATCCCGGGCTCGATGCAAGCTCGGCGACGACGGCACGTCGGGGCCGCATCGCGGCCGGCGCGATCGGGGGCGCCGCGATGACCGAATGGTGGACCTATCGGCTGTCGGACCTGCTGATGTTCTCGGCCCGCACCTACTACCGGATGTTCGAGATCTACAACGCCGAGGTCTGGCCAGGCCATCTGGCTGCGCTCGGTGTCGGCGCGGCGATCGTGGTGGTCAGCACTCGGCGCAGCGCATGGGCGGCGCGTGTGGCCTGCGCCTTGCTTGCGCTTTGCTGGTTCTGGGTAGCCTGGGCGCTTCTTTGGCAGCGCTACGCGCCTGTCAACTGGGCAGCCGAGTGGTTCGCTGCGGCCTGGGCCATTGAGGGCGCGCTGCTGCTCCTGTGTGCGAGCTTCTGGAAACAAGTCCGCGTTGATGCCCGTAGCGGCCCGGCGCGCAGTGTCGGATTCGGGCTGGCGCTATTCGCGCTCGCGGTCCAGCCCTTGCTCGGCATGCTGTTCGGCAGGCCATGGCAACAGGCCGAGGTGTTCGGACTGGCGCCCGACCCGACCGCAATCTTCACGCTTGGGCAGCTGCTCCTGCTGCGACCGATACATGACCGCAGCGATGCGGCATCGATGCCGGCGCCAGCCTGGGTGCTATGGCCGATTCCGCTGGCGTGGAGCCTGGTCGGCGCGGCAACACTGTGGACGATGAAGGCGCCGGACGCCTGGCTGATGCCTTGCGCCGTGGTGCTGGTTCTGTTCGCCGCGCGGCGCTCCAGCCGCTACCCGTAATTCCGGATCCACTCGACGCCCTGGCTGTAGGCAGCGTCGATGGCGGTTTCCTCGGTCAGGAAGTCGCCGCGCTGCATCGCGATGGTTCGCGGCCGCGTCGGCCAGACCTGTTTGGAGACGACGAGTGTCGGTACGAACCGCCCGTTGTCGACGGCGCTTGCGCCGCAGTGCAATTCATAGTCCTGATGCTGGAAGATCTTGGTCGCGATCATTGCTGCTGTAGGTGCCGAAAGAGCCAGTATGCGCCATTCACAGCGGGGCGTTTGCACCCATGGCCGCCACCGTATCGCGGATCAGGTGACCGGAGATGCTGAAGCGTGGCGGAATCCTCGGCAGCGCGTCGATCGGGTACCACCGCGCGTCTTCGATCTCGCCGGCCTGCGGGACGATTTCGCCGCTCACCCACTCGGCCGTATAGGCCACCATCAGGCTGTGCGGGAAGGGCCAGCTCTGGCTGCCGTAATAGCGCAGGTGGGTGACCTGGACATTCACTTCCTCGGCGACCTCGCGGTGCACGCAGTCCTCGAGCGACTCGCCGGCCTCGACGAAACCGGCCAACGCACTGTAGACACCGGGCACGTAATGCGGCGAGCGCGCGAGCAGCACTTGGCTTTCGCGCCACACCAGCACCATCATCGCCGGGCTGAGCCGGGGGTAGGCGACGTGGCCGCAGCCCGGGCAGACACGCGCCCTGTCCTGCGCGTGCAACTCGGTCGGCGTGCCGCAGACGCCGCAATAGCGATGCGCGCGGTCCCACTCGAGCACCTGCGCCGCGCGCCCGGCCAGCGCCATCAAGGGCTCGGGGAAACGCATCATCGCGGCACGCAGCGGCACAGTCCGCCACCCGGACGGCGCGTCGTCCAATGCCAGGGCCCAGCAATCGACGTCGTTCAGCCGGCCCAGGTAGTGGCGCGCCTGGGTCGCGGATTCGAATGCGCGCAACGGTTGCGGCATCAGCTCGGCGTCCTCGAGGTCGGGCAGCAGCAACTGGCCCTTGACGAAGGCAAAGCACCAGGCCGACGCGCTGGTTGGCGCGTCGGGTTGTACCGCGGGTACGAAGATCATGGTTTCATTCAATGGGCACCATCGGCATTGTGCTTCCTACAATCGCGGCTCACGAGGAGCCCGCCATGATCGTCGAGCGCATCTGGACCGATAACGCCTACCGCAACTTCAACTACCTGATCGCCTGCCCCGAGACGGGCGAGGCGCTGGCGATCGACCCGCTCGACCATGGCAAGTGCCTGCAGGCTGCGCGCAAGAACGGCTGGCGCATCACGCAGATCCTGAACACCCATGAACACCACGACCATACCGGCGGCAACGCTGCGGTGGTGCAGGCCACCGGAGCCAGGCTGCTGGCGCACCACCGCGCCGGCGGCAAGATCCCCGGCGTCGACCGTGGCGTGAAAGCGGGCGACATCATCAAGGTCGGCAAGACCGTCGAACTCGAGTGCCTGGACACGCCGGGCCACACGATGTGCCACATCTGCCTGCGCTCGCACACCGACCGGCCCGCGCTGTTTTCCGGCGACACGCTGTTCAACGCCGGCGCCGGCAACTGCCACAACGGCGGCGATCCGGGCGAGCTCTACGCCACCTTCGCGAACCAGCTCGCCAGGCTGCCCGACGACACGCAGGTCTACCCCGGGCACGACTACATCGAGAACAACCTGCGCTTCACGCTCGCGCGCGAGCCTGACAACGCCGCCGCGCAGGCGCTGCTGCCGCAGGTGACCGACCACGACCCGCAGGCCTCGATCGTCACGACGCTGGCCGACGAAAAGCGCTTCAACACCTTCTTTCGCCTGACGAGCCCGAGCGTGATCGCCAAACTGCGCGAGGCCTTTCCGGACCTGCCCGAGCAGCCCGACGCGAAGACCGTGTTCGTCAAACTGCGCGAGCTGCGCAACAAGTGGTGAGTCGACCAGGAAGTACCGCGCACCATGCTGATCAACTGCGTCGCATACCAGGAGGGCCGCAAGCAGGCCGACATCGCCATCGAGGCCATCGGCGAGTGGCTGCGCAAGCCCGGCTGCTTCGTCTGGGTGGCGCTGCGTGATGCCAGCGATGCCGAGCTCGGGCAGATGCAGCGCGAGTTCGGCCTGCATGAGCTGGCCGTCGAGGATGCGCGCCATGGCCATCAGCGGCCGAAGATCGAGGAATACGGGGAGATCGTCTTCGTCGTCTTGCAATTGCTGGAGGTCGAGCACGGCGAGGTGCAGGTGGGCGAGGTGGCGATCTTCGTCGGCACGAACTTCGTGCTCTCGGTGCGCACGCGCAGCGATCAGGGTTTCCTGGGTGTGCGCGAACGCTGCGAGCGCGAGCCGCATCTGCTGCGCTACGGTGCAGGCTTCGTGTTCTATGCGTTGATGGACGCGGTGGTCGACCGCTACTTTCCGCTGCTCGACACCATCGAGACCGAGCTCGACGAGATCGAGACCCAGATCTTCGACCGTGGCGCCGCCCGCTGGAACATCGAGCGCCTGTATGCGCTGAAACGCAGGGCCACGGTGCTGCGCCATGCGGTGGCGCCGTTGCTCGAGGTGGCCGGCAAGCTGCACGGCGGGCGCGTGCCAGCCGTCTGTGCGCAGACGCCGGAATACTTTCGCGACGTGCACGACCATCTGGCACGCATCAACATCGCGATCGACGCGATCCGCGACACCATCGGCACCGCGATCCAGGTGAACCTGTCGATGGCGACGATCGAGGAGTCCGAAACCACCAAGCGGCTGGCCGCCTGGGCAGCGATCTTCGCGGTGTCGACCGCGCTGGCCGGCATCTGGGGCATGAACTTCGAGCGCATGCCCGAGCTGAAGTGGGCCTACGGCTACCCGATGGCGCTGGGCGTCATTGCCTGCGCCGGGGGCCTGCTGTTCTGGCGCTTCCGCCGCGCCGGGTGGTTGTGACGGTGTGAGGTCGCCGGCGAGCGCCCCGACTCCGAAGCCAAACCAGACCTCACGCCCGTCGAATCACCGAGGCGGGCATTGGCCACCGATGCGTGCCTTGAATGTCGAGCCGCAGGGCGAAGTTGGTGCAGCGTTCGCCGACCGCACCCATGGCAAAGCGGTGGACGTGTGGGTAGTCAGTCTTGACCGGCGCGGCGCCGCGAGGCGTAATCGGGTCTGCGCCGGAAGCGCTGCGGGCGGGGTTGGCATCCGGATTCATGCCCAGAAATTTGGCCCGGATAAGACCCCGGAGAACTTTGCCCAAGAGGGTTTCGGAGAGGGAGCCGGAGTGGGGGGAGCGAACCGATGAATGCTCTTACACCGAATCGTTCCACCGCGCCCCCTCGGGCGAATTTACGTTGGGCGTCTTCAAGTGCGACTCAAGGTGTTTCTCAGCAGGAGGGGACTGAATGCTTACTAGGTTAATAGTTGACCTCTACGTCTGGCTCATCGAGATTTCTCTATGGTTCTTGCTCCTGATATCGAGTGTTGCTGGCTACCACTACACCGTCCCTATACTCAATGCTGCCGGATTGATTCCTAAGAATCAAACTGCGTGGGAGATCTTTGGCGCCCTCGTATTCGCTTCGGCCACATTCCTAGTGTCGGCGGTACTCACAGGGCCATTTCTAGTGCTTGTGGACATTCGCAAGTCAGTAAGAGCCCTTGAGATGAAGGGCCGCGACTATGGCAATAGGGTTCCATCAGCTGACCTCCGAGATCGCAGAGAACCTTCTATATAGGAAGACGCCCAACCCTTCGTTGCACCCGACGGCCTACAGCGGGCTTCGCCCGCTTCCGTCCGCGGGTGAACTCAAGCTACCTTCCTATCCCGATTGGGCGTCACAAACGACGGTCGCGCTAGACTCACCGGAACTCCGGAGGCCTTTATGAACTTCACCCTCGAGTGCGAACGCGAAGACGACGGTCGTTGGCTGGCAGAAGTCTCGCAGCTGCCCGGCGTGCTTGCTTACGGGTCATCCGCAAACGAAGCCATGGCCAAAGCCGAGGTCCTTGCCCTTCGCGTATTGGCCGAGCGCCTGGAACACGGCGAGGCCAAGCCCCAGGAGATCAACATCTCCGTACCCGCGGCAGCATGAGCCACTGGCCTGCATCA
>Ga0209253_10006312_pt1 | contig 10276 bp, 9 predicted proteins | sample FrelakmetBRP12BR_FD_187145 | JGI IMG/M metagenome (GOLD analysis project Ga0209253, IMG submission 187145) | Freshwater lake sediment microbial communities from the University of Notre Dame, USA, for methane emissions studies - BRP12 BR (SPAdes)... | ecosystem: Environmental > Aquatic >...
ATAATACTAGCTTCGCTCAGTTCTGCTCGTCTCCTTTTGTGCCGCCGACATCTATCTCATTTCACTAACCGGAAATCACTTGGCATATCGTTGTCTTGAACGGGGAACTTCCCTTTGCCACTTTCTCATCTTATTTATAGCCCTACGGGCCCCCGCTACATTCAGGGCATTCAGGATTAGCTTCTTGATTTCTCGATCGGATATACATTCGTATACATTTTCTGCCGTACTGTATACGGTTACAACAACTGTCTTCTTCAGTACCACTTCTTGAACCTCACTTAAATGCTATTCGCGTCGACTCTGCCATTACATGCCATCAATTCTGTCCCAATCTAATTGAGAGATGAATGCGTTTAAGTATGCACAAGAAGTGGGATGAGAGAGAATTGCTGATCAATATGGTGAGATCTTCAGATCTCCTATGCGAATTCGGAGAACTATCAACGAAGCTACGACGGTCAGTCAAACTTGACCATCTCTTTGCTCTGACAGACCACAACGCGCTTTTCCAACATGCGAAATACTCTCTTCCGGCTCGGAGGGAAGGCTACACAGTTGACGACAACGCCCGAGCTCTTGTCTTTGCAATGAAGTCAGATGGCTTCGGGGTTACTCCAATCGTTTTCGAACTTCAGCGCAAACTGATCAGTTTTCTGCTCCTAATGCAGGATGATGATGGTCGTTTCCATAACCTCATGGATTTCTCGCAGCGAATCATCGACGAACCAACTGTCGCGGATCACCTGGGCCGCGCAATCTGGGCGGCTGGCACAGTAGTCAATTCGAGCATCGCAAGCGGAGCGAAATCATCGGCACGCCTCATCTTTGACCGAGCGTTGCCTTGGGCTAGAGCATCAACATCGCCACGAACAAAAGCGTACGCCTGCTTAGGCCTGCATGAGCGGATCATTGCCGAACCCGATGAGCGTAACCTGAGAGCTAATCTCAAGCTAATGGCCGACGGTTTGGTTGCACTCTACAACAGTAATCGGACTTCGAGTTGGGACTGGTTCGAGAACATCCTAACCTATGACAAGGGACGACTGGTCCAAGCACTACTTTCCGCGTACCAATCCCTTCGCGAACAGGCTTACATCGATGTGGCTGAGGCGTCTCTTCAATTCCTAGGGAGAACCGAGACTATCGATGGAAATTTCGCGCCTATAGGAAACCGAGGATGGTATGTTAAGGGGGGAACTAGAGCTCTCTACGATCAACAACCTATTGAGCCTGGAGCGATGATCGAGGCTGCTACTATTGCCTACAAGCTGAATCGATCCAAGCTATACGAAGAGATACTGCGCCAAGCCCTGGGATGGTTCTTTGGTCTTAACACAAAATCCGTCAAGCTCTACGATGAATCAACGGGCGCGTGTTACGATGGCATAACTCCAAAGGGCCTGAACGAAAACCAGGGCGCGGAATCTACCCTTGCTTTCCTCTTGGCCGCAGAAGCATTCGTCAACGGGTTTTCACAAGCCTAGCTAAGGAATCACTGTGATTTTCTCAGTTCGTCGAGAAATTCGTTCAGGGATGCTCTGGCGACGCAGCACACTTTGTCAGCGCCACCATAGTATACCACGAGTTCTCCGTCTCTAACAATGGCTCCATCTGGGAAAACGACGTTTGGGACAACTCCATACTTTTCAAATTCCATCTCCGGCTCAAGAATAGGTTCTTTGGTGCGTCCCAAGAGTTTTGACGGGTTATCCAAGTCGAGAAGAATCGCTCCCGCTCGATAGATGCTCCCAATGCTCACGCCATGGTAAATCACGAGCCATCCAAGATCAGTCTTGATTGGGGGAGGTCCAACTCCGACTTTCCTTCTCTCCCATGAGAACTTGGAGCAAAAGATTTCGTAGTCATCCAGATGTTTCACATACCCATTCCAGAACTCCCGGGAATCAATAAGTGACTCAAAATCCTCAAAGTAGGCAATCTGCACCCTGGACTTGAGCCTGTGAATGACCGCGATTCTTCCTGCTATTCTTTCTGGGAAAATGACACAGTCCTTGTCGTTGCGGTCGGGGCCTATCAATCCATGCTTTTCGAAACTCTTGAAGTCGCTAGTTGAAGCTAGAGCTATCCGAGGACCTCGCCGCGAGTAGGCGGTATAGGTTACATAGTAAGTCCCTTCAAACTTGACTATTCGAGGATCCTCACACCCAAACTCTTCCCACCCAGCTGAGGGCGTGAGAACTGGATCTGAAGAACGAAAATCTATCTCGCTGCCGTCCAATGTTCGCGCATATCCTAAACGCGAGATCTTGTTGACGTCCACTGCTCTGTACAGTAGATGGATTGCTTCTCCATCGATTGCTGCACCCGGATTGAATGTACCGCCAACCTCCCAATCTTGCCCTTCTCTAGGAGCAATGATTGGATTGTTCTCAAATCTGCAGAGCTTCAACAATCTCGGATCAGCCAGAAAGGGCTCGATACGTGCGAGGGTCTATTTAGCAATTGTCATGTTCTCCAGGACAGAAAGCCTCTCGAGTTGATGATGTGGCGTACGTGTTTGCCTTGACTAAACGTAATCATTCACAGAGATCACAGCAGGTTGACAACCAAGCGCTGGACGCCTTGCTTGGGTGAGAATGCTCCCAAAATGTTCCTTGGCTATCTACCATGAACATAAGGTACTGTAGTCCAGATACAGATCAAAGATCTTAGAGCCCAAGCGCATGGTAGAATAGATTGACGTACTTCATTGCAACGTTTGGCCATATCATGGCTCTGCCATATTCATAGGCTATTCTACGAAATCTTTGGCGGATCTGATCGTCTTCGAGCAATATAGTTACACATTCACCAATAGAACTTGGATCCCTGAACTTGCATTCCATGGCAGCGCCTTTAGATATCGCCTCTTCAGCTTGAAGGAATGGCGTAGTGACAATAGCTTTGCCTGTGCTCAAAGCATACGAAAGTGTTCCACTGCTGATCTGTTCCCGATTTGGGTAGGGAATGATATAGACATCTGTTGCTTGAAGATACCTTATCAATTCACTTTCAGTCAAGAATCGATTTACAAATCTGACGTTTTTCTCCAGTCCAAGGGAGTCAACCAGGTTGAGGAGAAGTTGTCGATACGTTTCGCCCTCGCGTTTCCTGACTTCTGGATGCGTCTCTCCAATGATCATGTACAGAATTTCCGGATGCTTCTCTACTATGTGAGGCAGCGCCTCTATTGCATATTCTATTCCCTTCGCGCTACTCAATAAACCAAAAGTGGACAGCACAACGCGATCGTGCAACGCTAAGCTTTGTTTCGTCATTGCAGTCTCAATGAAGGGTACATTTGGACACCCGTGGGGAATGTGATGGATTTTGTCTGGGAAGCCCCCGTAGAGCTGTTCCAGTATCTGTATGCCAATCCTTGCCATTACAACAATAGAATTGCTATTTTGAAGAATTCGTTCCAGAACTCTTTCTGCGTCAGGCACTGGCTCTTGGAGGACTGTATGCAGCGTGGTGACGACGGGTTTGTCTAGTTTTTCGAGAAACGCAAGGATGTACTCCCCCCATTCTCCCTCAAATATTCCGTACTCGTGTTGAAGATTCACAATGTCTACATCAGAACTATTGACATATTCGGCGGCTTTTTCGTAGGATTCGTTTTCATCTGCATTGATCTGGAACTTTACTGCAATTCCGTAGTCATAGTATCCACCCTTCTCGTTGACTGCGACAACGGCTGGTGACTTGACAGCTCGTGCACAGAATGTGGACGTGGCATCGACGAGATGTCTGGTGTATGTGGCTATCCCACATTCGCGTGGAGGATAAGTACTGACATAAGCCACTCTTATCCTATGAGTGTCGTAATCAACTACGCTTCTAGGAAGACCACGATCTTTCATCACATAATTAGCGTGAGTAATCTCCAGCAGTCTTCTTTCTGAGGTAAGGCCAACATATGCACCCTTTTGTGTAACAATCAATCTTCCGACATTATGCTTGTGCAGTGTTTGCAAGGCATCTGCTATTGTTCGTTCAGCTTCGATGGTTACAGGAGGTTTGGACATCACGTCCTCAACAAGTGTCAGCTCAAGATGTTTCCCAGATCCGATGACTCTCCGCAGTATGTCTCTCTCAGTGATTATCCCCACGGGCAGATTGTTCTCCACAGCAACTATAGATCCAACATTTTCCTTCGCCATCAAATCCATTACGGTGGAGATTGCATCAAGAATAGAAACTGTGGGTGCTGCAGGTCTCATACTCGTCTCTAAAGGAAGACTGAGAATCTCCTTCAGGTAAGACCCTGTTTCACCCATATTTCTCATCCAGAACAATTACTGGCTTTGCTTGTATCTATTCATTGCTCGAATGACGCGTGTACTGAGAATCACAATTGAATCATGGTTTTTACGATTCTTCCAACGCGACAAATTTCAGAAACTCGTTGAGTAGAACTCTTGTTCTTCCTGCAGGGCAGCTTCTGCAACCTCATTCTGGATCCCTTCTATTTCATTCGTCCCTGCATTCCAGAACGACATAAGATCCCATTGTGTTGCATTTCAAATCAGGGACGCTTGTTAGGGATGCACGTGGCCGTTTGTACACAATCGTCGCGTGACCAATTCGTTGTATCATGACTTGTTGATACATACGTGGTGTACGTGAGAACTCAGCGTTGCAGTTTGTGTCTCTTCGCGCTTCTCTTCATCTTATTCTTTCTTTGACTATTCTTTCCCAATTTTCCACATCCAACGATGGAGTTCTGTCTTTACTAGTGCGTAGTCGATGAGCGAGACAAGAGATATTTGCACCTCGATCCGAATTCCGTTCCGAAATTTGATCCCTGGCGGCTCGTACTTCTCATAAACAAACTGGTGAATTATCTAACTCTACCACTTTTGTCCTTTCTGCTGCCCATCTTTTTTCTTTTCTTCTGCCACTCAGTCCTTGTCATTAGCTAAATCCACACTCGCTTTCATGCTCTCCACGTGATTCGACTAGTCAGACTCTGTCTTCCTGGAGACTATACCGGATTCTTGTAATATCAGCGTTTCGTGCAGATGCGGTCATCGGTCAGAAGGTTCATAGCATCGGAGCATTTATCCCCGATTCGATGATGGTTAGCCCGCCTGCCTTTCTGCTGAGCGAGAGTTGGATCTCGCCTCTGTAGTTCCTTACTCTAGCATCGTGGACCTGAACTCGGTCGCCCTCGGAGATTGTTCCTATCTGATTGTTCCATATGGTAAGCGGGATTTCGCCGGTGCCATCGGAGAGCGTGATAGAACAGACTAGTAATGGTGCACCGTATCTTGAGGTCACGGCTCTCACAATTGACTTCTTGGCGACAACTGCCTTGAAACATACGTCCCTCAATCCTAATTTCAGATCACCGATTCTCCTTTCTCCGTTTGCATCCAGCCTGCTTGGTTCTTCGCGATCCATAATGTGATCCATGCACTCTGAGAATTCCTCTGGTGGATTCTTCAGTTTCTCAACAGAATAGTCTGGGATGTCAGCCTGCGCAACCGGCTTGCCGTCAACAGAGAACATGTACATTGAAGAACCTATACCGCGGTTGCGGATTTCAATGCAGACTTCACCGCATCGGGAGTCACCGTGGTCATGTGCAGCTAGCATGGAGATGTGAAAGAGATTGGGCCTTAGATGGTGTTTGGTTGCGATCTGGAGCAGATAGACGAAGTCTCTGTCAAGACCGCGTGTCCTAAGTGAGTTCCTGAGTGCAGCTATGATATTTCAACTCACGTACTATACAGCGTCGCGTGTAATAAAGCGACCGAGAAATTCATGGTCGTCCTGAAATCGATCGGGCTTTCCACAATTCCACAGTTTTGCTGCGGTCGGGGAGGAATGCGGTCTTTCCTGATTTGATACGGTGTTAAATTTCAGAAACTACTGTTTAATACCTTCGAAGCCCAGTTATTAGGTGACAGTGTTTTCGTTGGCGAAATGTCCAAAGTGTGGTGCCGAAGTCAGTAGGCCCGTCAAAGCGTGGAAAATGAAATCAACAAAAGCAAAGGGTCGGCCGCTACTCATAGGCTTCTTCAAGTGCCCAGAATGTGATAGCAAATTCAGAAAAGCGCATGTACAGAAACGTCGCTAGATTATTGTCACATGGTTGGTAAACAAACACGGCTGTCTGGTCCACCTGTACTTTGGTGCGTGCATACACATCCCCAAACAAACGGTCCCGGATGGGTCGTACATGATACGCTACTATTCCAACCCAAATGTTTGAAGAGCTGTCTTTTTCTCAGTCAATTCAGGTTTTGAACTTGCTCGTTCCTCAGTCTGACTAACTTGCGCATTTATCGTCTTTTGAAATAGGTCTATTTCCTCCTTCGTAAGCTTAAGATAGCTCTGCATCTGCATCATCATCTTGTAGATCTGAATGAAGTAGTAGAGTTTCACGAAGTCTTCCGATGCCAGAAGTTTTCCGGCATTTTGAATGAAAAATAGTTTCGGGATAAGGGATTCGAGCGTCGAAACACCAGCCTCACTTGGAGCAACGGGCTCTGGAACCAGTCGCGGTCTGCCGGATCTATTGAGTTTCCCTACGTAGTAGCCAACGCTACTTCTTGGAATCTTTGTCTGCAAAGCTATTTGGTCAATCGTTGCCCCTGAGCTCCACAGCTGGCACATCTTCTCTTCTCTTTCCACATTACGATAGTGCATATAGATCTAATGGTATATCCTATAGTATCTATATAAGACCTTGACTGGTTCCAGACTTCGAAACACGCAGCCTGTGCAAGTTGCGCTGGCATATTTTCATGTCCATCTTTCTCAACAGTTGTGAAAAGGACGCTATTGCCATGGCCATGTATCCGTTTCAGTAGAGAAATGAAGCCGATGAGAGGATACTTTAAGTCACCAGTCACCTATTGCGAAATTCATCCGGAGCAGGAATCTATGAGTAGAGAAATCAAGTTTCCACTCGTCGCCGTGAATTTCAAGACGTACAAAGAGTCCACAGGTGAATACGCGCTTCGTCTGGCTAGAATAGCAGAAGAAGTATCAGTGAAGACGGGAGTCTGCGTCGCCGTGGCGCCTCAACTCGTAGACATTTCAAAAGTCGTGGCAACAGTGAATACCCCCGTTTTCGCACAGCATCTAGACCCATACGACCCAGGACCATATACTGGTCACGTGAGTATCGAAGCAGTGAGACAGGCAGGCGTAACGGGAAGTCTCGTGAATCACTCTGAACACATGCTGAAGGTCTCAGAGATAGATCTCATAGTAAGGAAGATGCGCAATCTGGGCCTGAATTCCCTGGTGTGCACCAATACAGCACAAGTAAGCGCTGCAGTTGCCGCCCTAGAACCTAACATCATCGCTATCGAGCCTCCTGAGTTGATTGGAAGTGGAATACCAGTTTCAAAGGCTAAACCAGAAATCGTCACGGACACGGTGTCGCTTATACGGAAAGTGAAATCGAATATTCCGGTTTTGTGCGGAGCAGGAATAAGCAAAGGCGAGGATGCATCTGCGGCGATAAGACTCGGAACCAAGGGTGTGCTGGTCTCTAGCGGTGTAGTCAAAGCACAAGATCCAAAACAAGTACTTCTAGATCTAGCGAGATCTGTCACGATCTGATTCTTGCTCAGAGTTATGGTGGTTACGCAGTAGTTTAGCCAAGAAAAACAATTGTGCAGATAGGTTCCGGAATCTTGAAGATTGATACAGACTGCCCCGAGTGTCTCATGCACAGAGGGTTCATAGAAACCCGCAAGGCAACTTCTGAACCAAGAAAAAGACTCAAGACTTCCATAGCGATGCTGAAGGCTATCGTCGAGAACCTGAAGCCTGACGCTGTCCCCGGAGTAATCGGAACCATTAGAGAAGAGGTCATTGGACGAGAGACAGGAAACAATGACCTCTACGCAGTGGACAAGCGTGAATCAAACACGCAAGCCTTGAGTTTGCTGCCTGGACTGAGAGACAAAATCACAGGGACTCAAAGCAATGTTGAAAGATTTCGGCTCGCCTCCAGACTCTCTGCGATAGGCAATCTGATAGAATTTGATATTCTTGGATACAGTGTTCGTCTTGATCAGCTTGAGGCGCAGATTCAACAGGTTGAGTTTGGAATTGACAACTCTGATAGTGCTCTGGAACTTTCAAAGTCATCAAAGAATGTTATGCTACTCACAGACAACGCTGGAGAAATCGCATTCGACATACTGTTAGTTGAAGAGCTCAAGAGAATTGGTCTCTCAGTGACCGTAGCGGTCAAGAACGCACCGATCATGAATGATGCTACGCTGGAAGATGCTCTTCAGGTCGGGATGAACAAGGTTGCTGACAATGTAATAACCACAGGACAGGCTTGCGTCGGACTGTTGTACGATGACACATCTCCAGAGTTTCGGCAGGTACTAGATAAAATGGATCTTATCGTTGCAAAGGGTATGGGTCACTACGAAACCATGACGGAACGGAACTGGAACCAACCTATCCTACACGTGTTGATTGCGAAGTGTAGACCGGTTGCTTCAAGTCTCGGGATTATGAGAGGTCAAGGAGCTATCCTTCTACGTCGCCCCAAAGTCTGATATGATGTGTTCTACTGCCTCCACGAATCCCTTTCCTGAATCCTGAGAGCTAACGAAATCAGCATGAATCTTCAACTCTTCCGGGGCGTTTGCGACGGCTATTCCATACCCAGCAGCGTCAAGCATCTCACAATCGTTGTAGCTGTCACCCACAGCCACCACACTACTCACGTCAATACCATTTGCCTCGCATAGTCTACTCAAACCCACGCCCTTGTCAACATCAGAATCAAGTACGTGATATGCTGCTCCACTGTGCACTAGATGTGCCTTTACGCCGTTTCTCGCAAGAATAGCATTGCCAGTTCTCAGATCGAACTTCGGCTCAAGCACCACATCAACCAGTCTGAACGGTACGTCCAATTCAGATATCATCTCATCACCCAACGTTTTCCGTAGAACCTGCAGACCTTCTCTCGATCGTGCCGGGTCTCCGAGAATGATTTTTGTTTTCGGATAGGCTCCAATGATCCCACCATTCTCGGCAACGAGCAACCCACATGTACCAAGATATGAAACGAGTGCACGTGTTACAGAAAAGTTCCTACCAGTCGTTATGATTACCTTAACCTTTCTTGCCTCCAACTGTCTTAGAGCTGCCACCGCTTCAAGATCCAGAAGCAGGTTGCGATCGGTCAATGTACCGTCAACGTCAACTGCAAATGCTCTAGCGATCAAACAAAACACCGACATTTGTTCCTTTGTCTGAATTGCTTCTGAAGATCATCTTGTGTCAAAAGCTTATCGCAGATCTCTTCCTACACAGATCCTATTCTTTCGACGAGACTGGCTTCTTGTGTCGCGTCTGGACATATGTCAGCTTTTTGAGTAATGTTTTATAAGGGGCCAAGACACATTAGTGTTCCACGCGTGAAACATCATGTACTCGTTTCCAAAATCCCGTTGGCCTTTGATCTCAAAACGCAAGCCCCTAACGATCGAAGAAGTCGAAGCACGAATCTGCTACTAGAAACGGAAAAACAACCGCGTGATCGATATGACGTTCCCAGAGTCAAGCGCTCGTCTAGCATTCAGGGGGGTTAAGTTTGGACCTCCTGTTATCACTATCCCGTCAAGGATGTGCACTATATGCCAAACAATGATGAATTGGATCCCAATAGAGAGCCGCTATCGATGCCCCCGATGTGGAAACATGGAAGTACCACTAAGCATCGGAACCTAGTTCTGAAACCAATCTGACGCCGAATTCAGAAACAACGGTTGCCGCGACTTCGCTCTATGCTCGATCCGGATCCCACTCACAAGCTCAAGACAAGTTTTGAGTACGAGTTTCAGAAGATTGGCTATAGGCAATGACTTAGGAATCCATAGGCATTACTATGTTCTGCAGCCGAAGGCTACCCAAGGGTCGCTACGTTGAGGTTTCACAAGGATCCTAATATGGGAAATAACCCTGTGGGAACCGGTTAATCATTGGAGTGTAGACTTGCAGCTGGTTACTCATTGGAGAGTAAACCAGTTGAGGGTATGGTTGAAGGTTAGGTCGGGAGTACCCTCCTATTCTGTACTGTTGAGCGTATGGTTGAGGATAGTTGAACTGAGGATGCAGAATAGGTGTAGCAGGCATTTGAGCATAGTTTGATTGAGGGTACAGAGAAGGTGCAGAGGGTAGTTGAGGATAGCTTGGTGCATAGTTCGGTTGAGAATATTGAGGCACGCTTCCACCATAGCCCATTCCAACAGGGTAATCGAATCCTCCGAAACTGGCGTAG
>Ga0209253_10006313_pt1 | contig 10276 bp, 7 predicted proteins | sample FrelakmetBRP12BR_FD_187145 | JGI IMG/M metagenome (GOLD analysis project Ga0209253, IMG submission 187145) | Freshwater lake sediment microbial communities from the University of Notre Dame, USA, for methane emissions studies - BRP12 BR (SPAdes)... | ecosystem: Environmental > Aquatic >...
ATCACCGGAAAACTGATCAACTGGTCTCTTTCAGATTCCATTACCCGAGTGGTCATCCCCGTGGGAGTTGCTTACGGTTCCGACACCCAGGAGACGGAAAAGCTGCTTCTCAAAATTGCCCGGGAAAACTTGATGGTCCTGAGTCAGCCGGAGCCCTCAGCCCTTTTCCTCGGCTTCGGTGACAACAGCCTCAATTTTGAGCTCCGCGTTTTCGTGAGGGGGTTGGACAATCGCCTCCCTGTGATTCACCATTTGCACCTGGCCATTGAACGTGAATTCCGGAAGGCGGGAATCCACATCGCTTTTCCGCAACGCGACGTCCATCTCGACACCTCAGGGCCTCTGGAGCTTCGACTGGTGAGGAACTCCGAGGGGACAGGAGAGAGCCAGGGGAACCCGGATCCCTCGTCTTCGCCCGGCAAATGACCGCGACTGCGCCATCCGTAGGCAGTAGGAAGTGAGGAGTAAGCAGTCACTATTACTGCCTACTGATTACTGCCTACTGATTACTTAACTTAATGCAGCTACCAAGACATTAGTTCCCTGTGTTCGGCCCCAAATCTAAGCCTTTCTTAACAGGTGGGCGGCCCAGATTGCTCCGAACCCTGGCAGGCCAAGGCTTACAAACGCCCATCCCCAGGTCGCATAGTATGTCTGTCCCCCACCCTGGGGATTTGTCCAATCCAGGATGGCTCCAAAGACCAATGGCGAGATGGCCCCCGCTCCAAACCCGAGCAAGGATCTCAATCCGAAAGCCACGCCCAGGTAAGAAGGCGTGACCACCTCGGTCAGCCCCGCGGAGAGTACAGGAGAATCCCCGAGGGAAGCAAAATTGTAAATAATCCCAATCGCGAAAATCAGGGAGAAAGGCAGCCCAATCGTCCACCCGAAAACAAAGGAGCACAACGTGCTGATGCCTGCCAGAAACAGGATGACCCTGGCGCGACCGAGCCGATCGGACAGGGACCCCATTGAGAAGGAAGCCACGAGTCCGGCCAGATGAAATCCTGCGGTGACGAAGGCGGCCATCCCGGCCGCGTTGAGCCCCTCTGCGCCCTGAGCAATCAGGCAGGCGGTCATGAAGGCAGGGGCCCATGCCCACATGCCAAGCAGTTCCCAGCAGTGGACGGTGTAAGCCCCCATGAAAAGCATAGCCCGCTTATTGGAAAGCACTTCGTTTCTAAAGCTTTGCTGCTTTTTCCGGGCCACCACCGTTTCCTGTGTCCTGGACAGGGTGATCCATGAAAGAACGGCGCCGGCGATCGTCGCCACAGCCGTGACAAAGAAAGACAACTTGTATCCACCCAGGGGGATCGTGAGACCACTCAGGGAGAGAGACACGACATAAGCGAGAGAGGAGCTCGCAATATAAAACCCTGTGGCCATTCCTCGCCGGTCCGGCGCGTACCGATCCACAAGGAGCATCAGCCCCGTGGTGTAACTTCCTCCGATGGCGAGGGCGACCAGGGTGTAAAGAAGCAGGGTCGACAGGTATCCCCGTGCAAAAAAGGCGAAGGCTGCGGTGAATACGGCTCCGGAGAGCATGCTGGCAATGTACAGGAACCTTGCCCCGATTCTGTCGGCGAGGCTGGAGATGACCAGGAGGGATATGGCGTAGCCGATCTGGTAACCGCTGGAGATGGCTCCTGCTTTGGCTGCAGACATCTCCCACTCTCGCTGAAGAACCGGGAGCGCTGCGGCGTAGACCATGGTGACGGTCTGGCTCAAGGCCCTTCCGAAACAGATTCCTGTGAGCCACCAATCGATTTTCATCTCTATCCGCGGCCTGCTACCCTTTGATCGGCCACTCGCCCCTCTCCTTGAGAACCTCGCGGTAAACGTGAAGGGCTTCGTTCACGGATGGCATGCCCGCATAAGTGGCAAGCTGGAAGAAGATCTCTGTGAGCTTTTTTGGATCACAACCCACATTCAGGGCCGCGTTGACATGAAGCTTCAGCTCATCCCTCGCACGGAGGGCCGCCAGCATGGCACAGGCGACCATCTGTCTTTCGGGAAGCGTGAGCACGGTTCTCGAGTAAAGATTTCCGGTAATGTGCATGGAGAAATCATTGGCAAGGTCCTTGTCGAATTCCTTCCAGGTCAAGTAGGGCGGATCCATTTTGATTCCGCGTCCGAAGAGTTTTTTCGCCGTTTCCTGAGTTCTCTTTCTGATCGCCTCGTCGCTCACCGTCATCCTCCTTCTAAGTCCTTTTCATTGTCCCTCTCGGGGAATGGGAGAAAGACCCTCGCGTTTATGCGAAGACTTCAGTTTGGTTTCTGCACTACGATGCAGGCACAAAATTGCAAAGGCAGATAGGCACAAAGCAGAAAAACCCCCTATGCTCTGTCCCTTTTCCCTTTGTGCCTTTGTCCCTCTGTGCCTTTGTGCCTGTCTTCATCCGACAGCAGTTCACTACTTCGGCGTGAGATTGAAATCCTGCTGGTAGGTGCCCATTCCAGAAATGGTCACCTCAGCCTTCTCTTTCTTATAGCCATCTGCCTCCACTATCATTTTCCATTTTGCGTCTTTCAAATGGATCAGTTCATAGTACCCGGAGGCATTGGTTTCCGTCCTGCTCTTCCCGTTCCCCTTGCAGAACACCCGGGCATTCTTGATCGGCTTCCCTGTGTTCTGGTCCTTCACCATACCGTAGATCGCCGTGAGATTGGGAGGAGGGCCTCCATGATACTCGTCTGCATCAATGAGTTCCGTCCTTCCGGCACCCCGGTTGGCCTGATACATCTTGGTGGTTCCTTCAAAGATGACCCCTTCTTCCATCACCACGGCGGGAGACTGGATATTCCCAAACACCTTGCTCGGAGCACGGAGGTCCACTCGCTGATCGGCAATAATATTCCCATGAACTTCGCCGCTGATCGAGGCGTAGGAGACCTTCAAATCCCCTTCAACCAGCGCATCTTCTCCCACGATGAGATTCCCCTGAGCAGAGACTTCCCCTTTGAACTGACCGTCGATCCTCATGGTTCCTTGAAATCGCAGCTTTCCTTCGAAGCGGGTATCCTTCCCAAGAAAGGTGATTCCCTTTTCCCCGTTTTTCATGGACGGCCTCCTCCAAGAAGTGTGGTGCAGATAGTCTTACACCTTCGTCGGCTTTTTTTCAATTGATCTCAGGAGGTCGCTTTTGGCTTGGATTTAAACCGCTCTCTCAGGCTCAATTCCAGCGAACAGAGAACAGGCACCACCACCAGGGTAAGAAGGGTCGCCACTCCAAGGCCGAAAATCACAGCCACCGCCATCGGCCCCCACCACTGTGAAGACTCGCTTCCGATGTCCCAGGCAAAGTTCTTGAAATCGAAACTCACTCCTGTGGCCATCGGAACCAGGCCGAGAAGAGTGGTAATGGCCGTCAGCATGACCGGCCGAAACCTCGTGAGACCGGCACGAACCAAGGCTTCCCGTGATTGAAGCCCTCTTGCAAGCAGTTTATTGTAATAGTCGATCAGCACGATGGCATTGTTGACCACCACTCCTGCAAGGCTGATCACGCCGATCCCCGTCATGATAATGCCGAAGGCCGTTCCTGTGACCAAAAGCCCCATGAAGACCCCAATGAGGGACATGAGAACAGAGGTCATGATGATCATGGGGGCTGCGAAGGAGTCAAACTGCGCCAGGAGAATGAAGAAGATAATGAAAATCGCCGCCATGAAAGCTTTGCTCAGGAAAGCCTGTGCCTTTTCCTGCTCCCTCTGTTCTCCGCTGAAACGGTAGCTATATCCTCGAGGCCAGTTGAAGTCACGCGTCAGCCGGCTCTCGATCTCACGGATCACGTCATTGGCCAGTCGACCCGCCACATCACCGGACACAGTGACCACCCGCTTCTGATCCAGCCGCTGAATGGCTCCCACGCCCGTGGCCAGGGAGACTTCCGCAACGCTGGTGAGAGGGATGGGTTCGCCTTTGGGACCGGAGACGGTGATCCGCTTGAGGCTTTCTATGGATTTGCGGTCCTTTTCCGGGAGCCGCGCCAGGATGTCGTACTGGTCCTTGCCCTCCCGGTACACCCCGACCTTGACCCCATTCACAGCCGCCTTGACTGTGTAAGCGATCGTATAGGTGTCAAGGCCCATCAAGGCCGCCTTTTCCTTGTCGACCCTCACGCGGATTTCAGGTTTTCCCTTGACGAAGTTATCCTTGAGGTCCACCAGGCCCGGTATGTCCTTGATTTTTTCCCGAACCTGATGGGCAAGATCCCCCAGCATGTGGATATCGGCCCCTGAAATCTCAATGTTCACTGCCGCGCCCGTAGGGGGGCCCTCTTTCTCTTTCTCCACCTGCACTTCAGCGCCCCTGATGGTCTTGAGGAGCCGCTCCCGGATCTCCTTCACAATCTCGGAGGAGGGTCTGGAGCGATCGTGGAAATCCTTGAAATCCAGAGCGACCCGGTTGATATGGGTACCGGTGCCTCCCTGCTCAAAAGGATCTCCTCCGACCGATCCTATGTTTGAAATTACATAACGGATGTCCGGGTACTCGGAAACGATCTTTTCAACCTGGCCGACCAGGTTGTCCGATGTATCCAGGTTGGTTCCCACAGGAGCCTTAAGGTGCACATAGGCTCTCCGGGGTTCCGTGACCGGAAAGAACTCTGTCCCCTTGCCGAAAAGAGAAAACCCCACCACTGAAGAGATGAGGACGATTAAGCCGGTGAAGACCACGATCAGCCGGTGATCCAAGGCCCAGATGAGCAAACGGAGATAAACCCTCTTGAACCAGGGTTCCTTTTCTGAACCGCGCCCGTCCTGCGCCACCGGTTTGACCCTCTGGTACAGGGCTGAGAGCACAGGGTTGATGACCAGGGCTACAAAGAGAGATGCGGTGAGGACGATGATGACGGTTTCAGGGAGAAAAAACATAAATTCCCCCAGGATTCCCGGCCAGAACATCAAAGGGGCGAAAGCTCCCAGGGTCGTGAGGGTCGAGGTAATGACCGGCCAGGCCACCTGATTGGTCGCTTCGAGAGCCGCATCCCAGCGAGACTTGCCCTGCTGCATGTGACGGTAGATGTTTTCGACGATCACGATACCGTTGTCCACCAGCATGCCCAGGGCCAGAACCAGGGAGAAGAGAACAACCATGTTCAGGGTGATGCCAAATCCTGAAAGCACCCCGAAGGTGATGAACATAGAGTAGGGAATCGCGAGGGAGATAAAGACGGCTGACTGGGTTCCGATAAAAGCAAAGATGACGGCAAGAACCAAAATGAGGCCGGAGAGAATGTTGTTTTCCAGGTCCGAGACCATGAGCCGTACATCGTTGGACATGTCTGAAGTCAGGTCGATTTTCAGCGCCGGCGGAAGAATGGGCTTCATCTCTTCAACCGCCCGCTTGACCTCGTCCGTGACTCGCAGGATGTTCTCGCCGCTCCGCTTCTGGACAGCGAGGGTCACGCTTTTCTCTCCATTGAGCCTGCTGCGGGTGAGGGGGTCCTTGTAGCTGTCGTTGATGTAGGCCACATCCCTGAGGTAAACAGGCTTGCCGTCTCGCACAAAAGCCACGATGGAGAAAATCTCGGAGGGGTGTTTGAAATCCTCCGGCACCCTGACCAGGTACTTGCCTTCCCCGATGTCCATGCTCCCGCTCGGCATGTTGACGTTGCTGCGCGTCACCGCGCTGATCAGGCTGGAAAAGGGCACGTTGTAAGCGCCTACCCGGTCGAGGTCCAACTCCACATGGATTGCCCGGTCCAGTCCGCCGGTCATTCTGGCACTCAAGACCCCGGGGATCGATTCAATGCGGTCCTTCAAATCATCCGCAAAATTCTGGAGCCGGCGCAAGCTGAAAGGCCCTGAGAGCACCACCCGAAGGACCGGGATGTCGGAGAAGTTCACTTCCTGGATCACCGGGTCGTCGGGCATGTCTTGCGGCAAATCCTGTTTGGCCTGGTCCACCTTGTCCCTCACCTTCTGAAGGGCGTCATCAATATTCACGCCGGGGAGGAACTTGACCGCCACGGTGGAGATGCCCTCCGCCGAAGTGGACCGGATTTCTTCCAGGTCCGAAATCCCTTTGATTTTCCTCTCAACGGGGATGGTGATCAGTTTCTCCATGTCCTCGGGCGCCACCCCTTCATAGGTGGTGGTGACGAAGACAAAGGGAATGGTGATATCCGGGAAAGACTCGCGGGGCAAAGTGAGATAGGAGTAGGTTCCTATGATAACGAGGACGACGAGAAGGGAAAGGACGGCTGCCGGCCTTTTCTGCGCAAGCTCATTGACGATCATTGGACTTGGACCTTCATCCCTTCTTCCACCTCAGTCTGGCCGGTGACGATGAGATGGTCCCCCGGTTGAAGTCCCTTGGTGATCTGAACTTTGTCACCCTCAATGGCACCGATGGAGATGGTGCGAGCCTGGACCACCCCATCCTTTTCCACGAAAAGAATGCGCTCTCCGCCCTTGTCCACAATGGAGAATATGGGTGCTGCCAGGGCGTCGGGAATGACCCGCCGGAGGAAAGCCACACGGGCGATCATGCCCGGCCGGATGTCGTGACTCGCATTGTCCACAATCACTTTGACGTGAAATGTCTTCGTCGCAGGGTCGGCTTTGTAGGCCACGAAATCGATGATTCCCGGAAGTTCCCGATCCAGAAACGCGTCCACCCGGACCATGGTTTTCTGGCCGACCTTGAGGTAGCGCACATCGAGTTCAGGGACATTCACATTGATCTTTATTTTGTCCACATTGACCAGGTCGACGAATGGCTTGCCTTTGTCCACGAATTCCCCTTCATCGACAAAGAGCTGATTGACCACGCCTGTGAGAGGAGCCTTGAGGGAGCCGCGTTCGTGCTCGATCTGCATTTGCCTGAAATTGGCCCGAGCAAGAGTTCTCTCTGTCTGGCTTTTGTCCAACTCCTCCTGGTTGATGATGTTTCTCTCGAAAAGCTTGTAGCGCCGCTGATAGAGATCATCCGCAAGCTTCAGAGCCGCCTCTGCTCGATCGAGCGCCGCTTTGAGAGCGGCAACGTCGATTTTCGCGATCAGATCTCCTTCCTTCACAGTTTGGCCCTCTTTCGGACCGATCCACTCCACGCGACCCGCCACGTCAGCAGCGACCCGCACATCTTGCCATGCTTCGGTCTCTCCGGGCAGAACGAGAATGTCTTTCATAGGCGCAGGCTCAACCCGCACGACGGCAACCTTGACCGCTTTGTTCTGGTTCTGGTTGTTTTCCGGCTTGGCACTGCTCTCCGATCGGCTGCACCCGGCGGCAAGAGCGGTTGCCAGAAGCAACAGAAGCGCATAATGAGGAAATGAACACAGACGACTCATGGATTAACCATCCTTCCTTTCTGACAGGCCCCGGAACGCGAGGCGCAACAATCTTTCAGCCCTGTCCGGATCCATGGATTCCGGATGGAGATAATCGACGTGAAAGCAATAGTCGGTCACTCCAAGCACAAGGAGCGTCGCCTCCTCCGGATCAATCTCTCTGACTTCACCCTGTCTGAGTCCTCCCAGGTAGATCTCCTTGATGACCTCCATCATCCGGCGGTGGAACCGTTCAATGTCGTAGCGGGGGGCGCCCTGAGGAGGACCAAAGAACAAGTGGTTGATCAGCTTGAAAAGCTGCTGATTCTCCATCAACCCCTGATAGATGCCGCGATAAAGATGAATGATTCTCTCAAGTGCCGTACCGGGTGATTGTAAAGCCTCTTGCAGGATGCCTTCCTGCTCTTCCGCCGCCCAGTCTAGAATAGCCTGAAACAAGCCTTCTTTGCTCTGGAAATAGTAGTAGAGAACAGGTTTGGTCACTCCGGCAAGGGATACTATTTCCCGAACCGAAGAGCCCGCATATCCCTTTTCGGCAAAAAGATTGATCCCCGCCAGGAGAAGCGTTTTCCTGACGCCCGGTTCGTGATTTCTTTTCCGTTCGACTTGATCCATTATCTTGGCGCCTTCCCTTCAGCTAAAACCGCTGTCAGGCAAAACTGAATCGCCCCTTAACTCCTTCCTTACCTACCGGTAGGTAAAGATAACATTCCCTGTTTCCTTTGTCAAAAGGAAAATCTTTGGTTCGGTTCCCAGGACACGTTCACCTCCATTAAAAACCGAAAGGCCATGAGCTTTTCGTCTGCCCATGGCCCCGGATTTGATCGATCAGGCGGGGTGGTGTCAACCACCCCGAAGCCACGGGGGCCCCTTAAAATAATAAAAACCTCGCCTCATGCAAGAGAAGATTTGATTCATCAAAGCGGCACCCCCACGTTCACTTTCTTCGTTCCTTACCCCTTGGTAACTTTCCCGAGATACTGTTTGAGGGCCTCGCGATCCCCCTTGCTCATCTCAATGAACTTGATGCCCATTCCCGCCGGCTCCTTTGCGGTTGCTTCTGTTGGGCCTCTCACCCAAGCGACCTCGCAGGAAATCTTGAGAGGTTCCTGGAGCGCCGGGAGCTGAAGCCTCAGCAGGAACTGATCTCCCAGTCGGAGGGGCTTTTCGGTCTTTATGAACAGCCCGCCTGTACTGATGTTGCGCGTGTAGGCACTGATAAACGCCTGATCATCTTTGTAAGTCAGAGAAAGAGTCTTCTGAATCCGCATGTCGGTTCTGGATGAGAACTCCACAACCCTGTTGACCATCTTCTCAAACCGGTTCGCCATGGCCAGAAGAATCGCCCTGAAATCGGACGAGAGCTTGTTGAATTCCGCATCCAGCGAAGTACGATCCACCACCCCAATCAAGGTCTGGCCGATGGTCGTTGCCGTGGCCGTCCTCTTCTTTCCTCCAATGAAACCCACCTCGCCAAAAACCTCACCGGGCCGGAGCACGTCAATCACGTACTTTTTCCCGTCGATCGTCTTGGAAATCTCGACGGCACCGGAAAGCACCACATAGAGCCAGTTCCCTGAGGTTTCTTCCTTGAGGAGCACATGACCGTCCTGATGAGTCTCTTCAGATACGAAGATAAACATGTTTATCCCTTTCGTGGTGGGATCGCGAAACGTTGCTAGCGCTGCAATTCAGACAACTGAATGTTGTTAATGATAATAATATGCTATTAAATATAGTCGAAGAAAGCTTAACAGTCAATAAAGACATCAAAAGCGGGGAGCAAAGAGAAAAAACCGTGGCTCAAGCTCCACTGCTGAAGGGACCGGCTTGAAAAGAATTGCCTTACTCAAAAATCCCGTTCAAGAATACGCCTGGGGTTCAAGGACTTTCATCCCCGAGCTCATGGGAGAACCCTCTCCTTCGGCAAGTCCCAAGGCAGAACTGTGGATGGGGGTCCATCCCAAGGGGATTTCCAAAGTCCAATGGGACGGCACGTGGATCTCTCTTCCGGATCTGATTCAGAAGGATCCCGAAAATATTCTCGGACAGGAGGTGGCCAATAAATTTTCAAATCAGTTGCCCTTCTTGCTCAAGATTCTTGCAGCGGCCACGCCTCTATCCATTCAGGCTCACCCGAACCTGACTCAGGCTCGCCAAGGCTTTGCCGAAGAAAACCGTCTGCAGATCCCCCTGGATGCCCCGGCACGCAACTACAGGGACGGAAATCACAAACCCGAAATCCTCTGTGCTCTGACCCCATTCTTTGCTCTGAAAGGCTTTCGCAGAGCAGATGAAACCCTTGCCCTCTTCGGAAAAGCTCGCCTTCCTTCTCTCGACACACAGATCCGCCTGCTTCGCAAGGATAAAACGGCACGGGGTCTTGCCGGATTTTTCTCCGCCCTGCTGTCGTTGGAGACAGGAGATCGCAAGAGAGCCATTTCCGAGTTGGTGATGGTTTCCGAGAACCTCTCTTCCTCTGATCCTGTTTTCAGATGGGTGATCAGGCTTCATCAATGTTTTTCCGATGACATGGGTATTTTTGCCCCTCTCCTTCTGAACCTGATCCATCTTGAGCCCGGCGAGGCGCTCTACATCGATTCCGGCGAGCTTCACTCCTACCTCGAAGGCGCCGGGGTGGAACTTATGGCCAACTCGGACAACGTGATCCGGGCAGGACTGAGCGCAAAGCATAAGGACCTCCCTGAGCTCCTTAGAATCCTCCGCTTCAAGGAGAGTCCAGGAAAAATCATCAAGCCTCAAGCGCGAAACCAGGCGGAATGGGTGTACCCGACACCTGCAAAAGAGTTTCTCCTCTCCAGGGTCTCCCTTCAAAAAGGAGCGCCCCACCATGAGAGAGGCAGGAAATCTCTTGAAATGATGATCTGCACTCAGGGAAACGCCGAGATCACAGACGTGGCAACAACCGAGGTCCTTCCTGTTTCCCAAGGGTCTTCGTTCCTTGTTCCGGCCATGGT
>Ga0209253_10006314_pt1 | contig 10275 bp, 10 predicted proteins | sample FrelakmetBRP12BR_FD_187145 | JGI IMG/M metagenome (GOLD analysis project Ga0209253, IMG submission 187145) | Freshwater lake sediment microbial communities from the University of Notre Dame, USA, for methane emissions studies - BRP12 BR (SPAdes)... | ecosystem: Environmental > Aquatic >...
GTCGGCGTCGATGGCGGCCTCGGCCGGTTCGATGCCCGCCTGCTCGAAGCGCCGCCGGGCGTCTCGTATGCGGTGGTGGATCGTGTCGGTGTGGATCACGTGCACCCTTCAGTAGTCAGTAGCCAGTAGTCAGTAGGACGCCAAAGCGGATCGTCGCGGCGAGACGGGCAATGCACTTCTGCTGAATGCTGGCTACTGGCTACTGACGACTGACACGTTCCTGGCCGTCGAGCTCCCCAGCCCCTAGTTGCCGACCGCCGTCGCTTCCTTGAGCCGCTCGGCGGTGAAGAACGAGACGGCCTCGTCGATGAGTTCGTTCACGTTCCCGTCGAGCACGTCGGGCAGCCGGTGCGTGGTGAAGTTGATCCGGTGGTCCGTGATCCGGCTCTGCGGGTAATTGTAAGTGCGGATCTTCTCGGAGCGCTCGCCGGTGCCCACCTGACTCTTACGGTCCTTGGCGATGGCGTCCTGCTGCTTGCGCATCTCCATTTCGTAGAGGCGCGCGCGCAGCACCTTCATCGCCTTCGTGCGGTTCTTGATCTGCGATTTCTCGTCCTGCTGCGACACGACCAGGCCCGACGGGATGTGCGTGATGCGGACGGCCGAGTAGGTCGTGTTCACGCTCTGGCCGCCGGGGCCGCTCGAACAGAAGGTGTCGATTCGGAGGTCCTTGGCGTCGATCTGGACGTCCACGTCCTCGGCCTCGGGCAGGACGGCCACCGTGGCCGTGGAGGTGTGGATGCGGCCGCTGGCTTCCGTGGCCGGCACGCGCTGCACGCGGTGCACGCCGCTCTCGTACTTCAGGCGGCGGTAGACGCTCTTCCCCTCGATGGTCGCGATGACTTCCTTGAGCCCGCCCACGCCGTTCTCGTTGCTCGACAGCACCTCCACGCGCCAGCCCTGGCGCTCGGCGTAGCGGCTGTACATCCGGAACAAGTCCGCGGCAAACAGCGCCGCCTCGTCTCCGCCCGTGCCCGCGCGGATTTCGAGGACGACGTCTTTCTCGTCGTTCGGGTCCTTCGGGATCAGGAGGATCTTGATCTCGCCCATCAGCGCGTCCGCCCTGGCCTTCAGGCCCGGCAGCTCCTCCTGCGCGAGGGCCTGCATCTCGGCATCGTCGCTCGCCGCGAGTTCCTCGGCCTGGGTGATCTCGGAGATCACGGCCTTGTAGTCGCGGAACTTCTCGACGACGGGCTCGATCTCGGCGACGGCTTTCGCGTGGGTGCGGTACTGGGACTGATCCGCCTGCACGGTGGCGTCGCCGAGCAGCGTGAGCAGTTCGTTGTATTTCGATTCGACGGAGAGGAGCTTATCCAGCATAACCAGTCCTTGTCAGTAGTAAGTAGCCAGTAGTCAGTATTCAGTAGAAGGACGCCGCGACGGCTTCGCACCCGCGTAGGGGCGGCGGCTCCGTGCTCTGCATTCCTACTGGCTACTGGCTACTGGCTACTGGCTACTCTCAGGTGTCTATCCTCCCGATACCGGCGGCAGAAACGCCACATGGTCGCCCTCGGCGACCGGTGTCGAGAACTTCGCGTAGCCCGCGTTCACGGCCGCGGAGAGTGCCGCCCGGTAAGGCGCGGCGGCCGGAAACTCGCCGGCCAGCGCCTGCCAGACGTCTTCGATCGTCGATCCCGCCGCGACGTCGCGGACCAGCTGCGGCGTGCCGACCAGGTCCCGCAGTTTCGCAAACACCAGGATGGTTATCCGCATGCGCGCTCGTAGGCGGCCTTGCGGGCCGCCGCATCAGACGGATCGGCAGTCGCGCCCTCGATCCACGCCTCGCCACCCTCGAAGATCTCCCGCTTCCAGACGGGCGCGATCTGCTTCACGCGTTCAATCACGTAGCGGCACGCCTGGAACGCCTCGGCCCTGTGCGGCGACGCCGCCGCGATCACGATGCTCGCGTCGCCAATCGCGACACGGCCCACCCGGTGCCGGATGGCGATCGCCACCCCTGGCCAGGCCTCGCCCGCTTCGGCGGTGATGATGCCGAAGGCGTTGAGCGCGAGGGGCTCGTAGGCTTCGTAGTGCAGCTCGAGGACCCGGCGGCCGAGGTTCTCTCCGCGCACGTTGCCGATGAACACGGCAACCGCGCCGTGCCGTCCCGAACCGGCTTCGTCCTCAGCCCGCCGGATCACGGCCTGGACGTCGAGCGCGCCGGAGGTGAGGCTCAGCAGCAGGATTGGCGTCTCGGGCAACGTCCCAGTATACCAGCCGGGACAGACAGGAGCCGCGGACTGTGCCACCGGTGCTGCCCGCCCCGAGCCCAGTCGAAGGGAAGCCCGCGTGTTTCGGTCGTGTCGCCTTCCGGGCGCTACTGCGCGCCGGGCTGAGGCCGGATGAACACCAGCATGAACTGGTAGGGCAGGAACGTCTCGCGGCGGACGAGGCGGAGGCCGGCGGCTTCGGCGTCTCGCACGACCTGCTCGGGGTCGACGCGGTCTTCGAGGGCCGGTCCGGGCCCCAAACCGTCGCGCTTGAAATCGACCACCCCCACGCGGCCCTGGGGCTTCAGGGACTTCGCGATGTTGCGCAGCATCGCGTCACGGTCGTCGATCTCGTGATAGGTGTCCACGATGAGGACCGCGTCGAGGGTGCCGGCCGGCAGGCGCGGGTCCTCCGCCGTTCCCAGCACGCGCCTCACATTCCGGAGGCCTTCGCGGGCCACGCGCCGCATGGTGGCCTCGAGCATCTGCGGCTGGATGTCCTCCGCGAACACCAGGCCGTTGGCGCCCACGCGGCGGGCGAGACGAATCGTGAACCACCCGCCTCCGGCCCCGAGGTCGGCAACCAGGGACCCTTCGGCGATCCGGAGGGTGTCCATGATCTGGTCGGGCAGCTGCCAGAGGTCCCGGTCCGGCCCCTCGAGCAGGCCCAGATCCTGCGGCGCGAACAGCTTGCCGTGGCGGGCCCCGCTCTGGGCCCACGCGCCGCCAGAGGCGAGCACGAAAACACCGGCCGCCACCGCGGCTCCGGCGACGATCGCGCGCCACCAGGCGGCCGTCACGACGAAACGTATCCCGCTATGCATCAGTAGTTTAGCCGTTGGCCAGGAAACGGGTTATACTCCCCGCCATGTTACCAGAATTCTTCTCGAGCATACTGGAACTCATCATCAAGACGTCTACCGAGCTTCCGCCCGACGTGCGCGCCGCCATGAAGGTGGCCTCGAACCTGGAACCGCCCGACACGCGGTCGGGACAGGCCCTCGCCATCATCAACATCAACATCGATCAGGCGGCCGAAGGCGAAGGGGCGATCTGCCAGGACACCGGGATGCCCACCTTCGAGGTCCGCGTGCCGCGAGGCGCCGACCAGCTCTGGATGGCCGACGAGATCCGCCTCGCCGTGGCCGAGGCGACCAGGCGCGGCAAGCTGCGCCCGAACTCGGTCGACTCCATCACCGGCAAGAACTCCGGCAACAACCTCGGGGCGGGCACGCCCGTCATCCACTTCCACCAGTGGGAGCAGGACGCCGTCGAGGTGAAGCTGCTGCTCAAGGGCGGCGGCTGCGAGAACTGCAATGCGCAGTACGCCGTTCCGGTGGAGCTCGCGCACCTCGGGCGCGCGGACCGCAACCTGGAGGGCGTTCGCAGGTGCATCCTCCACGCCATCTGGCTGGCGCAGGGCAAGGGCTGCAGCCCCGGGGCCGTCGGCGTCTGCATCGGCGGCGACCGCGCGTCGGGGTACGCGCACGCCAAGGCGCAGCTCTTCCGGACGCTCGACGACGTGAACCCCGAACCGGCGCTCGCGGAACTCGAAGCGAGCATCATGGGCACGGTCAACAAGCTGGGCATCGGCACGATGGGGTTCGAAGGCCTCACGACGCTCATCGGGTGCAAGGTCGGGGCGCTCAACCGCCTGCCCGCCAGCTTCTTCGTGTCGGTGGCGTACGATTGCTGGGCCTTCCGCCGCCTCGGGGTGGTGCTCGACGCCGCAACCGGCGCGATCACCGAGTGGCAGTACCGCGACCCGTCGAGCCCCGTGGTGCCGATGGCCGACCAGGCCGGCTTCAAGCGCACCGGACGCGAGGTGGTGCTCACGGCGCCCTTCAGCGAGGCCGACATCCGGGCGCTGAAGGTGGGCGACGTCGTCCTGCTGAACGGCCGCATGTACACCGGCCGCGACTCGGTGCACGCCTACCTGATGAAGCACGATCCGCCGGTCGACCTGCACGGCGCCGCGCTCTATCACTGCGGCCCGGTCGCCCTCAAGGACGGCGAGCAGTGGGTGATGAAAGCCGCGGGCCCCACGACGAGCATCCGCGAGGAGCCCTACCAGGCCGACGTCATTCGCAAGTTCGGCGTCCGCGCGGTCATCGGCAAGGGCGGCATGGGCGCGAAAACGCTCGAGGCCCTGAAGGAGTGCGGCGCGGTCTACCTGAACGCCATTGGCGGCGCGGCGCAGTTTTACGCCCGCTGCATCGAGCGGGTGGACGGTGTCTCGCTCTTCGAATTTGGCGTGCCGGAGGCGCTGTGGCACCTGCACGTGAAGGACTTCCCCGCGATTGTCACCATGGACGCCAGCGGGAACAGCCTGCACAAGGACGTGGAGGCTGAGAGCGCACGCGCGCTCGCGGCGCTCAAGGGCTGACGCGCGATCAGCCGTCCAGCAGGTTCCGGCTGGGCATCACGGGCTCGGTGGTGAGATTCACGCCCAGCTTGCGCAGCCCCGCCTCGTCGCCCCGCGTGGGCACGTGCGTCATGTGCACCTCGCAGCCCGCCAGCTCCTTCAGCTTTTCCATGGCCAGCTGTGCCGTCGGATTGGTGGAGGCGCCCACCGTCAGGGCAATCAGCGTCTCCTCGAGGTCGAGGCTGATCGTGCGCGACGACAGGACGTTCTGCTTGAGGTGCGCCACCGCGGCGATCGTCGTGGGCGAGAGCAGGTGGATCGCGTCGGGGATGCCCGCGAGGTGCTTGACCGCGTTCAGCACCAGGCTCGACGCCGCATGCATCAGCGGCGAGTTCGTGCCGGTCACGATGGTGCCGTCGGCCAGCTCGATGGCCGCCCCGCAATAGACGCCGTCGTTGCCCTTGCCTGTGTCCATGGCCCGCCTCGCGGCGTCGGCCGCAGGCTGGACGACCGCGCGGTCGCGCGTCCCCACACCCATTTCCTCCATCAGCAGCTCGGTGCGCTGCACGGTGTCGGTGTTGACGAAGCCCATCAGGTACTCGCACGCGCTCCGGTAGTACCGCCGGATCGCTTCCTGCTTCGCCGCGTCGCGCACGGCCTCGTCGTCCACGATGCCGAAGCCCGCGCGGTTGACGCCCATGTCGGTCGGCGACTTGTAGGGGGCCTTGCCGAGAATCCGCTCCAGGATGCGCCGCAGTACCGGGAAGATCTCGACGTCACGGTTGTAGTTGACGGCCGCCTGCCCATACGCCTCGAGGTGGAACGGGTCGACGAGGTTGAAGTCCCGGAGGTCGGCGGTGGCCGACTCGTACGCGATGTTCACCGGGTGCTTGAGCGGCAGGTTCCAGATGGGAAACGTCTCGAATTTCGCGTAGCCGACGGTCGTGCCCGCGAGGTGCTCGTGGTAGAGCTGCGAGAGGCACGTCGCCAGCTTGCCGCTGCCCGGCCCGGGCGCCGTCACCACCACCAGGCGCTTGGTGGTGGGGATGACGCTGTTGGCGCCGTACCCCCGGCTGCTGACGATGGTGTCGACGTCGGTCGGGTAGCCGGTGGTGAACCCGTGCGTATACACGCGGACACCCTGCCGCTCGAGCTTGTTCTTGAACACGCGCGCGGCCGGCTGCTCGTCGTAGCGGGTGATGACGACGGCCGACACCTGGATGTTCCACTGGCGCAGGTCGTCGATGAGCTTCAGCGCGTCGGAGTCGTAGGCGATGCCGAAGTCGGCCCGCACCTTGCGCCGCTCGATGTCGCCGGCATAGATGCAGACGAGCACTTCCACGTCGTCGCCCAGCTTCTGCAGCAGGCGCAGCTTGACGTTCGGGTCGAACCCCGGCAGGACCCGCGCAGCGTGGAAGTCGAACATCAGCTTCCCGCCGAACTCGAGGTACAGCTTGTTGCCGCACTCCTCGATGCGCGTCCTGATGGCGGCCGACTGCTCGGCGAGATAGCGCTCGTTGTCGAATCCCACCCTCATCATCGGGAATGGCTCCTGCGGAAGTCGGGCGCGGCCGTCGGCGCCCGGGTCCTGCGAATTGTAGCCGCAGTTGGCGGGCCATGGCGCGCCACCGGTGTATGATGCCGGGCCGAGGGTGCACATGACCGATTCCGACGCGATGACCGCCCGTCCCGCGCCGCCGCGATCGTACCGCTGGCTGGTGCTGCTGTGCATCAGCGCCGCGATGTTCGCGAACTACTACGTGTTCGACGCGCTGAATCCCGTCGGGCCTCACCTGGAGAAGGAACTGGGGTTTACGCAGGCGCAGATAGGCCTGCTCGACTCGGCCTACAACGTCGCCGCGCTGATCGTGCTGCTCATCGGCGGCATCATCATCGACCGCGTCGGCACGAAGCGGGCGCTGGTGGCCTTCGGGATCGTGGCCGCGGCGGGCGGGCTGCTGATCGCGCTGTCCCCCGGTGGATACCGCGGGATGGCCGCCGGGCGGTTCGTGCTCGGCATGGGGTCCGAGCCCCTCATCGTCGCGATCACGACTGCGCTGGCGAAGTGGTTCAAGGGCAAGGAACTCTCCTTCGCCCTGGCCCTCAACCTGACGCTGGGCCGGCTCGGGTCCGTCGCGGCCGACAACTCGCCCAACTGGGCGTCTTCCTTCTTCACCGGCTGGCAGCCGCCGCTGATGCTGGCGGCGGGGATCGGCGCCGTCACCGTGCTGGCCGGCGTCGTCTACCTCCTGCTCGAGCGGCACGCCGAGCGGTCCTACGACCTCGGGCGGGCGGGAGGCGTCGACCGCCTGGTGCTGGGCGACTTTCTGAAGTTCGGCCGGTCCTACTGGTGGATCGTGGGCCTGTGCGTCACGTTCTACTCGGCCATCTTCCCGTTCCGCCGCTTCGCCAACATCTTCTTCACCGACGCCCGCGGCGCGTCGCCGGAAACAGCCGCCTGGCTCAACGGCCTGCTGCCGCTGACGGCGATGATCGCCACGCCGCTGTTCGGCCTGCTGGCCGACCGCATCGGCAAGCGGGCGCTGCTCATGGCCCTCGGGTCGGCGATCTTCGCGCCGACGTTCCTGCTGCTGGCGCACACCACGCTGCCCATCTATCTGCCGGTCGCCATGCTCGGCATCGCCTTCTCGCTCATCCCCGCGGTGATGTGGCCGTCGGTGGCCTACCTGGTGGACGAGAAGCGGCTCGGCACCGCGTACGCCCTGATGACGTTCTGCCAGCAGATCGGGTGGGCCTCGATGGCCTGGGCCCTGGGATGGTTGAACGACGCGGCGTCGGCCAGCGCCACGAACCCGGCTGGCTACAACCCCGGCATGTGGCTGCTGTCGGGACTGAGCGTGCTCGGCCTCTTCTTCTCGTGGATGCTCTGGCGACACGACCGGTCGGTGCCGGTAAGATAGGGATCGAGGTTCCCCCATGAAGTCGACCGTCGCCATCCTCCGTACGACGCCCGGCACCGTCCTGCGCGATTACCGCGAGGTGATGAACCTGGCGGGCTACCAGGACGTCATCGCGAAGGACGCCGACACGGCCCTCAAGGTCAACATCTCCTGGCACTTCTTCTTCCCCGGCAGTTCGACCGTGCCGTGGCAGCTCGATGGCGTGATCCGGGCACTGAAGGCCGACGGGTACGACCCGGACCTCATCCACGCCTGCCACAACCGCACCGTCGTCATCGACGCCCACCTCGGCGAGCGCGAGAACAAGCAGCTCAACGTCGTCGAGGCCCACGGCCTGCGCAACATCCACCTCTACGAAGGCGAGGAATGGATCGGGATCAAGGACGCGGTCGGCGACCTGACGAAGAAGTTCCTGTGCCTGAACGAGGTCTACCCCCAGGGCTTCCTGATCCCCAGGCGCTTCATCGGCGAGAACATCATCCACCTGCCGACGGTGAAGACCCACGTGTTCACCACGACCACCGGCGCGATGAAGAACGCCTTCGGCGGCCTGTTGAACGAGCGGCGGCACTGGACCCACCCGGTGATCCACGAGACGCTCGTGGATCTGCTGATGATCCAGAAGAAGATCCACCGCGGCGTGTTCGCGGTGATGGACGGCACGTTCGCGGGCGATGGCCCCGGGCCGCGCTGCATGATGCCGCACGTCAAGAACGTGATCCTCGCCAGCGCCGACCAGGTGGCGATCGACGCCGTGGCCGCGAAGCTGATGGGGATGGATCCGCTCTCGATCAAGTTCATCCGGCTCGCGCACGAGGCCGGGCTCGGCTGCGGCGACCCGCGCGAGATCGAGATCGTCGGCGACGCGGCGGCGGCGAAGGAGAACTGGAACTTCGTGGGGCCGTTCAAGCAGATGACCTTCGCGTCGAGCATGCAGCACAAGATCTACTGGGGCCCCCTGAAGAAGCCCATCGAGTGGAGCCTCAAGACGGTGCTGGCGCCCTGGTCCTACATCGCCAGCGTGGTGTTCCACGACACCTATTGGTACCCGCGCAATGCCGACCGGATGATGAAGGGCGTGCTCGCAAGCGACTGGGGCCGGCTGTTCCAGAACTGGGAGAGCGCGGCGCCCAAGGCCGATGCCAACGGCTATCCGGACGTCGGGCCCGCGCCGGCCGAGATCAGCCGCATGGGCGCAAAGGCCTTCGCCAAGTCGTTCAGCGTCCTCGGCACCTGCGTCCTGGAGGCTCCCGAGTTCTCGAACCGCAAACGCAAGGTTGTCGGCAATCCGGAGTAGACTGCCCGACTGTGATTGACGTTCAAGACCTGACCAAGACGTACGGCGCCTTCAAGGCCGTCGACCGTTTCTCCTTCCGCGTGGATCCAGGGGAAGTCGTCGGCCTCATCGGCCCGAACGGCGCCGGCAAGACTTCCACGCTCCGCTGCATCGTCGGCATTCAAGCCCCGTCGGCGGGGACGATCAGCGTCGGCGGCCACGACATCGTCCGCGCACCGGTCGAGGCGAAGCGCCTCCTCGGATTCATGGCCGACGAACCGCAACTCTTCGAGTACCTCACCGTGATGGAGCACCTGCGGCTGACGGCGCGGCTCTATCGCGTGCGCGACGTCGACGCACGTGCGCGGGACTTGCTGGCCGAGCTGCAGCTGACGGGAAAAGAGCACGCGCTGCCGGCGGAACTGTCGCGCGGCATGAAGCAGAAGGTGGCCATCGCGTGCGGCCTGCTCCACGATCCGAAGGCGCTTCTGTTCGACGAGCCGCTGACCGGCCTCGATCCGCTCGGCATCCGGCACATGAAAGAGACGATCGTGGCGCGGGGGCGGGGTGGTGCCGCCGTGATCGTGTCCTCGCACCTGCTGCACCTGGTCGAGGAGATCTGCACGCGCATCGTCATCATCGACCACGGCCGGAAGGTGGCGGACGCCACGCTCGCCGAGCTGAAGGCGCACCCCGAACTGGCGGTGGCCGGCTCGTCTCTCGAACAGATCTTCCTGACCGCGACCGCCGGCGAGTCCTAGTGTCCCGAGTCAGAGGTTCGGTGACAAATAGTCCGGAGCGCGGCGCCCGGATCGCCAGGCGCGATGACCGAGAATATCGGGAATATTCGAGGGAAGAGCAACGCAGCGAGGCGGGATGCCCCGCCCGGAATATGTCGGCGAATCTCTGAGTCGGGACACTAGTGCCGGCCGCTACCGGTCGGGAGGAGCGATGTCCAGGAAGAACCCGCCATTGCCGCCCGTGCACCCGGGCGAGATTCTGCGCGAGGACCTGATGAAGCCGCTCGGGCTCAGCATCAACGCCCTGGCGCGGGACCTCCGCGTTCCCGTGACCCGGGTGAGCGAGATCGTGAACGGCCGGCGGAGCATCACCGCCGATACGGCCCTCCGTCTGGCGCGCTACTTCGGGAGCACGCCGCAGTTCTGGCTCAACCTGCAGGCGGCCCACGACCTGGAGGTCGCGACGAGACGGTCTGTCGGTCAGATCGAGCGAGACGTGCATCCCCGGGAAGCTGCCTGACGATCCGGCGCTCGACGCGGCCAAGGTTCATGTCTGTCGGCAGCGGCGTGCCAGGCTCCAGCCGGTACTACGCGGCGTTGGCTATCACCCAAGTTCGAAAACCGTCCCTGACGGCCAGCCAAACTCTACTCAACCCAACCGCGCGTATTGAGTTGCTCCGAATCGGCTGGTTCGACGATCGTGACGCCACGAGGCGGCGGGTCGAAGTGCCGGCTGTTGAAGGTCAGAAGCGCCCTGGCGTGC
>Ga0209253_10006315_pt1 | contig 10274 bp, 10 predicted proteins | sample FrelakmetBRP12BR_FD_187145 | JGI IMG/M metagenome (GOLD analysis project Ga0209253, IMG submission 187145) | Freshwater lake sediment microbial communities from the University of Notre Dame, USA, for methane emissions studies - BRP12 BR (SPAdes)... | ecosystem: Environmental > Aquatic >...
GTTCAGTATCTGGAAGATTATCTGGCAAATTCTTGGGAATCTCCTCGCAAAGGCAGCCACATCTCCTTTTGCCCTCCTCGGAGCCCTCTTCGGGGGCGGTGAAGAGTTAAGCTACCTGGAGTTTGACTATGGGCGGGCAAACCTTGCCGAACCCAACCTCAAGAAGATCGATACTGTCGTGAAAGCCCTCGATGACAGGCCCGCTTTGAAGCTCGACATCCAGGGACAAGTGGATGCGGAGCGCGATACAGAAGGGTTAAAAAACTATCTCGTTCAGAAAAAAGTTAAAACCCAGAAACTGAAAGAGTTGATGAAGAAGGGATCAGAAACGATACCGGTTGATGATGTCAAAATTGAGCCTACAGAGTATGAGAAATATCTCAGGATGGCTTACAACGCTGAAAAATTCCCAAAACCAAGGAATATCGTAGGCCTTGCAAAGAGCCTGCCTGTCACGGAGATGGAAAAACTGATGCTCACAAACACAGTGGTCAAAGATGAGGACCTGAGGGCCCTAGCCAATCAACGGGCCACCAATGCAAAGGAGGCCATACTGAAACCGGGAAAGATAACAAGTGACCGGGTCTTCGTGGTAGAACCGAAAACACTTACTCCCGAAAAAAAGGAAAATCTAAAGAATTCCAGGGTTGATTTCAGATTAAAATAGCGTAATGAAGAGCTATAGGCGATGGGCTATAGGTCATGGGAAAAACGATGGTCAAAGTCTTTTTTTATGAGTATTGCCTGAATTGCTTAGGTTGATTTTTGATTCACCCAGGGTTTTTAAGTCACATTTGTACTTTTTACTGACTTTTGCCTAGCACCTCTCGCCTATTGCCCATAACCCGATTTTATATATCTTTTAACCTTACATTCGCTGGTAGTTCGCTGATTGCCATTGAAATCTCATTAACGTATTGCGCTATTCTGTCATTCTCTCCACCATTGACTGCCTTAACTTGCAGTGTACCAGCCTGTTCATAGGTTTTGAGTACCGTTTGAATCGTAATGTCTTCTATTGCCCTTGCAGGTTGATAGGTAGCTTCATGATTGACCGTCTTCGTAGTCTCTGCAACGAGGCCTGCGACCGCAAGGTTACCAAGAATCTGCCGCACGAGGCGTACCGGGATCTCCAATGTGCGGGCAATTTGTGTTGCACTCAAGGCAGGTTCGCCCACTGCAAATCTTTTTACCATGAGATGAAATACCCTGAGAACGAGAAGCTTTTTTGATGCAATACTCAACCCGGAAAAGTCACGCCGAAAACCAAAAGTCTCCTGGTTTTCATAAGCTACGGCAATTTCGGCACCCAGAAGGACAATCATCCAGCTTATTTGAACCCATGCTACAAAAAGGGGCAGAACTGCAAAGCTTCCATATATTGCGCCATAGTGGGCTACACCAATTTGAAATTTAATGTATATGAACTGAACTGCCTGGAAGATTGTTCCTGTTATAATACCTGCCAGAACGGCCGATTTTACGGGAACCCTTGTGTTGGGCATGATGATGTAATTCAGCATCAGTAAGACCCAGATCGACACATATGGCAAAAGCCTCAGAACAAAGAATATTAAAGGCCCCACAACACCCAGAAGCTCGATGCTCCGAACGATCACCTCGATCTTACTTGAGACAACAACTGCAGCACTGCTCGAAATTATAAGGAGAATCGGGGCCAACACCACGATGGCAATATAATCGGTAAACTTCCGTACAAGGCTCCTCGGTTTTTTTACCTCCCAGATATGATTAAATGAATCCTCCACCTTCCCGAGTATATTGACAACTGTCCAGCATAGAAGGGCAAAGCCCACACCGGCAATGATTCCGCCTTTCGCGCTTTCGAGCATAGAATCAGAAAAGGAGAGTATTTTGACCACAATATCTTCGGGCCAGTTTGCCCCCTCTGCAACCTGGATGATCTGTTTCTGGATGAGTTCCTGAAGTCCGAAGCCTTTTGCAATGCCGAAGGCCATGGCAACCACAGGAACGATGGAAAGCAGGGTATAGTAAGTCAAGGCTGATGCCCGCATGGCGCAATCGTCCTTCAAAAACCCCTGAACGGCAAGGATAAAAATACGGAGGTAGCGAATAAAAAATGCCTGGACCGGGCGAAGATCTTTCAATCGTACAGAGAAGATATCTGATGTGAAAAAACGGATGACCTTTGAAAGCATTTCCAAGTCCTCCCTTGGATTGACCGGATGTTTTATGGTATAGCCAGGACTTCGCTCTGTCAAGTGCAATTTATCTTCTTTTTCTGTTGCTTTTCACAAACCGACGTAATAAAGAATTATCATATCCTGCCGGAGGAACCGATGAATAGGAACGATGGATACAGTATAAATATTATATGGATTTATGGTGTTGGTGGTGTTGGAGGCTACTTTGGCGGGAAGATTGCCTATCAGGCCGCACATGAAACAGATTCAGACAAACGGGTCTTTTTCCTGGCAAGGGGAGAACACCTCAAAGCAATCCGGCAAAACGGGCTAATCCTTAATACTGCCGAGCACAATGGAATAATGTGTATACCGTTCCAGGTTACCGACAGTATTGAAGCTGCCCCTGACCCGGACCTCTGCCTTCTCTGTGTAAAAAGCTACGACCTTGATTCAACAGTCCGTTCTCTCGTTGGTAAAGTGAAAGACCAAACTATTATCATTCCCCTCTTGAATGGTATTGATATCTATGAGAGGGTTCGCACAATCTTGAAGGCAGGTATAGTGCTCCCGGCATGCGCGTATGTGGGAACCCACATAGAAAAACCTGGCACTGTTACGCAGAAGGGGGCACCAGGAATTATCCTCTGTGGAAAAGACCCTGCCTTCCCGGATTTTAACCATGAACCTCTTATCAAACTATTCACCGATGCGAACATCAAATTCAACTGGGTAAACGATCCTTTCCCGCCTATCTGGGAAAAATTCATCTTCATCGCAGCCTTTGGACTCGTAACCGCATATTCAGAAAAAACACTTGGTGGAGTAGCTGCTGACACCGCACTACGGGGGTTGGTCGAGAAAATTATGGGTGAAATCGTTGACATTGCAAGGAAGCGTGGAATAACGCTCAATCCTGGCATAGTGGAAACGTCCATCTCTAAAGCTAACAACTTTCCTTTCGAGACAAAGACCTCGTATCAGCGGGATATTGAAGCCAAAGGAAGACTCAACGAGGGGGACCTTTTCGGAGGAACAATAATAAGGATGGGGCAGGATGAGAAAATCCCTACGCCAATCACGCAACATATCTTCGAAGAAATTGAGCTCCGATTAAGGGCATAGCACTCAAATACCGTATAGCGTTGTTCGTATATCGCATGTCGATTAGTCTAGATAAATCATGAGAGCATGGTGTCGGGTAATCCTTAAGCAAACCGTCGAGAGACAAGGAAGCTTGGTCTTTTGCGGAAGCAGGAGTTTTGAAGCCAGCCCACACAGTGGGCGAGAAGGGGAGTCTCTCACGGCTTGGCCGCGAGAGGGGGCGACGTGAGCCCCTGTAATATGTTCCGCAGCCGAACGCGAGTGAGTAGAGCCGCTGGAGCGAATGAGCGTGTTTGCGTGGAATGCCCGACACAGATGCTCATCCCAATGGAAAATCCGGGATAAAAATCATTGTTGACTTTCCATGATAGTAGGTATAATATACCCACTATGGATACCTCTTTGATTATCCATACAAAAGAAGTTAAGGAAGATGAGATTGTTGAGATTAAGGCATGGAAGGTTCCCAAGACCAGAAGTAAACCCCATGGAGTAAAAATTTCTATTGTATATATTAAAAACGGAAAACGACTTGTTGGATATGACAATGCTGAAGGGAAAGGCTATCACAGACATATAATGAACAGCGAAGAGGAATACACATTTACTGACATATGGCAACTTATTGAAGATTTTAAAAATGACGTAAGTCGGATACGAGGGAGGGAATGGGATGAAGGTTAAGAAAATCCATATCGAAATAAAAAAACTTGATGATGCCCTCAGGGAGGCAGGAAAAGCTTTTGAAGAACTTTCAGAGGGTAAAGCGGTTCAAAAAAAATCTGCCGTATATTTCAGCAACATAAAAGACTTTCGAAAGGTGCTTACAGAAAAAAGACTGGAACTCTTGAAAACGATAAAAGACCGCAAGCCATCCTCGATATATGAACTTGCCAAGATGGTCAGCAGGGATTTGAAGAATGTACTTCAGGATGTACGATATTTTGAAGAGTTGGGTATTGTTGAAATCATAGAATCAGGAGGCAAAAAAGTTCCTGAAGTTCATTATGATATAATCGAATTACAAGTAGCAATATGACATACAGAAAATGAGCGTGTTTGCGGGGAATGCCCGACACCATGCTCATCCATATGGGAAGTACGGGATAAAAAAGGGGACTACCTTATGGCAGTCCCCTTTACATTATTTGTGCTCGAACTAAAGAGCGTTTATGCTATAGCTCTCAGTTTCTCTGAAAGATTCTTCACAAACTCCCTCTCAATCTCGACGGCCTTGCTCCTCATGACCCTGTCGCCGAACATGGCAAGCTTCCCTACCATGCTGACATCGATCTTGTAGGAGATCTCAACCTCGCCACCTGCCATTTCTTTCAAGTCCATGGTGACCTTGTCTTTCATGCGGCCAAGCTTCGTGACATCCTCTGCCTCACCTTCCATCTCGAGGTGCGTGGGCGCCTCAACCTTGGTGAGCGTCTGCTTGCCTTTCATGGTGACCTTGATAATGCCGACTTTTTGCTTCATCGTCACATCATAAGTCTTGTCATCGATCTGTTCGATCTTCTCCGTACCAGGCAGGCAAGCTGCCAAGGCCTGCACGTCGAAAAGCGTATCCCACAGTTTCTTGATGGGCGCTTTAACGGTAAACTTCCCTTCTATAATCATTGAATCCTCCTATAACTGGGATATATTGCTCAGCCTTTAGTCTTGCTGGCTACTTTCCCTCTGCGTCCTTGACAGCTTTCTCGATGCATTCTGCCAGAAGCACATAGCTTCTATTTCCTGGAGTTGTCGCCTGCTCGATCAGGAGATCGATAAATGACTCTCCCTGGTCCTTAACGTTGGCATCAACCCACTGCCTATGTGGTTTATCGCCTGTTCCGAACATATGACGGGCACAGTCTATCGCACTCCCTGTCTTTGCCTTTTTGCCGCACACAGGACATATTATCGGTTTTTTTTGCTGTTCGCTCATATCGTCTCTCCTTCTATTACTTCTTCTTCGCTTCTTTATCTTTTTCCGCCTTTTCTTTCAAGGCATTCACAATCATCTCTGGCCGCACCGGGCATTCTTTCATCTGAACACCAAAACGATGGAAAATCGCATTGCCGATGGCCGCAGCAGTCGGGTTAGTGAGGCCTTCGCCTGCTTCCTTCGCGCCATATGGTCCCTCCGGCTCGTATGTATCAATCTCAGCGATATTCGCCGGGGGCATTTCAGTGGACCTGATCATCTTGTAGTCTACCAGGTTCGGGTTCATCATCTTGCCGTCCTCGAAAGGCATGTACTCAAGATAACCATAACCGGCAGCCATGGAGAAGGCGCCTTCAAGCTGACCCATCAGGCCAAGGTGGTTGATGGGCTGACCACAGTCATGGGCAGTCATGCTGTCAAGGAGTCTTATCTTGCCAGTCTCTTCATCAATCTCAACCTCAACGCCCTGGAGCATGTAGCTGTATGCAGGAGAGATCATTCCTTTTCTGTGAGGTGTGTAGTAGCCCCTGCCAACGATCCTCTGGCCGTCTTTACCGCGTGTTGCCCTCTTAACCAGTGCCTCGAAAGTTTCGCCTCTTTCCGGACGGGCTATGGCGTGTACCCAGCTATCTTTTATGTCGAGGTCGTATACAATATTGAGGCCCGACTGGGCATAGGCAAATTCAAGAAGCTGTTTTTTCGCGTCTTCGGATGCCATCTTCACTGCGTTACCTGCCATGAGAGTCTGTCTCGATCCCCAGGCTCCGAGGTCTGCCGGGCAATGGTCTGTGTCTCCTGAATGTACCTTGACGTCTCCAACCTTCACACCAAGGGCCTCTGCGCAGATGATAGCCATGGTAGTATTAGAGCCCTGGCCAATCTCCTGGCAACCTACGTGCAATTCAACGGTTCCGTCATTATTAACTGTCACTACTGCGGAAGAAAATGAGTAGGGACTGTCAAACCAGTTAAAAATTCCGCCCGACATAAAACCGCAAGCCGAAATACCGATGGATCTGTCTTTCGGCAGTTTTCCTTTTGATTTTATCCAAGTCCTGATCTCGTCATAGCACTGATCGATACCGCAGCTTGCGATGGTCGCCTGGCCGGGTACTACGTAACCTTCGTAGTGTGAATTCTTCCTTCTCATCTCGATGGGGTCAAGCCCTAAGTCAGCAGCAATCCACTCGATCTGCTGCTCGGAACACCACATGGCCTGGGGTGCGCCGAAACCACGCATCGATGTTGATGGCAATGTATTTGTATAGACCCTATAACCGTCATAGCGGTAGCCTTTCCACCTGTATGGGAAAGAGTGGAAAAAACCTGTCAGGTAAAGAGCCGTTGCACCCATGCCTGTGTATGCGCCGCCATTCGTAAAAACCTTGGCTTCCCGCGCACAGAAAGTTCCATCTTTCTTCACGCCTGTCCTCGTATAATAGAACATGGGGGTTCGCCGCTTGGTAGCGATGAAATCTTCTTCCCTTGTATAGCAAATTTTAACAGGTTTAAAAGTTTTCATAGAGAGAATTGCGCTGCAGAAGATGGCTCCGTCGAGTTCGAACTTACCGCCAAAACCACCGCCAACGTACTGGGAGAGCACTCGTATATCACCCTCTCTCATACCGAGTACACCTGCCATGAGTCCCTGCATGTAATAAGGAGACTGGTTAGACGAGTAGATGGTGATCTTTCCTTCGGGGGTATAACTGGAAACTGCTGCCCTTGTCTCCATACACATATGGGCCTGACCACCGCATTTGAACCAGTCTTCCCTGATGTATTCTGCTTCCTCGAAGGCCTCTTCTACTTCACCCCACTCAATGTGTCTGGTAACGTTGATATTTCTCTCAAAGCCCTCATGAATCTCCGGTGCATCCTTCTTGATGGCATCGAGGGGCTCGAATGTAGCCGGAAGTTCTTCGTATTCCACTTCGATATAGTCTAGGGCCTTCTCGGCGATCTCTTCAGTCACTGCCGCAACTGCAGCAACTGGCTCGCCGATATAGCGGACCTTGTCCACGGGAAGTATCTGCTCATCGCAGAGATCTTTATAGCGCCGCCAGATACCCTGTTTTACGCCGAGGGTGTCCTTGCCCGTCACAACAGCTATTACACCGGGAATCTCCATGGCTTTACTGAAATCGATTTTGATTATCTTTGCATGGGGATAGGGGCTACGGAGGATCTTTCCATAGAGCATGCCGGGAAGCTTCACGTCGAAGGTATAGGTTGCCCGGCCAGTTACTTTGGCAATTCCGTCAATGTTGTGAACGTGGGTGTTGAGAACCCTGAATGGTTCATGTGGATTGATTACAGTATATTTGTTCATGATTTAACCTCCGCATACTTACCTTTTGCTACAGCCGCGATGGCTCTTACAATGCTGTTGTAGCCTGTGCAACGGCAAATATTTCCTTCAATAGCCTCTTTGATCTGTTCTTCAGTAGGTTTTTTGGTTTCCTTCAGGAAAGCCTCTGAAGACATGAGCATACCTGATGTGCAGAATCCGCACTGGTAGGAGCCTTCGTCGAGGAAAGCCTTCTGGATCGGAGCAAGCACTCCATTCTTCTCCAGGCCCTCAGATGTGGTTATCCGTCTGCCGTCTACCTGAATGGCAAGAACCGAGCATGACTTGACGGCCATGTCGTCAATCGTCACCGTGCATGCTCCACAGGAGACGGTCTCACAACCCCTCTTGGTTCCGGTAAGGCCAATGTGGTCTCTTATTGCTTCGACGAGAAGGGTCTTAGGATTTATATACAGCTCATATTCTATATCATTTACTATAAGTGTTATTAACTTCTTTTCCATATTAACAGGACCTCCTTAACCCTTATTTGCCTGGTCCCAAGCTTGCTTGACCATGCGTTTTGTCAGGACTTTGATCAAGTGGAGCCGGAACTCTGAAGAGGCATGAATATCGGAAACGGGATCGGCATCGCCGGCAGCCGCTTCACCTGCCTCAGCAAACAGCTTGTCAGTTAACTTCTTTCCAATAAGAACCTTTTCTGCAGACTTTGCCCGAATCGGGACTACTCCTGCGTTGCCGAGGACTATCTTTGCATCCGTGCACACGCCAGCCTTGTCTGCGGTCACTGTTACAGCGACTGCAACAATACCCTGATCGTTTTCGATAAGATTAAATTTCTTGTATGCTGAACCGGTTTTCGGACCAGCTGGTGGGACCTGAACCTCGAGAACTATTTCATCGTGCTCCATGGCCGTTTCAAAGAGGTCGGTGTAGAACTCTTCAAGAGACATAACCCTCTCCCCCTTCGATGATCCAAGCTTTATCTTGGCACCAAGGGAAATGAGCACAGGTGCAGGATCGCCTGCTGCGTCAGCATGGGCAAGGTTGCCGCCGATTGTGCCCCAGTTACGAACCTGGATGGAGGCAAGCCTCTCTTCCATGGCCGTTAGAACTGGATAGTTTTTCTTGATAACAGCCGATTTTTCAATAGCTCTGTGGGTTGTGGTAGCCCCAAGCTTGAGACCTGCCTTCTCATCGTACTTGATGTAACTCAGTTCATTCAGTCCCTTGAGGTCGATAAGGTAATCTACCGCTACAAGACCCTGTCTCATCACGATGAGTAATGACTGCCCGCCGCAGATAACTTTGCATTCATCCACGTGGTCTGCGAGCATGGCGACCGCTTCTTTTACCGTGCCAGGCTTTAGGTACGTAAAATCATGTATCATGCTTCTCTCCTTTTCATAGCGTTGTTCAATCTATTACACAGTTTTCAACATCTTTAAGCCACTTTGAAGAAATATCGTTGATTTCGGGGAATTCAACCTTCACATCTGTACAACCGTTTCTTGGTTTTACCTTCTTTTGCATCAGACTCTTGAACTCTCCTCCATGATAACCTGCAGCAAAACAGATTTCCGCATGCCTACCCCTGTAAATTGCACATTCAATGCACTTTCCTTTAGAAAACGGGCAGGTCATAAATTGCTTTGACATTTACTCACCTCCTCTTACTCCTCTTTGTTCCGTTAGTATATGCTGAGTGCACTTCTTAAGGACATCCAGGAGTCACAACGTTTCACTATACGTTCACTATTACGAATTACTCATTACTTCAACATATCTTGTTTATACTATATAATTTTAAACCATTTATCAAGATTTTTTTAGTTTTCTTTGAGATCTGATATTCATCATAGTGAACATTAATATGGTTCTCAGGATCCAGAAACTGCTCTCCTGGGCGAGATTGTTTTCCCATTTCCACCAACGTTCAGCATGGGAGACTGGGCAGTGGTTTTTCAACCAGTCTGCCCAGTTTTCGTTTCATTATTTCCATTCAGGCATGGGAAGTTTTTTTGGACTTTTCCAGTCTTTCATCTTTTTCATCCACGGTGCACGCTCCACAAATTCATCGTGAGCCAATGGAACAGGCGGATGACATACCCACAGCGGATCAAACTCGTCTTTTACTTTGAGCAGCCATTCATGATAGTTCGGCCCGTACATGGGTCCTGTCAGATAGAGAGGCTGGTGAGGCCCCAGAAGGGACGTGTAAAAACGATTCTTAATATTCATCTTTGCTGTCTCAACATAAAATTGGTCTACGCCCGAGGTGTCCTCATCCTGATCCCAGTAGATGAGAAATTCTGAATATCCCTGGTGGCCGAGCTCGAAGCTCTGGAACCATCCTGGATCGCCGTAATCTGGCATAAGGGGCGGTGTGTACTTCTTCTTTAAATCGGCGTAATGCTCTCCGTGTTGGGTTGCCTGTGTGAGAGATTCGATAATGTAGTCAACTGAGATATAGGAACCGCACATGAGCCACATACCTGCCGAGTCGGCATTCTTGATCCATGACTCATCAGACGGTTTCGTTGGCCGCGCAATGCCGCCTAACTCACTCATGATGTCATTCAAGACTCTCTCGTCATACTGCATCTGCTCTTCCGATGTAAAACCGACAAGCAGTACACGTACGATGTGGAAATTCTTGATGGTATCTGCGTTCTCTTTGCCCCAGATATCCCAGAACTCCTCTTTGTCTTCTGCCTTGGCAATTGCTCGCCAGAAGAGAGGAACCTTCGTCACTGCAGCG
>Ga0209253_10006316_pt1 | contig 10273 bp, 10 predicted proteins | sample FrelakmetBRP12BR_FD_187145 | JGI IMG/M metagenome (GOLD analysis project Ga0209253, IMG submission 187145) | Freshwater lake sediment microbial communities from the University of Notre Dame, USA, for methane emissions studies - BRP12 BR (SPAdes)... | ecosystem: Environmental > Aquatic >...
GGCGGAAATGGCAGACGCGCAGGATTCAGGATCCTGTGGGGTAAAACCCGTGGGGGTTCAAGTCCCCCCTTTCGCACTTTTTGATAGCTGAAATATTTGCGCTTTTTGGACTTTGTTCCCCCGGACCCTTGCACGAGGGAACGAAGTCCCCCTTTGCGGCAGCTGCCCGATCCAATTCTTGGAGTGCTTCGTCAATCTCCGATTGTCGGAGCCACTTCCCGTAATGGCGTTTCAGGGTGGGGTACGCGACTCCTGTTTGAGCCTCGATCCTAGGGATCGGCTCTACTGGTAGGAGTGTCGAGATGTACGAGTCCTTCATTGCGCCGGGCTGAGGATCCCGTCGAGCTATTTCACCGGGTTCTTGTTCGCTCTAATGAGGGCGTCATAAGCAGAACGAGAAAACAGACTTCTATGGCATACGATCGCACGTTTTTCATGGCCCGGGTCGAAGGTCAAATGAAGCGATGGATGAAAGCAGCGCGGTCATTCTCCGCTGGGTGAACCCGGCGGTCAGGATGCGGCGAATGCCGCAACCCTCGGCGGGCTTTCAAACGTCGAGGGAGGCTAGCACAAATCCTTCTGAGTAAGATTCGCCATCTTCAGGAGATGTACCAGAAGGCTTGCTTTCAAGGGCCGATTTCCGTGGAGCGGAACGGAGAGACGGACAACGCTTCCACGCTTGCCGAAGATATGATGGATTCCATGAACACGCAGAAGCTCCCACGCGTGCTTTTTCGGAACCTTGATGAGATCCTTGCCGGATGCCGACGTCATACCGCGATTTCGGGGACGTGCGCCTTGTCGGAAGACTTGCGGGGGGCCCGGACATCCACGGACAGGCAACCTTCGACGGCCTCATAGATGTTCTTCAAGAGCTCCTCGAAGGTCTCCCCCTGGGTCGCGCATCCGGGAATGGCCGGCACCTCTGCCCAGTACCCCCCTTCCTTCGCTTCGTGGACAATGACCTTGATTTTCATTCCCGATTCTCCATTTCGGCCGCTCTGCCATCAGATTGCCACGACAAGGCGTGGGTTGGCAAGATTGGCCGGTTTAGCGTCCTGAAAGGTTTTCGCTCCAAACGAACGAAATGCGCAACGTTCGTAGGCCGCCTCGAGGCGGCGACAGCAAGGGAGGTTCAGGCAGCGATCTGATCGGTGTTGATAGTCCTCATTAACTAGGCACCCGCTCCACATATCGAAAGAGTGGATGATAGAAACTCTCTGCCCACACTCGTGCGCGTCAGTGTTCTACCCAACCTCCGGGCTATGCTCCACGAGGTGATACGCGGCCAGCAATACGTCTACGACGCCACGTCCAACCTCTCCCGGTCTATCGTGCGCGGCTTCAGGACGCTTGTCGGCACCCGCAGCCTCGTGAACGCGGCCATCAACTTCTCCTGGAACTACAACAACTACAGGGCGATCCGTGAAGCCTGGTAGGGCAGGTCGTTTCCCGCCATCCGATCCGCAGATCCGGCGTTCCCTCCGGACATGTGCAAACCGACGATGGCCGTGGACCCTTTGCCCGGGACGAGGGACGGGTGTTATATTCCCCGCGTGGACGGTTTCCAGAAGGACATCGAGGAGATGCTCGATGATCTCGTCACTGTCCTCGTGGGCAGGCACGGCGACAACCTCGTGTCGGTCGTAGTGTTCGGCTCGGTCGGTCGCGGACAGGCGCGGGCGGGGTCCGACGTGGATCTGCTCGTCGTCTTCAGGGACCTGCCGCGAGACAGGCACGAGAGGTTCCTCGTCTTCCACGAGGCCCTGCTGGAGCTGAGGTCACGGCGCGGCCTGCTGAAGGCGGGCGGCTGCCATTTCGACTGGACACCCATAATGCTGACCGCCGGCGAGGCCGCCTACCACTCGCCGATCTACCTGGACATGACGCAGGACGCTCGCCTCCTGCTGGACCGCGGCGGGTTCTTCGCGGAAGTTCTGGCGAGGCTGCGGGCGCGCATAGAGGAGCTCGGCTCGCGGAGAGTCCGTCTGGCAGACGGTTCCTGGTACTGGGATCTCAAGCCCGGGATGAAGGCCGGCGAGGTCGTCGAGCTGTGACGAGCGATCGCATGGCTCGCGGGTACCTCTCCCTGGCCGTCGTCCGAGCCGACGCCCTGGAGGTTTTCGTCAAGGCCCGGAGCTGGCCGACGGTCGTACGCGAGGCCCAGGAAGCGGTCGAGCTGTTCCTCAAGGCGGCCTTGCGGCACGTCGGGGTCGAGCCTGCCCGCGTTCATGACATGGCCTCCGTCCTCGCGGAGAACGCGTCCCGGTTCCCCGATTGGTTCGCAGCCAGGGTGCCTGACCTCGCGGCGATCTCGACCGAGCTTGCCGGGGACCGTGGCGTATCCTTATATGGCGACGAGCGCATGGGGATTCCCCCGGACCAGCTCTTCGAGCGCAAGGACGCCGAGAGGGCGATCGAGCAGGCCGCCTTCGTTCGCGGCCTTTGCACGAAGCTCGTCGAGGAGAACGCGTCGGTCGGCGCCACCTGATGATAGCTGCCGCGCTCCGCCGGTGGGCCGACGATTTGAGGGATCCTCACGCGGCTAGTCGAGCGGGCTAGCCGATAGATCCAGGAACGCGGCGGTCGGTTACCCGGCCGCCGGCTTCGCCTGGAATTTCCCGTCGCCGTTACGGCGGATGCCCGCGCTCGTGTAGGTTGCGCTCCAACACGTTCCGTGCGTGCCCTGGAGTTGGACCGTCACGTTGGCCGCGAGCGGCGTCGGCGGGAGATCGAGGTTGACGCCGACCGCCCGCACCATGACCCGCGCCTTCCCCGCGTCTCCGGGAACGAGCCGGATCCGATCGAGCCCACCCGAGACGTGCCCGCGGTCGAAGTACTCGATGACGTCGCCGGTGAAGTGCCTCCAGCACGGCGTCTGGCCGCAGAGCCCGGCCGCGGTCGACTCGATGCCGAGACGCGGCTGGCTCGGCACCGACGCGTCGTAGACGCAGAAGGCATACGCCGTTCCGGTGAAGGGGTCGCCACGCTGCGAGGTCGACGTCGCCTCGCCCTCCATCCACTGCCAGGTGAGTGAATCGCGTTTGTCGTCGCTCGAGTCACGAAAGCGAAACACGCCCCGTCCCTCGACGGTCGGCTCGTGGCAGGTCGTGAGCGGTTCCGACGAACAGCCAACCGAACCGACGCCGAAGCGGGCGGCTATGATATCCGTCTTGGGATCGGGGTAAGTGTATTCGTACGGGTCGTCGCTCCGCCAGGAGACTACGAAGGTGCCGTCCCCCGGACCCGAGATCGCGAGAATGGGTCCGTACGACGTTTCGCTGTGGCGGACTTCGTTGACCTGAAAGTCGCCGCCCTCGGGTGCGCCGTTGCTGTCGAAGCGCCGCGCGAAGACGTCGGCTTCGTAGGAGTACCCGCTCGTCCACGCGACGACGAAACTGCCGTCGGCGGCGACGGTCACATCCGGGCGATCCTGGTACCCCGTCGTGTAATCGTTGACGACGAACTGACCGCCCACCCGTGCTCCCGTGCTCGAGTGGCGCTGCCCCATGATCTTGTGGCCGTAGCCGTACTCGAAGCCCTCCCAGGCTACGACGAAGCTGCCGTCCGCTGCGGCAGCGACGGAGGGCTCATTGACGAAGCCGGTTTGCGTGTCGCCGGTGACGATGAACTCGCCACCGGCCTTCGTGGCGACGCTGCGACTCTACCTCATGCCGCCAGTTCCCCGTGACCGTTGCGCGGACAGCGGGAGCAGACCGCCCGGCGATTCTTTTCGAGACGGGTCTGCCGGGCTTCTTGCCGCTGTAGTTCCAGCCTCTGAGGCACATCGGCCGCACGGCCCAAGTAGACCTCGGCCGGCGTCTGCCCGGCGTTGTTGCACAATTCAGCCCAAGGGCAGATTTCCGCCCTTCCTTGCTCGCCTTAACGGACATCGACCATCCGGTCCAACGTAACGCCGGCTGCTCCACTTCCTAGATTGTCGCATGTACACATGCCCAGCGCTCGAATGTTTTCGAATACAGCTGGGTTAGTCTCTTAGGGGGAAAATCTTGAACGGCGCTGCAAAAAATTTTCGGCCGCCTGGGAAACGCTTGTGGCGCAAGGGGCTTATGCATGATGCAGCGTGACATGAACTTCTTGGTTCCGGCTAGTCCGGGTTAGGGACACTAACTGAGTGACTCAAGAGCTGAATCGACCTTATTGCAGATAAAGTGCAACCCCAACGGCTCCAAGATTTCACGTGCTTCCTCAAGGTGTGCGCGGGCCTCATCCGAGCGTTTTCTCGCCTTGCACAGAAGGCCAAGAAGCAGAAGGCCGCGAGCGAGGTTAGCCTGGAGCCCGTTTTCCCTGGCCAGCTGAATAGCTCTTTCTAGATGGTAGCGGGACTTGCGAGCTGCAAAGGGAAGGGTTCGGAGGACGAATCCCAGATTCCGAAGGATAACACTGAGGTAGGTCTCCTCCCGCCTACCCTGGGCGATGTGGAAGTAGATCTCCCCCAGAGCCAGATGTCCAGTGGCAGGTTGATTATCGTTCCCCAGCTCCGAGAAACGGCGGATGGATCTTTTGATCCATCTCACACCGGCGGCCATCCTTCCCGCCAACACCATGGCTACGCCGTACGGAATATCAACCGCTACCAGCAAGAAGAGAAACTCGCCCTCTATCAGCTCACGTCGGAGATCTCGGAGGATCTTCAGGCCCTCCTGAGCCTGGCCCATCAGGGTTAGCGCCGCTCCCTTGGCAGCACGCGCGCAGGCCCAATCCAAGGGATCTGGGGAAAGGCGCATTGCTTCCTCGGCATACTTCACGGCCTCCTCGAACCGTTCGTCATAGAAGACGCTTACGTTGCCCAGTACACCAAGTCCCATCGCCACGGCTCGGGTGTCATCTGCCTCTCGGCCGTGCTCCAAGAGGCGTAAACCGTACTCCCGAGCCTCGGCGTATTGGGTGTGAGCGAGCTTATGGTAGGCCAGACACATGAGGGAATTGCACGCTAAGAAGAGGTCATCCAGTCTTCCGGCGATCTTCAGACTCCGCTCGCCGAGTCGATCTATAAGATCGCGAGGTTGATCACCCGGTCTCACCCAGTACACCCACATCAGTCCCAAGCACGCGTAGCCGACGCACTCCTCACTGCCCAGCTTCTCGCCCAGTGCCAGTGCCTTCTCCAGCAATTGCCTCGCCTTGTCGTATCGGAATCCAGCCGCATGGGAGAGTCCCAACCAGAAGAGCAGCAGGGACAGGTGCCGTGAGTCACCCAGTGCTTCTACCCGGGGCAGATAACGCTCCACCAAGGTTATTATGCTCTTAAAGTCTTTCCGGTAGTAATGGACGCGAACCCAGTTTAGAAGCACCTCGGCCAGGAAGACATCGTCGGTACAATTGGGAACTGCCTCGAGGAGCTCCACTACCTCGCGGAAGCGCAGATGGGCCTCCTCAAGGGAATAGATTCGCAGGCTGCTTTCCCCGGCCAGAGCCATGTACCGCACAGCTTTCTGTGCACAGTGTGTGTGGCTGTAATGGTGGGCGAGTACATCAACCCACTCGCCCAGTCGCCCAGCGTGGATCCGCTCGATTGCCTCGGCCACCTGTTGATGCAGGTCCCGCCGACGCGGTAGCAGGAGGCTCTCGTAAATCGCGTCTTGGATCAAGGCATGCTTGAACTGGTACTCCTCCCCATCAACGGCATCAGTACATAAGATCAGGCCCTGCTCCTCCAAGTCGTGCAGGTGCAAGGCCGTGGTGCCGTTCATCCCTGAGACCTCTCGGACGAGTTCTATGGGAAAGCGGCGGCCTACGATCGAGGCGACCTGGACGAGCGTCCGGGGGTCGTCCGCCAACCGGTCTACCCGGGCCATGATGATGTCCCGGAGAGTTCCTGGCACGGGGACCGCGTATGTTTGGAAGCCGCGCGAAACGTCACTTTCCGCACCGGCCGAACTTCCGGTCTCCAGGAAATGCTGGGTTATCTCCTCAGCAAACAAAGGGTTGCCCTCGGCCTTCTCGACTATGAGACGAGTGGAATCCTCGGAGATATTCTCGGTGCTCAATCGGTGCCGGACGAGGCGGGCGGTGCTTTCGTCGCACAACGGGCCAAGGTGTAGCTCTTTGACGTTCTGGCGGCCGGACCACAGCGGCTGGTAGGGGAGGCGATAAGCGCAAAGGATCAGCAGAGGCATTTCCTCCTCGCTCTCAATAATTCGCATAAGGAGCTCTTCCGAGGCTTTGTCCGCCCAGTGCAAGTCATCAATGAACATCACTACGGGGCTAAGCCGGCACTGCTCCCGCAGTAGCCCCACAAGGAGTTCGCGGGTGCGGGCCCCGACGATCTCGCTGTCATGGCTCCGGAGTTCGCCGCCCTCAGTATCGAGTCCAAGCAAGTTGAGCAGGAGAGGTAAGCTGGACTCGGCCTTCATGCCGAAGCGCTCCAAGCCTTGTAGGAGCTTTCGCCTAATCTCTTGCAAGCTGTCTTTCTCTCTGATGTGAAAGATGGACTGGATCACTTGAATAAACGGGAGAAACGGAGTCGACTTGTTGTAGGAGGCACAGTCGCCGTGGAGGAGGAAGACTTCGTCCCCCTCCAGTTGTTGGAATAGCTCATATACTACCCGGGACTTGCCGATTCCCGCCTCGCCCATCACGTTCACCACACATGTGGCGCCTTGGTGAGCCTCATGACAGCACCGCTCCAGTGTTTTCACTTCATTCTGCCGGCCGATCAGAGGTGTCAGGCCCCGGTGCAGAGATACCGTGAAACGAAAAGACCCAGGTTTAAGAGATTCCAGGCGGTAGACTGGCTGGGGAGCACTCATTCCCTTTATAGTGTGCTTGCCAGCGAAGGTACTCTGCACGAAAGCCTCAACAAGCTGGTGGGTAGCCTTGCTGACGAGGATCGTGCCCGGCTCGGCGAGTTGTTGGAGGCGGGCCGCCAGGTTCGTTGTAGTGCCCACCGCTGTGTAGTCCATCCGCAGGTTGTCGCCAATGGCCCCGACAACAACCAGTCCCGTGTTCAAACCAATACGGACGGAAAGCTCTACCCCATGTCGTTGTCCGAGGTCGGTGTTCCGCTCCTTGAGGCCCCGCAGGATCCCAAGGGCTGCCAGCACGGCCCGCCGGGCGTGATCTTCGTGGGAAACGGGGGCGCCGAACAGGGCCATGAATCCGTCTCCGAGGAATTGATTGATCGTTCCCTCATACCGGTGGACGTGTCTCAAGGCGAGATCGAAAAAGCTGTTCATGACGCTATGCATCGCCTCCGGCTCCAGACGCTCCGTCAGGACCGTGGAACTGGCGATGTCACAGAAGAGGACGCTTACTTGCTTTCGCTCCCCTTCCAAGGCGCTGCGAGAGGTGAGGATCTTATCGGCTAGGAACTTAGGGGTGTAGGATTGTGGTTCGTCGTAGCGGATGGTAGGACTCCTGTTAGCTTTCTTGAGTTGCTAGTCCGCATTAACGCGCTAAGTCAACACCCGTTCGAGGGTCTTCAACGCAGATTTGCTCCTTTGTCAGTTCAACTTGCCGAGGATCATGGCACTGGTCGGGACACCCACGCCTGACGTGACCAGCACATGGTCGTTCTTCTTCGGCTGGTTGACCGAGGTGCCGCGGATAAGACGAACACCCTCGTTCACCCCGTTGACGCCGTGAATATACGCCTCGCTGAGCTGACCGCCGTTCGTGTTGCAGGGAAGCCGTCCGTCCAGGCCCAGAGTCCCACCCTTGACGAACTCGTGCGCCTCGCCGCGCTTGCAGAACCGGAACGACTCGAGCTGGAAGAGAACGATCGAGGTGAATGCGTCGTAGATCACCGCCGCGTCGATGTCGTCCGGTCCCAGGCCGCTTTGCTCGTAGCACTGGTCGGCGACGAGGTCGTACTCGGGCAGGTAGCTGATCTCCTTTCGGTAGAAGCTCGTCATGACCTCCTGGTCGTAGGCCGATCCCTGCGCCACGCCGCGGATGACCGCGGGCGGGTGCGGGAGGTCTTTCGCGCGCTCCGTGCTGGTGACCACGAAGGCGCAGCCCCCGTCCGTCTCCAAGCAGCAGTCGTAAAGCCGTAACGGTTCCACGATCCAACGCGAGTTGTAGTAGTCCTCGGTCGTGATTGGCCGCTGGTAGAAAATCGCGTTCGGGTTGTTGACCGCATGTTTCCGCGTCGTCACGGCAATCTCGGCAAGGCAGTCGGCCGCGGCTCCGTACTCGTGCACGTAGCGCTGCGTGAACATCGCCACCCAGCTCGCTGGGGTGAGAAACCCGTACGGCATGTACCAGCCCCAGTGAATCAGGTCGGTCGTCGTGGGCCCGTCACCCACGCCGGAGCTGTAACGCGCCCCTGAGCGTCCGTTCAGCGCCCGGTAGCCCACGACGGCTTTGCACATCCCGGTCGTGATCGCCATCACAGCCTGGTGGATGAGGCTTGTCGCGCCGCCGCCACCGTGCGGGATGCGGGCGAACATCCTGAGTTCTGGAACGCCCACATTGCGCGCCACTGCAATCTCGTCGCTCGTGTCGAGCGTGAACGTTGACGTGCCGTCGATGTCCGAGGGCTTCAGTCCAGCGTCTTCGATGGCCGCTCTCACACACTCGGCGGCGAGCTGGAGCTCTGAGCGGCCCGAAAGCTTGGAGAACTCGGTCTGTCCGATTCCTACGATGGCACATTCGTCCTTGATGGAAGTTGGCATGCTTTACTCCCCTGTCGGCAGGGCGACCTTCACGGTTCCGGTGACGTGGTGTCCCCAGGCGTTGGCGCCCACGACGTCCACTTCCACGGTGCCGTCGCTGTCGTTCTTGGACTTGATCGTGCCCTTCATCTTCATGGTGTCCCCGGGCATGTTGGGGGCCCCGAGCTTGATGGCGATGTTCTTGACGATGGAGTCCGGTCCCGCCCAATCGGTGACGTAACGGCCCACCAGCCCGTTGGTCGTGAGTATGTTCATGATCACGTCCTGCAGCCCCTGCGATTGCGCATGGGCCTTGTCGTGATGCACCGGGTTGAAATCACGAGAGGCGATGGCCCCTCCGATGATCAGCGCGGGTGTGAGTTCGATGGCAACCTCGGGGAGCTTACCCCCGACGCTTACATCCTTGAACTTGATCGTCTCAGTGCTCATATCAGCTCCTGCGGTCCGCTCCGGGCCATGTCCCGACCCTACCCTTTTGCCAAACGGAAGAGCGGCAGTTTCAGTGTTTCGTCCACGTTTTCGATGCTCACCTTCACCGGCATGCCGATCTTGACGTCCTTGGGATCGATCCCGACGAGATTCGAGACGATTCGTGTTCCCTCCTCGAGCTCGATCACCGCGACGATCAGGGGGTACTCGAAGCCCGGGAACGGCGGGTGGTGTATGACCACGAAGCTGTAAACGATTCCCTTCCCGCTCGCGACCACGTAATCCCACTCGAGAGACTGGCACTTCCAGCACATCGGACGCGTCGGGTGTCGCAGCGTGCCGCACTGCTTGCAGCGCTGGATCGGTAACTCGCCTTCGTTGACTCGGTTCCACCACCACTTGTTGTCGTGCCCGAGGACCGGTCGCATGCGTTGCGGCTTCGACGGAGCTCCGCCACCGTCGCTCGGGGCGGCCTGGGCCTTCTGCTCGGCCTTGAACTTGAGCACCCGGAAGGTCATCCACCCGACGTCCTCGCCGTCCTGATCACGGAACGTCGTGCGGGTGTTTATGAAATAGCCGATGCCGAGCGCGGTGGCCTTTTCCTCGGAGATCGACTCGATCACGGTGCGGCCCGAGATCCGATCGCCCGGCCTCAGGTAGCGCGTGTAACCCTGCTCAGAGTTGGTGGCCACCACGCCCGAGTAGCCGTTCTCGGTCAGCAGTGCGTGCAGTTCGCCCTGCTTATCCGTCGCCCCACCGGTCCTCCTGTACATATCGAGGCCGCGCATAGACCACACCTGCAGCATCGCCGGAGGCGCCACGATGCCCTTGTGGACGGATTTCTTGGCGGCCACGGGCTCTGTGTAGATTGGGTTGCTGTCGCCCAACGCCTCGCACCAGTGAAAGATCATCGACTCGTTCACCGGTTCCAGCGGTTGCTGGGGTGGGCCGATTTCCAGGCCGACGAAAGTGGCGAGCTTCTTCTCGAGTTCTTCCTTGGACAACTTACTCATCTAGGCCTCCTGAATGGTTCCGGACGGCAAGGCCGGGTCTCGAACTCGGTTATGTGGCGCCTTGCGCGAGCAGCCAGCCGCATTTCACTCATCCGCTGTCAGTTCAACTTGCCGAGGATCGCGGCGCTGGTCGGCATGCTCACACCGGACGTGACCAGCACGTGATCGTTCTTCTTCGTCTGGTTGAGCGAG
>Ga0209253_10006317_pt1 | contig 10273 bp, 9 predicted proteins | sample FrelakmetBRP12BR_FD_187145 | JGI IMG/M metagenome (GOLD analysis project Ga0209253, IMG submission 187145) | Freshwater lake sediment microbial communities from the University of Notre Dame, USA, for methane emissions studies - BRP12 BR (SPAdes)... | ecosystem: Environmental > Aquatic >...
TTCACCTTTAGTCGGTGAGGACTGCTTAAGTACATCAAAAAAACTCTTAGTGACTTCACGGCTCATATCTAGTTGTTTGTCTACAATCTCTTGCCATGCTTTTTGCGCTTTAGCACCATTCTCTGCCATAAATTTCTGTTGTAATTCACGTATTGTGTTGCTGAGCATTTGGTTCTCAGTCTTCAGATTGTTGTTTTCTTTTACCAAGTCGTCATACTTAGCTTGCGATACAAATCCTATAGCCTGATAGAAATCTGCCATACGTTCCATCATCTTCTCAGCATCGGGAAAGGCCTGATTTTCAGAAGAAATGCCCCAAAACTTCTTTGCGGCTTCCATGCCTTGTTGCTGTGCAATCTTTAAAAATTCATTCGCACCCTGCTTAAACATGGGGTTAGAAAACATCTCCATCATCACTCGCATTTGCTGTTCTGTCATCATGGCTAGGCTTCCTTGTTAATTAGCGTTTTTTGTTTTAGCTGAGGTTGCCGGGCTAGCATCTTCTGTTGGCTGCTCGTTAACACCCGTCGTCCAAATTTGCCAAGGGTTACTCATCATCTTAAACATGTCGGCATCTTTCATAGCGCCAAACTGTTTCAGCCATGAACCTAGCATGCCGAAATAATTCTTAAGATCCCAGCCTGAGTTGAGCATGAATGGCAACGACCTGTTTAGGTCGCGAATATAAGATCGAACAACGTAAGCAACATTGATATCAGGATCTCCAAAAGCTTCCAAATGTGCTCTGAGCTTTTCGTATTCTTCTTCATCCAGCCTTAAAGTGATAGGTTTGAGTGCCATTTTTATTCCAATAATGTATCTAAAGTATGCGTATTGTAGTACAATAGTAATACTTGTCAAGTAAAAAATAAGGTTGTGATGAAAATATTTTCTTCACTTATGTAAAAAATATGGAATAAACTCTATTAGACAGCTTGTTTAAGCCAATTAAAAATTGCTGAATTCACTATCAATCTAGATGCCTGCAGTAATTTACCCATTTAGTAAGGAGGGTGATTTTTGTGATGGATCGATTGCGTTAAGCTAATATAGAAGCTTCCAGTAAAGGAAAACTAAAAATAATTATGAGTCAGCACCATCTCACGCCATTATTCTCACCAAAATCAGTTGCAGTATTTGGGGCTAGTGATCACATAGATTCAGTTGGTCAAATTGTATTTCAGAACATGTTGCAAAGTAGTTTTCAGGGTGCGCTATACCCTATAAATACGAATCACTCAGAGGTTCAAGGCTGTAAGGCGTATTCTTCTATCTCACAAGTCACCGAGTCGTCAGTAGATCTGGCGGTTATTGCTACTCCTCCTCAGTTTGTGCCAGATATTATTGAAGAATGTGGCAAACATAATGTTAAAGCCGCAGTCATTATTACTGCTGGTTTTGGTGAAGCAGGCGATACAGGTAAGGCTCTGGAGCTTGCGGTACTGGAAAATGCGCAGCGTTATGGGATTCGCCTATTAGGTCCAAATTGTCTTGGAATTATGCGCCCTGATATAGGCCTGAATGCCACTTTTAACAAAGGAGGCGCAATTACTGGCAGTATCGCTTTTATCTCACAATCCGGGGCATTGTGCACTGCCATTTTAGATTGGGCAAAATCTAATGATGTCGGCTTTTCCAGTGTCGTATCCATGGGGACTACAGTGGATGTGGATTTTGGTGAGATTCTAGATTATCTGGTGTCGGACATAAAAACACGCAGTATCCTTCTTTATATTGAAGGTATCCATGATGCTCGAAGTTTTATGAGCTCGATTCGTGCTGCAGCTCGTATTAAGCCTGTGATATTGGTTAAGGTAGGGCGCCATGCAGCTGCCTCCAAGGCAGCCATATCACATACTGCGTCTATTGTAGGTGCAGATGATGCTTTTGATGCCGCTGTACGTCGCGCAGGTGTAGTTCGAGTTCAGACAATCACACAATTATTTTCTGCAGCAAAGGCACTTTCATGTGGATTCGATCCTACTGGAAACCGCTTGGCAATTGTCACTAATGGCGGCGGTCCCGGGGTGATGGCAACAGATTGTGCTGATGAACTAGGGTTAGTGATGGCTACTCTGTCAGAAAGTACAATTGAACAACTTAATCAGGCGCTTCCACCTAATTGGTCTCATAGCAATCCTGTCGATATTATTGGTGATGCTCAAGCAGACCGTTATTTGCATGCAGTGAAAGCTTGCCTAGAAGACCCAAATGTTGATGGTGTGTTGACTATACTGACCCCACAGGCAATGACTAAACCTTTAGAAGTGGCCAATGTAGTCATCGAGCTTTCTAATCAATATAACAAACCGTTACTCACCAGTTGGATGGGGGGTGATCAAGTTGAAGAATCTCGTGCCGCATTTAATCATGCTAGAAAACCTAGTTATCGCACCCCCGAGTCAGCAGTAGAGGTTTTTTCATTTCTGTCTGCTTACCATAAAAACCAGAAGTTACTTATGCAAATGCCTGGACCACTATCCCATCATCTAGAGCCGGATGTGGACAGTGCGCGCATGATTATCGAAGGAGCATTGCAGGAAAAGCGTACGATATTGGGAGAAATGGAATCAAAGGCTTTATTGTCTGCATTTCATATTCCGGTGGCTCAAACCATGGTGGCGCGTTCACCGAATGAAGCCTTATTGATTGCACAGCAACTGGGTTTCCCGGTAGTAATGAAAGTTAATTCACCAGACATTACCCACAAAACTGATGCAGGAGGCGTTTTGCTTAACCTGGTAAATGCACAGGCGGTGCGTGGGGCTTATCATGAAATAATTGAGAATGTTACACAAAACCGACCTAACGCGCACATAAATGGAATATCAATTCAGCCCATGATAGTTAAACCAAACGGCCGTGAATTGATGGTGGGAGTCACCAATGACTCAATATTTGGGCCGGTAATCACTTTTGGTGCTGGCGGCACCACGGTGGAGATATTAGGCGATAGATCGGTAGCGCTGCCGCCACTCAATACTTTTTTAGTTAAAGATCTCATTCAGGGCACGCATGTAGCCAAAATGTTGGGTTCTTTCCGCCATATGCCTCCAGTTAACATGGAGGCTCTCGAAAGCGTATTATTGCGTGTGTCGGAAATGGTCTGTGAATTACCTATGTTGATGCAGATGGACATCAACCCGCTCATATTGGATGAAAATGGCGTATTGGCCGCTGACGCTCGTATAGTGGTGGAGCTCCGCCCGCCTAGCGCCGATCGTTATTCCCATATGGCAATTTATCCATATCCTTCGCATCTGGTTAGCAATTGGCAGCGACCTGACGGCACCACTGTGATTATTCGCCCAATACGTCCAGAAGATGCTGCGCTAGAGCAGGAATTTGTGCGAAATTTGTCTGAGGAGTCGCGCTATTTCCGTTTCATGAATAGTGTTCAAGAGCTTAGCGAATCCATGTTGGTGCGTTTTACGCAAATTGACTACAATCGCGAGATGGCGTTAATCGCAGTCAAGTTTGAGCATGATAAAGAAATTGAACTAGGTGTAACCCGTTATTCAATCAATCCGGATGGGGAGAGTTGCGAATTTGCACTTGTTGTTGCAGACAGTATGCGTGGAACAGGACTTGGCCTCAAACTTATGGTTGCATTGATGGATGCTGCACGATCCAAGGGATTAAAAACAATCGAAGGTGAAGTCTTGAATAACAACGCCAGCATGCTGAAATTGATGAGACGCTTAGGCTTTACCATCGAAGCAAATCCAGAAGACGATAGTATCAAAAACATTCGTAAAACATTGTGATTAAGGTTTAAAGTATAACTTGGTCTTAAATGTAACCAATTCATTATCATGCCTACCGCTTACATTACCCATCCGTCCTTCCTCAAGCATGATATGGGGGCTGACCATCCAGAATGTCCTGCACGTATTCATGCCGTTGAGGATCAACTTATTGCATCAGGCCTTCTAGATTTCCTTAGGCACTATGAAGCGCCCAAAGCAAGTAAAGAAGAGTTGGTTCGAGTGCATGCAAGTGAATACATCGAACGGGTGTTTGGTCAATCTCCAAAATCGGGGCTCATAGACCTTGATGGCGACACATCAATGAACCCATACACCCTTGATGCTGCTCTGCATGCTGCTGGTGCGGTTGTTAAGGGTGTTGATCTGGTGATCTGTGGTGAAGTGCAAAATGTATTTTGTAACATTCGTCCACCTGGTCACCACGCCGGGCGTTCCAATGCATCAGGTTTCTGTATTTTCAATAATGTGGCGGTTGCGGTTGCATATGCCCTTGAAACCTATCATTTACAGCGCGTAGCAATCGCTGATTTTGATGTGCATCATGGTGATGGTACTGAAGATATTTTTCATGATGATCCCCGCGTAATGCTGTGCTCGACTTTTCAGCATCCTTATTACCCATATTGCGGTGCAGATAGTGGAAATGACCATATCATCAACGTGCCTCTTGCTGCTGGAAGTAAAGGTGAACAGTTTCGAGATGCAGTAACCGAGCTATGGCTACCTGCACTAGAGAGTTTTCAGCCGCAGATGGTATTTATCTCAGCGGGATTTGATGCGCACTGGGAGGACGACATGGGAGGCTTGGCTTTACGCGAAAACGATTATTTTTGGGTAACTGAAACCCTCAAAGATATTGCTCGACGTTATGCTAATGGGCGTATCGTCTCTGCGCTTGAAGGTGGATACTCGTTACATGCACTGGGACGTAGCGTAATGATGCATATTAAAAGCCTAAGTGGGCTATGAGTGCCATTACTTGCCTAACCTAATTGTCAGGCATTCGTTAAAACTCGTACTCCACTTGCATTCTGAAGGTTGAGTTAGCAGCAGCTTCGCTGGCACCTAACAAGATTGCGGCGTTGTATTTAATGGCTTGCTTAACACCTAAGTTAATTTTTCCAAAAATAGCCGGCCCAAAGCGATGATTCTGATCCTCAGAATTTTCCCAGTTATTCCATTCACCCATCTCACCGAAGCCTTGCAAGCCAAACTCAAATGCAGGCTTCCAACGGTATTTGACTTGCCACTGATAACCCATTTCTGTGATGTGATCATCTGGGCCAAATGTACGTTCAAGTATGAGGTTGCCGTTTATTTGAGTTTTGCCAAATTCTGTTTGTAACAATGGCGCAAGTTTAATTTCGTAGGCTTCATTTCTATTAAGTGGTGCTTCAATTTCAACCACTAAGCCAAGGTCAACTGGATATTTGCCTGTTTCGGTGAATTGAAATTTGTTTTCCCATTCGCCGATTGATAGTGATTCACCGCCTTCTCGTTCATGTTTAAAGTAAATTTCGCTAAACCAGTATTCGGTGACACCATAGCCTAAGCCTAAGCTAGAAACCTGTGCGCGGTCACCATTTTGCAGCTTTGCTGTACCTGTCTTGAAGTCAATTTCTTTTTCTCCATATTCAACGGCAGGCATGTATACATAATCAGCTACACCAGCCAATGCGGTGTTTGAAAGAGTGCATGTTAGAAGTGCAAAGGTATAGAGGGTTATTTTTTTCATACAACAGCTTCCAGTTTATTCGCAGTCGGTCGATAGTTTGTCCATTTCATACCTGCTGCAATTGCGACTAGTGTGATCATGTAAAACACTAGCTGCATGCCCGCTGGGCGGGCATCATACCCAATCAAGCTATGCAGCAACAGGCCTAGTATAGATTTTTCGGGTAATGCTGCGGATGTATCCCACATTGGAGATATCAGAGCAGGAATTAAATCGGCTTGAATGAGGTAATGTGCGGCTTGTGAAGCCATGCCTGCAGCTAGCAACAATACTAATAAGCTGGTGGCTGTAAAAAACCAGCGCATTGGAATTCGCAACAGTCCTTTGTAGAGGGTGTAACCCACCACTACACCAGCAATCATGCCCACAGCGCCTCCTATCAGTAGCGCTGATGAGTCGGCTTGACCCGATGTTACGATGCTATATAAAAATAGTACAGTCTCAGAACCTTCTCTTAATACGGTAATACCTACAACAGCCAATAAAACAGAACATTCCTTAGTACCGTCTTGTATGGCTTTGCCCACATTGCGCGCGCCCTCAGCAAGCTCTGCACCGTGACTGGCCATCCAAATGTTGTGCCAAGCCAGCATTAATACGGCTGTTCCTAAAATGACCGCATTAAAAAGTTCTTGTCCAATGCCACTAGCAAGCTCTGAAATTTGTTCGGTGAAGCCGGCCAGAATGGCTGAGCCCAGCAAACCCAGTAGCAATCCTGCGCTTATCCAGCGGCTTCGATTTGGTATGTCGCGCGTAGCAGCAGTAATTATGCCGATAATAAGCGCAGCCTCTAATACTTCTCGAAAAACGATAATGGCAGTTCCAAACATATCTAGCTCCTAATGCTTACTTGGCGATAATTGTGCCTTGTGCTGTGGCCTCATTAAATTCGCCAAAGAAGGGATATTTACCTTGGGATAATGGGCCAATGTAAATGGTGGCCTTACTGTTGCCGGCGATTATTTTTTCGCGATTGAGTTCGTGGCTTTCAAATTCTTCTGGGGTGGCATCCATATTTTCAACCAACAGTTTAATTTTTTTGCCAGCAGGTATTGTTAACTCGGCAGGCTCAAAGCGGTGGTTTTTAATCTGAATAGTAAATGTTTCATCTGCGGCAAAAGTAAGCAGAGGAAGTAGCAAAATCGGTGTAAAAATGTATTTCATAATAGCATCCACGTAACAACTTCATTAATGATATTCATTCTCATTTAGATTTGCAAGTATTTTTCGTGAATTTTGCTAAAAAACTTAAGATTGTTGTATTTATCAACAATTCACTTGATTAAAATATGATGAAACTGGGAGTTTCTAGCGCTTATCTACTTAAGATTGGTTGAACTTCAAAGTTAAGGGATGTGAAGGAGGAGTTTAAAAAGTTACCAGCTTACGCCAAGCATAAGGCCTGCCCCAAGATCGACACTAGACATGGTGTCGCCGGTAGTTACATAGGATTGCAAGTTGTATGTTGGGTTAAAACGATGTGAATAATAAAGGGTGTATTCGCGAATATTTGTATTGAGATAGCAAGAAGATTGTCTTAAATCTAGCAACAAACCTGCGCTATTTGTCGCATTAATTTTATAGGCAGCACCTAAAGTGCCATACCAAACATTGTGTAAGTAAAGCTCTAAGTCTTTAGGATCGCCCAGTACTTTATAGCCGACTGTGCCCAATAGCGTAAGTTTGTTTAGTGATTCATTGCTTAGCGTTTTATAGGCATCCAATTGTAGAGCATAGTCATTTTCGCCGGTGCCAAGTCCTTTACTTACAGACGCAGTGCCAAATTTAATTTTTGCACCAACATCCAAAATAAATCTTTGCTCCGTTGACTCTATAGCTGTGTAAGTAACGCTGGTGACGATATCACCTAAGCCAGATTCCTGGCTATGTTTGTTGACGTTGTTGGAGATAATTATCTTGCTATCGCCGCCTGTAGCCCCGCCAGGGCCGTCAATCTGCAGCCATGGCACAGTTGCCTTGAAGAGCCATCGATCATATTCAAGTTTGCCTATGAAAGGAACGTATTTGATTATAGTGTCATCTGATTGACCATATTTGCCAGTGCTGTAATCTAGTCCAGTAGTCAATCCAATTTTAGCTTCTTCTGCAATAGCTTCTAAGTTTATGGTCGATAAGAATACTGCAATTGAAAGTTTTTTCTTATTCATATATATGAAGTATTTGGCTAAGTATGCTTAAAATCAAACAATCAAAGATCAGGAACTTCTGGCTTCTCAGGTTTTTCAACTTTCTCAGGTTTTTCAACTTTCTCAGGTTTTTCAACTTTCTCAGGTTTTTCAACTTTCTCAGGTTTTTCAACTTTCTCAGGTTTTTCTGATTTTTCGATCTTTTCTGATTTTTCAAGTGTTTCAGATTTTTCAGGTTGATTCATGGTTTCTAATGAATCCCCAGCATTACGTTCATGACCATCAGCATCTGAAGTGGAGTTGGATTTATTGAATTCATTGACATAAGTGCGGTGTTTACTTCCACCACGTTCTAAAGCTTTATCTTCACTATAGTATTCAATAGTATGAGCAGTGATATTGCCTGAGCTATCCGTTGTTCCATGCACAATGATCATTTGGTTATTTGCAGAATTTACTCCACTGATTTTGGTATTTGCTCCTATGTTAATGGTTTGATTATGCATAGTAATTTTTTGCCCAATGGTTACAGGAGCAATACCTTGTATAACCACGTTCTCAGCGTTTCTTAGAACGCGATGCATAGTGCTTTCTTTAATTTGTTTGACTTGTAACGAACTGCCGTCCCAGCGCCCACTCGCCTGAACAATGCGTCCAGCGCTGACTGGGTTTGCCGATAAAATATTGATACCACTCAATTTACCAGTTTGGTCGATAGTTCCAGTTATCGAGGATGGCGTATTAGTAGCTGCAGGATCTATACGCAAAGCATGCACCTGGTTGTTTGCGGCAATAAAGCCACTAATTTTAACTGTTTGATTTTGCTTTATACTGTTACCACCAATGGTGTTTGGCCTTAGTTGTATTGCCAGACCCATAATTTGAATGGTGTTTTGAGCAGCATGAATTTTTTCAATTTTACCGACTATAATATGTGACACACTAATGTGTCTTGCGCTAAGTTTATTGCCATTATTAATAGCATCAATTGCAACCAATTGGCCAACGTTTAGGGCACCAATTGTGGCAGATTGGCCATCAACATCTACTGTGCTTTGTGGGCTGTATTGTACTTCTAGGCCATTTACACAGATGCTGGCAAATCCAGTAATTACTCCAACAATGCCAGTCCCGCCTACGCCAGCATCTGCCTGCTTACCTGTTCCGCCAATACCCTCTTGCTGATGTCCGGTGCCGCCTATACCGTCCTCTAGAATGCCAGTGCCACCAATGCCAACATTGCAAATATTTGATACAGCATTTGCGCTCACGGAAAATAAAGAGAGCGTAATGACTATTAAAAATACTGAAAAGCGTTGCACGTTTAATTTTCCTTTACTGGCTCTTTGGGGTCATCATCAGTATGGTAAAAATATACGCCGAAATTTATTCTTTTATTGGGTTTGTCTGATTCTCGTCTAGCTGCTTTACTAGGCTCTGATTGTGCAGCTTTCAAGGCTGCAGCGTGCTTATTAATAGTTTTAATTGCATTCATACCGCTCTGCCTAGCCAAGTCATGCAATATTTCAACATTTGCAGAGGTCAAGTTACCATAGTAAACACAACGCTCAAGCATGGGTTCGTTTTGGGTATTTAAGTTACTAACGGCTGCCGACATATGGTCGTGTACATTCATTCCTAAAAATGACAATTTGTATTCCAGATCCTGGTTTGGAATGAACGCCTGAATGTTCAGGCGCACGCGGTCTTCATAATCGATACTTACAAATCCTAATCTTAGCCATTCATCAAGCACAGGACGTGCGCGGAAATCTTTACTGACGCTTGCCACCAAGGATTCAAATGAGACAGCGCCTTTACTTGCTAGCCTTGGTAATGCAATGGGATGGCCTGATTCGTCTAAGTATTTGCTATCACTCAACCACAATCCAAAAATTTGTGCACTGATTGAATCAGGTGGCTCATATTCATCATTTTTCTCTTCACGAATACGCTGTACGTCTTTGCGGTGGACGCCGGTTAATAAAGTAATACGGCTGTTGGTTTGCTCTTTGCCTTCAATTTTAAACTCTTCCTCGGCTACACTCACAAATACGCGTTTTAAATCTTCAAGCATCATGGTGTAGTCAATGCCCTGCGAAAGCATTAGACGAACCAAAGGCCGCAATACTTTGCGTATGGTATCGTGCAAGATGCTTTGCATTTTTTTTGAAGGGTCGTTGAGTTTTATTTCCATATCGTTCAATACTATAGGCTTTTAGCTAAGCCGAGAAGAGTTTTGTGAGACGGCAGCTTTCTGGCCGTAGTGTGTTTCTACCATTACGCCGATTTCTTTTAGAAATGGCGTTGGCAGTACACCGCCCGCACAAACGATGACGGCATCGTTTGGAATCTCGACAATCTTTTTATCAGCTAATTCAATTTTTACTGTATGCGAGCATATTTCTTTCACGCTGGATTTAAGTTGCACAGTGAGTCGTTTTGCAGCTTCCGCGTGTTGTAATCGATCTCGATTTTTTGGTTTTACGCGGCCAAAAGCCTCGCTGCGATATGACAACGTTACGGTTGTACCCGGCTGTTCTGAAATCGAGATAGCAGCTTCTAGTGCGCTGTCTCCACCGCCCACGACCAATACATGTTGCTGGCGATACTGTTCTGGG
>Ga0209253_10006318_pt1 | contig 10272 bp, 11 predicted proteins | sample FrelakmetBRP12BR_FD_187145 | JGI IMG/M metagenome (GOLD analysis project Ga0209253, IMG submission 187145) | Freshwater lake sediment microbial communities from the University of Notre Dame, USA, for methane emissions studies - BRP12 BR (SPAdes)... | ecosystem: Environmental > Aquatic >...
CGGGCCTTCTACGGCGAAGTCTCGTGGCCGCACCTAGGCATGACGGCGCTATGGCTGGTTGCCGGGCTTTTCCTGTATTGCATTTGCTGGGAGCTCGTGCGCATCGTCGGCGCAGACGAATTCAAGAAGCGGCTTCTCGGAACCTCGGGCTCGGCGGGAAGGAACTGAGGCCCGGATGGAGAGAGCGAGTTGCCGGCCGCACCGCTGACAGCGGCGCGGACGTCTGGTGCGTAAGTTGACGTTCGAGGCGCACCGCGCCCCGACCGCCCTTGCTCCGCCAGTTGCGCGTCCGGCGACGCGCCGTTCGGATCGGTGTTCCCGATGCCCGCCGCGGCCGGCTCGAAGCGCTGAGCCCCGAGCCGCCACGCGGGCCGCCGTGCGTTCGCGCGCCGCGCGAACCGGCGCCTTACTTCGTCGCGAAGCAGTAGAACAGGCCGTCGCCACCGGTCGGGCGAACGCGCTCCTGGCTGCAGCCCAGGGTCGGGTGAGACGAATTCCAGGAGGTGGCCCACGGGGAGTCGATCGGGCCCGCGCGATCGAAATGCCCGACCATCGCCGCGCCGTCGTTCCCGTCCTTGGTCCAGTTGCCGCAGGTCATGTCGGGAAAGGGCGGGCCCGGGAACGCCGTGCCGTCGGGCCGGGAGCCGGTGAGCATGTCGTGCTTGTTGGGCTTCTCTGTGCGGCTGTTGACGGGCTGTCCCTTTTCATCCACGGCGGTCTGTTTCGTAAGGTTGCTGTTGGCCGAGTGCAGCTCTTCGACGTTCCTGGCGATCACGTCGCCCTTGGCGTTCTGCCACGGACCGGTGCCGATGCGATCGCGCGCATTGACGAAATTGGGATCGTCCAGCTTCGAGCCCTGAGTGCTGAGATACGCGCGCCAGCCGCGGTCCTCCGCGCCCGCTGCCTTCGCAAGCGCAGCGCACTGCGCATCGGCGCCTGCGAGGCCGCCAAGGTTTCCGCCCTTGCCGGGCCCGACACTCGTCACGAAGAACGTCATCTCTTTCGGACCCGGCGGCGTGGTGGCGCAGCCGGCCAGTACGGTCGCGCCGGCCGCAGCCAGCAGCGTCGCTCGAATTGCAAGGTGCATAACCATCTCTTCTCGGTGTTGGTGCGATTTTCGGTGTCCCGCGACCACGCATCGCCCAAAGGGCTCGGCGATCGCCCGCGGCGGGTGAGCATTCTTGCCGGCGCCTCGCAGGGCGTCAACGAAAAGCGATGCGTGGGGATTGGCATGCGCGCCGATGCCCTGCAGGCCGACGTCGCGCGACGCGGGGCTTGCACGAGTGCATCGCCCGCCGCGAACCAAGCGAAAACTACGGCGACGAATGCCGCGATCGCGATCGCGGTCGCTCGCCGCATAGGGGGCGTGGCGCATCGCTTGATCCACCTGTTGCAATCAGCAATCGGGCCGACTCCAGGAGCCGCCTCGGGCCGGCCGGATTGGGTTCGGCGAAGTCGAATCAATTCGCCTCGTAGACCGTCTTGCCTTCCTTGATGGTCTCGACCACCTCGAGGATCACGAGCTGGGTGAGCTGTGCTTCGAGGCGCCCTCCCCTGTCGACCAGGAGCGCCCGTCCCGCAACGGACCATGGCTGCTCCTCATCCAGCCATTTTCGAAGTTGTGCGGACGGGTCAGGCTTCGCCCGGTGACCACTGCCCGATTCGCTGGGTTGGCGCGCGCCGGCGTCCCCAACGGGACGCGAGAAGGCGCTAGCCCATTCCTGCTCGCGTTGCCGTCTTCGTCCGTGGGAGCGAGGCGCAGTGGCACCGACGCGATGGACGCCGCCCTTGCGAATCCGTGCGCGGGCCGTGGCAACATGCGCCTCGACGTGCATTTGTGTACAGGTGTACAGTACGCCTCCGACGCCTGACTGGCAGCGCACCGCTCTTGCCCGCGGCTACTCATCGGCAATGCTGGCGCGTGTGATCTCCTCAAGCCCGCGGATGTGCGCACACGGACCGTAGAGAGGACCACGTGCCGTTCGCCGTTACCCCGCTTCGCGGCCGCGGTGTCGCGCTGAGCGTGCACCAACGACGGAACCGTGCCCGGCGGGTCGGCGATCTGCGCATTGAGGTCGGCTCGCTTTTCCCTGCAGTAAATGACCGTTCGAAAGCGATGTTTCGTACAATGTGCGCTTTACGTGGAGATGTCGATGCAGCGTTCAAAGTCGGGTGCAAGCAAGAAACGGAAGTCGCCGAAGCCATGGGCAGCGATTGACCTCAAGACACTGAAGTCCCGCGCCGGTAAACAACCGGTGGCGCGGATCGCGAAGGAGTTGAAACGCACGCCGAGCGCGGTTCGGCAGAAGGCGACGTCGCTAGGGATCAGTCTTCGCGTCGGGTCCACCTGATAATCGTCCGCACCTCGATGTCGGCGCGGCGACGCCAACGGGCCCGCGGCACAACATTGGCCCATCGGGCACACGCGCTGGAAAGGCCACAGCCTGGTCGGAGAGCCCCGCTTCGCCGGGGAGCGAGATCGGGGAATCTCGCGCGCCCTTCGAGTCGCTGGCGCTGTTGATGTACTGCACGCGGCGTAACGCGGCTCTTTCGGGGTGCGCAGGCTCGACAATCGCGGTCTTCGCCAGACTCACCAGCATCAGTCCGAGCACGGTCGCGAAAGTATGCAAGCGTAGCGATCCATCGGCCTCGTCGGCCGGCTCGCGACTCACTTAGCGGGCGACCCCGACGAAGACGTCAGCCGGGGGTGTCCAGACGGGGGCCACCAGGGCCCCCTCGTACGGGAACTCGGGCCGCGTGAGCCCTCGCTGTCGAGCAGGGACAGTCGCCGCGACGAGAACCAGCGCTGGTACTGCGATTCCGCGGAGAGTCCCGTGGCGAAGCGCGTCTCGCGCGCGAGGTCGTCCGGACGCATCGGGCGAATGGCGACGAGCGGAGTCGGACCCCTGCGGAAGGGGCATTGCTCTGGCGCTCGACGTTGTCGGGCACCGCTGCACGGGAGCCGAGCGCGTGCCGCGCAGGGAAAGCCGGGTTCCCTGGAAGGCCATCGGGCGAGAGCGCGACGGCCCGGGTCCCGCAACAACGCCCTTGGCGTTCGACGACCGGATTGCGTCCCGGCCCGTCGGGACGCGTCTTGGTTCCGTCCACGTCCGTCGTCATGGTCGAACCCGATCACGTCGCCGCAGAGGCGACAGACCCACCGGCCAGAAAGACTCGCGATCCGATTCGTCATGCGCCCAGGGTATCGCCCCCGGCGGCTCGCCATGTGAGCGCCGAACTGCACCGTCGCCGGTGCCTCGCACCGTAGCTCCTACGGAAAAGACAGGCGAAGGAGTCGTGCGGCGGGGGACGCTGGGCGCTTCTTGCCGGAATCCTCACGAGGCTGCAGCGGGGCTTCGGAGAGGTCAAGAAGTCTGCTAGACTCCCGAATACTCCCGATAAGAGTTAACGAGAGCGCGACATGCCCACGACCAGAGCGAGCACCGATCAGACCGCGCCGGCGGCCCCTGCCCCGAGCACCCTGCGGCGGATGTTCGCCGCCTCGGCGCAGGCCCTCCGCGAGAACCGGCCGCTCGGCGCCAGCACCTCGACGCCGCTTCAGACCAGCCGGTCGCTGACCAAAGGGGAGCTCACCGCCCTGGCCGCGGTGGGTCTCTCGACCGAGCCTTTTGCCCCCGAGCGCAGCGACGACCCGCTCGTAAAGACGATCGTGGACTACATGGCCCTCGTCGAGACGAGCTTCAGCACGGCGGAGGTCGCCCGAATGCTCGAGGTGGACACGAGCCGAGTCCGCCAGCGGCTGCGTAGCCGTTCCCTGCTCGGGGTCGAGTACGAAGGCGAGTGGCGGTTGCCCCGATTCCAGTTCGAGCGGCGCAAGGTCCTTCCGGGTCTCGCGACGGTGCTCGCCGCCGTGCCGCAAGACGCGAACGCGCTCGAGGTCGCCGAGTGGTTCCTCCTGCCCAATCCGGATCTCGAGCTGAAAGGGCGGGAGCAGCCTATGAGCCCCCGAGCGTGGCTGCTGCGGGGCCTGCCGCCCCTGCATGTCGCCGAGCTCGCGCGCGACCTGTAGCGCGCCTGCGCGCTTGCCTAAGTTCCCGGACCCGCCTCCCGTCGAGGCGCTGGCCCGCGTCGAGGCCGCCGTCACGACCCTTGCGCGCGGCACCATGCTCGCGCGGATCTACTTCACCGCCGGCGAGCATCTCACCCGGTGGAACGCGTTCCGGCACTTCGGACCGACGAATGCGGGGTTCGATCACCACCTCGCCGACACCCTTGGCGAGGCGCACCTCCAGGACCGCTCGATTCTCTACTGCGCGGCCGCCGCAGACACCTGCCTCGCTGAAGTCTTCCAGGACACGCGGCGGATCAACCGGACCCGGCGCGCCCCCTGGCTCGCGATCTTCGAGCTCTCCAGGGCGGTGCCGCTGCTCGATCTGACCGGAGCCTATCCCACGCGGGCGGGCGCCTCGATGGCCATCAGCACGGGCCACCGCGGGCGGGCGCGCTCCTGGGCGCGCGCCTTCTACGAGGTCTACCCGGAACTGCACGGCATCTGCTACCCGTCGTCGATGAACGGCAACGCTCCAGCAGTCGCGCTCAACGATCGCGCCGAGCATTCCGGTTGCCTTCCGGAGCACCCGGCGTTCAACCGTGCCCTCGCGGACGATGCGCTAGTGGACGTGCTCAAGCACAGCGCGCACAAGCTCGGCTATGGCCTCATCTGATTCGTTCGCCGCTCGCCGGACGCTGGGTAAAGCTCACCCGCAGAATCTGCGCTGCGCGCTTCACATTGGTCGCCAGCAACACCTGGATCGCCAACGGGTGTTGTCAACTTGAGCTGCCGATGGTGCAATGGCCTCATGGACACCTCAACGGCCCCCAGCTAGATTCCTTGACGGACCTGCTTCGCGACGAGGGGCGCCGCGCCTCGGGCGCCCACCTCAGGGGAGCAGGGTCGAGAGGTCGATGGCCAGGTCGGGGAAGTGGAGCGGTGAGACCAAGGGCGGGGCTGCCGTCAGGTCGCGGTAGCCCTCCCGGGACGGATCGCGTGCCACGGTTGCGCACTTCGCTTGGGCGTCGATTACCCAAGCCTCGGGGATGCCCGCGCGCGCGTACGTGTCCAGCTTGGAACGGTCTCGGGCGAGCGTGCTGTCGGCCACCTCGACGACGAGCAAGACATCGGCCGGCCGGGGAAGCGCATCGCGGTAACGATCCTCGCGCCACTTGAGCAAGGCGAGATCGGGTTGCGGCGCGCTGTCGGGGAGGATCTCGATGGCATTCTGGACCCACACCACCGCCCGTTTCGTCGCCGCCAATTGCACGACGAAGATCTCGACTAACGCGGTGAGCACGCCGGCATGCAGACTACCAATCGGCGCCATGCCGTAGATCCTCCCCTCCAGGAGCTCGACCCGCGCATCGGCCGGAAGAATCCCGACTTCGAGCATCCGCCGATACTCTTGCACGGCGAGGCGCCGCATGCCGACGGCGTCCAGTTCCGTGCTATCCGGTAAGGCCATGTCACCCATGCGGGCATTGTGCGCCGGCGCGATGCGCTGATCAACCGAAGCGGCGCAAGGGGAGGCTGGAGGCCCTCCGCGGTTGACCTTGAGCACGCCGCGCGGCCCGAACTGCTTACGGAAGGCAGGATCGGCCGGGTAATCCTCGTTCGCCGGCTCTTCCTCGGCGTTCAGGTGGCAGAGATTGCCGAGGAACTCGTCGAAGCCGTGCATCGTCGGCAGGTGCTCGTCTCGATCACCCTGGTGGTTCTTGCCGAACTGGCCGGTCGCGTAGCCCTGCGCCTTGAGCACGGTCGCGATCGTCACGTCGGATTTCTGCCAGCCCTCCTTGGCGCCGGGCACACCCACCTTGGTCATGCCGGTGCGCAGCGGGTTGGTGCCGCCGATGAAGGCAGCGCGTCCCGCGGTGCAGGATTGCTGCCCGTAGTAGTCGGTGAACGCCGTGCCTTCGCGGGCGATGCGGTCGATGTTTGGCGTGGTGTAGCCCATCAATCCGCGGTTGTTGTAGCTGATGTTCAGCAGATGTCGTCACCCCAGATGACGAGAATGTTCGGCTTATCGTGAAGCGGCGGTGCGTTGGTTCGTGCGCGCCCGTCCTATTACAGACATCTCGAGCACACCTTGCGCTCTCCGGCGCTGCTCGCGCGCGCATCACCAGACTCCTGCCCGGCCGATGTCCGGATAGCGGCGGCGAGGTTCGATGCTTTCTCGCCACAAGTCAGCCGTTCTGCACTACTCAATGGTCTCGAATTCCATCTTTCGGGTCTCGCTGACGCGCTTCGACGCATCGAGGATCTCTAGGGACACGAGATTGCCCTGACTGTCGTAATCCAGAATCACTCCGGGCTTGTCCTCGTCACTCTCCGCGACGGACACATCGGTCCGCAGGATGACGCTCAAGGTGTCCGTGCGGGGATCGTAGGTGACTTTCATGATGGGTCTCTCCGATACTTCGACAATTTGCTCGTTCGGTAGGCCGTCACGACCTCCGCCGGCTGCCGGTCGACGTCTACGACGATTCGGATGAGGTAGATCTTCCCGCGAGACTCGATCGCTGACTGCAGGATATCCCGGCCGGGGCGCACGCTCTGGCGGTCCTCGGGCGCCCCGAGCACCCGCCTTACGGTTTCCGGGTCGATGTCCCGGCGGCGCATCTCGAACGCTGCGTGCGCTGAAATCAGGAACTCGACGATCGGTTCTCTTGCCACAACGGTATCGCCACACCTAGAGAGAAAACGCGGCTTCATGCGTTTTCCTGCGCTCGGGGTGCGCGAGGGGGCCTGACCCCTCGCAGCGTGGACAACCAGCGAGAAGATACCATCGCGCAACGCGGACCTGCAGCGACATAGCCAGGCCGCGGGCGTCGGAGGGCACGTGACCCGGTGCCCAGGAATCCCGGCCATCCGTAGCCAACAGCAGCTCAATCAGGTTGAGGATGCGTGTCGACCGCCCGGTCAGCCTGCAGCCCGGTCATCCATCGCTGCAGCCGATCCAGCCACGTGATCCAGCTTTCGCGAAGTCGAGGCCGGTTCGTCCAGGACGTGGCCGCGCTGTATGCCGGCGCGGAGAACCGACGCGATCTCGTCGCGCACCAGGGCGGTTGCTCTACTGTACCAACGCAAGCGCGGCCCGAGCTGCCGGGTACCCCCGTTCCGCAGATTTTCGTAGCCACCTGGCGGCTTCGTCAGTGTCCTTGGAACGCGTCATGCCAAAGAGGTAGATGAGGCCCAAGTTAAGCTGTCCGTTCGGATCGCCTGCTTCGGCGGCGCTTCGCAGCCACTTGATCGCTTCCGCGCCATCCTTGGAAACACCCCGTCCATGCAGATACATCACGCCCAAGTTGGTCTGCGAGTTTGCCGCCCCTTGCTCCGCAGCCTTGCGAAACCAGTTCGCGGCTTCTTTGGGGTCGCTGGCGACGCCTCTGCCTACGTCACACGCAACGCCCAGGGCAGTCCGCGGAGGCGATGACGCAACTCGCCGCCCTGCCGCCGGGCACGGCGGATGCGCTTCGCGAGTACCCGCACGGCGATTACCTCATCCTCTACACCGTGATCGGATCCACAGTTCACCTGCTCTCGATCCGCCACCATCGCCAGCTTTCGTTCGCATTCGCGAAACTTTGGCAGCGATGACGAACGAATCACGCCGAAACCGGCGTCCAACGATCGCGGCAGGCCTCGATGAAGGCCATCAGCTGGCCCTTGTCGTCGGCCGAGCCGCGCGCGCGCATCACCTTGGTGCCGTCCAGCAGCGTGTCGATCTTCGCTTCGAAGGGGTCGGTGTCCCAGAGCTCGAGCGGATCCACCGGCTGCACGTCGTAATGGCCGTAGAACAGCGCCGACTTGCCCGACGCGCTGCGGTCGTGCCCGACGACGATCGGGTGCCCTGCCGTCGGGCGCGAGGTCGCGTCGAAGCCGATGCTGCGCAGGTTGGCGGCGTGCCATTCGGCGTTCTTGCGGCACTCCTCCGCGTAGGCCGGATCGGTCGAGATGGACTTGATCCGCAGCACCTCGAACAGCCGGTCGAGCGCCAGCTGGAAGTCGGCGTCCACGTGCGCCAGGACCTTGTCGAGATCCGACACGGCTCAGTTTCAGTTTCCTCCGATCGGCGGCGCGGTCGCGCCGCCCTCTGCGCGCATGGTGTCAGAAGCGCGCGATGGTTGCGAAGAGAATGCGGTTCGCGGTGCCGACATCCTGGCCCGCCGGCAGGGTCTGGGCATCGCCGCCGAACACGGTGCGCCGCGTCCAGAGGTATTCGAGGCCGATGTCGAGCCAGCCGCTGCCGAAGACGCCGTTGCGCACCTCCGCGAAGGGGCTCCAGATCACGTTGGCGAAGACCTGCTGGATGTTGTCGTTCAGCGACGTCGCGCTGGCCGAGCCCGGCGTGAACTGCAGCACGTAGTCCTGGTAGTCCTGCCGCGCATACGAATAGCTGAAGTTGCTGCGCACCGTCGGCGTCCAGAAGCGCCGGTAGCCGACCGTGAAGCCCCAGCTGGGCACGGGATCGAGCGAGACGGTCGTCACGCCCGGCAGGCCGATGTTGGACGTGGCGTCGAGACCCGGCGTGTTGCCGGCCTGGTAGCGGCCGATGCCCTCGCCGGCATAGGCGAGGGCGAGCAGCGCGTCCTGGCCGAAGCCTTCCGCCACCCAGCGCATCGGGAAGCGGACATGGCCCGCCACGCCCCAGCCCAGCGCGCTGGTGTCGCCGCCGCCCGCCGCCGCCGTGCCGTCGGTGCGCAGCGACAGGTCGCGCAGCATCGCGCGCCCGCCGAGTTCCAGCTCGTCCCGCCGCCAGGTGAGCCGGCCCAGCACGTCGGGCGCGGCGTTGAAGGCCGGGCTCGCGCCGCCGTCGAGCGAGCTGTTGGGCGTGAAGACGCCGGCGATCGAGGTGTACTGGGTGTCCGGCGCCTCCAGCGAGACCTGCCCGATCAGCCCCGGCGCCAGCGTCCCGGTGGCGCGGACCTGCGCCTGGCGGATGAAGGACTGGTTCAGGTTGGTGGCGTCGATCAGCGTCTCGTAGAGACCCTCGTTCCACAGGCTGTTCGCCTGGCCGATCAGCACGCGGAAGCGCTCGTTGCCGAGCTCCGCCCAGGCTTGGCGCAGCCGGAACACCGCGTTGGAGGACGTGGGCGAGCCGCCGCCGAAGTCGCCTTCCAGCCGGGTCTCGAGCGTGCCCCAGCTCGTCAGGCTGCGCGTGTCCACGCCGAAGCGGCTGAACCGCCCCGTCATGCCGAAATCGCCGCCCTGCTGGTCGGCGGCGCTGCCGTTCAGCGGGATCTGCGACGGCAGCGGCGCGTCGGTCTGGTTGCGGCCGTTGAAATCCTGCCAGGCGGAGAACTTGGCGAAGCCATAGAGCCTGACCTGCGTGTCGGTGTTCGGCACGCGGAAGGCGATGCCGGGCAGGTCCGATCGCAGCGCGTCGCCGACGGCATCCTGCAGGCCCATCGGCTCCGGCGCCAACAGGCCGGGCACGGTCGTCTGCAGCACGGACGGCGCCGTCGTGGCGACTTGGCGCTGCGCGGCCTCGGCCTGGGCGGCGGCGGCCTCCGCCTCGCGCGCCGCGGCTTCCGCGCGCTCGGCGGCCTGGGACGGGGTGGAGCCGGGCACCGGCGCGGCGGCGGGCTGCGCGGCCTGCTGGCGCGCCAGCAGCGCCTCCATCTGCTCCATGCGCTGGCGCATCTCGTCCATCTGGCGGCGGAGCTCGGCGATGGTGGCGGCGTCGGACTGGGCGAAGGCGGGCGCGGCCAAGCCGAAGGCCAGCCCGGCCAGCAGCGACGCTCCGGCGATGCGATGGCGCGCCTGCATGGCGGATCCCGGACCTCCCGCACCTGATTGGACCGGAATGGTAGCCGGACCGGAGCGCGTCCCGCCTGCGCCTCGCGTCTCCGGACTTGGCATGGCGTCCATGCTTGCGTGCGGCGGGCGCGGCCAGCCTGCTTGCGCGCGTCCCGTGCGACGGCCTGCCCCACCAAGCCAGACCGAAACGGCTCGCGCTTTCATGTCTAGCTCCCGCACCACACGTTCTGTCGCTTTCATGTCTAGCTCCCCAGACGTTCTGGTCCGCGACGTGCTGACCCAATGTGGACCAGCATTGCCCGCCGCACAGAATGTCCTCTTGACTTGGCGCAAGTTCATGGCGCGCGGACCGTCAGGATCCTGCGAATCGGTGCTGTGCAAGCCTTGACGCGTCGGCTGCAGGCCGCACTCGCTTTGCCGTCGATCCCCGCTCCAAGCGGGGCCCCTCGCCGGGTAGCTCCTACGGCCCCGATCGATGAGCTCCAGCGGCGTGAGGC
>Ga0209253_10006319_pt1 | contig 10272 bp, 10 predicted proteins | sample FrelakmetBRP12BR_FD_187145 | JGI IMG/M metagenome (GOLD analysis project Ga0209253, IMG submission 187145) | Freshwater lake sediment microbial communities from the University of Notre Dame, USA, for methane emissions studies - BRP12 BR (SPAdes)... | ecosystem: Environmental > Aquatic >...
GGCGCCCAGGTCTGCATCGTCTGCGACCAGTGCGCCAAGGCGTGTCCGGACGACCTCATCTCGCTCGGCGGGCATCGCGAGCCGGGCATGAAGCTGAAGGCGCTCGACTACTTCGACTTCAACCTGTCGAGGTGCAGCTTCTGCGGCCTCTGCTCGGAAGTCTGCCCGACCAAGCCGGTCAAGGCCCTCATCATGAGCGAGGACTACGAGCTGGGCACCTACAGCCGCGACGCGCAGATCCTGCGCATCGACGACATGTACGACGGGCTGCCGATTACGCAATACACCAGATAGGGGATAGGGAATAGGGAATAGGGAATAGGGAATAGGGAATAGGGAATAGGGGATAGGGAAGACGGGGCGTCACGGCCGCGGTTCCCTCTCGCCTCTCGCCTCCTACCCTCTCGCCGTCCGCCTCACCCCCCTCGCCATAAACCGCCCCCCTCCTCCCTGGATCTTCCGTCCCGGGTTTCGCGTCCAAGACGGAAATCGGCTATCCTGTGTGGAACGATCCTTAGTGCACCGAATTCCCAGCGGAGGTTGCATGCCTGCCGGCGCTCGCCCCCCTCTGGCGCTGTCCACGTTGCTTGTGGCCGTCGGCCTCGTCATGGCCGCCCAGGCTTTCACGCAGACCGACACTCCGGAGATCCAGCTCCAACTCGGCAAACTGCTTTACGCCGACGGGCGCTTCAGTGAAGCGCTCACGGCCTACGAACATGCGGTGGGCTCCCCGGAGCCCCGCGTGCGCGTTCCGGCCCGCATCGGGCTGGTTCAGTCTGCGCTCCGCATCGGGAGCTTCCAGAAAGCCAGAACCGCGGCCGAGGTGCTGCGGGAAGAGCAGCCGTCGGACGCCTTCGCCCTGGCCGTCTACGGCGACGCGATGTGGTCGGCGGGCCTGTTCGATGAAGCCGAGCGGGGCTACCAGGAGGCCCTCGCCATCCAGCCCGAGGAGGCAAGAGGCCACAACGGCGCCTCCCGGGTACTCTCCGCGCGGGGCCGCTACGACCAGGCGCTGGAGCACAGCCTGCAGGCCGTGAGGCTCGACCCGCGCGAGGCGGATTTTCACCACACGCTCGGCAACGTCTATGAGCGGCTCGGGCGCTACGACCATGGGGCCACGGCCCTGGCGAGCTTCATCAACCTCCTCCCGAAGGGCCTGAGCGACAGCCGCGCCGCCTGGGCGGCCGCCGAGCTCAAGTTCCTGACGTCGTTCGGCAACAAGATGCCGTACGAGTTCGCCTCGAACCCGGATCAGGTCTACACGCTGCCGTTCCGGCTCGAGAACGAGAAGATCATCATCCAGGGCCGCGTCAACGGCAGCCGGCCCATTGACTTCATCGTCGACACGGGCGCCGAGCTGTCGACGATTTCGCGCACGACGGGCGAACGGCAGGACGTGACGCCGATCACATACACGGTCAGCGCCGGCGTCGGCGAGGTCGGATTGCGCGGGCTGCAGCTCGGGCGGATCGACAAGCTCGAGTTCGGTGCGCTGAAGGTGAAGCACGTCCCGTGCATCATCAAGAGCCCCGCGCTGCAGGACCTGCCGGTTCCCGAGGGCGAGAGCTTCTCGCCCCTCGCGATGGGTCTGTCGTTGACGGTCGACTACGCCCGCCGGGTGATGACGCTGGCGAAGCGCCTGCCCGACGGCGGTCCTTCCGACGTGACGATGGAACTCTGGATGAACCGGCTGGCGACGGTGCGGGGGACGGTGGGCGACGGGCATCCGCGCAGTTTCGTCGTCGACACCGGCGGCCAGGTCATCTCGATCAGCACGGACACGGCCCGGGCGCTGCCTCCGGGGGATCTGCGGAAGATCGCGCTGAAAGTGTACGGCGCGTCCGGGTGGGATCGCGAGGCCTACCTGATGCCCGGCGTGGACCTTGCCTTCAGCGACATCCGGTTCCCGAAGATGTCGGTGGTCGTGCTGAACCTCAGGGCGCCCAGCGTCCTGCTCGGCTACGAGCTCGGCGGCATCGTCGGCCACCGGTTCCTGAGCCGCTACCACGTGACGTTCGACTTGAACCGGGCCGAGCTCCGCCTGAAGGAGTCCTGAGTACGCGACACGCCCCGGGGCGGGTCACCACCCCGGGGCGTTCGTCCCAGCCTCACCGCTCTAGACGGTGTATCAGAAGTTGAATCCCATCCAGAACTGGAATCGGGCCTTGCGCCACACCTCGGCGTTGAGCGTGCTCCCGAAATAGGCGTCTTCCCAGGCCTCGTTGAACAGGGTCCTCCAGGTCCAGTCGAAGTGGATGGGGAACCCGAGTGCCATCGTCTCGACGCCGATCCCGTATGACGCGCGCCCGTCCACGAGGCGGAACCCGTTGATAGCGACCGGGTCGCCGTACTGGTAGATGGGAAGGCCGGTCACCGGGTCGAACTCCACACCGACGATGGGCGTGATGATCTCGTTCGAATTGTTCGCGAACTTGTAGCCGGAATTGTCCCACCACGCGCCGCCGACGCCAAAGTACGCGACACCGCGGACGCCGCCGAAGATGCCGATCGGCGTGGCCACCGCGTCCACCAGCGGGAAACGGAATTCGACGTTGCCGTAGACGGAGTTCTGTCCGGTGAACTGGAGGTAGTCGTAACCGCGGAGGTCGGAGTTGCCGCCGAAGTAGGTGAACGACGGCGTGGCGCCCCAGCTCCGGAACCCGCGGCCCCGGAGGGCGAGCAGGGCGGAGGAGCCGACCTTGAAGTACTTGCGGAGGTCGGCGTCGATGGTCTGCCACGAGAGCATGTTGCCGCCGAACCCCGGGGCAGCCTCGTACATCAGACGCATCGTGCTGCCCGAGAGCGGCCCGTACTCCCGGAAGACCGTCGTCTCCTGGACGAAGCTGACCGACAACGGCACGTACCACCCGTTGCGATACAGCGTGTTACCGTAGGCGGCCTGCTGGTAGTCGTTCGCGACCTGCTCGAGGAGCGGGTCGTTGTACTGCTCGCGGATATAGCCGAACCCGCCCGAGACCTCGACGCGGCGGTAGCGATCCAGCGGGTAGATCGCAAAGGCCGAGGCCCCGCGGTTGCTGCGGGTGGAGGTGGCGAGGTCGCGATCGATGTAGGCCGAGTAGATCGGGTCGTAGTAGGTGGTGCCGTACCCGTAGTAGAACTCGTCCTGCCAGTAGGCCTGGAGCGCGTAGTTCAGGCGGTGCTCCAGGTTGATCATGGACACGCCGTAGGTGCGGTACTGGGACATCGAGCCGAAGTACGCATCGATGCGCCGATCGCCGAGCACGTCGGCGAAGGACACGGAGGTGCTGCCGAAGAAGTTGCCTCCGCTGGTCACGCCCACGTTCAGCGGCGGGCGGCCCTCGAGGAACAGCCGGTCCCACGAGCCCTTCTTCACCTTGTTGTCGGAGATGAGCGTGTGGTTCAGCGGCGCCTGGAAGTCGATGACGGGGCCGGGTGCGCCGAAGTCGGCCGACGCCGCCGTGACAATCGAGTCCTTCTTCTGAACCGCGTGGAGTTCGTAGTCGCCTTTGTAGTAGGTGATGAAGGCGATCTTCGTCGACGCGTCGTCCCTCAGGACGACCGGCGAGAAATTTCCGCCGACGGCGTCGGTGTACTGCTTCAGTTCGCCGGTTTTGAGGCCGAGCGTCCAGATGTTGAAGATCGCGCCGTTGCGCGCGACTTCGGGCTCCACCGCCTTGTTGGGGTCTGAGGCGGTGGACGAGAAGATGATCGTGTCGGCGTCGATGAACCGCGCCGCCGCGTCGTCGTGTGTGCCGAAGGTCAGCTGCGTCTTCTTCCCGCTGGCGAGATCCACCTTGAACAGCTTCTCGTTGCCGCTGATCCGCGCCAGGTAGACCACCGACGCGCCGTCCGGCGAGAACGCCGGCGCGTAGTTGGCAATCTCGTCCTTGGTGAGGTTGGTCACCGCCTCGGTGGCCATGTCGACCGTGAAGATGTCCGCCCAGCCGTTCTGCATGGCCGAGAAGGCCAGCGACTTCCCGTCCGCCGAGAACGCGGGCGACTCGGGCTCGTCGACCGACTTCAGATCGATGCGCTTCTCGATCTTCTTGTTCAGGACGTTCTGGATGACGATGGCCTTGCCCTTCTCGCGCCTGACGACGTAGGCCAGGCGGTCGCCGGCGGGCGACCAGGCCAGCCAGGGGACGGTAATCCACCGGCTGCCTGGCGTCACGATGTAGTCGAAGCCCATGCCCTGGTCGAAGCCCGGGGTGAGGTTGCGGATGACCTTGCCGTCCTTCGCGGAGATCAGGACGATGTCGATCTCCCGGTCGCTCCGGTTGATCGTCACGACGGCGAGCAGGTCGCCCGATGGCGACGGCTCGATCATGATGGCGCCGTCGTAGCGCGTCTTCTCCGGCGAGGGCGCGATGTTGCGGCCGTAGTCGGACGGCGTTTCCTTGTCGCGGAAGGGTTTGAAGCGGGCCTTGAGGTACCGATCGAACTGCTGGTCGAACTCCTCGCCCGACAACTGGAACGCCTCGAGGTAGGCGTTCTCGGCGCCGCCCACGATGCCCTTGCGCAACGAGAAGAGGAACTGGCGAAGGCCTTCCTTGCCCCACTTCGACTCGATGAATTCGAACGCGGCGTGTCCGAGGTTGTAGACAAGCCGGGGGTTCGACGTCTGCCCGTAGCCCTCGAGGCGGCTCATCTTCGGGACCATGTCCGTGATCGCGGCGTCGCGGACCGTCATGAGGTCCACCGGCCGCCAGATGCCGGTCATGTAGTCCGACAGGCCTTCCGCCACCCACAGCGGCACGGTCTCGCGGATGAGCGACTGCGGCACGATGTCGAATTCGAAGATGTGCGTCAACTCGTGGACGATGAGCCGGTAGAGCAGATCCGGCGGATCGTCGAGCGGGAGCAGCATCCGGTCGCGGTACGGCTCGGCGAAGGCGCCGACCCCTTCCTGGACCGCGCCCGGGATCACGTTCTGCTGTTCGAATTCGCTGTGCGTCTTGAAGATGATGAGGGGCACTTTGAACGCCAGGTCATGCTTCAGCTCGGCGCTGATCTGCTGGTAGGCGCTCTCCGCGTAGCCCGCCACCCGCTCGAGGTGCTGCTCGATCGAGGGGTAGTAGTAAATCTCGAAATGCTCGGTCTTGTAGATCTGCCAGTCGAACCGGTCGTACCGCACCAGGTTCTTGCCGTAATACGGCATGTACGGCGTCTGAGCCATCGCGTCGGCGGCCGCGCCGAGAACGGTCGCGGCGGCGAGAACAGCGAGACACAGCGCCATGCCCTTGGTCGTCGGGCGCTTGCGCATACCACCACCTCGCGGGGTTCGGCAGGGGCGAACTGACATCGCTCCCCATGTTAGCGTCAGTAGGACGCGGCTGCAACGTCCGTAGTCCCGGCGCCTCGCCGCCTGGCCTATACTGGAGGGAATATTCCAAGGCGCCCGGGGGTTATTCCAGCAGGCGCCGAGAGGTTCACGGTGCCTCGTCAACGCCCGTCGCCAGACGCCGCCATGGACCCCGCCGCGTTCGAGCGGGACGCGCTGGCCCTGGTGGACCGCCTGTTCGCGGCGGCCCTGCGGCTGACGAGGAACGAGGCCGACGCCCAGGACCTGGTCCAGGACACCTATCTGAGGGCGTTCCGGTCGTCCGGGCAGTTCGAGCCCGGAACGAACCTGCGTGGCTGGATGTTCACCATCCTCCACAACACGTTCCTGAACCAGCGGCGGGACCGGGGGCGCAGCCCGATCGACGCGGACAGCGAAGCGGTCGAGCAGGCGCCCGACGACCGCCACGCCGCGGCGAACCCGGAGGAGCTGCTGTTGCGCGAGACGATGGACGCCGATCTTCAGGCGGCGCTCGACAGCCTGCCCGCGGCGTATCGGGAGGCCGTCTGGCTGAGAGACGTCGAGCAGTTCAGCTACGAGGAGATCGCCGGCATCGTCGGTGTGCCCATCGGGACGGTGATGTCGAGGATCTCCAGGGGGCGCCGGGCGTTGTATGACGATCTCGTGGCCCGCTCAGGCGACTACGCCAGGCGGGCCGGCGCCGGGGGCGAAAGCCGGTCGAGGCGCGTCTAAGCAGCAGAGGTTCGATTTATGGATTCGTGCAGGGATATCGACACGCTGATGACGCCGGTGGCGGACAACGAGGCTACCGCCGCCGAGCGCGAGCGCGTCGAAGGGCACCTGCGAGAGTGCGCTCCCTGCCACCGGCAGATGCACGCCGAGCGGGAGGCCAGGGAACTGGTGCACGAACGCGCGGGCACGCTGGTGGGCCACGCGCCCCTCGGCCTGCGCGCCCGGTGCGCCGCCACGCGCGCCCAGGCGGCCCCAGCCGCGCGTCGTCGGTTGCCCCTGCTGAGCGGAGCGGGGTGGCCGATGGCCCTCGCGGCGACGCTCGTCCTCGCCGTCGCTGGCGCGGCCTTGTACGGCCTGGTGGTCAACCCGTCGAAGGCTGTCGCCGCACAGCTCACGCTCGATCACCTGAAGTGCTTCACTCTCTTCGAGGAGCCCGCAGGCCTCGCTCCCGCCGAGGTGCAGGCGGCGCTCAAGGCCCGCTTCGGCATTGACATCGTGCTGCCGGCCGGGCAGGAGGCGTCCGGCCTCACGCTGGTTGGCGGCCGGCGCTGCCTGTATCTCGATGGCTCGGTCGCGCACCTCCTCTATCGAAAGGGCGCGGTCCGGGTCTCTCTGTTTGTGCTTCCCACCGGGACGAAGCTGAGTCAGACTGATCTGGATGTGCTGGGCCATTCGGCGGTTGCCTTCACGAGGGGCGGCCGCACATGGGTGGCGCTGGCCCGGGCACCCCACGCGGAGATGAAAGCGATCGCCTCGGCCTTCGGCGCGGTCGCCAACTAGCCGGCCGGTTTTCCGGCGCGGGCGCGGGGCGCAACAAGGGAATAGCGATGAGCAAGCGCTGGATCGTGGCGGCCGCGGCGGCGTTTGGCCTGGCCGCAGTGGCTATCAGCGGCGTCGGAGGCCAGACGCGGCCCGCAGCGGGTGCGGCCGTCGCGTGCAACCCCAACGCCAGGCCCGCCAACCTGAACTTCACGCTGAAGGACTTGAACGGCAAGGACGTCAAGCTCGCGTCCTTCAAGGGCAAGGTGATCCTCCTGAACTTCTGGGCCACCTGGTGCGGACCGTGCAAGATCGAAATCCCCTGGTTCAACGAGTTCCAGCTGAAGTACAAGGACAGGGGCTTCGTGGTGCTCGGCATTTCGGCCGACGACACGGTCGAGCAACTGAAGCCGTTCGTGGCGGAGCAGAAGATGGGCTACCCGGTGCTCGTCGGCCTGGGGCGCGATGACGTGCAGGAGGCGCTCGGCCCCGTCTACGGCCTCCCCACCACGCTGCTCATCAGCCGCGACGGCAAGATCTGCCAGACGCACGTCGGCCTAGCCAAGAGGGCCGAGTTCGAGAAGGGGATCCTCGGGCTCCTGTAGTATGATCGGCTGGTGGCGTTGAAAGGGTTCGTACACGGACGTCTGGCCTGCGGGTGCCGCCTGAGCTTCAGGGAAGGCGTCGAGGGCAGTCCCGTCACGGTCATGCTCGATCTGAAGTCGCCGTCGTGCGCGGTGTCGGGGCATATGAGCGGCCTGCCGCTCTACGACTACCGCGAAGCCATCAGGATGCCGACGCGCCTGCTTCCGCCGAAGGAAGAAGGGTACGAGGAAGAAGGGTGAGGCCCGGCCGGCGAGGCCGGACCTCTTCAGGATAGCGGGCCACCGGTTTCCCGGTGGCCCTTTTGCTTTTCGGCGGCGGGCTTCGTGCGCCCGGCGTCCTGCAACGCCCGGCGCAGCAGGAACTCGATCTGCGCGTTCAGGCTGCGCAGCTCGTCGTTGGCCCACCGCTGCAGCGCCTCGTGCAGATCGGGGTCCACCCGGAGGAGGAAGGGCTTTCGTTCGGCCACGTCCGACCTACTGATACAACGAGCCCGTGTTGACCACAGGCTGGGCGGCCCGTTCGCCGCACAACACCACCAGCAGGTTGCTCACCATCGCCGCCTTCCGTTCCTCGTCGAGGTGGACGATGCCCTTCTGGTTCAGCCGCTCGAGCGCCATTTCGACCATGCCGACGGCGCCCTCGACAATGCGCGTGCGTGCCGCGATGATGGCCGACGCCTGCTGGCGCTGGAGCATCACGGCGGCGATCTCGGGCGCGTACGCCAGGTGGCTGATGCGCGCCTCGATCGTCTCGACGCCGGCTTTCGCCAGGCGTTCCTGGATTTCGGCCTTCAGGTGCGCGGCGACCTCGGCGGTGTTGCCACGCAACGACATCTGGTTCTCCACGTGAGCGTCATAGGCGTAACTGGTCGACAGGTTGCGCAGCGCGGCCTCGCTCTGGACGTGGACGTAGTTGTTGTAGTCGTCGACCTCGAAGCAGGCCTCGGCGGTTTCCACGACCTTCCACACGACGACGGCCGCGATCTCAATCGGGTTGGCCTCGCGGTCGTTCACCTTCAGCCGCGAGGTTTCGAAGTTCCGGATGCGCTGCGAAATGCGGCGCTTGCTGTAGAACGGGTTGGCCCAGCGCAGGCCAGGGGCTTTGACGGTGCCCACGTACTTGCCGAAGATCTGCAGGACCTTCGCCTCGTTCGGGTTCACGAGGAAGAACCCCGCCCAGCCGAGGACATCGAGGGCGAAGACCAGGATCCAGAAGATGATCATGGTGGCGTCCTGGGGCGGTCTGACGGCCGAAATGAAGCCGAAGACAGCAACGACCCCCAGAACGAGGAGCACAGGCAGCACTAGCCAGCCGGACAGCGCGTGTTTCTCGAACTCGCGGACCATGTAGACCCTCCTTCCATGCTTTCGAAATGATATCACTATGAAATCTTTCCGTCAAGCCCCGAGAAAAGGGGCCTAGAAAGGGCCTGGCCCCCTGTCGGCGCTGGCCAGTCGCAGATCCCGCTGGGGCGGGGACAAGCGACCTGGCTCTTCCGGGCACGAGGATCCCTTGAAATGCGGCAGGTTCCCGCCGAAAACGTGACCTGGCACCGGCGGAGCGTGACAGGGGGGCCAGGTCCGGGATGAGGGCAGTTCGAGGGCCTGCTGCGGCAACGGGCGCCTGCGGGTATGATGGGCCCGTGAAGACAGCCGGGCCGGGGTGGTGTCTGGCGGTTGGTTCGTTGCTGACGGTCGCGGCCGGTCTGGGAGTTCCGGGCTGCAGGGCGCCGACGCCCGAACCGATCACGTTCGAGGGCCGGGCGATCGTCGTCCAGAACGTGACCGCCGACGAATGGCAGAACGTCGAGGTCTGGCTGAACGACCACTACCGCGTCACGAAGTCACGGATGCCTCCAGGCGAGCGGTTCAGCATCCCGCTCTCCGCGTTCGTGGCGGGATTCGGGCAGCGCTACGACGCCGGCAGGCAGACGATACGCGGCGTCGAGGTGACGGCAACCGCGGCGGGTGGGCGCGCCGTGAAACTCGTGTGGGGCACCGGACGGCGGCGGTAGACTTGGACCGGTTCCACAACCTGCATACGGCGGCCCGTTCACGCCGCAAGAACGGACTGTAATTCCGCCCCCTGTCGCCGCGCCGCTGACTCGCGCGGATCGAGGAGTGTCATCGTGGCGAAGCTGAAATCCGAGCTCGAACTCACGTGTCCCTGCTGCGGCGCCATCCTGGTGATCGACAAGAACCTCAACCGCGTCATTTCGCACCAGGAGCCGCCCCGCGAAGACCGCCCGGACCTCGATCACGCGGCCCAGCTCGTGGACCAGGAGCGCGCGAGGCGGGAGGCGGTGTTCCAGCAGTCGGTCGAGACGGAAAAGACGCGCGGCGACGCCCTGTCGCGGCGTTTCGAGGAAGCGCTCCGTCAGGCCAGCCAGGAGCCGATCACGAAACCGAAGCGCGATTTCGATCTCGACTGATCCCGCGCGTTGCGGCCTTGCTCGATGAGTGTCTGACCCTCTGACCAGCATGAGTGTCTGAGCCACTCATGAGTGGCTGACCCTACCGGGGATGGGGCAGAGCGACGGCGTACCCGGGGCGTCTGTACTCGGCCGGCAGGGCCGTCCACCGATCGCGCCCCGGATAGCACACGGGCTTGCGGCCGGGATAGCGGGCCATGAAGGCCCGGTACCACCGTCGCCAGCGTGCGGCCCGCGCGCGATTGTAGGGCAGCCGGTGATGGGGATAGTCGATGAGCATCTGCTCGGCTTTCCACACGTTCTTCTCGGACAGCCGCCAGTCGTAGCGGCCGAGTTCCGTCTTCAGGTTGACGACGGCGTACGCCGTGATGCCGCCCGTCAGATCGACGTAGGGCTCGAAGTAGCTCATGGCCAGGTCGCGGGCCGTCCGGAAGACGGGCTTGCGGCCATGCAGGCCCGG
>Ga0209253_10006320_pt1 | contig 10272 bp, 10 predicted proteins | sample FrelakmetBRP12BR_FD_187145 | JGI IMG/M metagenome (GOLD analysis project Ga0209253, IMG submission 187145) | Freshwater lake sediment microbial communities from the University of Notre Dame, USA, for methane emissions studies - BRP12 BR (SPAdes)... | ecosystem: Environmental > Aquatic >...
AAAGGGTATTTCCTCACTTCTATTTTGCGGTCCAACAAGACTGTCTTTTCCTCCAAAGACATTGCTTTGATGTGGCATAGTCCGAGCACATCGGCAACCAGGGAGCGTTTGTCATATTACATAAAAAGGGGCGAGCTTTATCGTATCCGGAAAGGTCTCTATGCTAAAGACAAGGACTATAATCGGCTTGAGTTAGCCACTCGGATATATACTCCTTCATACGTAAGTTTTGAAACGGTTTTGGCAAAAGAAGGGATGATATTTCAATATTATGAAAAGATCACTATCGCTTCCTATTTAAACAGAGTCATCAATATTGATCAGCAACCCTATTCATACCGAAAACTAAAAACCAAGGTGTTGGTCAACCCTGTTGGGGTGGAGCACGTTAGCGAAACCTCAATTGCCACCAAAGAGCGGGCCTTCATCGACACTTTATATGTTAACTCTGATTACCAGTTCGATAATCTCCGCAGTGTAAATTGGGAGAAAGTATTTGAAATATTACCGATTTATTCCAATAAGCGATTGGAAAAGGAAGTAAACAGCTTGTATAAAACTGTAAACGACAAATCATCATGACCCTGGATATCGCCACCCATAAAACCATTCTGTTCCAAATATTGAAAGACATCTACTCTGATACCAATGTCTCTCCTTTTTTGGGATTTAAAGGTGGCACAGCAGCCTTGATGTTTCATGGTTCGGACAGATTTTCGGTGGACCTGGATTTTGACCTGTTGGACGAAAATCACGAAGAATATGTTTTTAACCGGAGTATAGAGATTGTAAAGCGATACGGAACCATCGAGGAAACTCGTCGCAAGCGGTATAATTTTTTTATACTCCTGTCATATGAAGATAAAGCTCGCCACTTCAAAGTGGAAATTAACCGTAGGCAATATGGGTCCAGGTATGAAATTAAAACCTATCTGGGAGTTTCCATGCAGGTGATGGTGGTGGAGGATATGTTTGCCCACAAACTGATGGCGATGTATGAGCGTATTGAGAAGACAAGCCGGGATATATACGATGTGTGGTTTTTCCTTAAATCCCGTACGCCAATAAATAAGGACATTGTAGAAAGTCGTGCTCAGATGCCCTTTAACCAGTTGGTCAATATATGCATACTAAAGCTTGATAGAATAAATAATCATCGGATATTAACAGGTATTGGCGAACTCTTGACTCCAAGTCAAAAAGATTGGGCTAAAGCCAAACTAAGAGATGAAACAATAGCTTTATTGAAGCTTAGAATTGAAGGCTAATTCAAAAACCATGTCTTTACTTGAGTTTCTCAAGTCAATTCCACCCTGTTATGATAATTTAATCTGCAAGTAAGATTTTCTTGCAGCCAATGTAAATCGGATACACAGAATGCCCAATAGTACCCTCGTGTTGAAAGGTTATTTGGAACCATGTCCAATGTAATTACATTTCTAAAGTCAAATGTGCCAAAGTAAAAGTAGTTGGATACTCTATGAGAGAATCTTATTTTTGTAACATCCTATTATGTCACTGACTGATCGTTTGAGTAGTTCAGTCAAGCAGTAATTTCTGTAAACGGTTATTATTTCTGATCTCCTCATTTGGACTGGTTTGCGGATCACCTTTCCTTGCTTCATACTGCGGGAACAATTCGGGTACAGATATGCTAGCACAGCATGCAAGGAGCGCAGCGAGTTCTATGGTGATTTTGGCACATAATAGACGTAATGGACGGCATTTTCCCCCTTTTCCCCTACCTGCTCCTCTATCGCACTGAAGAGACCGCGGGTTCGAATCCGCCGGCAAGCGGCAGGTGACCCCGCCAGGTCCACTGAATTACCTTGTCGGAATAGTTGCACCATACAGGCTTTGTAGCCGGGATCGTTGATCCCCAATAATTTTCGTAAGGGTGCAGGGGTGCTGATCGGCATCGACTGGGTAATTCCACCTCTACGCCCTAGGAAGGCAAGCATTCTGCCCTTAAAAAAATCCTTTACTATTCCTTCAAATCTGCCAGGTGCTCCTCCACCGCCCGTAGCTCCTTTTTTAAAATAATATACTTGGCATGCGACCAGAGCAGCGGGCTTGCGATCGCTCCCCACCGATCCACCCATGGCTGGTAATAATCCGGGTCATTCAAGGTTGCTGGAACCTGTTCAGGCAGATTGCCTAGCTCATCAGCTTGTGATTCGATCCATTCCAGCAGCTGCCTGGCCCGCTCAGCCTTCCCGCACCGTGCATAGACCCAACCCATCCAACCTGCCAGCAGGATCCATTCTCCACCCCCATAATACGTATCTGCCTGGTAGCGATGGACACCCCCACCTTTTACCAATAATGTCTCGAGCCGTTCAAGCGTGGCTTCAAAACGTCGATCGGAGCTGTCTACCATCTTGTACGGAACCGCTAATCCCAACAGGTTGGCATCCACTGTGGGAGAACCTATTTTTTTAATCAAATATCCATTATTCACGCCATTCAGCTCAACGAAAGTCATTATCTCGTTTAAAATCTTGCTGCGATCGATGCCATCCAGGCGCGAAAAGGCTTTCAAACCACCGTAAATCGAGGCGAGTGTGTGTAGATGGATATCCTCCGGGAATTCTTCCCAACAATCAAAGCAGGGTGCCTTCCAAAGAGCTTCAAGGTAGCGGGCAACCAGCTTACCTGCCTTCAACCAATCTTCTTCCGTAGCTAAACTGTTAATTCGGCTGTGTTCGTTCAGTGACCACAACCAGGTTCCCAGTCCATCCAGCTGGAAATTAGGCCACTCCTCCCGTGTGCCATCCTCACCTTCCAGGGTATATCGGGTATGCAGCTGGTCCTCCACAGCAGGTATTAAGCCTGTATGCCCCCCTGAAATCACCCTTTCGACCAAAGCTGATCGGTTGATGATCACTCGTGCCGCCCAATCATGGAATTTCGCTGCGCTTCTGCTTTCACCTGCCAGGTCCATGGCATATGCAACGAACGACGCATCCCTGAACCAGCAATAATGATAGGTCGGGAAATTTGGACTGGCGACATACGCACCACTCTTGGATTGATTGTTCAGGATAATCTCAATGCTGCGCTGGTAAAGGTCAATCATGGATGCAAATAATTCCTGTATAGCGGAGATGTGTGATCGTGAAGTGTAATTTTCCCTGGTCGTATTCAAAATCGAGAGATTGTGGTTCAGCCTGCTGTTCTGGGCATGCCCAGGATATCTTCCTTGGTTTGTGCGCATACTCAACCACCACCGGCAGTTCTGTAAATGGTACGGGGATGGGATGCGCGGTATTCCAACATTGATTTTCGATCCCGTTCAGATTGATAAGAGCAATACACAACCCGTCTGGGCGGCGGCGTATCACGTACCAGGCTGAGTCGTCCAGGGTCACCTGCTTGGAATTCAGCTCGCCATGCGCCCAGGTCCTGCGCGCTTGGGCTGGTAGGCTGTAGCCGCCCAGCCATTCACCATACTGCACCGTATAATCATAAAATCGGTGAAGCTCTTCCTCCAATGTCTTATCTATCGCCTGGTGCTTCGGAAAATATGGGTCGGAGAGCAACTGCCTTCCTTCCCCCAGTTCGATGCGTGAGCCTCCACATGCCAGGATAACTGCATCTGCCACCAGGATGTTTGCCATCTGAGTTGCCGGCAGGTAGAGTGCGATGACCGCCGGTTTTCCTTGCGAGGCATCCACCGCTTCAAGCACAATCCTGGCTAGCTGGCGGTATTCCACATCCGGCGGCCAGATTTCGATATATAGGAAATCCAGCGGGGCAGTGGCAAGAGCTTCAATCGGCCAGTTCCCCACTGCATTGAACAATACTGCCTTACCAGGATTCTGTTCCCGGGCGGTGCGGATAAACTCAACGAATGCCGCCGGCAAATCTACCGCCCTGTGCTGAGCATCCCAGACTTGCCTGGGATGCCCGTATTGATCGATGTGTAACCCGTCAAATGATATTACCCTGAGTGACCTGCTGGCTTCTTGCAGGATGTGATTGCTCCATGGGCTACCCGGGGAGGGATTCATTAAACCCAGGAAATTTTCACCAAATGGGATCGGTTTACCGTTTTCATCAAATAATGCCCAATCCAGGTGCCTCTGCCAGAACTCTGCCGATGCCGCATAAACAGCCAGGTAGGCCATAGCAGCCATCCCATACTGGTGGGCTGAGTCCACCAGTTCCCTGATCGTTGCCAGCGACATTGGACGTCCGAGTGGGTCAATGTAATTGTCCATGGGTGCCACTAGCTGATCATGGCGGAATTGCCAGTCGTAGAATTGCAATCCGTTGATGTGATAGCGTCTCAGCTCCTGCATCGTGGCATCCGGGTCAGCGCGATCCGCATTGAACTCTGATAAGAATCCATACCGTGGATGATCGGTCCAGCTGGCTAACACGTCAAAGGCTGTCGTTGCCTGTGAAACCACTTCTCCGTCTTTACTGAGCAACTCCACCCGGGTAGCGTACCCGGCCGGTGTGGTTGGCGCCAGCCACTCGAATCGTATAATATTACTTTCCACATTTCGACCGCTGGTAAATGATTTAACGATGGGTGGTTCTTCAAGGTGAAAGAACTCAAGCCTGAATTGGGTATCATCCGTTAGCACAGCCTCAAGCTCAATCAATAGTTGGATCGTTTCCCCGGGAGTAAAACTGCCCTTGCTGGGGTAAAAGTCAAGGATGCGCATGCTAGCCCTTCAACCCAGTGGTGGAGATACCCTGGATAAAATAGCGCTGGAAAATGATGAAGATGATCATCACGGGAACCAATGCCATCAGTGAAGCCGCAAATACCTGCCCCCACTCCGTCAGATGCTCGCTTTGGAACAGGGCGATCCCGATTGGCAGAGTGCGCATACTGGTATTCTTAATGGCTACGTTTGCCCAGGCGTATTCCTCCCAGCTGTATAAAAAGGTGTTGATGATGACTACCGCAAGACCAGGAATGGATAGCGGCAGGACGATGCGCGTGAATATTGTCCAGGAACTGCCTCCATCGATCAAGGCGGCTTCCTCCAGGTCGCGCGGTACGTTTTCGAACACCCCCCTCAACAGGAATGTCTGCATGGATATATTCATCGTGATATATACCAGGATCAATCCCGAATAGTTGAACAGGTTCAGCCATTTCGCCACCATGAACTGCGGGATGATCAGCATCACCGGCGGCACCATCATCCCTAAAAGGAACAGGTAGAAGAGTGCTTCTTTGCCGCGGAAATGGAGCCTGGCGAAGGCATAAGCCGTCATGGAGGAGATAATGACCGTAAAAAACGTGGCTGACAAGGCTACGAAGGCGCTGTTGAGGAAATAACGCCCGAAATGATCCTTGCCCAGTGCTGCGATGTAATTGTTCAACGTCCAGGTGCGCGGCCAAAGCTGGGGTGGGAGCTCGAAGATCATCGTCTGCGGCTTGAACGAGGTGATGATCATGTACCAGAAGGGGATCAGTACGATTCCCAGCCCAAGTGCCAGGACGACGAATGTGATCAGCTTTCCCGTGTTGCGTTGAAGTTTCTGGCCCATGTTACTCCGCCCGCTGCCGCATCAGCCTGAGTTCGATGATGCTGATGAAAAATACGAAAAATGTCAGGATGTAGCTGATGGCTGCACCATAGCCAAACTTCAAGCGTGAAAATGTAGCTTCATACATTAATGTAAGTATCGAATGGGTCAGGTCGAGCGGATCGCCACCATTTGTCATCAGCTGAAATGGGACATAGGCATTCAAGCCTCCGATCACCAGCACGACTACCAGGAAGACCGTCGTCGGGCGCAGCAGCGGTAAGGTGATGAATCGCAATTGAGCTACCCGGTTTGCTCCATCCACCCGTGCCGCTTCGTACAGTTCTGCGGGGATGGTTTGCAGCCCGGCCAGGAAGATAATCGCCGTCCAGCCGACGCCTTTCCAGATATCCAGCAGGACGATTGGTACCAGGGTCAGGATTGGATCAGCGAACCAGAGGATATTTTTGGGGATCACGTGCAGGATATTCTTAAGCAGATGGTTGACCAGGCCTGCTTGCCCATTGAACATGTACTCGAACAGCAGGCTCACGATTACCCAGGAGGTGATTACTGGCAGGTAATATGCCACCCGGAAAATTGTCCGCCCGCGAAATGCCTGGTTTAGCAGCAAGGCTACACCAAGCCCCACTACCAGCTTCACAAACACTGTAACGATCATATAAACGGTTGTATTGATGACTGCGCGTTGGAAAATTGGATCGGATAATGCCTTTTGGTAGTTTTGTAGACCAATGAAAACCGAGCGGTCGGGGTGCACGATCTTCCAATCAAAGAAGCTCATCCGCAAGGAAAACAGCATCGGGCCAAAGAAAAACACCAGGAAGAGTGCCAACCCGGGAAGTAAAAAAATTATTGCAGGAATTAAATCTGAATGTCGGCTTCTCGTCTTCATGGGTCTCAAGGGAGATGTGGGCGGTTTTCCTACCGCCCACATCTATATATTGTAATATTCTTTTAGGAACCAGCGGAGATCAGTGCATTGATTTCGGTGGCTGCCTGGTCTAGCGCCTCCTGGACAGACAGTTCCCCTCTCAAGATGCGTTGGTAGGCATTGTTGATCGCATTATCCATTTCCGACCAGCTCGGGTGTGGGACGCGTGCCTGGGCTGTTTTTAGCTGTTCCTGGAACACCCCGAAGTAGGCTGGCATAGCTGGATCCCCAACAAGGGAGGTGAGTACCGGCATCTGTCCAACTTCAGCCATCATCTTCTGAGCCTCTTCACTGAGCAAGTAAGTCATCCAGGCCATGGCTGCCTCTGGGTTTTGGGTGCCTTCCATGATGACCACATCTTCACCACCTACCACCGAGCTGTTCGTGCCATCCGGGCCAGTGGGGATGGGTGCAAAGTTGACCTCAAAGTCTGGATAGTTGCTTTTGTAAATATCCACCATCCATGGACCATCGATGATCATGGCATAGGTGCCTTCCGCGTGACCGGCATCGGTGGCAATTCCACCACCCAACAGGTTTGGAGACAAGCAGCCTTTGTCGTACAGGTCCTTGAGCATAGTAAAGGCTGCGACGCTCTCAGGTCCGTTGACATAACCGGTGGCGGTCGTGATGCCCTCATCCACGATCTTGCCGCCCATGGAGTAAAAGACTGGGGCAGGCGCCCAGAAATACGTGCCGCCTTGGGCATATCCCCACTTGTTGTTGGCTGCATCGCTCAGGTCGCAGGCAATCTGGGCGAATTCTTCCATGGTAGCAGGTGGGGTGGTTATGCCAGCCGCCTCAAAGATTGGCTTGTTCCACAGCAATACCTGGGTATTGGTGTCCAGCGGCAGGCCATAATAATGCCCATTCCAATAGTTGGTGGATAACGGTCCCGGGAATGTTCCTGCACTGATGGTTTCAAAATCAGGCAGGTTGCCATCCAATTGGACCAGTCCTTCCTGGTATGCGAATTCTGAAACCCAGGCGATATCCAGGCGCACTACATCGGGTACATCACCACCAGACATGGCGGTCAGCAGGGCGGTTTTGAAATCATTATAGGCATAGCGGGTGGGCTCAACTGTGATTCCAGGGTTGGCAGCTTCGAAGTTGGCAATTACCTTGTCCAGCTGGGCAGCTTCTGGATCACTGTGGGTGTGCCAATACTGCAGGACCACTGGCTCGGGGGCTGGAACTTCGGTTGGAACCTCGGTCGGAACCTCGGTCGGAATGGCCAGCACTTCGGTTGGAGGCGGTGGGGGCTCGGTTGTGACCGGAGCAGGGGGTTCCTCTGTTGGAGCAGACGTGGTCGGGCTTGCGCACGCCCCGAGCACAAAGGTCGATAACACCAACAAGCTAACTATAGTCAAAAAAACACGCTTCGATTTCATTTTATTCTCCTCATTAAGATTTTTGTTATGGATCTCTCAAAAGAATTTGGTTTTATTAGTATTTCTTGTTTACTCTTAATTTGCACCTCCATGGATTACTTTTCTTATCGTTGGCTGGTGTAAACAATTGAAAATAATTGGTTAAGGCGATCTTTTATGAATCGGAGATTCGAAGACTTCGCGTAAAACCATCCCGGCAGCACCCCGCGCCCAGGCGTCATCACCCCATTCGGCGATTTCGACCGTTTGCGGATCGAACATGCCTGGCATCGTGTTGTCCTGGATGGATTCTTTCATCGGGCTGAATAAGAGATCTCCCGCCCGGGTTCCTTCACCGCTAATGATGATTTTCTTGGGATCGAAAATGTCGATCAGGTTAGCCACACCCACCCCGAGCATCCGGCCAGCCCTTGCAAATATTCTCATCGCGACTGGATCACCATGCCTGGCCAGGTCGATCAACTCTTCAATTGTATGCACAGGCTCAGTGATCTCACCACGCTCCACTGCTTCCTGGGCGGCACTGATCAATCCAGGGTCGCTCACGTACGCCTCCAGGCAGCCACGCTTCCCGCATGCACAGGTCAGGCCATCCGGAACAATGACCGTGTGACCAAATTCACCTGCTCCCCCGCCTTGTCCATGATAAACCTGGTCATTAACCACGATCCCCATTCCAACACCCCGCCCAACTGTCACGATCAGGAAGTTATCCGCCTTAATTCCATGTCCAAACCATTTTTCAGTCAATGTCAGGGTATTTACGTCATTATCGATGAAGGTGGGAATATGGAGCTTGTGTTGTAACATGTTCCGCAATGGCAAGTCCTGCCAGCCGTAAATGGGGGATCGGCGTAATATTCCACGCTCAGCATCTACGATTCCCGACAATCCAATGCCCACCCCCAGGAGCTGTTTTTTGGTGATTGCCTGCTCCTGGATGAACTGAATGACCATTTTTGCCAGGTCTTTGACCACCAGGTCAGGCTGGTGATGGTTTATTTTCATCACGGCTTTGGCGATCACGGTTGCGTCAAGGTCGGTGAGGGCGAAGATGGCTTGATCTTCGGTGAGTTTAATCCCCACCACGTAACCACCTTTGGGGTTGATCACCAGCAGGATCGGTCGCCGACCCCCGCTTGAATCCCCCGTCTCTTTCTCGAGCACCAGGTTTTGTGAGATTAATTCTGCTGAAATAGAAGTGACTGTTGCTGGGCTTAAACCGATACTCCGTGCAATCTCTGCTCTACCAATCGGACCATGGGTCTTGATCGTGTTCAAGATGTGTGAGCGGTTGATGGCTCGAATTAGTTCGCGGTTTCCAGTGAGTGTGCTCATTAGATACTTTATTTGGTGAATAAAGTAACTATATTGTATTCCATAATTAAATTTTGTCAAGAATGAACGCTGTATGGTGTAAAAATCCTATCCATCGACAGAAACCTGAGATGAAGGCTGTCTGTGGTAATCGTGGATGACGCCCCCAAGAATATCTTGTCTATGTAGCGGACCTTTTATGCTCCGTTCTGGCCTAGTTACAGGAAAGTGTTTACCTAAGCCCTGACGTGGGCGGGCATGGTTGTGATATTGGGCATACTCTTTGAGAACGCGGCTAAGGTGGTTTTCATTCAAAACCAGGATATGGTCGAGACACTCTTCACGAACCGAGCATACCCAACGTATAATCATCCCCATGTCCCTCGTCCTCTTTGATTTTGATGGTGTGCTTGCCGATACTCTTGCGGATATGCTCCGCTTTGCGCAGGAGATTTGCGACGAGTTGGGGGTGAAACATACGGTGGTTCAAAGAGATTTGAGTGAGCTGGAAGTGATGTCCTTTGCGACGTTTGGGCGGGCGTGCGAGACGCCTGAAGATTTGGTGGATGAGTTCGTCCGCAAGTGCACGGGGAAGTTCGCGGAGAAGGAGTCGCCGCCCGCGATATTTGACGGGCTGGGGGAAGTGGTGAGAAAACTGGCAGAGAGTCATGTGCTTGCAGTCGTGACGGGGAATACCGAGGGGAATGTCCGAGCGTTTTTGGAGGAACACGGGCTGGAGGGATGTGTCTGCGCAGTGTATGGGGTGGAGATGCCCGGGACGAAGGTGGAAAAAATTTTGATGGCGAAGAGTCAATTTGCAGTGGAGGGTGAGGCGGTGTTCATGGTGGGGGATTCTGTGAGCGATGTCCGCGAGGCGCGGAAAGCGGGCGTTAAAAGCATCGCGGTCAGTTGGGGGCATCAAAGTTTGGGAAGGCTGGTTGGGGCGGTGCCAGACCACGTTGTCCGTTTACCGGAAGGATTGATCGAAATAACAAAAAGCGTTTAATCCCCGCTAGCCAAGTTGTGAGTGAGCAAGTATACTTTACCAACCCCGTACAATCAGCTTATGCAGAATTTGGGCGGCATTTTGTAGTCAGTACTTGTGCATTTCAC
>Ga0209253_10006321_pt1 | contig 10272 bp, 8 predicted proteins | sample FrelakmetBRP12BR_FD_187145 | JGI IMG/M metagenome (GOLD analysis project Ga0209253, IMG submission 187145) | Freshwater lake sediment microbial communities from the University of Notre Dame, USA, for methane emissions studies - BRP12 BR (SPAdes)... | ecosystem: Environmental > Aquatic >...
ATAAAATCCTATAATCCTGACTTCGCTTATGTGAGCCTCTCTTCAAAAGAGGCCTCTTTTCTGCTTCGGGAAGCCATGGGAATGGGTTTTCAGACTAAATGGGTCTGCAGCATGAGAGCATTTGATGAAAATCTCTTCGCCTTTGATGGAGTCCTGGGAGTACAACCCATCTCTCCCTTTGGAGAAGACATCCCGGGGATGGCGGACATCAAAGAAGCTCATCGCCGCTGGCACCCTCACGATTCTCATACCCTTTCTTATGTCGAAGGGTGGGCTACCATTCAGGTGGTCGCGGAAACCATGGGGCGATCCCTTCCAGAATACATGGTCTCGCGCGAGAGGGTGAAAGGGGTATTGGAAGGTTTCAAGGATTATCTCACGGGAGGGCTCGTCCCACCCCTGACCATCACACCCAAGGATCACCGGCCCAGTGTGGAATCGAGAATGTTTATCATCAAAGACGGAAAGCTATCGAGATATTCCAGCTTCATCTCTATTGCCAGGTAGAGAAAGCCGACCGCACGTAATGCCTCACTGAAGCGTGGGTCAATGGGTAGGGGAGGCTTTAGCCTCCCTATTTAGAAGGCGACTAAAGTCGCCCCTACCCCGTTTAGGTAAGGGATTACGACCGCTCGTAATTCCTCAGTTACGGATATAAAAGTCTCTGGCAAACGTGTAACTCAGGGCTTCAGCCCTGATTCATCAGCCCTAAAGGGCTGAGTTACAAATTACAGTATCATTGCCCCCCCATAACTGAGGGATTATGACCACCTTTACAATTATCTTGACAAAAGTCCTTGATAAAAGTAAAAAAATAAAACATTTAACGAATCGCAATTGAGGGGGAATCTTTATCAAAAAAGGAGGGAGGAATATGAGAAAGAAAGGTTGGTTATTGGTCGGAATTTTATTTCTTGTTTTTAGTCTTTTCGTCATCTCATTTTCAGGATTCAATGCAAGAGCCCAAGGAAAACCCATTGTCATTGGAGCCCCTCTATCTACAGCCTTTCTCTACGGCTGGGATGCAGCAAGGGCGATCACCCTGGCGACAGAGGAGATCAATGCCCAAGGAGGAGTAACCATTGGAAAAGAGAAGAGACCATTTAAGATTGAAATAATGGATACTCGTGACCTTGAGCCTGGAGTGCCGGTCAGCGATGCCTTGCTGGTCGTGGAGAAACTCATATTGGAAAAGAATGCCGATTTTATCGTGGGTGGCCCTGTTCGATCTGAAGCCGCTCTTGCGGCAATGGACTTACTCTCCAAGTATAAGAAAGTATCCATATTGACGACAGGGGTTCTAACCCCAGCCTATCACAAGCGGGTGGAAGCCGAGTATGATAAATTTAAGTATTGCTTCCGAATCTCCGGTGAAGTCGCCTGGATGGTGGTGGGAGAATTCATCCCCTGTCTTATGGAAATTAAAGCGAAACATAATCTCAACAGACTCTTTATTATGATCCAGGATGTAGCCCACGCACGTGCGGGAGGGGACCTCGTTGAAAAAATGTCTAAAGAGAAAGGATGGGAGGTTCTGGGCAAAGAGGTTTTCCCAACTGGAACAACAGACTATTCTGTGGGGCTGATGAAGGCCAGAAAGGAAAATGCCCAAGTGATCCTCATCTGGATGGATATGCCTGAGACTTCCATTCTCCTAAAACAATGGTTTGATATGAAAGTACCTGCGCTTCCCTATGGCACGATCATTTCTGCTGCTGAGGAACCTGGATTCTGGAAGGCCACAGAAGGCAAAGGGGAATACGCCATGGCCAGTGTCGTCAATGCGGGAAATGCTCCATCGAAAGCGACCCCTTGGACGATGAAGTTTGTTGAAGCCTATACAAAGAGATGGAAGACAGAACCTGAAGGTTATGGGACTTCATCGAGTTATATGGCGGTCTATACTCTGAAAGATGCTATTGAGCGAGCAGGCTCCCTTGATTCAGGCGCGGTGATAGCAGCTCTTGAGAAGACAGACTTGATGGGAGTCTATGGTAGAATAAAATTTAATCCCAAAACCCATCAGGTCATTCCCAGCGTTGATCCAAATGAGGGCGCTGTGGGAACAATCTTCCAGTGGCAAAAAGGGAAGAGGGTTGTGGTTTTCCCGCCCAAAATCGCAATGGGCGAGGTCAAACTTCCTCCCTGGATGAAAAAGTAGGGAAAGAGAATCATTGCAAATTATAAAATTAGCAGTACAAAGTGATCAATGAAAGGAAAAAAATTGATCATTGCTAATTTTGAAATGTTAATTTTGCAATGACGATCTAAAATGGCCCAGGCTGTGCCAGGTTAAGATGAGGGGGTGAGGGGGAAACCCCTCCCCCTTTTTTACAAAACACTGCAAATTGAAAATTGTAAAATTAGCAATGATCAATCTAAATTGTTAATTTTGCATTGATCACTTTGCAATTTGCATTGGGTCTGTTATGGATATCCTCATCTACGGAATCATCAATAGTTTTTCCCTTGCCTTAATGGCCATTGGGTTCACCCTGGTCTACGGAATTTGTCGCCTCCCCAACTTTGCACATGGTGCGCTCTATGTGATTACGGGTTTTGTCGTCTGGTGGCTCCTTAATAAACTTCATCTAAATTATTTTGTTGCCATCCCACTTGCCTTGGTCCTAATGGGTTTGGTGGGTGCAGCCATCTATCGATTTGTTCTCATCCGGGTGAGAGGAATGGCCACTTCTGAGATTATCGCCACCTATGCTTTGGGATTGGCTGTTCTCGAATTCCTTCGTTGGGGAGGGTTCAAAGGGATGACGTATACGCTCCCTGTTTTCATTGAAGGCAGCGTCAATATAGGAGGCGTTCCTGTTGACTTTCAACGAATGATCGTCATCGCAATAGGGATCGTGGTAGTCACGTTCATGTGGCTCTTTACCCATTTCAACAGGACCGGCTTGGCACTCAGAGGGATGGCCCAGGATGAACATGCAGCCATGATGTTAGGAATAGATTCTGACTGGATGGCCGTCATTGCCATGGCGATGGGGTCTATTTTAGCCGGACTCTCTGCTATCGCTTTACTTCCTTTAGGCAACATTGTTGTGGAGGCGGGTTACAATGTGCTGATCCTCTCGATCGCTGTATGCATTGTGGGCGGATTGGGAAGCTGGGTGGGGGCGATCCTAGCCGCCTTTATAATTGGATTCCTCCAAATCATTGCCGCCTACATCCAGTCTCATTTCCAGATGGTCGTGGCGCTCCTGGCGATTATTGTGACTCTTATCCTAAGGCCTTCCGGACTCTTTGGTAGGCAGAAGGAATTGGAGGAAAGAGTTTAGACAAAGATCAATGCAAAATGATCAATGGTCAATTAGCAATGATCAATAACGAATAACCAGTAACGAATAACTTATAACCCATAACCTATCACCAATAACCTAAAACCCAATGACCAACGAGCATTTGATAGGCAAGGAACGACGCAAAGAACGACTTGACAGGGGGATCAAAGTCCGGACAGAAGGGATCTATGCCGTCTCCTCGTGGCAAGAGGTCGCTTACCTCGTTCTTCCGAGACTGATTTTAATTGTAGGTCTTCTTCTCCTTCCTCTACTTATTCCATCCCTTTATTGGAAACGGGTTGTATCCATTGCGGCTATCTATGCCCTGCTCGCTCTCGGTTTTGATTTCCTAGCCCATTTTGTAGGGTTGGTCTCCCTGGGAGGTGCTTTTTTTATAGGGGTGGGCGGATACACCGCAGCCCTCCTCAATAAATCCTTAGGACTGCCACCTGCACTCACCATTCCCATGGCCACCCTTGGTGGGGCTATTATTTGCACCCTTCTACTTCTCCCTGCCCTACCCCTGAGAGGAGTTTACTTCGCTATTGTGACCCTTATGTACCCCTTGGCCCTCATGAGAATTATTGAAGCATTGAATATCTTCGGTGGAACGGATGGTATCCTTGGCGTAGCCAGTTTCCCCAACCGATGGATTGAGCAATATCTCATCATCTTGATCGTGATCTTTGCACTCTTTGGGTTAAGGAGATTGGTGAATGAGGATATCGGACTCGTCTTTCGCGGAGTCAAGGATAATGATCAGTCTGTCAGAGCCTCTGGGTTAAGCATTACCCTATACAAGGCAATTGCCGTTTTCATCACTGCTGGACTCGGTTCCCTCGGAGGCGCCTATCTTGCCCATATCTACATGTGGTCAGGAATTTCACAGTTCGCTCTCGATTTTTCCGTCATTCCCATTGCTGCCACAGTGATCGGGGGAGGAGGCACTTTGGTAGGTCCCTTACTGGGCTGTTTTTTTCTGGTCCCCATCTCAGAATGGTTGCGAACCTTTGGAACCCTGAGAATTGTCTTCTATTCTGTGATCCTAATGGCGTTCATTATGTTCCGGAGCGAAGGTGTCATGGTCTACGCCCAGCGGAAATACCATCAGTTTCAGAGGTGGGTAAAGGTATGAGTGAAGGGGACATTCTCAAAGTGACAAACGTCAGTAAAGCTTTCGGTGGCGTACAGGCATTACTGAATGTCAGTTTTAATGTCCAACAGGGCGAGGTCTTTGGCATCATTGGTCCAAATGGATCAGGGAAAACGACCCTCATTAATTGTATTACCGGTTTCATCAAGATGAATTCTGGCAAAGTCCTTTATAAAGGTAAGGATATTAGTTACAAGGCACCCAACCAGATTGCCAATCTCGGACTCACAAGAACGTTCCAGATCATGAGGCCTTACTATAGCCTACCCGCTTATAAAAACCTGGTTATTCCTCTCTTCTCACCAAGGGCCAGAAAAGCGGGCGGATGGAGAGGAGGAGGCAAACTCGGGGATCGGGAAACGGTGAGTATCGATATTCTGGAGGAGATCGGTTTTGAACGGGACTCTTTTGTTCCCTATAAACTCGCCTCCAGCTTGCCAACGGGTTATCTAAAGCGCCTTGAGCTCGCTCGATGTCTTGCCCTGAGGCCTGATATCATCCTGTGCGATGAGGTCTTTTCGGGACTGAGCATGAGCGAGATTGCGAGCATGGTCCCCCTTATCGAAAAGTTACAGATGGATGGAATTACCTTGGTGATGATCGAGCACCGGTTGAGAGAACTTTTCCGGGTAGCCAGTCGGGTCATGGTCATGAATTTTGGAGAAAAGCTAACAGAAGGCATCCCAGAGGACGTGATGAACGACGAGAGAGTCAAGGAGGCTTACCTGGGATCGGAGAAGTTACTCGATTATACTTTTGAAGGGTAAGAGAAAGATCATTGCAAAATTAGCATTTAGCAATGATCAATTAGCAGTGAAAAAATTCTAGATCGAATGCTAACTTTGAAATGTTAATTTTGCAATTTGCAATGAGGCTTTAGGATGATGGAAGGCGAGCTAACGTTTACACGCTTTGATCGGATGTGTGAGAAGTATCCAGATCAGTCAGCCATTATTTATCTCGGTGAAAGGTTCTCTTACAGCAGGCTGAAGGATCTCATCGATCGATTTGCCACATCTTTAGCTCAGTTGGGGATTGGCAAAGGCGATAAAGTGATGCTCTATATCTCAAATTCCGTCCAGTGGGTCATTTCGTTTTTTGCGATTCAAAAGATTGGAGCCGTTGTGATCCCCATCCCTCCAATTTATACCTCCTTTGAAATCGAATACATGATCAACGACTCCGGAGCGGAAACGGTTATCTGTCTGGATACGAATTTCGGTTACGTCAAAGAAATATTTTCCAAAACCTGCCTAAAAAGAGCCATCGTCACCAATCTGATTGACCTCCTCCCTTTGTGGAAGCGAACCGTAGGTTTTCTCTTCGACAAAATCCCCCGGGGAACAGTGGATAGGGATAAGAACATCTATTCGTTTAAAGATCTTCTTAAGAATCCACCTCAGAGAATTGATGTTCAAATCGATCCTATCAAAGACCTCGCCTATATCCTTTATACCGGAGGGACAACGGGCTTCCCCAAGGGAGTGCCGGGCAATCACATTGGTATGACGTCTTATGTCAATGACGTAACGGAGGAGGTGGCTGGAGGATATCTTAAGGAGGGAGAAGATACCTATATTGCGATCAATCCTCTTTTTCACATCATGGCTCTTGGTCTCTTCGTAGCCATCGGCTTAAATTGTGGCAATACGACGGTCATCATGCCCATTCCCCAGGTCGATGCCATCTTACAGGCGATACAGAAATATAAAACAAGATGGATTCTGGGAGTCCCTGCTCTCTATCGTATGATTTTGGAAAACGATCGTTTGGATCAGTACGACCTGAGTTCATTAAAATACTGCTACTGCGGAGGGGATGTTCTTCCCATCGAGGTCTTCAAGAGATGGAAAGAACTTTTCGGACTTTCCATTTACCAAGTCTATGGGTCAACAGAGGCAGGTCATGTCACCTACTCCCGTTTAGATAGAGAGCCTGAGCTCATGTCTATCGGTTTACCCTTAAGGTCCAGGAAATGCCAAGTTGTTGATGCCGATACCTTGGAACCGGTCCCTGTGGGTGAGATAGGAGAATTAGTGGTGACGTCAGAGCATACGGTAAAGAACTATTGGAATAAGCCGGAGGAGACAGAGAGGTCTTATGTTCAGATAGACGGGACGACTTACTACCGTATGGGAGATTTTGTGCGCCAAAACGAAAGAGGAGAGATCCAATACGTAGAGAGGTCGGCAGATATCATCAAGTATAAAGCCTATCGGGTTTCCGCCTCTGAGATTGAAGCGGTGTTGCAAGATCACCCCACGGTCATCGGTGCCTGTGTGGTAGGCGTCCCTGATTCCAAGGTGGGAGAACGGATCAAAGCCATGGTCGTCCTCAAAGAAGATGCAAGAGGAGTAGATGCCTCTGAGCTGATCAAATGGTGCCGGGAAAGACTCGCCCCCTATAAAATCCCCCAATATATCGAATTCAGGGATATGTTGCCCAAGTCAAAGGTTGGAAAACTCCTACGGCGGGAAATCCGAGAGGAAGAAAAGAGAAGGATAACGAAAGAGAAGAAATAGTCCACATTCAATGTCAAATGTCAAAGCCCAAATTTCAAATCAAGTTCAAATTTCAAACTTCAACTCTTAAACATTTTGACATTTAAGCATTTGTCATTCATTTGACATTTGAACTTTGGAATTTGGCATTTTATTCTTGTAACCCTGACGGTGGGAAGAGACGAACATGGGGATCTATGATGAGCCTTTGATGCGGTCCTTTGAAAGGGCCTGCGAGAAGTATCCGGACCGTACGGCAATCATCTATATCGGGGAGAAGTTTTCCTACCGAAGGTTAAAAGAATTAATCGATCGGTTTGCCACAGCACTGTACGATTTGGGTGTCAGAAAAAATGATAAGGTGATGCTTTACATTCCCAATTGTCCCCAGTTTCTGATCGGATATTTCGGTGCCCAACAGATTGGGGCCATCCCCGTGCCGGTATCCCCCATTTATACCCCCTATGAGATAAAATACCTCATCAACGATTCGGGAGCTGAGACAGTTTTATGTCAGGACACGAATTTCAGATATATTAGAGAAGTCTTCCCGGAGACCGGTTTAAAGAGAGCCATTGTAACAAACTACGTGGATTTGCTTCCGTGGTATAAGCGAATGGTCGGTGAACTGTTCGACAAAGTCCCCGATGGCGTCGTTGAACAAGATGAAAATGTATATTTTTTCAACTCCCTCATCCATAAATATCCACCTCGACCACCCAAGGTGGATATCAATCCGGGGGAACATCTTTGCTACATTTTATATACAGGTGGAACGACGGGATTTCCCAAAGGCTGCCCTTCCACTCATACCGGTATGGTCTCCTTTGTCCATGAGATTCGTGAGGTAGGCGAAGGCTTTATCGAAGAGGGGAAAGAGGTATTCATCATGGTGAACCCTCTTTTCCACCAGATGGCCCAGGGGGTCATTCTCGGAATGGTCCTGAGCAAAGGGAATACGGCTGTCTTAATGCCTATCCCTCAAGTCGATGCCATTTTAGATGCCATACAGCAATACAAGGGAACGCTTTTTCTTGGGGCCCCTACCCTTTACCGGATGATTTTAGAGAATGACCGTTTGAACTTGTATGACCTATCCTCTCTCAAGTATTGCTGGAGCGGAGGCGATGTCCTTCCTCTCGAAGTATATAATCGATGGAAGAAAAAATTTGATGTACCCATCTATCAAGTTTTCGGCTCTACGGAAGTTGGCTTCGTTGCCATGAGCCCCCTGGATAAGGATCCCATTCCTGGTAGTTTGGGCCTTCCATTGCCATCGAGGGAAGTGAAGGTCGTGGATCCCGAAACACTGGAGACTGTCCCCCAGAATACACCAGGGGAACTTCTCGTTACCTCTGAATATATTCCGAAAGAATACTGGAATAAGCCTGAAGAGACGGCCGCCTCCTATGTGAAATTGGATGGCAAGGTCTGGTATCGAATGAAAGACTTCGTCCGAAGGGATAGCGATGGACAACTCTATTACATGGATCGAAGTGCAGATGTGATCAAATATAAAGGATACCGAATCTCCTGTTCTGAGATCGAGGCCGTATTGCAGGACCATCCCGCTATAGTGGGAGCATGCGTGGTTGGTGTTCCTGACCCAAAGGTCGGGGAACGGATTAAGGCAATGGTCGTGCTAAAACCCGATGCCAGAGGTGTGGGGGCAACGGAACTATTGAAATGGTGCCGGGACAGACTCGCCCCCTACAAAGTCCCGGGCTACATCGAATTTAGAGATATGCTTCCCAAATCAAAAGTCGGAAAGCTCCTCAGACGCGAAATCAGAGAAGAAGAGCGAAGGCGCATTGAGAAAGGCGAGCGAACGATTCAGGTGTAAAGGTAAGTTTCATTACCAATAATATTTATCTGTCCAGCCTTCTATAACGAAACCTTCCAAATTTTTTCACATCTTTCTGAATCCTTATCATGACACTTCGTCCTGATAGCACAGATTTGTTCTTTGCATATGGATAAGCTTATATATATAATGACACAAGAGGCCATAGGAGTTTTTCAAGTCTCCCCAATTGTTTTGTTGACAAATCGTCCATTTCCTGATAGAAACTCTATCTGCAAGCCCAACCCGATAAAGCCAAACCTTTCGCGAGGGGGGGACGGAAAGCTGCGGGTCTTCTGAGAAGACAGCCGAGCTGCCGAAGAATGAATCTTTGGTAGGTCGGCTTTTTTGTTTTAAACACGGTCCAATTGAACACTGGACGGATCAGTTATTTCGACCAGATCAAAGAAAAAAGAGTATTAAATATGGTCGCTTACGAGTTCTACCGGCGTGATGAAAAAGGAAACAATCATTTTATTTGGATACTTCCGGAGAGGAGGAAGAATCCCAAGAGGATTACCCAGGAATCGATTATGAATTGGGGGAAAAAAGCCGCCGTTGATAATACAGAAGTTACAGACCTCTTTTTCGTTCGTGTAGAATTAGACGAAGGGCAGGTAGACTCCCGTGGTGTCATCCCTCTTTCGGAACTCAGGAAAAAGTTTAAGAGATATATTCGCTGAAAAAAGGGAATCCTGGTCATAAGATTTTTTCTCTCTTCCAATAAGTACATTTCCGTTCAATGATTTTCTCATCCCAATCCACAATACCATGTTGATTTGTTGTGGAATTATGTCCGCCCGCTCTTGAATCAAGCCCCTCCCAGCGTTTTGCTTAAGAATGAAGCACATCTAAGGTCCGAAATCCATTGCTAAACTATAATATTTTAGTTTTTCGTGGGTTTTTATAAAAAAATTTCTAAGCAAAGCAAAATACCTGGCCCAACTAAAGAAAGGAGGATTAGAGGGATCGGTTTGCTTTGAAATGATGGAGGCACGGATAGCCAAGACTTTCCAGTCTCGGTGAAAATGCCGTTGCCGGAGAATCCCGCCTTAGCGGGACGGCCTATCGGGTTTTTGAAATCGCTGCATTCATCCCCGCCCATCCCGTTAAGACTGGACAGGCACGGCGGGGGTTGCGGGGCACGTTCCGGCCAAACAAAAAAGATTTCTAAATTTTTACACGATTTTACCACAATTATCTTGAGTGTACACTTCCTGCCTATTTTCACAAAATTCCTTGACAGAACTATATATTTTTACTAATAAACAACTGCTTTCCCTATCATTAATATATGAAACAGTAGGGCTGGTACTTCAGTATCTGTAAATTATTGGCGTAGGATCTAGGCTGAGGCATCTGGTTTATGGGAAAAGTGGGGGGAAAAATTGAAAAGTCTGGTTCTTCAAAATTCGAAGACCAGGCTTTTTGTGTTTTTAGGGAAATGATACAGCACTTTTGTGAAAATCATTTCCCATC
>Ga0209253_10006322_pt1 | contig 10270 bp, 8 predicted proteins | sample FrelakmetBRP12BR_FD_187145 | JGI IMG/M metagenome (GOLD analysis project Ga0209253, IMG submission 187145) | Freshwater lake sediment microbial communities from the University of Notre Dame, USA, for methane emissions studies - BRP12 BR (SPAdes)... | ecosystem: Environmental > Aquatic >...
TGACCGTGGATGATCAATACTTTCCGGGTGTTTGATTTTTCCATATTCTCCGCCTTTTTGATGACTTCTGTTTTGGTTTCTTCTTTCACGACGGGCAATTCTTTTTTCTTTTCATCCGGACCCACCTCACCGGAAATACTCTGACGTCCCTGCCGGTTCGTGCTTTTCTCTTTTGCGGAAAGTTCAGATTTCGTTGATTCCTTATGGGGATTTTGCAGTTGCTCCATGTAGCCTCCGAGCTTTTCTAACGTTATCTGGAAAATCTTGCGCCGTTCTTTTTCCAGGATTGATTCTGGCTCATACCCTGGATGAGCTTTATGTTCTTCCGCATAGATAATTGAGCTAATATATTCTGAGTTAGGGCCCAAAGCTTTATTGAGAATTTCTTTGGTTAGCGCATTCCAATCCTGAACATTCCCTGAAGAGAGGAAGGTTTTTTTCAGCAATTCTTGCCCCTTATTTTTTTGGGCCTTTAAAAGCTCAATAATCTCTTTAGAAGAAGCCGTAGGTAAGACAGAAGGGGGGAATGGTGTTTCAGGGCGCTCTTTATCCATGATTTACCACTCGGACTAAAATCTCAAAATAAAGTTGCCTCAATCTCCCTTTGAGCTAAGGGATTATCCTGATCCGTCTCTGGGACTAAAAATGTCATGGTTTTTAATAAGTTATCGTCATTTATGGTTAAAACTTTAACGGTCCAGGGAAATTAACACTCATTAAGATCGGATCATCTCCCATATAGCCAGATTCCATCCGGAAACCCCCTCTTCACGCCTTAGCGTGACGGGAGAGGGCTGGGGTGAGGGGGAACTAAAAAGAAAAATCCGAGATTTCAAATTCTTATCACCCCCACCCTGACCTCTCCCATCAAGGGGGAGGAGAAAAATTTGGGTTTCCGGATGAAAACCAGCTAATGAAACATGGGTGTATTTTTCTAACCGAATCCAGGACCCGCCTCCCCATCGCAGGGGAAAACAAGGCGGCTTTCCCTCCTTAGTTCAGGCGGAGCTCCTGGCCCTTAACTAAAGTTCATCCTCCGGACCCGTATCCCTCTACGGAAAGGTGGCGGGTGCCCTGGCCATTTTTTTCCTGGCGATGCTTCTTCGCTCATGCCCTTCCGCCTGTAGGGTGAGGTCTGTCAAGCTGGAGACAATGATTCAACGAATTTCTGACTCAGGACACTGGTGTCGCGACATATGTAATCTCCTCATCCCCTTATCTCTCTCCCCCTTTCTCTCCGAGGGGAATGACCCAGAAGGACTCTCGGCGCATGGCGACCCGGATTTCCTGGCCCTCTTTCAGGGAAAAATTCCGGAAGACATAATTGGGCAGATGAATCTCCAGATGAAGATTCTGTTCGAATAGCTGAAATAGGACCCACTGATACGTTCCCCGATCCATGATCCTGGCAACCACTCCGGCCAGGATGTTCTGACGAAGGGATTCTTTAATCGGTTTTCCTTCCCGAACGATCATTACCTCTTCAGGACGAAGGTAAAGAATCACGTCATCTCCAGGAGAAAGGGGCTTAGCTGCATGATGGGAAGGAAGAGTAATTTCTCTTCCCCAAAAACTGACCGTGATTGATTTTCCTTCTTCTTCCACTTTTAGCACTCTTTCCCGAAAAAGGTTCCGCAAACCCAGAAATTGCGCTACCTTAACCGTTTGGGGCCGGAGAAAAACCTCCTCCCGCTTTCCTCTTTGCTCCACTTTCCCCCCGATGAGCACGGTGATTAAATCGCCCAAAAGGTAGGCTTCGTCCAGGTCATGCGTTACATGCAGGGCGGTGAATTTAAGGGAACGGTGCAGGGAGATGAGGAGTTGCTGGATTTCGTTTTTCAAGGCGGGGTCTAAGGCGGCTAAGGGCTCATCTAATAAGAGCAGCTGAGGGGAGGGGGCCAGGGCGCGCCCCAGGGCTACTCGCTGCTTTTCTCCGCCACTCAATCCTTGGGGATAGCGGTCAAGCAGGTGTCCGATCTTCAAGGTGTCGATTAAGCTGCTCAGGTGGTTTTCATTTTCTCGGGGAGATTTCTTCTGCGCCCGCAGGCCATAGAGAAGGTTCTCCCTTACGGTAAGGTGTGGGAAAAGGGCCAGGTCCTGGGGAAGGTAGGAGATTCCCCTTCTCTCCGGGGGGAAATTCTGGATTTCTTCACCCCCAATGATGATCTTGCCACTCTGGAAATTCCTCAGGCCGATGACCGACTCCAGGATCAGCGTCTTGCCGCTTCCCGTGGGTCCTAAGAGGACGTTATAAACCCCCTCTTGCAGGGTGAGATTCAAATTTTCGACCCGGAAATCTCCCAGAAAGAGGTTTAGGCCTCGGACTTCGATCATAGGATCTGTGGCCTCTTTTCTACAAAGCGCACGGCGTAGAGAGCGCTGAGCCCGATCCCGGCAAGGATCAGTATTAATATGATAGTCTTACGGATGTCCGCGGAGGCCAAGGCCATGAAAATGGCGATGGGCATGGTCTCCGTTTTGAAGGACATGGTTCCGGCCAAGGTCACGGTAGCCCCGAACTCACCCACGGCTTTGGCCCAGCAGAGGACCATCGCGCTGACCATGCCGCGGAAGGCCAGAGGGAAGGTAATCCTCCAGAAAGCCCCCCAGGCACTCGAACCCAGCGAGCGGGCTACGGCCTCGTATCGAGGAGAGATTTCATCCAAGGCTGTCTTCATCAGGCGAGTGGCCAGTCCCGCAATGGTGGCGAACTGCGCCAGGACGATCCCTGGGAATTCGAAAACGAAATAAACCCCCTTCTCCTGGATGGTTGTTCCAACCGGGGTGTTGAAGAAAATGAGCAAGGCCGCCCCGAGGGCGATGGGAGACATGATCATCGGCAGTTCCAAAAAAGTATCCACCAGCTTCTTCCCCCGAAAACTCGCCCGCGAAAGGGCATAGGCTGCCGGCAGTCCGATGGCCACGGCCAGGAGCATGGCGATCGTCGCAGCCAACAAGCTCAGCCGGATGGAAAAAAGAGTATCCGGGGCGAGAAGCACCTCTAAGAAACTCCGGCCCTCGAAAAAGGTCAAAAGCGAAAAGATGAGCACGGCGTAAAAAAGAAAAAGCGCCAATGCCGCATATACCGCAGTTTTTCTAAAATTCATAGACTACCACCTTCAGGATTCAAGGGTTTTGTCAAAACCTAACCACAGAGAACACAGCGCGGCAGAGCCGCAACCAAAAGTGCCTAGAGTGCCTAAAGTGCGCTAAAGTGCCTAAAGTTAAAAAAATCAAAAAGTTATATAAGTTGGTCCTCCAGACTCTTTCAGACTCTTTACAAAATTTAGAGATTTTGAACATTAGTAGTACAGAGAAATAAGATCCAAAATTAGAACTAAATTTTTTACATTTTGCATTTTGATTTTTTGATTTTGGTTTCGATATCATCTCGGTGATCTCTGTACTACTAACGTGCAAGATCTTGAAATTTTTTTGAGAAAATCCAATTTGGAAAATATCCTCTGAAATCCCCCCCAACCCCCCTTTGCAAAGGGGGGCAGGGGGGATTTTAATGGTTCGCGCATGGCCCTAAGCCGAGTCTATTCCTTTGGTTGCGGCTCTGCCGCGCTTTGTCCTCTGTGGCCCAAGGTTTTAACCCAGGATCGCCTTCAGATCCGCATCGGGAGTGCTGATCGGTTTAATATCAAAAGTCTTCACCAGTGTGTCGAGCACATTGGGTGAAAGAAAGGCCGGCAGGCTCGGCCCCAGGCGAATATTTTTGATGCCCAGGTACAAAAGAGTAAGCAATATAACCACAGCCTTCTGCTCGTACCAGGAAAGGATCATGGACAGCGGCAACTCATTCACTCCCACGTTAAAGGCTTTGGATAGAGCGAGGGCGATCTGAATGGCCGAGTAAGCGTCATTGCACTGCCCGACGTCCAGAAGCCTGGGAATGCCACCGATGTCGCCGAGCTGTTTGTCGAAGAAGCGGAATTTTCCACAGGCCAAAGTCAGGACTACGGCATCCTTGGGTACCTTCTCCACAAACTCGGTATAGTAATTCCTTCCTGGCTTGGCGCCGTCACACCCGGCCACGAGGAAGAAGTGGCGGATGGCTTTACTTTTCACAGCGGCGATTACTTTGTCGGCAACCCCAAGAATTGCATTTCGGGCAAACCCTACCATGACCGAGAGGCCGTTGGTATCCCCAGGGAAGCCGGGGAGGGCTAGGGCCTTTTCGATCACCGGGGAAAAGTTCCGGCCCGATATATGGGGAATTCCAGGCCATCCCACCAGACCACAGGTAAAAATGTTTTGCACGTAAGAGTCCCTGGGCCTCTGGAGACAATTCGTGGTCATCAAAATGGCTCCTGGAAAATCCGCAAATTCCCGGGCTTGGTTCTGCCAGGCCGTCCCGTAATGCCCGAAAAAGTGAGGGTATTTCTTCAATCCCGGGTAACCATGGGCCGGGAGCATCTCTCCGTGGGTGTATACGTAGATACCCTTGCCTGCGGTCTGCTTGAGCAGCTCTTCCAGGTCTTTGAGGTCGTGCCCCGAGACCAGGATTGCTTTCCCCTTTTTTGTCCCCAATGGAACCTTGGTGGGCACAGGGTGGCCATAGGTTCCGGTATTCCCCGCGTCGAGTAGTTCCATGGTCCGGAGATTGATTTCCCCGCATTTGAGAACCAGTTTTAGCCACTCTTCCAGACTCAAATCCTTCCTCAAAGTAGCGGCCAGGCCTTCATGGATGAAAGCATAAACCGCGTCGTCTTCTTGTCCTAAAATCTGGGCATGATCGGCATAAGCGGCGAGGCCCTTAATTCCGTATAGCAGAGTATGTTGCAGGGAAAGAATATCCGGGTTGGTGGTGGGGTCGGACTTCAAACCTACACTTTCTCCTTGGGATAGCAGGCCCTCCAGGGTTGGGTCTGGCCTGAATTTCGCTGGACCTTCGGGGAAATTCACCTTGCCGCCAGCCTTCCGGATTTTATCCTTGAGGCCTTCTCTGATCTCCACACAACGATGGATAAGCTGGACAAAACGCTGGGGGTCGAAATCAACGTTAGTCAGGGTGGAAAAAAGCGCCTCACAGGTGAATACATTGACTTTCGGGTCACTGATCCCGACTTTGCGGCCTTCCACAGCATAGAGAGACAATCCTTTCAGGGCGTAGACCAGGAGGTCTTGAAGGGTGGCCACCTCCGGTTCTTTGCCACAAACCCCCATCTTCGAACAGCCTTCACCCTTGGCTGTTTGCTCACATTGATAACAGAACATATTCCTTTCTCCCATGCTTTCTCTCCTTTCATTAATTTTTAATGTATAGCTTTTCAAGATTGGAACCTATTTCTCCGTGATTCTTTCTCCTACGATACACTATAGACCAGGCTGATTCCTTGACTTAGGTCAAGGTTTGGATTATTTCAGGAAACTTTGCCCGGGTTCAGAAGTGATTCATTCTTACCGCTTAATTCGACTATCCCAGTTCGCTCCAGAATTTCGCCGAAGCGCTCCCCCTTTAGGCAGTATCTCTGGTAATGATCCAGGCATCGGTCAACGACCTCCAGGGCTTCTTCCAAACCATGGATTCCGGAAAATTCTCTGGCCAGCCTGGGATGCCGACCCAGTTTCCCTCCCGCCAGAATCCGGTATCCCCTGGCCGATTCTTGAAGGGTACCCGTGGGGCAGGCAGGTATACATTGGCCGCAGGACAGACACTTGGCCGGGTCCACAACCGGGACCTGGCCGGTAAGGGAAACGGCTCCTTCCCGGCAAACCTCAACGCAGGCCCCACACTGGCTGCAAGGCTTATCGGTGACCTTGGGACTGCGGGCGCCGATCAGTCCCAGATCGGCGATCTGAGGGCGGGAACAGGCGTTCGGACAATCAGAGACCGAGATCCGAAAATCGTGGTGCATCTTCAGGGGACCTTTCACCCGGTCTTTTAAAAAAGATTTCAGATCTCTTCCGGCAAGCCGCTTCTCAACCTTTTTGGGGAAGTCTTCCGAGATGACCGCCCGGTTGGGACAGCCGCTTGCCCCGAAACAAGTTTCCACCTGGTAACCCTTGACCTCGTCTTCCATCTGATTCAAGAACCGCCTCTGGCAGGTTTTAACGTGTTCCAGGCGAACCTCCCCGGCCCCACAATGGGCAGCCTCTTCTTCGACCCGTCCTTTCACCCGCTTGCGCACAAAGAAGGGAACTTTGGATAGAGCCTCCTTGGCTTCTGCGGACCATTTCATCGATTACCCTCCCAAACCAGGGATTCAAGGATTCTAAATTCGATGGGTTCTAGGATTAATTCTAAGTATTTCACTTGGCTTCTGGAATCCTGGACCCCTTTTTTATTTTAATCCTATCCCATCCTTTATGATATGCCTTGACTTAAGTCAAAAGAAAATGATATTTCCCGCTATAGGGAAGAAACCCATGGGGCTGATCGATCAAATTGCCGCCATTCCTCTGTTCCAAGGCCTGGCCCGAAAACAGCATGAAGACCTGGCCATGATCCTGGTGGATCAGGTGTTCAAGCGCGGGGAAAGCATCTTTTTGGAGGGGGATGAGGGGGCCGGCTTTTACGTGGTCATTTCAGGCCGGGTAAAAATATTCAAAATTTCAACCGAGGGTAAAGAACAGATCTTACATATCTTTGGCCCTGGAGAACCCTTCGGGGAAGTAGCCGTTTTTGCGGGGAAGAGGTTCCCTGCTCACGCCGAAGCCCTGGAAGAAACCCGGGCCTTCTTCTTTCCCCGGGCCGCTTTTATTGATCTGATCCGCAAGGATCCCTCTATGGCCCTAAACATGCTGGCCGAGTTATCTGTACGCTTAAGACGGTTTACCATCCTCGTCGAGAACCTATCTCTAAAAGAGGTCCCTGGAAGGCTGGCGGCCTACCTGCTTTTCCTGAGTGAGCGAAAGAAGGGGAAAGAGGAGGTGGAGCTGGATGTCTCCAAGAATCAGCTGGCCAGTCTTCTGGGCACCATCCCCGAGACTCTCTCACGAATTTTAGCCAGGATGACCCGGGAAGGGTTTATCAAGTCGAGTGGACAAAGGCGTATCCAAATACTGGATAGGGCGAGGCTGGAAGAATTGGCTAGCGGCGAAAGGCGGCTGCCTTAAGAATACTCTCCGGGAAACGACCCAAGAACTTGACAAATTATTAAATTAAAATCGTGAGATAGAAATTTTGAAGAAGGGAGGAATCCAGTTAATAAGATGTTGTGAAACGGGGATAAATGTTTTAAAATGACCCCTGGAGATCAAAGGAATCTCTCTTTACTGCTTGTATATTTTTAACAAGTTCGAAACATAACCATTCTTTATGGATGCCTTGGGTTTATGTAGAAAGCCCTTACCTGCCGGCTAAGACCGAAGGAGGCATCCAGGTGCATCCTTTCGCGAGACTGGCAGCGGAAGAAGGATCTTAAAAATTCCGGGTCGTCTTTACGGATGAAGGTTTCCCACAAATGACGAACATCTGGCCGATCGGGGGGGGCAAAGGGGGTTCGGGTAAGAGCTTCCTGGCGGGGAATCTCGGCATCTGGCTTGCCAGAGAGGGGAATAAAACCCTCTTGATTGATGCCGATTTCGGGGCAGCCAATCTCCACACAATGATCGGTATACCTTATCAGCATAAAGGCCTTTCGGATTTTTTAAACAAGAAGGTCCAAACTTTGGCGGAAACGGCCATCGAAACCCGGTTTCCCAACCTTTTTCTAATCAGTGGGGCCGGGAATAACCTGGACACCGCCAACATGGCCTATGAACAGAAAATGAAGATTTTTCGGGCCATCTCCAAGCTTTCCTACGACTTCACCCTGTTGGATCTGGGAGCTGGCACATCCTTCAACACCATTGATTTTTTCCTGATCTCCGATTCGGGTATTTTCGTCACTACCCCCGAGCCTACGTCCATTGAAAATGTATACCGCTTAGTCCGGGCCGTGTATGCCCGCAAGATCAGGCAACTTCTCAAGACCTTTCATTTCCAAACCCTGGCCCAAGAGACCGAAGCAAAGACCAAGGGAGCTGTGGTTAGTAACCCGGAATACTTTCTTTCCGTCATCAAAGAACTGGAGCCGGAGAAAGGCAAAATGGTGGAAGAGGCTCTGCGGGCTTCTCAGTTCAAGCTGGTTCTAAACCAACTTCGCAAACAGGATAATCCCAAGATGGGGATTTTAATCTGCCGGATTATTCAAAAGCACCTCGGCATCCCCGTGCAATTCATCGGGAACATTGCCCATGACGACCTGGTCCATGATGCGGTGTGTCAGAGAGTCCCTTTTCTGGACAAATATCCTCATACGCAAACCGCTGCGGACCTTAAAAAATTCTGCAAACACATCCTTGGAGAACGAAGTAGGGGGGAGGGATTCGGTCCAGCAGAGGGAGCTCTGGGGAAAGCCGCAGAATTGGGCGGGAATAATGGAGAATAGAATCCAATGAGGCCGTTGGCCGAACTCACCCATTATGAAATCCTGGACCTTTCTACGGGGGCCACCCCCCTGGAGATCCGTCAGGCCTATAAAACAGCGTCGGAAGTGTACAGCGAAGACTCGATGGTGATCTATTCCCTTTTTTCAGACGAAGAAAGAAAAGAAATCCTGGCCAGGATCGATAAAGCCTTTGCAACTCTGAGCAACGAGAGGGCCAGGTCCGAATACGATCAAATCCTGATTCGACAGGGGACCATGAAAGAGGGGTCGCAATACTGGAGCGCCGGGATAGGGGTGGCTCTTGTGGATGGCAGCAGCTCAACAGACTTGGCCTTCCAATCGGAAGGGGAAAAATCCCAGGCAGGGGAGAATCTGGTAGTCAAAGGAATCCTCTCCCAGGAGGTCCTGACGGGAATGGACCTGAAAAGATTGAGGACGGAATTGGGGGTCTCCCTGGAGCAGATTGCCGAGCGGACAAAAATTCGGCCTAGGATGTTCCGATGTATCGAGGAGGACCAGTTCAACGAACTGCCTTCTCGTCTCCATTTAAAAAGTTTCCTGAAAGCATACGTCCAGTATTTGCATCTGAATCCGGAATCCGTTGTAGACCGCTATATGAAGAGGATTCAGGGTTGAAGGCCCGGAAAAACGGAAGTTCATCCCACCGTGGGATACCGGTATCCATAACCGGATTTTTCGGAGAAGAATTGGGCTCGACGACTGCGAACCTGTTGGACCAGGCAGAGAGGTCCAGCCAAGACTTTGATTCCAGGTCTGAAATAAGACCGGGGGAAAAATTCACCTGTAAGGATCCTTAACATGAATAGCCAGGACCCAAAAGAAGAGAAACTTCTCGATGAATTGGAAACCATGTACCAGCGGATTGCCGAATCCGAAAAGTCAGAACCTGACCGCGAGCCGGTGGAAACCCTACAAAGCTATTACGAGTCTCTCCAGGTACCCCCGGATTCTTCCCTAGAGACAATCAAAGAGACTTATGAGCGGTTGGTCGATTTTTGGGATCCCGGGCAGTTTGCGGATAACCCTTCCCTTCGGGAGAAAGCGGAATGGAAGTTAACGGAAATAACCCATGCCTATGAGAAAATCCTTGCCTTTCGAAAAACGGAAAGCGGTCCACCATCCGCGGAACCGCCCATACAAATTTCTGAGGAGCCAGATCTTTCTCCCCCAGATGAAAGAGCGGGCCATCATTTCCCCTGGGGCAGAATTCTTCTGGGGGGAGCTTCGTTGGCCGTCGTGGTTTTGGCAGTTTCCTACTGGCCGACCCTCTACCATTATGATAAGGTCCTGTCCGGGAACAAGACTTATCAAGTCAGGACAAACCGCATTACGGGCAGCATGACTTATTTCGACGGGGCAAAGTGGAACAATCCCCCGGTCCCGGAGGCCAAACCCTCCGCACCCCTGCCCCTTCCTGCTTTAACTCCTCCAGCAGAGCCACCTGCACTGCCGGCCAAACAACCGATCCCAGCGCCTGAAACAAAGCCTGGGCCGGCAGAGGAGCCGAAGGTGGCGAGTGAAAAAGAAGCCCCTTCCGAGAAGCAGGCCAGCCAGCCGGCGCAAGCCAAAGGCTATGCCATCCAGGTCAGCGCCATGCGCGATTTAAGTATGGCGCAAGAATTTGTGGAAACGCAAAAAAAGGGCCAGCAGCCCGAGGTTTATTTGGCCATTATAAGGGCCAAGGATGGGGGGGTGTGGTACAGAGTTTACATTGGCCGTTTTGCAGACAAGGTCGAGGCCGCCCGCTATATGAAGGAAAAGAAAATAAAAAAATTTTTCCCCGAGTGTTTCATCCAGAAATTGCCCTGATAACCTAGACCGGACTGCCCGAGGAGGAAAGTTTTGTTCCCTCTGCTCTAAGAATGGGA
>Ga0209253_10006323_pt1 | contig 10269 bp, 7 predicted proteins | sample FrelakmetBRP12BR_FD_187145 | JGI IMG/M metagenome (GOLD analysis project Ga0209253, IMG submission 187145) | Freshwater lake sediment microbial communities from the University of Notre Dame, USA, for methane emissions studies - BRP12 BR (SPAdes)... | ecosystem: Environmental > Aquatic >...
GGAGCACCGTCATGAAGATAACCGACCTCAAGGTCACGCCCCTGGCAATCCCCCTGAGCACGCCCTTGCTCCATGCTTGGGGCACCCACGTCGCCTTCGCGCGGCTCATCGTCCAGGTGTACACCGACGAAGGGATCGTCGGCCTGGGCGAGTGCAGTCTGACGCCGAATGGACGCCAGATGGAAGAGGTGCTCAACAGCTGCCGGCCCCTTATCGTGGGAGAGGATCCGTTCAACGTGGAGCGGTTGCGCTGGAAGATAGCCATCCCTTTCTTCATCCGGATGTTCGGCTCCAACCTGACTAACGCCTACGCTGCGATCGAGTTCGCCTGCCTAGACATCCAGGGCAAGGCCATAGGCCGGCCGGTATGCGACCTGCTGGGCGGGCGGCTCAGGGATAGGGTGCCCTTCAGCGCCTACGTCTTCTATCCGGCGGCCGCCGGCGATACGTCCTGGGAGGGTAGCAGCCAGCGCCTGGTCGATTACGCCTCTGGCCTCATGGAGAAGTACAACCTGGGATCGATGAAGATCAAGGGCGGCGTTCACCCGCCCGACCAGGAGGTGGAGACGTTCATCGCCCTGCGAAAGCGCTTCCCTGGCGTGCCCATCCGCCTCGACCCTAACAGCGTCTGGTCGGTGGCCACGTCGGTGCGCATCGCACGGCGGCTGGCGGAGTACGACATCGAGTACTTGGAGGACCCCACGTGGGGCCTGGCGGGCATGGCCCGCGTCAAGAAGATGGTACCCTACGTGCCCTTGGGCTCGAACATGGCCTGCTTCGGCTACGAGGACATTGCGCCGGCCGCCCTGCTGGAATCGGTTGACGTCGTGCTGGCCGACCCGCACTGGTACGGCGGCCTACGGGCCACCAAGGCCCTGGCTACCGTTCTGGAGACCCTCAACCTGGACATGGGCATGCACTCGGGGACGGAGTGCGGCGTTTCCTTGGCCGCCATGCTGCAGCTGACGGCGGCCATCCCCAACCTGAGCCACGCACCGGACGCCCACTACCATTACCTGGAAGACGACATCCTCAAGGGCGGAAAGCTGGAGTACGGGGATGGCGGCATCGCCGTGCCCACGGGCCCGGGCCTGGGCGTGGAGCTGGACGAGGAGAAGGTGGAACGCTACCACCAACTGTACGAGGCGTTCATGGTGTCGCCGATGGCCAGCCAGCCGCGAATGGGCCCGGTGTTCACCAAGCCCAAGTGGTAGGACTCTGCGCCGTCACCCCGAGCGAAGCGAGGGGTCTGGCGGTGGGGCATTCAGACCCGCGTAGTGCTGGCCCATCCCGCCCCAGATTCCTCGCTCCGCTCGGAATGACGCGATCGATACTCAGACCGGCTTGAAGTACTGGATGTCCAGGATCTCGCCGTGCCGTTGCTCCTTCCAGACCGCCTCCACCCGCATGCCGATCTTCACCGCTTCCCCGGACTTGTCTGGATCGGAGAACTCGATGCCGCCGAGGATGTGGTTGAGGCCCGTGTCGGCGCCGTCCAGCTTGACCACCGCCATGCCTAGCGGAGGCGGGGGCAGGCCCATGAAAGGAACGCAGAGGACAGTGTAGGCTTCCACCGTCCCCTGGTGGCCTACCTCTACCCACTCGTCGATGGGAGCGAAGCAGCGTTCGCACATGGGACGCGGCGGCAGGAGCACCCGCCGGCACTTGGGGCAACGCACGCCGTAGATCTTCTTGTTGTCCCGCAGCTCGCGGAAGAAGCGGCTGGCGAACCGGCCTGCCGTATGACGGAAAGGCAGGTTCCAGGCGCCGGGCATTATTACGATTTCTTCTTCTTGAGTCATGGCAATCGTCCTCCGCCCTCTAGGGAGCTTCCTTGTCCAGGATCATCATGGTGTGAAAGCCGACAACGGCGCCCCAGGAGTGAGCCAGAGCAGTCTTGACGTTGGGCACCTGCCGCTTGTCGGCATTGTCCATCACCTGCAGCGCCGCCTCCGCGACGCGGACAAGACCCGTGGCGCCGATGGGGTTTGTGCAGAGCGTTCCCCCGGAAGGGCAGAACGGGACCTTCCCGGTCATGGCCGTTACGCCCTTGCGGATGAGCTCGGCGCCCTTGCCCGGCTCGGCAAATCCCAGGGCCTCGTATTCCAGGATCTCCTGTATCGAGAAGGCGACGTAGGGCTCCGCCACCTGAATTTCGTCCATCGGGTCGGAGATCTTGGCCAGCTTGTAGACGCGCCGCGCCAGCATGGCCAGGCTGTCCCAGTCGTGGAACCAGGGACGGTCGACCGCGAAGTAGTTGTCGGTGATCTGACCGGCGCCCCGCACCCAGGCCGGCTGCTTGGCTATCTGGCGAGCGCGCTTTTCTGAAGCGAAGATGATCGCGCAGGCGCCGTCGGAGCTAGGGCAGCAGTCGCTCAGACGCAGGGGCCAGGAGACCATGCGGGAGCGCAGCGCGTCCTCCACCGTCAGGTGGCGCTGCAGGTGGGCATAGGGGTTGTTGAGGGCGTTGGCGTAGTTCTTGGCCGCCACCATCGCAAGGTCCTCTTGGGTCGTGCCGTAGTAGTGGAAGTGGCTTGAGGCCTGGTTGGCGGCAATGGTGATGGCGCCCGCCCCGATCCAGCGCTCGTAGATGGGGTCTACCGCCGTGTTGAGGACGAGCTGGGCCTCGAGCCCCTCGCCCACACGCTCCGAGGCCACCGCTAGCACCACGTCGAACATCCCCGAGCCGACGTGATAGTAGGCGCCCAGGGCGATCGAGCCGCCGGTAGTGCCACCGGTGGTGATCTTCAGCATGGGCTTGTTCAGGAAGCCGGCGCTAACACAGGAGTCCACGCACCAGCGTTCGGGGGCGAAGACACCGCCGAAGGTGTCCATGGAGCCGTAGACCACCGCATCGATCTGCTCGAACCCGATGCCGGCGTCGGCCAGGGCAGCGCTCACCGCCTCGTAGACCAGCTCGGGGTAGGTGACATCCTTGCGATGGCTGGAGCACTTGGTCAGGCCCACACCAGCGATAGCTACTTTCCTACCCATGGCTCATCCCTTCTCCAAGACAACGACGCAGTTGGTCGGCGAGGCTGCCCCAGTGAGTGAACTGAAGCCGTGAGCCAGGGCCAGCTTGGCGCCGGCGACCTGTCGACCGTGGGCCTCGCCGCGGAGCTGGAGGGTGGCCTCGGCAGCCCGCACCAGGCCCGAGGCGCCCAGCAGGTTTGTGGAGAGGGCACCGCCGGACATGTTCACCGGCAGCTTGCCCCCACGCTCTGTAGCGCCTTCGTCTATCAGGCGCGCGCCTTGACCGGCAGCAGCTAGGCCAAGCGCCTCGTAGGCCATGAGCTCGTGGTAAGAGGTGGGCTCGTGGATCTCCGCCACGTCCAGCTCCTCCAGTGGCCGCTTGATGCCCGCCATGCTGTAGGCGCGCTGCGCGGCGGCCGCAAGAGAGGGCATCTCGGACAGGTCCTTCGACCCCAGATAGTACCCCTCGATTGCCCAGCCGATGCCCTTGACCCAGACCGGCTTGTCGGTAATCCGTTTGACGTTTTCCTCGGCCGCCAGGACGAGGGCAACGCCGCCCACCGAGTCGGGTGGACAGTCCAACGTCCGCAAGGGGTAGGCCACCCAACCTGAGCCCAGCACGTCCTCGAGCGTAACCGGCGCCTTCAGGTGAGCATAGGGATTGTGAACTCCGTTGGCGCGGTTCTTGACCACGACCTTCGCGGCCGAATCCTGCCCAACGCCGTGGCGCTGGGCATAGGCGTTGGCCTGCATGGCCAGGCTGGCCAGGTAGTTGGCGCCCACCGGCCGCGTAAACAGCGGGTCGTAGACGACCTTGCTCATTGCCTCCAGAGACGCCTCGCGGTGGCCGTGGCCCGACACCACCGCCGTGTCGAACTGACCGGAGGCGATGCGCAAATAGGCGTAGGCCAGAGCCAGGATTCCGTCCTCGCCCACGTGGGCGGAGTCCTTCAGGTAGCCGCCGATGCCCATGCAGGTGTGCATGTCGGAGATCGTTCGGCCGTCCACGGCGTCCCAGCCGGAGGAGATGACGGTATCGATCTGGCCCTTGTCCAGCGCCGCAACCTCTAGGGCTAGCTTGGTGGCCTCGTAGTCGTTTTCCCAGTAGATGCGGTCGTTCCTGAACTCCGCGTGTCGCGTTTGGCCGACACCCACGATGGCCACTCGTCTGTTCATAGACTCCTCACCTCCCTCTTTGATGGAATCGAACCTGGGGCGTAGCTGCCCCAGACAAGCGCGCAAAGCATAGCACAGAAATCTGAGAGGATCATGGGCCATCCCCTGGTTTTAGGACGGAAACTTTGGTGCCATGCGGGCCGCTGTGCGTTTGGCCCAATGTGGCGATCTTTCGCCACCTTCGAATGATGCTTTCCTGCATCCCGAAATAGGGGCTTTTCATCATGGCAACCCTCTAACCCCGCTGTATCGTGTGGTTGTGTTTCTTAGCAAGCGCTAAGAAACGTCTGTGCGGCCGTCGAGAACAAGGGTTCAGGGGGTGAACCCGTGTTCGGTGCTTCTCTAGGCTACTCACCTCAAGGAACCTCAAGCCCAAGGGCGGCATCTGCGTTGCTGCGGAGAGGATAGAATAGGGGGCTCGCTATGCTGGCCAAGAAACTGACCGCCGAAGCCAAGACCCTGCTCGACCCCGCCGCGTCCGCGTGGGACAGCGCGCCGGCCGAGACCATCATCATGGGGGGCACGCCCCTGGTCCAACAGCCGTCGCGCTACATCCGCACCGCCTGGAGCGACCGGCCCATAGGCAGCGTGCGCAGCCTGGTGGTGAGGTCTGCCCACAACGGCAAGGAGGTCTTCTTCCTGCTGGAGTGGCGGGACGACACTCAGAATACCGACTACGCGGGGCGGGACTTCCCGGACAGCGCCGGCATCCTTTTCCCCCTCAAGGGGGACGCCCCTCTGGACACTATGGGCAGCGAAAGCCAGCCGGTGAACGCCTGGTTCTGGCGGGCCGACTCCGAGGACGGCGCCAAGAGCATCACCGCCTCCGGTATCGGCACCGTGGCTGAGAGCGAGGGGAGCTCCATCGCGGCCCGTGCTCAGTGGCAGGACGGCACGTGGCGAGTGGTGTTCGCCCGCCCGCTGACCGTGGCGGGGAACCAGGCGGTGGCGTTGGAAGCGGGCAAGAGCCTGAAGGTGGCCTTCGCCGTCTGGGAAGGGTCCAGCGGCGAGCGGGCCGGCATCAAGTCCTTCTCCAAGCATTGGCAGGAGCTCACGCTGGAAGGGTAGCGAAGGTGGCGGCCAGGCGACCAGCCGAGCAGTCTCTAGACTAGGAGGGCAGCGATGGCCATAGACAAAGAAGACCTGATGAAATCGGAACGCCAGGTGGCGATGGTCTTCGACCTGAACAAGTGCATCGGCTGCCAAACCTGCTCCGTGGCCTGCAAGGTGCTGTGGACGCGCGAGGAGGGGATGGACTACCAGTGGTGGTGCACCGTCAACACCCAGCCCGGGCGCGGCGCGCCCAAGGACTGGGAGCAGATGGGCGGCGGCTACCGCGATGGCGTCCCCGTCCCCGGCATCATCCCCACCCGCCAGGAGTGCGGCGGCGGCTGGGACTTCAACTACGACGAGGTGTTCTACGGCGGCAAGGGGCGCTCCGTCTTCCTCCAGCCCGTCGGCGAGCAGCCCACCTGGGGACCCAACTGGGACGAGGACCAGGGCGGCGGCGAATACCCCAACGCCTTCTTCTTCTACCTGCCCCGCCTCTGCAACCACTGCACCCGCCCCGTCTGCGTCGAGGCCTGCCCCCGCAACGCGATGTACAAGCGCAGCGAGGACGGCGTCGTCCTCCGCGATGAGACCCGCTGCCGCGGTTATCGCTTCTGCCTGGAGGCCTGCCCCTACAAGAAGATCTACTTCAACTACGTCAAGAAGATCAGCCAGCACTGCATCTTCTGCTTCCCGCGCATCGAGAAGGAGGTGGCGCCGGCCTGCGCCCGCCAGTGCCCCGGACGCCTGGTGTTCGTGGGCTATCTCGACGACAAGGAGGGGCCAATCCACAAGCTGGTGCGAGAGTGGGAGGTGGCCCTGCCCCTCCACCCCGAGTACGGCACCGGCCCCAACGTGTTCTACATCCCGCCCATTGGGCCCCACCGCCTGAACGAGGACTTCAGCATCGACGAAACGACCCCCCGCATACCCATCGAGTACCTGGAAAAGCTGTTCGGGCCGCGCGTCAGCAAGGCCCTGGACACGCTCAAGGGGGAGATGGCGAAGACGCGCAACGGCGACAAGTCCGCCCTGATGGATATGCTCATCGTCTACCACTGGCTGGAGCTCTTCGGTCCGTTCACCCGCGACCCCGCGGAGCTCCAGTGGAAGTGAGGCGGTGGATTACTGCGGAGGCGAAGCCCGCTTCAGGCGGGCAGACCTTTTGAGGGAGGCGGAGGTACGGTGGCCCCTACCCACAACCAGCCCCCTTCGGACAAGGCCGCACAACCCGGGGTGGGGGCAGCGGGTCCAACCGTGGCCCGCAGCCAGGCTTACATCTTCCTGGGCCGCACCTTCGCCTTCCCCACCCAGGCCTTCTTCGACGACGTGACCGGCGGGCGCTGGCAGGAGCAGTCGACCGGCTTCCTGCCCCAGCTCCCCTTCCCTATGCCGCCCCTGGGCGGCGGTCCGCCCACGGTGTCCCGCGATGACTTCCAGGCGGAGTACAACCGCCTGTTCGAAGTGGGAGCCATGAGCGGGCCGCCCTGCCCCCTGTTCGGCGGCCTCTACGACCGCGACCGCATGCGGGTGATGGAGGAGCTCATCCGCTTCTACAACTACTTCGGCCTCGGCCTGACGCAGGGCCAGCTTCCGGACCACATCACCGTCGAGCTGGAGTTCATGCACTACCTCACCTACAAGGAGGCGGAGGCCCAGCAGAACGGGGGCGGCCAGGAATCCTACCAGCGGGCCCAGAAGGACTTCTTGGACCGCCATTTGGGCAAGTGGGTGCCGGTGCTGCATCAGAAGCTCGCCAAGTGCCAGCCGCTGCCCTTCTTCGACGGACTGGTTACCTGGACTGCAGATTTCCTGGGGAGGGACCGTCAATACCTCAAGTCCGTGCTCAGTCCCTCCCCCTTCTAGCATGGCGGCGCCGGGCAGCGGAGCCACTAGAGGAGACGACTGTGCCTGACACTTCCCCGAGCGGAGGCGAGCACTAGGGCGGGCGTCTAGCCTGGCGACGGCTAATGCGGAAGATATCGAGGCGACGGTTTCTCCAAGGTACGGCGGGGGCTGCCGTCCTGGCTCTTTCCATGAACCAGCTCGCCTGCTGGCCGGGCACCGCTCGCCGCCTGCTGACCCCGGACATCGTCCCCTATCGCAGCTGGGAGGACCTTTACCGCCGTAAGTGGACCTGGGACAAGATCACCTACGGCACCCACCTGGTGGACTGCTACCCAGGCTCCTGTTCGTGGCGGGTCTACACCAAGCAGGGCGTCGTCTGGCGAGAGGAGCAGGCCGCCACCTACCCTCAGATCGAGAGCGACATCCCGGACATGAACCCCCGCGGCTGCCAGAAGGGCGCCTGCTTCAGCCGCGTCATGCAGGGCGCGGAGCGCCTGCGCTACCCGCTGAAGCGGGCCGGCGAACGGGGCGAAGGCAAGTGGGTCCAGATCTCGTGGGATGAGGCACTCACCGAGATCGCCGACGCCATCGTCGACACGCTGAGGGAGAACGGCCCGGACTCTCTGCTCCTGGAGTACGGGCCCGAGGGCGGCGTCATCCACGGCGCCAGCCCGCCCTGGCGGCTCGTGCGTCTGCTGGGGGGCGTCGTCCTCGACCACAACGCCCTCATCGGCGACTACAACGTGGGGCTGTACGAGACGTTCGGCAAGTTCCAGTTCGTGAGCTCCGTGGACGACTGGTACAACGCCGACCTCATCCTCATCTGGCACTCGAACCCCGTCTACACCAAGATACCCTGCGCCCACTACCTCAATGAGGCCCGCTACAACGGCACGCAGATCGTCTCCATCTCGCCCGACTACAATGCCTCCGGCATCCACGCTGACCTGTGGGTGCCCGTCGAGCCGGGCAGCGACGCCGCCCTCGCTCTCGCCATCTGCAAGCTCATTATCGACGAGGGCCGCCACAACCAGCAGTTCGTCAAGGAGCAGACAGACCTGGCATTCCTCGTGCGCCAGGACGACGGCCACTTCCTCCGCGAGTCCGACCTGAAGGAGAAGGGGCGGGACGACCAGTTCTACTTCTGGGACGCCGCGAAGGGCGAGCCGCACGCGGCGCCCCGTGACACCCTCAACCTGCCGGTCGACCCGGCCCTGGACGGCGCTTACAGCGTCACTCTGCGCGACGGTCGCCAGGTGGAGGTGACCCCCGCCTTCCAGGTGCTGCGCGAACGCCTGACGGAATACACACCGGAGCGGGCGGCGGCGATCTGCCACGCAACCCCAGCCACGATCCGCAGGCTGGCTCGCATGGTCGCCGAGGCCAAGGCCGTCACCATCCTCCAGGGGTTCAACATCAACAAGTACTACCACGGCGACCTCATGGAGCGCTCGCAGGCCCTGCTGATGGCCCTCACCGGCAACTTCGGACGCCGGGGGACGGGCATGCGCGGCTGGAATAGCTCGCAGCTCCTAGTGAGCCACGTCCTCAAGCGCCGCACGGGCATGGAAGGCTTCCTGGAGCTGGCCAAGAAGGCGCGCGAGCTGGAGGTGGAGGCCCTGGACAAGGACCCCACCCTCACGGCCGAGATGGTGACCATCGAGCAGGAGCGGGACGAGGTGCGCAAGTCCGGCATGTCGCCCCTGCCCATGAGCAACATGCTAGTGCCGCCGTTCTTCTACTGGTACTGGCACGCCGGCTTCAAGGACGTCTGGAACAACCCCGACTGGAACGACCCCGCCATGAAGCGCCCATTCGACGAGTACTTCCGCGAAGCCATCGACAGCGGTTGGTGGGAGGACCTGGTGCGCCCCGCCGAAGACACGCCGCCGCGGGTCTACCTGGGCGTGGCCTGCTCCACCCTGCGCCGGACGCGGGGCGGGTTCAAGCTCCTGCGCGAGAATCTCTGGCCCAAGCTCAAGCTCATCGTCTCCGTCGACCTGCGCATGAGCACGACCGCCTATTTCTCGGACATCGTCCTGCCGGCGGCCGGCTACTACGAGAAGGTGGACTTTCGCTTTCCCGTGGCCGACATCAACTTCCTCACTTTCAGCGACAGGGCGGTCAAGCCCCTGGGCGAGTCCAAGCCCGAGTGGGAGATCTTCGCCTTGCTGGCCAAGAAAGTCCAGGAGCAGGCCAAGGCTAAGGGCTTCACGCGCTTCAAGGACGGCCAGGGTAAGGAGTACCGCCTCGACGAGATGTACCGCACCTTCACCATGGAGGGCACCGCCAAGGAGAACGACGAGGAGAAGCTGGCCGAGGACATCATCGCCGACACCATTAGGGTGGGGGCCCTGCCAGAGCGGACCAGCCTCAAGACCTTCCGCGACCAGGGAATCGTGCGCCTGACGGGCCTGGGGATGGACGCCGTCGGTCTGAACATGGCCACCGACATCAAGCCCGACGAGACCATCGCACCCCTGAAGTGGCACGTGGAGGACAAGGTCCCCTATCCAACTCTCACGCGCCGCATCCAGTTCTACATCGACCACGACTGGTTCCTGGAGGCGGACGAGCACCTCCCGCGCCACAAGCCCAACCCGCTGATGGGCGGCGACTACCCCCTGCGCATGACCAGCGGCCACCTGCGCTGGAGCATCCACTCCGTCTGGGCGGCCCAGAAGCTCCTGCTCCAGACCCACCGTGGCGAGCCGAACGTGTTCATGAACCCGAAGGACGCCGAGCGTCGCGGCATCGAGGACAACGACCTCGTTCGCATCTACAACGACTTCGATTCGTGCAAGCTGAGGGCGAAACTGGCCCCGTCCGTGCGGCCGGGCCAGGTCATCGTCTACCACGCCTGGGAGCCCTACCAGTACCCCGACTGGAAGCCCTACGACTCTGTGACGCCGGGGATGATCAAGTGGTTGCACATGGCCGGTGGCTACGGCCACCTGAACTACTGGCGCTGGAACTGGATCCCCCAGCAGTTCGACCGGGCCACACCGGTAGAGGCAGAGAAGGCATGACTGGGCGGTGTAGGGGAGGCCTTCAGGCCTCCAGGGGCGGTTTGTGTCGTAGCTGCAGGGCTTTAGCCCTGCCGGTGGAGGGGAGGTAGCGCATGGACATCCAACCGGCCGAGCTCGTGGATAGTCGCTTCGCCCAGATGTTGGGCCCGGCGCGGGCGGCGCAGTTCGTGGAGCAGGGAAGCGGGTTCTTCAC
>Ga0209253_10006325_pt1 | contig 10268 bp, 9 predicted proteins | sample FrelakmetBRP12BR_FD_187145 | JGI IMG/M metagenome (GOLD analysis project Ga0209253, IMG submission 187145) | Freshwater lake sediment microbial communities from the University of Notre Dame, USA, for methane emissions studies - BRP12 BR (SPAdes)... | ecosystem: Environmental > Aquatic >...
CCATGATCAAAGCCTTGGCATCGGACTGGTTTATGATGTACGTCATCTCCTCAGGGTGAAGGCGAAAGTTGATTGGTACTGCCACGCCTCCCATCTTGGCAAGTGCAAAGTAGGTTTCCATGAACTGATTACAGTTGAATGCAAGTATTGCTACCTTGTCATCTTTTTTGATGCCGAGATCCATTAGGGCATGGGCCAGGCGATTGATGCGGGCGTTTAATTGCTTATAGGTTAAACGTGTTTCGCCGTGCACCAGCGCCTCTGTGTTAGGGAATTTGCGAGCGTTTCGCGACATCATCTCGCCGAGAAGAAGTCGTCTTCCCAGAGTTTCCTGGATTGCCTGTTTTCCCCTCATAGTTCTCCTCCCTTAGTCAAATTGTCATATAGCTATGATGCAGACACTGTCGCCTGATTTTCGATGCCCAATAGACTATCTGAGAAATAAGCAGCGTTCAGAATGGCTTAGAACTTCAAGCGTAAACCATTTACCATAAGCTGCTCCAAATGTCAATAGCGAGTATCGAGACTCCCAAGGATGTCCCCCAAACTCTTAGCTGCCAAAGATACCAGAAATAGACTAGAGCGCAGTTACCAACCTGCGAGCCAAGCGTTTCCCGAACGCAATTATCGTCCAGACTGGAGGAAGCCCCATCGGTTCGGGGATAATGCTGCTATCGCAGACATAGAGATTCTTCCACTGAGTTTCCAGATCAGTGTTTACCACATGACCGATACGAGCAGTACCACCTGGATGCGCACCTCCAATCGGTGCTGAGTAGATTGATTCAGGTCTTGCACCAGCCCTCTTCAAGATCTTTTCCGCCAAGTTGGCTCCCTTATCGAGCTTATATCGTTCCTCATTCGTAATGTGCTTGGAAATTGTACCATCGAGGTTAACCCTGCCGTTCAGCCCATCCCTAACCTTAGTCATTATGCCCATGACACTTAGATACCCGAAAAACCTCGGCAGATATTTCCACCCCTTCCAATAGGCATTCAAAAGATATTGAGCCCAAGGATAAGCCAGATCGGTCATCACAATACCTTCGGGCACAAACTCCAAGGTACCTGCGGTCATGGGAATATCTCTCCAAGAGCCCGGCCCATTATATTCACCGTAGGTAACGATCAGGGGGTCAACATAGAACCCCTGTCCTGCCTCAAAGATGCCGGCACGTTGCAGGAGCACAGGGGTAGCCATTCCTCCAGCAGCTAAAACTGTGATCTTGGCCTCGACCGTAAGTTGTCCCCTCGGAGTCAATACTCTGACTCCAACGGCTTGTTTATTGTCAAATAAAACCTCTCGTACTAGCGCCTGGTTCAGTAGAACTGCTCCTTTATTTACAGCCTCCTGAATATAGTCCCGAGCCGTCCATTTGGCACCCTTTGTGCATCCTAACATGCAGTGAGGACATTTTAGATCACATTTCTCAGCGTCAATGAACTTATCTATCGGATTCCAATTAAACCCCAGGTCGCGGGCTGCATCCATAATTCGCCGCGATGCGGCGCCTATCAATTTATCAGGCAGAGGCTTGATGCCGATTTCTTGCCGCGCAGCCTCCACAAACTCGCTAAGATCGATTTTATATTTCTCGGCTATCCAATTTGGAGGTAATACTGCTGTCCCGCAGTAAATAACACTCGAACCACCCGTCGTCAAAGCTCGACCTACCCTTACTGCTCCGTCTTTGGGAAATAGCAGGCTCTGTCTATCTATCATGAATAATGTGGTCAAAGTGTTGCCCACTCGTTCATAGTTTCTGCCGCGCTCCAAAATAACTACTCTTTTACCTTGTTTCGCCAGTTCCTGCGCGACTGAAGCTCCGCCCGGACCTGATCCTACTATCGCAACATCTGTTTGCAGCTTCCGTGTTTCGCCTTCCATGACAGCTCTCCCAACCGAAATCCTTTTTGGCTCTATTGTATGCCGAGTTTAAGCTTCTCTTTCAGGAAATCAACGTCCAGTGGATCGCCTTTGCTAGGATCCCTAACTAAGCCCAACGCTTTCTGCTCACATTTTTCCACGCATAGCCCGCACCCCATGCAGACAATCTTATCATACATGCGCTCATTATCTGGGGTAAAAGTAATTGCATTGAACATGCAGATTTCACTGCATTTCTTACATTTCTTGCATTTCTTCGCATCGTGCATCACAGAATACCCAGACGGGGCGATATTGGATAGCGTTTTATCAAATTTTTGAGCTATACGCATGCCTTCTATGCCGCCGCAGCAGCACGAACAACAAGAGCAAATGACACCAGTTCTGGCCCCAGTAGCCACCTTGAACCACGCTGTAGTAATGCAACCTCGCTCTCGGGCATCTGTGACTATTCTAAGTGCTTCATCCTGACTAATCTTACGAACATGGTATTTCTGACAGTGCTCCAGCCAGAATTCTGCAGTGGTTCTCCCCACTGCAATACAGACATCCATAGGTTTGCAGCCATTATTGCGGTGAAGGCGACAGGGGCAATCCATGACTGCGATAAAATCGGCCTCCTTTAAAATTATCTTGTTTGCGTGGTCAAAGGGAATTATGCGCTTGCTCTTATCGGGGCCCATTATCAAGTCTTCGTTTAAGGTGATGACCTTTCGGGCATCGCTGGGGGTCAGCACCTTGGCATGGTAGCGTTCAAAAACAAATTTGAAAGCGTAACCAGTTCCCTTCAGCCACAGGAACTTACTCGCCAAAAAACGGCCAGCCTTGAGGAAAAGAGAAACATAAAGATGATAATATACGAAATATATATAATTGTGGATGGCGCGATCTACACGCCAACCATGCATTCTAATAATATTCTTAGTCGATTTCTTCACAAGGTCTGGGCCTCTGATTTGTTTGAAAAAATTTGTGTTAAAGTTATATTATGCGTACAGTAAGAATGGTATAACAAATATGAGGCAAACGCAATGCTACCACCAGTGAGGGCAATGACATGATACGAGATTTAGTAACAAAGAATAGAAGCTACCGACGCTTTCATCAAGAAGTCATTATCGAATACGAGACACTGCGAGAGCTTGTTGACCTTGCCAGATTGTCCGCATCAGCAGGCAATTTACAGCCATTGAGATATGTGCTTTCGTGCGAACCCAAGAAAAACGCTCTCATATTTGCATGCCTCGCCTGGGCCATGTATCTAAAAGACTGGCCTGGTCCTGCAGAGGGCGAAAGACCATCCGCATACATCATAATCCTTGAGGACAAGCAGATAGAACACCCGCTGCATTGTGACCACGGCATAGCTGCTCAGAGCATCCTTCTGGGTGCGACTGAGAAGGGGCTGGGAGGTTGCATAATCGGAGCAATCAACAAACCAAAGCTACGCCAAGTCCTCAATATACCGGAGCGCTATGAGCTCCTCCTTGTACTGGCGCTTGGAAAGCCAAAAGAAAAAGTGATAATTGAAGGACTTAAGCCTGACGGAGGAATAAAGTACTGGCGCGATAGCAAAGGGATACATCATGTGCCGAAACGGGCGCTAGCAGACATCATTCTTCAGCTTGAATAATAGTGATTATCTTCCTGTATAAAGCACAGCCAGCAACTTGGCTTCTCTACTACCTACGCACTTAACGAAATGTGGATCGCTGGAATCATAATAGATAGCATCGCCGGGTCCGAGGCGCTCAGTTTGCTCACCCACCTGTGCCATAATCTGTCCCTCGAGGACAAAGAGAAACTCCTGACCGTCATGACTAGAGGGTTGGACTTCTTCAGCAGGTGTGAGTGTTATCATGAAAGGTTCCATCAATCGATTGGCTTTCTCCGGAGCCAGAGACTCGTAGAAGTAGCCATAGCGCGCGCTGCTTCTTCCTGAATGACGTGGAACCTCTTTACGTTGATCGGCACGAACTAAAGTCATGGGTTTGTCCGCCCCCGGCGAAATGAAGAAACTCATTCTAGTCTCTAGAGCTTTGCCGAGCTTCACAAGTTCTCCAAGGGGAGGGGTCATCTTGTTTGCTTCCACTTTTTTCAAAATATCAGTATCTATCCCCGTTCGATTACTAAGCTCCTGAATTGTAAGATTGTGTATCTCACGAGCTTTTCTGATTCTGTCACCCAGACTTTCCTTTTCCTTTAAGCCCGCCGTAGCACTATCCATTTGAGCTGGATGTGTAATGAAATCCTCAGCTCCGCTATCTGTACGTTTGCGTTTTCCTTTCTTTTCTTCCATTTCGCTTTCCTCTTCCTACATTCCTCTTCCTGCGACCCCGATATTCCTAGCGATTACAATCCGCAAAATCTCCGATGTGCCTTCACCAATCTCGAGGAGTCTCTGATCCCGATAGAGTCTCTCGACCCTAAAGTCTTTCATTAGGCCATAGCCTCCATGCAGTTGCACCGCCTTATGAACACACCTCTGCATCGCCTCGGAACAGTACAGCTTTGCCATAGCAGCTTCGACACTGAAGGGACGCTTCTTCTCCAGGAGCCAGCATGCCTTGTAGAGTAGATTCCTAGCTACTTCAATATCGAGAGACATATCTGCGAGCTTGAACGCATTAACCTGAAACGAACTCACCGGCCGGCCAAATTGTATTCGGGAGTTAGCATACTGCAAAGCCAATTCGAAAGCACCTTGGCAGCCACCGAGGCCGACAGCAGCAATGCTCAGACGTCCTCTATCCAGAGTAGCGAGCATTTGGTGTAAGCCATCCCCTCTTTCACCCAGAAGATTTTCAGCAGGCGCTGTACAATCATCAAAGAAGAGTTCGCCGGTATTTGATGCCCGCCACATCATCTTCCTCTTCATTTCCCTAGGAGTGAAACCGGCAGTGCCAGCAGGAACAAGAATGCAACTCAACTCTGGCTTTCCCTCAGCTCGGCGCCCAGTAACAGCCTGTACTATGACAACACCTGTTAATTCACAAGCGGAGTTAGTGATGAAAATCTTCTTTCCATTTATGACCCAGTTCCCGTTCTTGAGTTCTGCCGTTGTTCTAGAATTCCCTGCATCAGAGCCAGCGTCTGGTTCCGTCAACCCAAATGCAGCAAGCATTTCCCCTGAACATAGCTTGGGAAGCCACTCAGCTTTTTGCTTATCATTGCCAAACTGATAGATTGGCCCAACCCCCAACGAATTCGCAGCAGCGATAGTAGCAGCCTGAGAACCATCTATCCTCGCCAGTTCCTCCACTGCAATGATGTACGATACATATCCCATGTCCGCCCCACCATACTTTTCCGGAACGCAACAGCCCAGGAGACCTATCCTGGCCATCTTCTGAGTGAGTTCTACCGAGAATTCCTCCCGTTCATCAAGTTCCTGTGCGACTGGTGCTATCTCTCTCTCAGCGAAATCCCGCACAGCCCGACGTGTCAGGTTCTGTTCCTCTGTCAGATCGTAATCCAGTGCCATGTCCTTGCTGCCTCCAAATGGAGACTATTTGTTGCTTGCCCTATCCATGTAACGCTTCCAACGAACATTGACGGCTGCCTGCAGCTCATTTATCTGATTCTCAGTAATGTTCTTGAACCTTCCCTGCTTTGAAAGGTATTCTATGAGTGGCTTCAGCTTACCTCGTCGAGCGATAGACTCGCTGGCCGAAGTGAGCCGGAAAATTCCATCTTCAATCTCATAAAGAACGACCCATCCAGTTTCTACCGCAAGCTGACCAATCTTTATGGTATCGCTATAAGTAAAGCGCCATCCTGGAGGGCATGGAGTGAAAACATGTATGAATCTTGTCCCGTGCATCCGTATTGCTTTCCTAACTTTCTCATAGAGGTCTAGAGGATAGCTAGCATTCGCGGTAGCTACAAAAGGTATGCCGTGAGCTTCCATTATCGCGGTGATGTCCTTTGGATTTTGCTGTTTGCCAATGATCGGTGTAGTACCAGAAATAGCCCCTAGCGGTGTAGAGCCAGAACGCTGATTGCCAGTGTTCATATAGCCCTCATTATCGTAACAAATATAGATAAAATCGGATTGTCTTTCAATTGCACCGCTTAATGACTGGATTCCTATGTCGTAGGTGCCTCCATCACCGGCTATAGCCAATACTGTGGGGCCCTTCTTGCCGAGTGCTTTCATGCCTGCAACAAGCCCAGCGGCAGAGGCGCCGGTCGTGGCGAATGGAGTATTCACACAAGGTACGGTCACCGATGTTACAGGATACATGCCATGCAATACTGTGAGGCAACTGGCAGGTACAGTGACTATAACCTGCCCTTCGAACGCTTTCAAAATATGCCGATAGGCAAGAGATAAAGCACAGCCGGGGCAAAGCCTGTTGCCTGGGAGCAGGTATTCTTTTTCCGAGAGGGTAATTGCGTTAATTGCCACTGCAGCCATCCCGTCAAATATGACATATCCATTCTGGATATTCGTTGTTTAGTGCAATTCCTGTAGGTAACTGCAATGATCGCTTCACAGCATCCGCCATCTCCCTGGCGGGCACATCGCGGCCACCTAATCCTACGATGAAGTTTCGTATTACTGCTTTCGCTCCACTGCCGTAAAGGGCTGATTTTATTTCAGAACAGGTAGCTCCTTCTTGGCCGTAGCTAATATTCTTATCAAAGACCACAATGACTCGAGATTCCCGCAACGCATTCACAACATCCTTCTTAGGGAAAGGCCTGAATAGCCTCAAGCCCATCACCCCAGTCTTGTACCCTTCCCCTCTGAGCATCTCTGCGGCTACGATAGCCTCCAAAGCCAAGCTGCCCATAGCTACAATTACTATTTCGGCATCGTCCATTCCATTCTTCCAAATCAAATCGTAATGCCTTCCAAACAGCTCACCGAATTCTTGACCTACCTCAATTATCTCAGCTACTGATTTCTGTAGTGCCTCCTGTAGCAGATACCTAATTTCCATATAACCGTGGCAGAGCACACCTCCAGCGTTAAGCCTGGGATTCGCCAGGGTTACAAGATTGTAATTTTTTGGATTATTCGGGTCTAGTGTTGTGTGAGGTTTGTACGGTGGTAAAAACCTGTCCACATCCTCTTGGCTTGGAATATCAACCGGCATTTCGGTGTGGGATAGAATATAGCCGTCGTAACAAACCATCACAGGTACATAGACTTTCTCAGCAATCTTGTAAGCTTGAATTACTGAATCCAATATCTCCTGGTTATTTCGAGCATATATTTGTATCCAACCTGTATCCCTTTGAGAAATGGAGTCCTGCTGATCATTCAACACGTTCCAAGGCGCTCCAATGGCACGGTTGACGCACGCCAGAACTAGGGGTAGACGCGTCCCTGCGGCCCAATGCAACATCTCGTGCATGTAGGCCAAACCGTGAGAGCTTGTTGCGGTAAATACTCTAGCTCCCGCTATAGAGGCCGAAGTGCACACTGCGAGTGCGCTATGCTCACTTTCAACCGCAACATACTGAGCATCGAGCTCACCTCGAACTACGAATTCCGATAGTGCTTCTGTGACAGGTGTCTGAGGTGTAATGGGGTACGCAGCTATAACCTGCACACGGCTGAGCTTAGCACCCAGAGCCCCAGCTCGGTTGCCATCGATTATTTGTGTCGTTTCTAGCTTGTCTAACCGCTTCTCTGTCAAGGTTATTACTTCTATCCTACGAAGAACTAGGCGTCTCTTTAGCGACCATAGTTATCGCGTGCGCAGGACAAACTTGCGCACATATGCCGCAGCCCTTGCAATACTCTAAGTTCACTTGCACCGGAATGGTCTTGCTTATAACAGCATCCGGACAATAAAGCCAGCATTGAAAACAGCTTGCTTTATTGTGCTTCGCGGGCGTACATCGACTGTGGTCTATCACAGGACGATAATCGCCCCAATCACCGGTCTTCCCTCCCTCACCGATACCGGGCGATGATTCGCCACAGATATGTCCGCAGGGTCTTGTTTCCAAAGTTGCCTACCCCTTCATTACCTCAACTTTAGTTATCTCATAGGTTTTCGATATTGCCGCGAGGTTAATCTCTACATCCTCTTTCGGGAATCTTTCTCGTATTACCTTTTCAAAGCTTTCTAGCTTGAGCAGCCCCGTTGCCCGGATAAGTGCTCCCAATATTGCTGTATTCACAATTGTGTGACCAGCAACAATCAACCCTAGTTCCTGACAGACGTTGGTGGCATCAGCTGTAGCTATTTTGAACTCGCCTTTAACGCCGATCTCATGAGGTTCCTGCTTAGAATTGACGATGAGACATCCTCCTCTGACAAGTCCGTTGATTATACCGTCATCTTTCAGTAGAGTAGGATCGAGTACAACTACTATGTCTGGATTCGCCACCTGGGACATGACCATGATTGGCTCCCGAGAAATTCTAGTCGATGCACTTACCGGAGCGCCTCTTCTTTCCGCTCCGAATGAGGGCGCCGCAGTCGCCCCTCGGCAACCTTCGATAAAAGCCGCTTCTGCTGCTATCTTGGCAGCTGTTATAGCACCCTGACCACCACGGCCATGCCATCTGATTTCATACAGCCTGTTATTCATGAGTGGAATGTCTAATATCTAGCAAGCTCCCGTATTACGGTCTGCTATTTGATGTTGCAGCGTATTTATGGTAACTCAGGTCATATGTACGTGTCAAATAATAGTCTCGAAAACTGAAGCATTTTCTTGCCTCACAGGATGAAAGATAATCCTTCGACTGAAATTCAGATTGCGCATCCTAAGTTCGGCGAAAGACTCCTAAGATCTGCAGAAGGCAAGGAGGTGTTAACTCCATGGTTCTTTGATCCGACCTTGCACCGATTCGAAGGATGAAGCTAAGAAGAGGGCAGCGTAATCGAGCCATAAGTTTCGAACAAACCTGAACGATCGAGTCATGTGAGTTTGAGCAGGTCTGCTTACGTTACTCGCCTTTAAAAATTGGCTCCCGTTTCTGCAAGAACGCTGTCGCAGCTTCCAAGAAATCTGCGGTCTTCATGAGTTGCTCCATGGTCTCTACTTCGCGCTGCATATGCCTAATCATATCGGGCTCTATCATAGCCTGGTACAGCTGTGACTTAGCAAATTTTACGGCAAGCGGCGGGTTCTTCGCTATTTGGTCGCCTATTTCTCTCGCAACCTTCATTAGGTTATCGTGCGGAACAACTCGGCTGACTAAGCCTATGCGTTCGGCCTCATTAGCATCAATGGTATTCCCCGTAAAAGCCAGTTCACATGCGCGTTGTATTCCAACAAGACGGGGTAGGTTAAATGAAGCGCCGGTATCAGGGTTAACACCACGCTTCACAAACGCCATGGCGAATCTGGCCCTGTCAGAGGCAACAATAATATCACAAGCCAACGCTACCGCAAGACCTTGCCCAACTGCTGAACCATTTACAGCGGCGATCACTGGTTTAGACATGTTCCTGATCCTGATGGCAGCACCCACGGCAGTTCCCTTGCCAAAAGTATCATCATCTTTGGCAGGTAATACGCTCTCAAGACTAGTCACTTTGTCAGCATGTCGCTGTGGAGCTGTGAACATGCTTAGATCTATACCGGTACTGAAATAGTTGCCAGCTCCTGTAATTATCACTACTCTGATGTCGCCATCTTCACCCAGCAGTCTGGTTACATAGTCGAATTCTGCCCCTAGGGTCATATCGAAAGCGTTACCAACCTTTGGACGATTCAGTGTCACAATCGCTTGATGTTTCACCTTTTCCACGATGATTGTTTCGTAATTCATACATTCCTCCTCGTGATAGAACTCCACTTAAAGTACGAGTCTTGCCTGATCAGTGGGTTCAAGACCGGTCGCAGTACAAGTACAATCACCAGTCACTCAATTAATTTCATATTTCGCATCTCAAGAAATGCTATCAATGGCCATACGCAGCACTCACCGAAAGTCTAACTGCTCAGTCACCATTCCATTCTGCTAACAATCTATGCTACGCTAGCATCATTGATATGAGATGAGGGCCTGCCTCCGACAGGGCTTTGCGGAACTCGTGTGCCAGCGCTTCCGCTGTCTCAACCGACACCGCCGGGACACCCATCCCCTGCGCCAGTTTGACCCAGTCAATATCTGGACGGTCAAGTTCGATCAGGGACGAGGTCTGGGGCCCAATTGTCCTAATCCCTGCTCGCTCAAGTTCCACTTTCAAAATGTTATAACTTCTATTTGAACAAATCAGCGTAGTTATGTTCAATCCCTCCCGGGCCTCCGTCCAAAGCGCCTGCACTGTGTACATACCACTTCCATCTGCCTGCAGGTTTATCACAGGCCGCTCGGGACAAGCAATCGCTGCGCCGATAGCGCATGGCATGCCATATCCAATGGAACCACCAGCGATGGTAATGAAGCTATGAGCAGTCAAAT